>Ga0316189_10004352_pt1 | contig 13642 bp, 14 predicted proteins | sample LowCovwburrow_MG_FD_204930 | JGI IMG/M metagenome (GOLD analysis project Ga0316189, IMG submission 204930) | Coastal sediment microbial communities from Maine, United States - Lowes Cove worm burrow | ecosystem: Environmental > Aquatic > Marine > Coastal > Sediment | place: USA: Maine...
GCACCAGCTCGGCGACTCAATCAGTGTCAATGTGTCCCTGTACCGCAAGCGATTCCATGACGTACGCCCTCGCTATGAGAACGCATTCAACCAGCTGACGTTGCTGCCCGAAATCCAGTTCGACCGGTATCGCATCGAGCCGACGTCGGCCGAGGCGCACGGTGCCGAACTAATGGTCTCAAGCGGCGACGGCGGTCAGCACCTGTTCTGGTGGCTGAGTTACGCCTGGTCGGAGGTGAGCGACAGGACAGAGACAGGCAAGGTGCCGCGCAGCTGGGACCAGACTCATACTGGCAAGTTTGGCTTTAGTTGGCGCTGGGGTGACTGGGACTTCAGTGCTGCGGGTGAGGTGCACACGGGTTGGCCGAAAACCGAATTGCTGGACGGCGTGGTCACTGACATTAACTCCGATCGCTACTCGGTCTTCCATTCACTGGACGCACGGGTCAGCCGTCAATTCGAGACCAGGCGTGGCGACCTGACGGTATTTGCCGAGGTCACCAATCTATATGACCGCGGCAACCCGTGCTGCACGGAATATTCGATGTCAGCAGGCGGGACCGAGCTTATTGCTCGGCAGAGCGATTGGCTGCCGCTGGTGCCGTCACTCGGCGTCGTGTGGCGCTTCTAGGCAACGACAATTATTTTGTGTTTCGCCGAAGGAATTTCTGTTCGGTCGCATCTAACCCGCATAGTTGTGTGCATATGCTGATAACCGGAGCTCTAAATTGACTCGAAACGGATTTCTCACCGCATTGGTCCTGGCCGTATCGCTGCTGTCTTCAGTGCCAGTCGCAGCCGGCGAGACCCTGCAGCTGGAAGAGTATCGCGGCAAGGTTGTATTGCTCGATTTCTGGGCTTCATGGTGCGTCCCATGCCGCCGCTCGTTTCCATGGATGAACGAGATGCAGAAAAAATACGCCGATGATGGCCTGGTTGTTATCGCTGTGAATCTCGATAACGATGCTGCAGAGGCAGCGACATTCCTGCAGGAATATCCCGCCGTGTTCGAGATTGCCTACGATCCGGACAAGCAACTTGCGCGCAGCTACAACGTTCAGGCGATGCCGACCTCGTACTTGCTCGATCGCGACGGCGCGACAATTGAACGTCACCTCGGGTTTAAAACAGCAAAGACTGACGAATACGAGGCGGCTATCGTCGCCGCATTGAAAGGGGCAGAGAAATGAAAATCATGGTGACGTTGGGGCTGCTCGCAGTCCTCTCAGGTTGCAGCTCAATGGGCGTTGAACCGTGGGATCGCGACATCCTGGCGAAGGAAGAAATGCAGCTCACGACCGATCCTATCGAGGCTGCAACCGACGATCATATTTACTTCAGCAAGGAGGCATCCAGCGGCGGCCGAGGATTCGGTGGCGGCGGCTGTGGCTGCAACTAGGACGGATGCTATGACTAAACCAGACGATCAAAAGATTTCGGCAGCGCTGGCAAAAGCCACCTGCGCGTTGCTGGGTGCGACTGCAATTGTGCCCGTCCAGGCAGAAGAAGAGTCGAAGTGGGATTTCAACACGGCACTGCTTTACTACGGTGAGGATAACGACCGCGTGCAGGATCTCAGTGTGAGCCTGCTCGCCAGGCGAAACCTGCTGGACGATCGTTCTATTACGCTCGGCATGACGGTCGATGCGCTGACGGGGGCGACGCCGCACGGTGCGATCCGCCAGCCTGTGGCACAGACGTTTACGCGACCGTCCGGAAACGCGGCGTACACGGTTCCGGCCAACAACCTGCCACTCGACGATACCTTCAAAGACACACGTGTAGCGCTGACAGCAAGCTGGCAGCAGCCGCTGGGCAGGCTTTACCAGTTCAACGTTGGCGCGAGCGCGTCGAAGGAATACGACTACCTGCACCTGGGTCTAAATGCGATTATCGCCCGTGACTTTAACCAGCGAAACACCACTGTGTCGGCCGGTTTTGCCTTTGCGGCGGACAGTTTTGATCCTGTGGGCGGCGCACCGACACCGCTAACGTCAATGCTCGACGTTGGCGACCTCAGCAATCGCCAGGGTTCGCAGGATAAGGACATCGTCGATTTTGTGTTTGGCGTGACGCAGGTTGTGTCCCGAAACCTGATTTTGCAGGCTAACTATTCCTTCAGCGATGCGTCAGGCTACCTGAACGACCCCTACAAGATTCTCAGCGTGGTTGATGGCGTCAGTGGTGACACGGTGACGCGCACGCCGCCTCCCGGTGTCGAAGGGCCTTCGCACGAATACCTGTTCGAAAGTCGTCCTGACCAGCGCACCAAGCACGGTTTGTACGGCCAGGCCAAGTACTACATGAATGGCAAGGTGCTGGATGTGTCGTACAGGTACATGACGGATGACTGGGAAATCGACTCGCACACGGTCGACCTGCGCCTGCGCTTCCCGATGGGCGACACAAAGTTCCTCGAGCCCCATTTGCGCTACTACACGCAGTCCGAAGCAGATTTCTACCAGCCGAGCATCGTCGATGGCGCGCCGCTGCCGACATATGCCACCAACGACTACCGTCTTGGCAACTTTGACGCGATCACGGCGGGCGTGAAATTTGGCTGGCAAACGCGAAACGGCAACGATATGAGCGTAAGGCTGGAGCTATATCAGCAGCGCGGCAGCATTCCGGCAGACAGTCTTATCGGCAACCAGGTCGGCTACGTGCAATATCCGGATCTCGATGCGGTGATCGCACAATTCAGCTATCGCTTCGGAAGCTAGCGATCTGATCGATAAGTTGACACACTTCCCTGTCTCGAAGCTATCCAGGTGATAGGCTTCGAGCCAGGAGAGTTTGTATGTTGCCGCACCAGGACGTCGTCGCCGAAATAGAGGATCTGCCAGATGGACCCCAGATTGGCGCATTTTTTGATTTCGACGGCACCCTTATCTCGGGCTTCTCGGCCGTTTCGTTCATCAAGGAGCAGGTAAAGCGGGGCCACGTGTCACCGCGCGAGTTTGTAGAGCTTGCCGGTGGTATCGCAAGTTTCGGTCTCGGCTACATGGGCTTCTCAGCCCTCATGCTGGCATCGGCGCAGTTTCTGCGCGGTGTGCGTGAAGAGAGTTACGCGGCCTTTGGCAGCGAACTGTTTGTGTCGAATATCGCTCGCCAGATTTATCCGGAGTCGCGGGCCCTGGTGAATGCGCACCTGCGCAAGGGTCACACGGTCGCGATCATCTCTTCAGCAACCCCATACCAGGTGGAGCCTGCCGCCAGTGACCTGGGCATAGAGCATGTGATCTGCACCCGGCTCACTGTCGAAGATGGCAGATTCACGGGGCAGGTCGAACAGCCAATATGTTTTGGCGAGGGCAAGGTGCTTGCCGCACAGTCCCTGGTGCGCCAATTCGGCGTCGATCTCGACAAGAGTTTCTTCTACACCGATAGCTATGACGACATTCAGCTATTGGAGCGCGTCGGCAACCCGCGACCATTGAATCCGAACAAGAATCTGCTGGCGGTCTCCGAAAAGCGCGGCTGGCCGGTGCGACGGTTTGGCAGCCGGGGGCAGCCGCATCTGTCAGATTTCATTCGCTCTTTGCTGGTGCCGTTCAGCCTCACCGGCTCTTTCCTGGCGGGCTTGCCGATCCTCGCGCTGTCGGGGTCGAGGCGGGATGCGCTGAACTTCTCCATCTCGGTGTTTGCGGATACCGCGAGCGCGCTGATCGGACTCAACCTGAAGATCGAGGGTGAGCATCACCTCTGGTCAAATCGTCCGGCTGTGTTTGTATTCAATCACCAGAGCAACGTAGACCTTGTGATTGTTGCGCGGTTGTTACGGCGAGACATCACCGGCGTCGGCAAACGCGAAATACGCGACATGCCGATCATCGGTCGGGTCATGGAGGCGTCGGGCGTTGTCTTGATCGATCGCAAGGATACGGCGAAGGCGATCGAGGCGATGGCGCCGCTCGTAGACGCAATGCGGGTGGAGGGAAAGTCCGTCGCCCTGTCGCCGGAAGGTACGCGTGCACTGACACCGCACCTCGCGGAATTCAAGAAAGGGGCTTTTCATCTTGCGATGCAGGCCGGCGTTCCCATGGTGCCGATCGTTATCCACAATTCCAGCGACGTGCAGCCGAAAGGGGATCTCATGTATCACCCTGGAACGGTACAGGTTCAGGTGTTGCCGCCGATCGATACGAGCAAGTGGACGGCTGAGACGGTCGACGAGCATGTTGCTGAAGTCCGCGGCCTGTACCTGAAGGCGCTTGACCAGGAAAAAACCGCCAGGTAGCTGTCAGATGGCCGGCCTGGCGGCTCGTCAATTCCGGTCAGTGGCTGAAATCGCTCCAGTCACTATCGATGTAGTCGCTGTCATCCGCGAAATTATCGTAGTCCTCATCGTCCCAGTGCTGCTTGCTTCCCGGTCCGAGATGACGCCGAATCGGGCGCCGATGTTTCTCTCTGCGCAAGCGACGAATCGGTGCGCTGCCTTCAAAATCGAGAACATCGAAGTCGTCAAGGTCGTCGAAATCCTCATAATCGCCATGTTGCGAGCGCATATTCATTACTCCTTGGTAAGCGGGCCCAAAACACAGTACTCTCGGCCAAGTATCGGCCAATTACTTTCGATGTCAAGTATTTTGATATCAAAATAATAATCAGGTTCATATATGCAAAAAGACGCAGTCGACGATATTTTGGAGCAATGGTCAGAAGAGCGACCCGAACTGGATACGGCCAGTCTTGGTGTCGTCATCAGGGTCATGTCTCTGCATCGAGACTTCGCGCGCCAGGCGGGCGAGGCACTGCTGCCGCTCGACCTGGAACTATTCGAATACGATGTACTCTCCGCTTTGCGTCGCCAGGGGCGGCCGTACGCGTTGCAGGCAACGGCGCTGGCGAAGGCAACCGGGCTTAGTAGCGGCGCGATGACCAATCGCATCGATAAGCTGGAGTCTCGCGGGCTGGTGCGTCGCCGGCCCGACAAGAGCGATCGCAGAGGGGTTGTCGTATCGTTGACAGCAGCGGGGCAGCGAACCATCAACAAAGCCATACAGCTGCGTCTTGAAGCAGCGGACGAGAGCCTTGCGGGTATCACGCCGATAGAACGCAAGCAACTGGCGGTGCTGCTGAGAAAGGTCCGCTTGACGCATGACTCTGTCGACCTCGCCTGAGTAGAGAGCACTCCTATTTCTGCACCCACATTAAGCAAATGCCACTGCCTGCTGCTCGCCCTGCTCGTGGCGCAGTGCGCAGCGGCGGACACGTCGACCGACATGTCCGGGAAGACGATCGGCAGGGTCGTCATCGAGCGCTACAACATTTTCGATCTCGCCAACCCGGAAGAGAACAAGCCTCTGTACCGGCTGGCCAATCGCCTGCATGTGCTTACGCGCGACGACACTATCCGCTCGCAACTGCTGTTCGAAAGCGGTGATGAGCTGTCGAAAAATTCACTGGAGGAGTCTGCCAGGCTGCTAAGGCAGAACCGTTACCTTCACGAAGCGACCATAAGCGCCGTGCCGGCCAGCGACGGCGTTGCCGATATCTACGTCACGACAACTGACGTCTGGACACTTATCCCCAAGATCGATTTTTCGCGCTCTGGCGGCGAGAACAAGTATGCGTTTGGCATCAAGGAGGCAAACCTTCTGGGCACCGGAATGGCGGTCGAACTGTCACGCAAGTCGGACGTTGACCGGGACTCTTCACGCCTGAAGGTCGTTGACCGAAATCTCGGCGGTTCACGCTATGTGCTTGATATGGGGTTGTCCAATAACAGCGATGGACATTTTCGCAGGCTGTCGCTCGGCAAGCCGTTTTTTGCACTGGATAGCCGCCGCGCACGCGGCGTCAACTTTCGTGACGATGACTCTATTGATACCTGGTACGAACGTGGAGAAGAAATTGCAGACTATCGTCACAAGGCCGCGCGGGCTGATGTTCATTTAGGTTGGTCACGGGGGCTCAAAGACGGATGGACGAAGCGCATCACAAGCGGCTTTGTGTATGACGACAACGAGTTCCTCGATGCGCCGGATTCTGACTACCCGACGCTGGTGATCCCCGAGAACCGGACGCTAGTGTACCCGTTCGTTGCCGTTGAGTGGCTGGAGGACAGATTCGAGAAAGCCAATAACATCAACCAGATCGGTCGCACCGAGGATCGCTTCATGGGTCGCAGGTTCACTGCGATGCTTGGTGCCGCGACCAATTGGCTGGGCTCCGATCGAGATGCGCTGTTGCTAAACGCAAGGGCTCAGGCCGGCTTCGGATCGTCCAAACAGGATTCAATGATCCTGACCGCCGGGATTGATACTCGCATCGAAGACGGTGACGCGGTCAACCTCGTTGTCGACTTCAGTGCGCGTTTCTTCAGGAAGCAATCAAAAAAGCGGCTGGGCTTTCTCGCCCTGAGCGGTATTTACGGGCACGAGCTGGATCTCGAGAATCGCGTCGTTATTGGCGGTGAGTCCGGGCTGCGCGGCTACCCGTTGCGCTACCAGTCGGGTGACCGGCGAGTACTGTTCACTGCAGAGCAACGCTTCTTCAGCGATTGGTATCCGTTCCGCCTGTTCCACGTTGGCGCAGCGGTCTTCTACGATGTCGGGCGTGCCTGGGGCGAAAGTCCCGTGTCGTCACTGGAGAACGAGTGGCTGCATGATGTTGGTTTCGGTTTGCGACTTGGCCACTCGCGTTTCGGTTTTGGCCGCGTTACGCACATCGATATTGCGTTCCCGTTAAATGGCGACGACAGCATTGATGCCGTGCAGCTGCTGGTGTCTACCAAGCAAACCTTCTAGCTGAGGTGTCGCATGACCTCGTCCAACGCGGCGAGTGCGATGTCTGCGTGCTCCTTGCTGAAAACCAGGGGCGGGCGAATCTTCAGCGTGTTGCGGTGCTCACCGATAAGCGCCAGCAAGACACCGGCTTCGCGCATGCCCTCGACAACGGCAGCAGCTTCATGGTCCGCAGGCTCTTTCGTGTCGCGGTCACGCACCAGTTCCACCGCGATGAACAGACCCTTGCCCCGAACATCGCCAATCAGCTCATAACGCTGTGCAAGTCTATTAAGGCCCTGCAGCAGGTAATCGCCAACGTCATGCACCTGTTGCAGCAGTTCTTCGCGTTCAATGATCTGCAGTACCGCCTTACCGACACTTGCTGAAACCGGGTTGCCGCCAAAGGTATTAAAGTAGTTCGACTCCTCTGCAAATCGAGCAGCAATGTCAGGCGTTGTGACAACCGCAGCCAGGGGGTGGCCGTCACCGAGCGGCTTGCCCATAGTGACGATGTCCGGAACAACGCCTGAGTCCATGAACCCCCAGTAGTGATCGCCGAGCCGGGTCAGCCCGGACTGAACCTCGTCGCAGACGATCAGGCCGCCCGCCGCGCGCACCTTTTCGTGCACAAGTTGCTGGTATTGCGGAGGCGGTGTGTACACGCCAGCGCAATCGTAGATCGAGTCGATAATCATCATCGCTGGTCGGTGCTTGTGCTCCGCCAGTTCATCAATGCCCAGATCGACCAGCTCGGCATATTTTTGTGCGTATTGAGCATCGTCGCTGCTGTACCTGCCTCGGTAAGACATCGGCGGTTCGACATCGACGACGAACTCCGGACGCGGCCGGCGCCGGCCAAAGTCGGGCGACAATTCGGACACCAGGGTCGAGTTGCCGTGGTAAGCGCCAACGGTAGTAATAGCCCCGTCGTTACCTGTGACAGCTCGCGCCATACGGTAGGCAAGGTCGTTTGCCTCGGTGCCGGTGCAAACAAGTGTGCAAACTGACAACTCGCCGGGCAGCGTAGCTGTCAGCATCTCCGCGTATTCGACGACGGCGTGATGCAGATAACGGGTATGTGTGTTGAGCGTTTGTGCCTGCTGAGTCAGCGCCGCGACGACCTCCGGATGGCAGTGACCGACCGAGGGCACATTGTTGTAGCAGTCCAGGTATTTTCTGCCGTCGTCGCCAAATAGCCAGACGCCTTCGCCCCTGGTCAGGTACAGCGGTGTCTCGTAGAAATGCTTATAGGCAGGCCCAAGCGCACGCTGACGACGCTCGATGAGTTGAGTACGGTCACTTTTCGGCATAACGAATAACGACTTCGCCCAGCAGGATCGCCACCGCCGAGCCAATGACGACCGGTATATCGAAACCGGTCCCCGGGATATACATGAACAACCACGTCGACAGGGCCAGGATGCCGATGCAGATAAGGGTGATCAGCAATGCAACCGGTTTGCCGCCGGCGACGCGGAATGGCCGGTGCTTGTCCGGGTCATTGATTCTTGCGTAGTAGAACGCACCAACCGCGCCGATATAAGGCAGCAGGAACAGCACGGCGCTGGCGGCGAACAGGCTCCAGAACAGGTCTTCGTTGCTACCGGACATCAGCCCGTAGGCGAGCAGGACGATCGTTATCAGAATTCCCATCGATATCGCCGCGCCAACTGGTGCTCCCGTCGCCTTGTTTTCTATCGCCAGGAAACGGGGCAGCTCGCCATCGATTGCCGCTTCCGCTGCTGCACGATTTGCGCCAATAGACCAGGTGAGGGCATTGGAGATGATAGTGATCAGTACCATCGTCCCGATCAGCAGTGCCGCGGCCCTGCCTATGCTCGAGTTGCCGAACAGCTGGTGAAAGGTGTCGACCAGCCCTTCGACGAGGTCAATCTGGTCAACAGGAACTGCGGCCAGTATCGCGAACGTTCCAAGTATGTAAGCCAGGAAGATAATCACGCCTGATGCCAGGATGGAACGTGGCACATCCCTGGCAGGATTCTTCATTTCTTCGCTGGCGGAAGACATGAGCTCGAAGCCGAGCACGCCATAGATGATGGTGGAAATATACTGCGTGCTGCTGCCCCACTCGGGAATGAATGACGCGATTGAAAAGTCGTTGGCCAGTGTGCCATCGCTCGACATGGCAAACGTAATGCCGCCGACGATGAGTGCAGCAAAGGCCAAGAGCTTTACGATGGCGCCGATGTTCGGGATCCACTTGCCGATGCTGAGAGACAGCGTCGTCAAGCCGATGACCAGCCAGGTAAGTGCCAGCGCCATGATGAGTTTCGCGGTTGAGCTTAGTTCGGGAAGAAACATCTGCGCAAAAATGCCTGCGAACAACACGTACAGCGACGCATGCCACAACACATTGTTAAGCCAGTAGAGCCACGTGACCCTGGTGCCCCAGCGAGCGCCAAACGCATCGCGGACCCAGGCGTAGATGCCACCTTGCTCCGGGTAGGTTGTGCCCAGCTCTGCGCTGATCAGTCCATACGGCAGGAAGAAGAGCACTGACAAAATGGCCCACCATGTGATGCTGGAAACGCCGATCGATGCTGACGCAGACAGCGTATCGAGAAGCAGGATCGCGGACACTGTGAAAAGCGTCATGTCCGTGACGCCCAGTGAGCGCTTCAGATGGTGACTAGTCTCGGACATTCTCAGGCCTCACACATTCCAGACCCACACAGTGTGCCATGCAACAGTGGAAAGGTCGTGAGATAATCACGCGTCTCGCTACATCCAGAACACACTGCAAGGTAACGCCAAGATGTCTGACCAAATTAAAGACTCCAAACTCCTCAGGACGCAGGCCTACATCAACGGTCAATGGGTCGATGCTGATGACGGTTCGACGTTCGACGTACTGAATCCGGCAACTCAGGATGTTATTGCAACTATCGCAAGCGTCGGTGCGTCAGAGACGCGGCGTGCGATCGAAGCTGCCGAAGTTGCGCAGAAGCAATGGGCGGCACGGACCGCAATGGATCGCAGCGCGATACTGCGTCGCTGGAATGATCTGATCCTGGAGAACCAGGAAGATCTCGCCGTGATCATGACGCTGGAGCAAGGCAAGGTTCTTGCGGAATCGCGTGGCGAGATCGTGTATGCAGCGTCCTTTATTGAGTGGTTTGCAGAAGAAGGCAAGCGCATCTATGGCGACATCTTGCCGCAGCCGCAAACGGACCGGCGCGGTGTTGTCATCAAGCAGCCGATTGGTGTGTGCGCGGCCATTACGCCGTGGAATTTCCCCAGTGCCATGCTCGCTCGCAAGGCGGCACCCGCACTGGCGGTTGGCTGCGCAATGGTTGCAAAGCCGCCGCGTGAGACGCCGTTGTCGATGCTGGCGATGGCGGAGCTTGCCGATCGCGCCGGCCTCCCCGCAGGCTTGCTGAGCGTTTTGCCGGGAGCCGACTCAGCTGCGATCGGCGATGAAATGTGCGCCAACCCGACCGTTCGCAAGCTCACGTTTACGGGATCAACGCCGATAGGAAAACTGCTGGTGCGACAGTGCGCGGATACGATGAAGCGCACCTCGATGGAGTTAGGTGGCAACGCGCCGGTCATCGTATTTGACGATGCCGATCTGGATCTTGCCGCTACCGGTGCGGCAGCCTCCAAATACCGTAACTCAGGACAAACCTGTGTATGTGCCAACCGTATTATCGTGCAGGACACTGTCTATGATGCGTTCGTCGAAAAGTTGAAAGGTATCGTCTCGACCTACAAGGTTGGTGACGGTATGGACAAAGACAGCACTCATGGTCCGGTGATCACCCGGAAGGCGCTGGAAGATATCAAAGAGCTGGTGGATGACGCCGTTGCCAATGGGGCAACTGTTGCGGCAGGTGGCGAGTTCTCGGAAGGCGGGGCGCAGTTTGTTGAGCCGACCATACTCTGTAACGTCAACGACAAGATGCGCATATTCAAGGAAGAGATCTTCGGTCCCATAGCGCCGATTTTTAAATTCAGCACCGAGGAAGAAGCCATCGCAATGGCCAACGACACGGAGTTCGGGCTGGCTGCCTATCTGTACACGAAGGACCAGGGCCGCAGCTGGCGGGTTGCAGAGGCTATCGAATACGGCATGGTTGGCGTCAACGAAACGCTGTTCTCCTCAACGTATATTCCGTTCGGCGGTGTCAAAGAGTCGGGACAGGGGCGCGAAGGCTCGTACTACGGTGTCGAAGACTACCTGGAGACCAAGTACATTTGTTTCGGCGACCTGGCAAGGCGCGACAGCTAGCAAATCGAAACAATCGTCTACGACGCTTGCAGCATGTTCCAGTAGGCGACGATAACCGCCTCGATAGCTGGCAAATGTTCTGCGAGCGTTTTCACATCGGAGTCAGCGAACTCGGCTGAGCCTGTCTCGGTCGCAAGCGAGAGAATCGCGAAACAATCGTCTGGCAGGTGCACGATGATGCCGATCTCGTCACCAATGCCGGCGTCCTTGTAATAGCGCTGGAAATAATCGCTGTGGGCAAATCCTGGCGGTGCCAGCTCGTCCAGTGGGTAGACGCCAGTTGCGACCCGCTCGATCCCGGCGCGGTAGTAGGGGTCGAGCAGGTAATTGCCTTCCAGGTACGCGTCGATATTTTTGCATCGCTGGTCTGCAGGAACATCGTGGTAGATGCACGATGGTTTGGCCGTGTCGCCGAAGACGGCGAGCAGGCCGCTGTCCGCAGGGACCAGGCGTTCACAGGCATCGACGAGGAGTTCCGGCATACGCCGCCAGTCGGTGATCGAGCCAATGTCGGCGATGCTTGCTACGTCGCCATTTAGATCGTGTGCTTCCATAATGCGAAGTCTATAGCTTGCCGGTGACCGGGAGAAGGGTGGCAGTGATTCCAGAGGCGTCCGGCGATAGCAGGAATGCGATCGCGCGCGCGAGCTGTTCAGTACTGACCCACGTCGTAGTGTCGGCATCCGGCATGTCTGCCCTGTTCGCCGGTGTGTCGATGATTGATGGCAGGACCGCATTCACCCGAATATTGCGGTCTTTCAGTTCTTCGCCGAGTGCCTCGGTCAGGCGTGCTACTGCCGCTTTGGATGCTGCATATGCGCCCATGCCGGCAGTTGCCCTGGCTGCGGCTGCGGCGCCGACATTCACGATCGCGCTTGTGCCGTCCTGCAGGTAGGGCAGTGCAGCACGGCAGCTGTTTAGTGTGGTCTTCACGTTCAAGGTCCACATGCGATCCCAGGTATCAACGCTACCATCCGCTATTGTCTCCCAGGCAAAGCCACCGGCGATATTGACCAGGCCACGAATGCCTGTGCCACCGGCAAGTTCAGCAATCGCTGATCCTGCCTGCGCCTCAACGCTGAGGTCGACGCCCTTAAGAGCTGCAACATCGTGGCCATTGGCCTCGAGGTGCTCGCAAACAACTTTGCCGAGCGCACCCGAGGCGCCCGTTACGATCGTCTTCATCGTTTGCCGTGCGCCTCGCGAATCTTTTCTGCAAGCGCAATGTCCTTCAGTGTCAGCCCGCCGGCATCATGCGTTGTCAACTTGATCATGACGCGATTGTAGACATTGCTCCATTCAGGGTGATGGTCGAGCTTGTCCGCTTCGATAGCGACCTGCGACATGAACCCCCACGCTTCGGAGAAGCTGCCAAATTCAAGTGTTGTCGAAACGGACAGGCCATCGGCGGCCACGCTCCAGCCGGGTTCAATTTCAGACAAACGGGTGACGTCGCTCGACGCGAGTTTCTCGGTCATGGTGTGCTGTTCCTTTAGCTGGCGTGTGCGTGCTTGGCCCGGAAGTATTCCAGCGTACCGCGACTGAGTACATCATCCGATTCCAGCAATGCATGCGCCTTGATGTCGCTTTGCGATTTTACGCGACTGTAAACGTCCGCAAAATCCTCGTAGCAATCTTCCAGCAGTTGCTCGAAGCTGTCGATGACAAAATACGTTTGCTGGAAGTCGTCAATGATGACTTCTGTGCGCATGATGCGTTCAATATCGAAAGCGACACGGTTGGGTGAAGTGTCTTCGAGCGAGAACACGCTTTCGTGCGGTGAGGACAAGATGCCCGCGCCGAAGATGCGCAGGCCTTCGTCCGAGCGAAACAGCCCGAACTCGATGGTGTACCAGTACAGTCTTGCGAGGTTCTGCAACTGGTCCAGTTTCAGCGCGCGCATGCCGCCTTTGCCATACGCCTGCATGAACTCGGCGTAGGCGGGTACGGCCAGCAACGGAACATGCCCGAAGATGTCGTGAAAAATATCCGGCTCTTCCAGGTAATCAAATTCTTCCTCAGGCCGAATGAACGCACCGGCCGGGAAGCGACGATTGGCGAGGTGCTCGAAGAAAATCTCGTCGGGTACAAGATCCGTAACCGGAACGACCCGCCAGCCTGTGATCTTTTCAAGGCGGTCGGACAGTCGCTCCATCTCTGGAATACCCGCTTCGGACAGTTGCAGGGTCTCGACCGCTTTCAGGAAAGGCGCGCAGGCACGATGCTTCAGCACCTCCTGCTGGCAGCGAAACAGCCTATCCCAGCGGTCATGCTCTTGTGCCGGGTAGCTGCCCCAGCTCTGGTCAATTGTGAAATCGGGGTTTCGCGGCGCGTCCGCGTAACGATTCTTGCTTTTATCCATTTGCTAAGGATATGCCGAATATGGTGAAACAGGCATGCAACTTTGCTGAAATGCTGTGCTAATCTGAAACAAATAGTCACCAGAAGTTAAAAAAATGGTACAGATAACTGAGCCAATCTCCCTTTCTGACACGGATCTTGCGATATTGCGGGCAATTCAGCAGGACGCGTCTGCGACCGTCCGTGAGCTGGCGGAGCAGCTCTCCATGTCGCCCTCAACCCTGTGGCGCAAGCTGAACGACCTGCAGCAGGTTGGTGCGATTCGCAGCAGGGTTGCGTTGCTGGATGCGGACAAGGT
>Ga0316189_10004354_pt1 | contig 13639 bp, 16 predicted proteins | sample LowCovwburrow_MG_FD_204930 | JGI IMG/M metagenome (GOLD analysis project Ga0316189, IMG submission 204930) | Coastal sediment microbial communities from Maine, United States - Lowes Cove worm burrow | ecosystem: Environmental > Aquatic > Marine > Coastal > Sediment | place: USA: Maine...
AATCCTGAAGGCACTCGAACTCCTGCAGCAACAGCCAGACCCAGCCTGCTGGTACCTCGGAGACAGCTCGACGGACGTGGCCAGTTCCTGCCGCGCCGGCGTCAGCCCAATCTTCTTCAACGGCGCCGGCTGGGACCATGCCTGGCTGGAGAAGGTTTTTCCCGGCACCCCGGCACACCCCGAAAAACCACTCGTCATCGTTGATACGTTCGCCGAATTCCGCTGGCTGTTCGAGGAATGCCTGTCAATCGAGCACAAGCCGTGAACCTTTCACGGCCCCCATCGGGTCCGGTTGCGCCCATGCAGGGCCGCCACCCGATACGCCTCCGCCATGGTTGGATAATTGAAGGTGGTATCGGCAAAATAGTTGATCGTGTTCGCCTCACCCGGCTGTGACATGATTGCCTGGCCGATGTGCACGATCTCCGAGGCCTGCTCGCCGAAACAATGGATGCCGAGCAAGGCCAGCGTCTCCCGGTGGAACAGCAGCTTGAGCATACCGACATTTCGTCCAGCGATCTGCGCACGCGCCAGACTCTTGAAATCGGCCCTGCCGACTTCGTAAGGCACATTCTCGTCGGTCAGTTCCTTTTCGGTGCGACCCACTGAACTGATCTCCGGACTCGTATAAATACCGGTCGGAATCTCCGCCAACAGGTTCCAGTCGCAGCTTCCATTGACAATGAAGTGTCCGGCGAAACGACCCTGATCGTAGCTGGCGCTCGCCAGCGCGGGCGGACCGATCACATCGCCGACCGCGAAGATATTCTCCACCGAGGTACGGAATGTCTCATCCACCTCGACCTGGCTGCGATGGTTGATCGAGACACCGATCTCGGCCAGTCCCATATCTTCGGTATTACCGGTGCGTCCGTTAGCCCAGAACAGGACATCCGAGTGCACCTCCTTGCCTGACTGACAGCGAAGAACCACCCCTTTGTCTGTGCTTTCGGTGGTATCGATGTTTTCGTTGTGCATGATCATCACACCCTGATCACGCAGGTGGTAGCTCAACGCATCGGTAATCTCATCATCGAGAAACGACATCAGCCTGTCACGCGTGTTGACGAGGTTCACCTTCACATCCAGATTGGCAAAAATCGATGCGTATTCGCAGCCGATTACGCCGGCACCGTAGATGGTGACACGCCGCGGGGTGTATCCCATCTGTAATACCGTATCGCTGTCGAGGATGCGTGGATCGGAAAAATCCAGCTCCGGTGGACGATAGGGGCGCGAACCCGTGGCGATAATAAAATGCTGTGCGCGAACTCGCGTCACATGACCAGAAGCACGCAAAATCTCTATGTTGTTCGCATCCAGGAAGCGCGCACGGCCATGGATCACGTCAACCCGGTTACGGGCATAAAACCGGTGACGCATGCTGACCTGGCGGGCAATCACATCATCAGATGTCTTCAACAGCTGAGGCCAGGAAACGTCCATAAACCCAACCGTGTGCTCGAACAGGGGATGATGACGGTAGTCCGCGAGCAACTGGATCGCGTGACGCAGCGCCTTGCTGGGAATCGTACCCTTGTGTGTGCAGTTCCCACCGACCTGGTCCAGCATCTCGATCACGGCGACACGTTTGCCCTGTTTGGACATCTTCATGCTGGCACCTTCGCCCGCCGGTCCGCTGCCAATTACAACTACATCATATTCCTGCATCTGATGAACTCCTGGTGTACCACTCGACACTATGCCGCACTTGCGAGGCGGTGTTTGTGTTTTAACACAATGCACAACACAGCAGACGCACAAGGATGACAGGACGTCCCGACAACCAGCCGCCTGGCGAATTTCGTCTACAGTAGACAAAGACACCCCATTCGGACACATCGGCCCACTGACGAAGGAGTAACCCGTGAATCCGACAGATTGGCTACATCGATTATTTCTGCCAAGTTGGGTCAGGGATCAGGCACCTGACCACGAACATCCGCACAAACGCCGCTTCACGACCGTCTATCGGCGAAAAAAGGGCCTAGTCAGGAATATCTGGATCGCAAGCGGCCTGGTTATGATCATCCTGGCCACACCGGCCATTGCCCTGGCCATCACGATGGGCACTACATTCCTCTCGTTCGTGATACTCGACGAGACAGCCTGAAACAATCCACGCGTCCCCCGGTCGGGGCGGTCACTGCTTACTCGTCCCGCCGGAGTTTGTTATTGACCCAGAGATCCTGTCACAATCCATCCTGCCCAGTAATTAAAACACCCATTGGTCAAGTCCCGGGTGACCTCCCCCGGGTCCGTCATCGCCGCCTTGGATCACGAGACGGAAAACCCGATCATAGGTTGCAACCCTTGGTGTACTTTGCAGGCCGAAGCAATGCCTTATTTCGATGAGAATCCTCTGGAGAAGATCGCGTTTCAGGCTGGTGATGCGGATGCCCTGCTGGACCTGAGGGGAATGCCCGCCGAAGAGGCTATGCAGGCGGTCGAGAAACTGCTGACCGAGCCTACTTCGGGGAAAAGCTTGCTGATCCGCTTCGACGGTGCCAAAGACAATGGCCGCGAGACCCTGTTTCAACCACTTGGGAGAAGGCTGTTGCAGGCGCGCCGGGAAGGGGTCCTCAGCCGCTGTCTTCCGACCCCCGATGGCGCCGGCTACTTCATCGGCTTCGTCGATTAGCGCGCCAAAATCACATCAACAAGGGTAGCTGCAGATTCCTACCCATCTTGTCCTGTAGACGGGCAAATCTCGGCTCACGTTCGGCACGCTCGCAGCAGGCAGCAAACCTGATCGCCTTGCGAAAATCACGTTTGCGATGCTCGTAGAATTTGCTCAACGCCAGGGCCGCCGAAATATTGCCGCGCGCATGCAAGCGCAGCCAGATCGCCTCAGCCAGTGACCAGTCGCCCAGTTGTCGATACAGGCCAGCCAGTTGCAGGCTGCCATTGTCGTCCAGCAGATCACCCGCGCTCTCCCACACCTGGCGTGCACGCTCATATTGCCCGGCCTGTCGCCATGCCGCCCCAATCGCGGCATGGTTCACCCCGGGAAGACCATTGCCCGCATACACGGGTGGCAGCCGTCTATGCAGCAGGGCCAGGGAGACAACATCCTGATAGTTGTGCACCATCACGCGCGCCAACTGAGAAGCCGCCGCCCAACGCAGCCATGCCTGCCAGGCAGCCGGCGCCTCCGAGCCGGGCAGGTCATCTCTTCGGTGCATGTCCAGCAGCTGTTTCTCTGCTGTCTGCAGGCGACAATCTGGCCAATGAGCGCGGTAGGCACGACGTACCCCGTACATCAGATCCAGATGCCGCAGGCGCCCGGGACTACCTTCGATACGGTGTATCTTCAGACGTGTGGCTAGCAAAGGCACATCGAAACACTTGCCGTTGTAACTGACCAGCACCGCATCCGGCCCCACCCAATTGAACACTTCTCGCAACATGCGCGGCTCTGCGGCAAAACTGGCGAGCACATACTGGCGCACCTCGAGTCTGCACGACCCGGTGTAACGGGCTGCGCCGACCATAAAGGCCAGATTGCCCGACCCGCCGGACAAGCCGGTGGTCTCGGTGTCGATATAAACCCAGTCGGGATCCGAATCTGACAGACTGCATACCTCAGGAAGCAGGCACAGATCCTTGTTGCCGAATCCGTCTGGTGGCAAAAGAAATTCTCGGTGGCGCAGCAGCAGGCCGTCGCCCAAGTCGTCTGCCCCCAGCGTATCTGCCAGGGCCGCCGCGCGGGGCAGTGCGGCAACCGGCCCGCCCGATGCCGTTCGCGGAATTCGCAGCCCAAGGCGGGAGCCTCGCGATTCAGTGTTGTGAGGGGTTGCCTGACCACGCAAGCGATCGAGTTTCGAAGATAGATTCATGCCTGTGGCCAGGCAGACATCGGCGCGGTGGAAAACAGGCCCAATACCGTCAAGGCCAGATCACGTGGCGCATAACCCCGTTCCTCGTCGCTGGCCAATACCGGGCCCACGCAGGATGGACAGCCGTATCGGCAGTCGCAATTTTTGACCAGCTCCAATGCGCCCTTGACGATCATGGCCTGACGCTCATACAGCGGTTCGGACAAACCGATCCCGCCGGGATGGTTGTCATACAGAAATATCGCTGGACGAAAGGCGCCCTGATAATCGGGCGCCAGTTCATCACCAGAGACATCGCGCATCTGCCCGCGCCCATTCGCACCCTGGGTGGCAAACCAACGCCCGTCACCATCACCCACCGCCCGACCGAGATCCGAGGTCTCGCTCATCATCTGCAGCGCGGCGACATGATGCATGGCATACGCAGCCCCAAGAAAACCATCCAGTGCCATCTGGCGTGAGGGCAGCGCCTTTTCCAACTCACCGGGGCGAATCTCCCACCAGGCGGCCGTCGTATGCATTTCCTGGTCGGGCAGATTGATGTTGCCGTAGCCGATATTCTCGTGGCTGTAATAGCGGATCTTTTTGTAACCGGAAAACCGCCTTACGAGATGGACTTCGCCATGTGCCACCTTCACCTGCGCAGGCCTGAGCTCAGCAAAGCGTTCGAGTATCTTCAAGCGCGTATACACTACCGCGTCGGTGTAGTAATCAGCGCGCGTCGGCCGCACATAGGCCTTGCGCCCCTCCCAGTCGAGCGATTCCACCTGGTATGGCGCCGCTTGCACCATGTAGATGGCACCCGGATACAGAGTCTCCGGCGCCGAGCTGAAGTCGACTTCGGCAATGATCTGGCGACTATCGTGTTCCTGGTCGATTACAAGAAAGTTGCCCTCGGCCACCGAACGCAAAGACACCGCATTCGCCGGGTAGGCATCCGTCATCCAGTGCCAGCTGCCGTCTTCATGATGCAGCACTCCCTCGTCGCGCAGATACTGCAGCAACTGCTTCAGCGGGACATCACTGCCAAAGTCTTCGCCCTGTCGGAAAGACAGCTCGAAGGCGGCACAACGTACATGATCGAGTAGCACCAGCAATTGATCGGGATCGATACGCGCGTGCTCGGGCGAGGCACCGAGGAAGAAATCCGGATTGCGCACGATGTACTGGTCCAGTGGTTCACTGCCGGCCACCAGTACTCCCAGCGACGTACGGTTACGGCGCCCTGCCCGCCCCAGACGCTGCCAGGTCGCGGCAATGCTGCCCGGGTAGCCATTGAGGATGCACACGTCCAGGCTGCCGATGTCCACCCCAAGTTCCAGCGCCGACGTACTGACGACACAATCGATACTGCCTTCGCGCAGACGTTTCTCCGTCTCGCGGCGCTCGCTTGGCAGATAACCGCCCCGATAGGCAAAGACACGTGGCGGGCGGCGCCGATCCTTGTCGAATACGTCTTTGAGATACTTTGTGAGCACCTCGACCATCAGGCGGGAACGGGCAAACACGATGCTCTTGAGACCACCATGGGTCGCATGACGCGCAATGCGATTGGTCTGCGAGCGTGCCGAGGCACGGATTCCCAGGTCGGGATTGATCACCGGCGGATTCCATAACAGCAGGCGGCGCTCACCCTGTGGCGCACCGCTGCGGGTTACTGCGGTCACCTCCTCGCCCAACAGGCTGGTCGCGAGTTCTACCGGATTGGCGATGGTCGCAGAACAGAAGACGAACTGTGGTGAGGCACCGTAGAAGGCCAGGATCCGTTTCAGCCGTCTTATCAGGTTCGCGACATGCGCACCAAAAATACCGCGATAGCTGTGCATCTCGTCGAGCACGATATAACGAAGGCCCTCGAAAAATTGTGCCCACTTGGTGTGATGCGGGAGGATCGCCTGATGCAGCATGTCGGGGTTGCTGACTACAATATCGCCACGCATCCGCACCGCCTTGCGCGCGTCACCCGGGGTATCACCGTCGAACGTGCAGGCACGGATCCCCAGTCCGCCAGATCTGTTGAGCTCGAGCAGTTCGGCCACCTGGTCCTGTGCCAGGGCCTTGGTGGGGAAAAGATAGAGCGCCTTGCCCAGTCCCTCACACACCGTCTGAAGTACCGGCAGGTTGTAGCAGAGTGTCTTGCCCGAGGCCGTTGGCGTGACCACGACGTAATGCCGCCCGTCCTGCGCCAGCTGCCAGGCCTCTGCCTGATGCGAATACAACTGCTCGACACCACGCGCCAGCAGGGCCTTGCGCAACCGGGTATCGAGCTCCAAGGGCAGCTTGTCGTACTGCGCCGCTTTCGCCGGCAGGGTCAGTTCCGCACATATCCTCCCCGCGTATCTGGCCTTGAGTTGTTGGGACAGACGATCAACCGGATCAGAAAACCCGGCGGCCTCGGAGAGCGGAAACGTCGACATGGCAAAGTTCTCTGGATGTTCTATAATCGGGCTCAGTATAGAACAAATAAAGAACCTTTAGGCAACACAGGGAGAACAGCATGGTCCCCCCGAAGCTCACCCGGCGCCAGCAGGAAATCTATGAATACCTGCGGGAACACCTGCAGGAATTCCCGCATCCTCCGACCCTGGACGAGCTGTGCGATGCGCTGGGGCTGAAATCCCGGGGCTCCCTGCACAAGCAGGTTCAGGCGCTGATCGAGACCGGACTGGTCGAACCCATGAATAATCTTCGTCGAGGGATACGTCTGGTTGAAGACGAGCCGGAGACTGCCGCCGACACCGACGCACTGCCCCTGTATGGCTACATTGCTGCAGGCAGCCCGATAGAGGCGATAAGCAACCCTGAAAGCATCGACGTACCCACGCAGTTGCGTACACCGAATCCATGCTATGTGCTCGAGGTCCGCGGCGACTCGATGATCGAGGAAGGCATCCTCGATGGTGATTGGGTGGTGATCGAACATCGCGACCAGGCCCGTAACGGCGAGATCGTGGTCGCACTGGTCGACGGCGAAGAGGCGACGCTCAAGCGATTGGAACAGCGCTCGAACGAGGTCGTGCTGCATCCGGCCAACAGCAACCTGTCAGCGATGCATTTCAGCCCCGAACAGGTCCAGATCCAGGGTGTTCTGGTTGGTCAGATGAGGCGATATCACTAGCGCGACTTTCCTGCCCGAATAAGTCATACGCACCACGTTTGCAATCGATCCTGACACCCGACGTCGAGATGGCGCGCCTGAGCATCAGTCATGCCCGCCGCTCCGTCACAGATTGCGGCGCGCTGAAAGCCCTGCATTTCGCCGGTAATTAGTCTTCCAGGATCGACTATCTTTTCGGTGCCAGACTGATAACCGATTGGAGAGCCATCGTGTTCAAACCACTATTGATTGCTGCCCTGCTCGCTGTGTCCCCATTGACGCAAGCCGGTGCCGACAAGCCCAGGGCATATATTGTCAGTCCCGTTGACGGGGCCACTGTAGACAGCCCGGTGGTAGTGGTTTTCGGCCTGAAGGGCTTCGGCGTTGCACCGGCAGGGACTGTGAAGGAAAACACCGGTCATCATCATCTGATCATTGACGCCCCGTTGCCCGACCTGAACCAGCCAATCCCCGCCAACGACAACTATCGTCACTTCGGTGGTGGCCAAACGCAGACCTCTGTCGAACTTGCACCAGGCACACACACGCTGCAGATCCTGCTTGGAGACCACGCGCATGTTCCGCATGAACAGGCGATCTACTCTGACGTCATCACCATCGATGTCAGGTGAGTGTCTTGTGTCGATGCCGCCACGCGCTCAGGGCTGCTTGGCATTCTTCGATATCCATTTTACGGCGGTTTCGCGATCCCGGAATGACTTGGTCAAGAACCTGCATTCGGCAAGATGCGCCTGCCACAGTTCGGTCAGACTGAATTGAAGCCCCCTCGCCTCTATGACCGCAATCACGATGTCTGGATTGACGATCGACGCCTTCCGGTCCAGTTTGGCAATCGCATCGATGTCTTCTGCGGTGACCGCATATTCGGTGCACGCTGACTTATCGACGATCTGATAACGCTGGCGCTTCAGGTAACGTTCGTCGTAGATTCTCTTGTGCGCATCGATGATCTCCCGACCTTGAACGACGCCTTCGGCAAGGACCTCGACACCTCTACCATCTTCCAGCAGATTGATCTGTATACCCACGAATACCACCCTTGGCGCTCAGCAACTACCTAGTGGGCTGCTTGCTAAATACCAAACGTCTTTATCATCTTGGGCACATTATGTGGATTTGGACGAAAACCGACCAGAGTTTTCTAACCCATGTTTACGAACCGTCGGCTCCAGAGCAAAGTCGCGCCACGTCTGGACGAAGCAGTCAGCTCATAAGAGCGTGCGGGAGAGCGCTTCCAATCCGTAAGCGCCCAATACCACGGTTCCGACCAGGCCTGCTATATAAGCAAAAAGGACTGATACTTCGTACAACCAGTGAATGAACTGTGAAGTATGGAAATCGTGATTCGTCTGCATGGCATCAGCCTTAATCGCAAGTTCGATGGCATCCAATCCAGTGGGTTTTCTCTGATATCCGTCGGGCATAAATCCGTGCCCGCGGGGCATTCCGCTACTGCTCGACTTTCGCAACCGGTTGGTTTGCCAAGGAACCCTGAAGCGGCCTCTCGGGAACTAACTGAACAATTTAATTTCTGCGCCAACCCCTCGGGATATGTGCGGGGCGACGCCTTTCTTACGTTGCGTCCGATCGTCCCTTTTTCGTCTGAAGACAGTCCGAATCCGGCAGATATTTTTGAGCGCAAACAAGCTGTCACACAAGGACAGGGCCTGCATTGCGAAAACGCAATTTTTGGGGAAAATTTGCATTCGGCGAGCGATTCTTACCAACCTGCAAGACCAGTACGCACACCCTCGCTTTCGGCACTTTCGCGTGTGTGCCATCCGCCACGACAACCTTGAAAGCAACAATCTGTAACAAGTCGTAACTGCACAGACATCACTGGCCTGTCGTCTGCGAATTACGATGTATCCCAATAGAAGTGCGCAACGACAAATGAGTGCATCCTGAACGCCCGATTCGTCGTCGCCATAGCTGTCGGGTTACTGTGCCGACAGCGGTCTGTTGGACACTTGCGCGAGGTTCACCATGTTCCAGCACCAGCACATACGCTTTCCCAGCCTGCACGTATTGGCCCATAGCGGCCCGAATCTCAAAAGCCGCTCGGACCATGGCACCGATAAGACCCATCAGATACCTGAAGCTGCAGCCGAGAAAGCGTCAAGGTTCCTTATTCGCGCCGTACCATTGATCTACGGCGCCTCGCTCGGCGGGTTTACCAGCCACCTGTGGCTTGGGCTTTCGGTCGGCATCACGGCATCCGCTATGCTGGATCTCCGATTAAAGGAAAAATCTCTGATTCGAGCATGGCTGCAGGGGCTACGATCCCGTTTCCAGGCAGTTCAATCGCTGACCGCGACGAAATTCTTCGCAGGGCTTGCAGATTTGGGGCATCGGTTTCCACACGTCTCGCTTCCCGATTCGCATACCCCGTTTGGCGATAACCAGCCGACCTGAACCGAACAGACTGGGGACTATCCACGACCGGCGCCGGAACTCTACCGGCCGCGCGCCGATCACAGCATGGCTGGCGCGTGTAGACCACCGAATGCAGTGCGTATCGTCTCATCAATCATCCCAGAGCGCTCTCAAAAAACCACCTCGTCCGCCGACAATGGTTTTTATCCCGGCTGGGGCTCACGCCCATAGAGACACTCGCGTTCAAACAATCAAAAACACAATCGCATGAATGACGAAATCCTAATCTACACAGACGATGCTGCTCCCCTGGGGGAAAGTCGAAGCACCCATACCGCAGACAAGCGCATCTCTTGGCGGCTCCGGAATCAACGGCTTGGCAGGATTGGCAGCTTCTGGACTGAATCCGCAGCTGGTGAGCCTTTGTCGGAATTCGGAACGGTACGATCTGTTTCGTCTAATCTTCTGACTCAGGACACCAGACACCAGACACCAAAAGTACTTGTTCGGATGGTAGATTTGCTGGTAAATCTTCAGATCTATTGCAGATGAGCCGGCCCTATGCATCAAACCGCCGAGTTCCTGTTCGCTCTTGGCGCCATATTTATGTTGGGTTTGGCCGCGGACTTCCTGGGTAGACACACTTTTCTACCGCGTGTGACATTGTTGCTGCTGGTTGGCATCCTGGTCGGTGACCAGATGCTGGGCATGATCCCGGAAGGCCTGACTGAGCATTTTGAAGTCATCGCCAATATGGCACTGGTGATGGTCGGGTTTCTGCTTGGCGGGCAGTTGACCCTGAAATCGCTGCGGGGAACGGGCCGGCCACTGCTCTGGATCTCCTTCTCCGCCAGTCTCGCGAGTGTCATTGTCGTCACCCTCTCCCTGGCCATATTTGACCTGCCAACAGAGATGCAATGCTGCTCGGCTGCATTGCTGCGGCTACCGCCCCGGCGGCCACCACCGATACCGTGATCGAATCCGGCAACAAGGGCCCTTTCGGTCGCCTGCTACTGGCGATTGTCGCCATCGACGACGCCTGGGCCCTGATTCTGTTCAGTTTGGCGCTGGCCATAGTCTCTCTGCTCAACGGAAGCGGTAGCGTGGGGGCCAGTCTGTTGAAGTCAGGCTATGAAATCTTTGGAGCCATCGGACTGGGCTTTGCCATCGGCCTCCCTGCGACCTACCTGACCGGTCGGCTGAAGCCCGGCCAGCCGATACTCACAGAGGCGCTCGGACTGGTTTTCGTTTGCGGCGGTGCCGCTCTCTGGCTGGAGGTCTCGCTTCTGATCACGGCGATGGTCATGGGTGCCGTGATTGCCAACCTGGCCAGCCATCACGAATACCCATTCCACGAGATCGAAAACATCGAGTGGCCGGTCATGGTGATTTTCTTCATGCTTGCAGGTGCCTCGCTCGAAATCAGCATGTTGCCGGAACTCGGGATGGTTGGTCTGGTTTACCTGTTCGCCAGGGCGGCCGGCAAGATATCGGGGGCCTGGGTCGGTGCGCGTTTGAGCCACGCAGGCACGGCGGTTGAACGCTGGATGGGTCTCGCCATGCTGCCTCAGGCGGGGGTGGCCATAGGAATGACCCTGATCGCTGCAAACCGGTTTCCGGAGTACCACCAAACCATCCTTGCGGTGGTCATCAGCACTACCGTCGTCTTTGAAGTTGTTGGACCGATATTGACCCGATTCGCCCTGAACAAATCGATCAGATACAACGCAAGCCCGCCTGAGGAAAATTAGCCGCTGCCTGGCTCGGGGCGCAGGCACCCGCTCAACGCCTTCTATGGGCGAGACATGGTCACCCAGCTCCCTTCCGTCCAGAGTTCTACCCAACCCTCGCGAACGTAGTGCCTCCAGGCAGGGCTATTGATTGGAACGCAGACGCTTTGTCTGTACACACCACACCTCCCGACCCTGATCCGGAAACCGAAAAACAACCGGATTTCCGGATTTCAACAGCGTCACTTCGAGCCAAGCATATTGCAGGCCATATCCGGGATAGGCGCTTTATTTCAATCACTTACCAGCCAGGCGCAATAGACTGCCCCGTTAAAGACATGGGAAATGTAAACAAATTTGACAGTCAGACCGGTCTGCAGGCGAAAAGACACGCCGTGCGCAGGCCTCGCGGAGCACGACCCAGGCCCATCCTTCTGCGAGGAAGCCCGGATTAAGGTGACGCGAAGTCCGCTCAGTGAATCCGGCGTCTACGGAAACGCCGGGATATGCGGCTCGGTACCCTCGACGTCTGCGTCCGGATGATGCATTTTCACCATCGTCTCGATTTCTTCAACGCGGTCCTTGGCCACATCCACAAGGAAGAGGATCTCGCCTTTGTTGATCGCATCCTGGAATTGCGTGATCTGAGAGTTCATGACGTCCACCCCGATCATGCTGGAAAGCCAGGCACCGATACCGGAGCCGGCCAGCGCGGTCGCAAGAATGGCTCCGCCACCGAGCACCAGGCCTGCCGGCGGAAAGGAGACCGCAGCGACGCCGGCGAGAATACCGGTAACGCCGCCAACGGCGAGCCCTCGCTCAACGGCGGGGATGACATCACTGGTCTGCAATAGCGAGGCCTTCGGAAGATCGCCCAGCGCTGTACCTTCGCGCGCAATCACATGAATGTGGCGTTCGTCCACCCTCGCCAGCAGCAACTCATCGGTCACCTTGGCGGCGGTTTGGAGGTCCGGAATCAGAAAATAGATTCTGCGCATGTCACTTTCTCCTCGGCAAAGCGATGAATTGCCCCGTGGCTATCGGACTCACCCCGCAATTATCAGATCAGACTTTGCACGAGGGCTTGTATCTTAGTCTAGGCCACACAATTGGCTGTGGTGGTACTGCCGACATCTTCGTTGGTAGACAAACCTACGGCAGCAACGGCACTCTCCGACCAGACGCCGTTCATTCGGCGCCTAAGTTCTTTTTTTTGCCAGCATTTTGTGAAATCTCCCGATGGATGAACAACTGACCACTTCACCTGGAGGCCCTGTCAGATCCGCCACAGGGGGGCTGATTGGCGCCGAGAATAACCACAGCCCGCCGTGACAGAGACTATCTGGCGGCCTGGTAGCGGGAAGCGCACCCCGAAGCGGGGAAAGAGCCCCCAGTTTCCGCACATTGAGCAGGGAACTTTGCTAAATGAGCGGTGGTTCCGCTTATACTCCGGAATCTAAATTAAAACCAATATAGGAGGAGTTATGCTGGCCCAATCTAGACGCGTAGTGAATACGATACTGTTGTCGACGGTCCTTGCCGTTTCATCTGCCCAGGCTTTCGAGGGCGATCCGGCACGTGGCAGGGTAAAAGCCGATAGCTGTCTAGGTTGCCACGCGATTCCGTCCTATTCGAATGCCTATCCGAACTACCATGTGCCCAAGGTTGGTGGACAGAACGAGGCATACATCATTTCGGCACTTCTTGCCTATCGCAACGGGACAAGGAATCACGAAACGATGAACGGCAACGCGCTTAGCCTGAGCGACCAGGATATCGCCGATATCGCCGCATTTTTCTCGACAGCCGGTAAATAAGGGAGCCACGAATGAAAAAAACCATCTTTGTCGCGATGCTCGCCTCGGCATTCATCACCTCCCCGGCTGTTGCAGGCGGCGACCCCCAGGCCGGTCAAGAAAAATCCGCCGTGTGCGCCGGCTGTCACGGAGCAGACGGCAATAGCACCATCGGAGCCAATCCGCGTCTTGCTGGACAATACGAATCTTACCTTTACCGGGCACTGACGCAGTACAAATCAGGCGGACGCAAAGATATGCTGATGGCCAACATGGTGGCTGATTTGAGTAACCAGGATATGAAGGACCTGGCAGCATGGTTTTCCAGTCAGGAGGGAAATACCCTGCAGGTTCTGCCTGAAGAATAAAGGCAACGAGATTTGAAAAACGAAGGGCGATCGTTTCGATCGCCCTTCGTGCGCAAGTAGTAAACTGATAACAGCGTCTTGCGGACCATTACCATGATCGGCGCATTCCGCTGTTGCTTCAAACCTGCCCCTCACCCGATGTAACCCGACCGGCAGCAGAGGGGCCAGATATGCCGCCCCCGTATTTTTTCTTTCAGTTTTTGAACGCCCCCTGCTAGATCCCATACCTGTAGCGGATCTCCTCAACCCGCTTACCCGTCGCCGGTCTGGCGGAGCGCAAACTCTATCTGCTCTTTCTTGAACTTCAACGCCTTCGTTGGGCCATTCTTCCGCGAAATCACGCACGATCAATGGCCGGATTCAATCTTCTATACTCCCGTGGGCAAGGGAAGGGGTGCTTGATGACACACGA
>Ga0316189_10004355_pt1 | contig 13637 bp, 16 predicted proteins | sample LowCovwburrow_MG_FD_204930 | JGI IMG/M metagenome (GOLD analysis project Ga0316189, IMG submission 204930) | Coastal sediment microbial communities from Maine, United States - Lowes Cove worm burrow | ecosystem: Environmental > Aquatic > Marine > Coastal > Sediment | place: USA: Maine...
ACTTCTTTATGCAGCGTTTCAGCATTCTCCATAACGCCTTCTTCGAGCACGAACGAGGTGTTATCCGGCAAAAAATCGAACAGCGTATTAGTTTCCTCAAAGAATAACGGCAAGTAGAACTCGCTGCCGGTTGGGGCTAAACCCTTACTAACCTCGCGATAGATCATTGACTTCTTAGCGTCGCCATCGACCGTCGCTCTAAATGCTTGCCTAAATCGCTCAACACTGGCCGTATCTAGTGGGAACTCTCGTGCTGGCAACAGTTGAATTTTATCTAAGGCATCCGTCGAGCGCTGTGTTTCAGTATCAAATAAGCGAATTGTCTCGATAGTGGTGTCGAATAGGTCTAGGCGAAACGGCGAGTCCATGCCCGACGGAAATACATCAACGATGCCTCCGCGAATAGCGAATTCACCGGCCACCATTACTGTGTCTACACTGTAGTAACCTGCGTCGATTAAGCGCTGTCTAAATTGGTCAATATTGAATTCGTCATCTACCTTTAGATCAAATGTATGAGCATCGATGTAGTTAATCGGCGCAAGGCGCTGCATTAACGCCGTTATCGGAATAATTAACACGCCTTTCTCAAGGTGTGGCAAGCGATGCAATGCCAATAGGCGCTGTGAAACAATATCAGGGTGCGGCGATACCCGATCATAGGGTAAACATTCCCAATCAGGAAAGGTGAAAATCGGCGCCTCGTGGTCTAGAAAGAAAGCCAATTCTTTTGCTACCACCGGCATATGCTGCGCGTCTGAGCAGACATATATGATCGGACCGTTTTTGCGCGCAAGCTCAGCCAGAGATAGGCTTGATGCCGCTCCATAAAGTTTGCGCCAGTGCAGAACATCGCCCGCTTTTGCTGGAAGAATTGGATTACTTGAAGATTGCACGGCGGTTTAGTCTGCTTGTCTAAAGTGGTTCAAAAAAGAGGCAAGATAATATCACTTAGGGCGTGAAAAGGCGTTGCTAATTCCGCGCTATCTCTGTTGGGTTTGTTTTGGTATTCGTTGGTAGTTTCACTCCCTAAAACTAATAACCTGACAGTTATTGTGCGGAGTATAACTAGTAATGCTCACATAAAACAATCGGTAGTCGGTTTAGTATGATCTAATAGGAATTTAAGTATTTGATATTAACGAAGATAAGATAGCCAGACATGAAGTTGGTTTCAAGGGATACTCAGTATTGGAAAGTGGTAGAAGTGATTGTTTTATAAATAAAAACAAGCAAAGATCTAAAAGTCGGACAAATATAATAGTCCGACAACTGTTCAACCGACATAATGACGGTGAATAAAAATATTATGCTAAATGTAAATAATGCTCGAATCATTAGTTAAAAGTATTGAAAACACATTTACTCAGTTCACGCTAGGTAGGCTTTTATACATTATATTTGTAATTGTATTCTTGGGTGGCTCGGTATATTTATATAATGATTCCACTGGTTACACTCTATACGGAAAAATTGATAATAAAATTTCAGCATTAGAGCGTCTACACAATCTTGAGAAAAATGGCATAAAAGAATCAGAGGATTTACTGCCTTTATATAATGATGTAATTAATGACCTTAAGAATACAGACAACACTATTTCATTTATCTCTCAATATCGAAATGAAATAGCTAAAGTAACATCAGCAACGGTTTTAATGTTGTTTTTTGTTATTTACGGTGTAGTCGGTATGTTGAAAGGCACTGAGGGTTCAAGTGCAACATTTGCGGGAGCATTAATCTTCACAATTATACTTGCAGTCCCATCATGGTTCGTTCCTGTAATTTCGGGCTCAATATGGCTAACTTCGGGTATCTTGCTTGTTCTCCAAACTGCTATCTTAGTTTTTATAACAAAAAAGTACGGCGACTAATATGGAACAGCCTAAAAAATTGTTCGCCCCGACCGTTCTACACGCTGTGTAGCTTCGATCTAATCTGTATATTCGGTCGGTTAACTCAAACATTAGGTGTATGAATGGATATCGAGTTACTTGGCGAAGACGATTACTTAAGCAATGCTACTGATGCTAAGAAGCGTGGAATTTCAGCTGCGAAAGCAGTGGGATTCAGCGAAGCTTGGAAACAGTTCAATCTTCAAAAGCAAGCGTATTTGCAGAATGCAAACAAGTGTGGCTTCACTGCGAGTCAAGTTCTAGCTCTTGGTGGTACTGTTCACGAGCAATTGGCTGATGTCTTACGTAGAGAAGGTAAACATAAACAAGCTCTAATCGATATTGTTTATTGGGTAGCCACTTCTAGCAGAGTAAAAAAATCACATGACAAAAAATTGGCGGTATACTTTAATCGAGCGAAATTGAGTGGCAAAAAGCTATCAGATGTTATTCAATTCATATCTGAATTGAATAACAAAATTGATTATCGAAGAATTCAAGAATATGTTCTTTATTAAAATGGCACCTATTCAAGTTCCAAAACTACCGCGCACTACATTCGCTCGGATGCGTTTACTTAAAATTCGACGTTCGAAATACGCTCTTCTGGCGATTTTCGTACCAGTTATTTATACAAACAAACCTGAAACTCTCGTGAGCGTACGAGCTTAGTAAATGCTTTCTAGATATTTGACTTTTTCTGCAGTTTCAATGCTTTTCAAACGGGCGTGTTGCTGTATGTTTTTCTACAGTCTAGTCTAGAAGGCAAGAGAAGATCGAGGTAAATTTATGACAACAAAGAAATCATCTGGGCCAGGCAAGCGAGATGTCGTGCAGGTTAAAAACCCTAAATCTGGGCACTACGTTAAAATCGATCGTAGCGCTGGAAAAATTGTGTCTCACAAGAAGTCTGATGGCCCATATAAAGGCGTGCCGGTCGCAAGGAAACGGAAATGATTGTATACAATCCGCTTGATGGCGATGCTTTCACTAGTTCAATTCCTAGTAATCCGCGACATTGCTTCCTAATGACTAGGCTTGGCAAGCCAGTTCCTGAGCCGGTACAAGATATTCGGAACGCTGTTACTAGAGCTTGCGACAATTTTGATTATCAAGTTATTGACGCTAGCTCGAAGGTCACTGGGCGGGACTTTTTACTAAAAATATGGAAACTTATTGCTTCAGCTCCATTATCAATTGGCATATGCCACGAAGATATTCATCAATCGACGCAAGCTAATATTTACTACGAGTTAGGCGTTGCGCAAGCTTTAGGTAAGGAAACATTGCTTATTAAATCACCTTTAGCAAAAGTGCCAAGTGATTTTGTTCGAACTGAGTACATCGAGTTCAATGAAGACTTCGAAGAAACATTTAGCTCATATTTGAGCTCACTGCCTGAACAGGCGGATCACTATGAGTTAGTCGCGGACCAATTAGATCGTAACCCCATTTTGGCAATAGATTACTTGAAAAGAGCTTTTCTTATATCTGGTGAAGAGCGGCTTCGTGTAAAAGCCAAGAGCCTTATAGACGAAGCAGGATTGGGCGACCGAGCTAAAAATAGCGTTGAACTCCTTGCCGCTGCCTTCTAACAAGCATATCAAAATTCCCTGCGTTGCGCCGGGCCAAGCTAGGGATCGACCTTTTATATGGACGTTAAAAGTTATTTGCCAATAAAGGTGCCGGGGGGATTTAAACTTAATCCCTCCGGCACCTCAGAGTGGAGGGTCTTTAAGCTGAGCGGTTAATAGGTTCATTTGAAAGTAAATTTATATAGCTCATACTTCTTTCATGTAAATACATTGTAGTTATAATAATCTTATGAGTAATATTGAACTTGAGTAGGACGACGATAAAAATTCTTCAAATCAAGCAAAACATGGTGTTTCGTTTGAAGAAGCTAAAACCGTCTTTACCGATGAATATGCTCGTTTAATTGCTGACCCCGAACACTCGGATTTTGAAGATAGGTTTATTCTTCTAGGGACCAGCATCGAGTCACGTTTACTCATTATTTGTCATTGTATTCGTGAAGAAGAAACAGTTCGTATCATATCCGCTCGGAGAGCCGATAAGAAAGAACGCAGCGCTTATGAGAACTTCCGTTATGCGTGATAATTACGATTTTTCAAAATCTACTAAAAACCCTTATTCTAAAAAGCTCAAGAAGCAGGTGACTATTCGTTTAGACGAAGACACGATAAGTTATTTTAAAGAACTTGCTGAAGACAAAGGGCTTCCATATCAGAGTTTAATCAATCTATATTTAAGAGATTGTGCACAAAGCCATAAAGACCTTAAGTGGCAATAAAGACAGTTACTTAGGTCTAAAACTACGGCACACTTCTATGATTTGAAGGCTATCTTGCAACTTTCCAATCTTGTATGGTTATTAGGTTCGGAATCAATTTTCAGAAATAGAATGAATATCCAATCACTTAGCACACCAGAACGCATTCTTCTCGCTGAAGAACTTTGGGAAAGCGTTCGAGAAAAATCGGATGAAATAGAGCTAACTCCTGATCAAGTAATACTCTTGGAGTCGCGCCTGAAAGCATATGAGTCTGATGGCGAACTTGGTGATTCATGGGAAAATGTAAAATCTCGTTTACTTGATTAGTTCTAGTTGAGTATGAATTACATGTTCGCAAGGAAGAGGATACCTTTACAAAAAGAGCGTGAGCCGCGTATATTGAACACCAAATTGAGGCTGTATATTTTTCTGTCGCCTCGTTAGAGGGCGAAAGAGTTTGCTATGAAGTTTAAATTTTATACATGCGATGTTTTTACGGATGTTCGTTTTGGTGGTAATCCATTGGCAGTTCTGCCGAATGCGCAGGGGCTATCGAGTGAGCAAATGCAGAATATCGCTAGAGAATTTAATTATTCAGAAAGCACATTTGTTTTTCCCGGCAAGGATGAGTGGTCAAGAAATGTTCGCATTTTCACTCCAACACAAGAAATTCCTTTCGCCGGTCATCCGAATATAGGCACTGCCTTTACTCTGGCTAGCATCGCAGAGTTTGGCCATTTTGATAGTGAGATCAATATTGTCTTTGAGGAAATAGCCGGAGCGGTTCCTATCACAATTCGTAGATTAAATTCGGCGGTTTGGTGCGAACTCAAAGCACCCGAGCGCTTGCTTATAGATCAAACTGTTCCAATTGATTTGATCGCATCGGCATTGTCGCTGACAGCCAATGACATTGCGATTGATACTCACCAGCCTCTGGTGGCATCAGTGGGCTTGCCGTTTATCGTAGTGGAGCTTAAAAATCGAACAGCGTTAGAACATGCTCGTAGTCATCTGCCTACGTTTGACGAGATGCAGTCAAAAAAAATCACGACAGATGTTCTCATTTATGTGCGCTCAGACGATGAATTTGACATTCGAGTTCGCGTATTCGCACCGTTAGATGGCGTGCCTGAAGACCCGGCAACTGGCAGCGCCAATTGCGCCCTGGTAGCTTTGCTGACTCATTGCATGCCAACAGATGATGGAGAGTTTAACTGGCGTATAGGACAAGGTTTTGAAATGAAACGGCCAAGTATGCTTGATGCTCGCACACGCAAACAGTCGGGTGTTGTTTCTGGTGTATGGGTCGCAGGTAGGTGTAAGACGGTTAGCGAAGGTTTTATAGAAGTATAGGCGGGCCTGAAATGCCCTCTAACAAACACATGTAATATTCTCGCTAGCTCGAGATTTCGACCATCAATGCTAAGCGTTAAGCCCCGTTACGGAGTCTAGATGCGAGGTACAATAACGCCGGATTGTCTGTAGCTGTTATGATAGATAGGTAATATGTAATCTGGTGCCTTCTGAGGCTTCTGCTGTGAAAAGACGCGCCGGTTTAACAGCTTTGGTATGACTTCAATCAACTATAAAAGAGTAAATTATGGGCGCAGTTCTTCGTAATATGTCTATCTGCATATTTTCATTAGTATCCATATCGGGATGCACAACAAGCGGGCAGTTAATAGATTTACCAATTCAAAGCAAAGAAACGAGTACCTTCACTACAGTTATCTCAGATTTGGTGACTATAAATAAGAAATATGGCGAAGCTAATGTCTTAATTGTTCTAGATATTGATAATACGTTGCTGACCAGCGCTGTCGATATAGGAGGCGATATATGGTACCAGTGGCAGCACGGTGATTTAGAGATAAAGCCGAGTGAAACGCAAAAAGTTCGATGCCTCTATGAAGATTCGATAGGTTTACTCTATGAACTAGGGCCGATGAACCTAACTGAAGATAGATTGCCTGCCGTTTTATCTGACTGGCAATCTAACGGAAACACGGTCATGGCACTAACTTCGAGAGCGCCTAAGTATAGATCTGCGACTGAACGTGAGCTCATCAATAAGGGGATTGATTTTAATATTGCAGCCTTAGCTCCACTGGATGAGAAAACGCCAGTCTATCGAGAGATTAAAGGCAGAGAGCTTAGCTACATGAATGGGATTATGATGACTTCCGGCATGAACAAGGGTGAAATGCTGAGTTACATATTGGATAAAACAAATAGAAGTTTCGACGCGATTGTATTTGTAGATGACTCAAAAAAGAATATTGATAACGTTTATGATAAATACTTAGGCAGAAAAGACATTGATGTCACTATTTATCATTATGTTAAAGTTGTACAGGATAGAGAGGCCAAGTACGGTTCAATCCTAACAGAAGAACAAGCTGAAAAAATGACGAGTGATTGGATTGAGCTGAACAAGACATTAAACTCAATATTTCCTAAAAGGAATCTGCAACAAGGGTGTTTGAGTGCAGTCTAAAGGTCGTAATTAGCGCAACTAGAATGGCCCTAGCACCGTAAGTGACGTATCTTTTTGAGATGTAATGCATCTAACGGTTTGAGCTAATTTACGTACCTAGCCGATAATTTCTGAGTCGCGGCGGTTAGAGTAGCGGGTGTGAACATATCTAATCACTCTTCAGCCTACCAGCGGCTTGGTTACCCCTAAAAATTAATACACTGACAAGTGTACGACTAAGTATAACTAGAAGTATTAACAAAACCGGGCGACAGTCGGCATAGTATCTTGGAAATAAGGGTTTGATATTAATAGATAAAAATAATAATCTCTGTAAAACGGACGAAGAATAGACTGGCATGAAGTCGGTTTTAAAGGAGATTAATTATAGGAAGATTTCATAAGTTATTGATTTATAAATAATAAACACAAATTTCAAAACCCAAAACTCGGACTAATAAAATGGTCCAACAATTCAACAGGCATAAAGACGGTGGATTAGCCCGTTAAGTGTCACTTATAAAAAACAAGAGAGTAGTGCAAATGTCTTATGAAATTCTAGTTGGTTTAAATGTGGTGAATGATCAAATGTATCAGCAATACCGAGATGCAATGAAGCCCATACTGTCAACTTTTGGTGGTAGATTTGGTTACGACTTTACGGTTTCTGAGGTATTGATTTCAGAGGGAAACAGCGAGATTAACCGTGTTTTTACAATTAATTTTCCAAGTAAAAGAAAGATGGAAGACTTCTTTTCAAATTCTGAATACATCAAGGTAAAGAATGCTTATTTTGAAGATTCTGTTGGAAGTAGAGTAATAATATCAAGCTATGAGAAAAACACGTAAATAAGAATAGCCACAGGATAAAAACGCTCGACAAGATTTTCATCGGTAATGCTATTAGTTGCACCCCGTGAATCTAAGTTAATACAACTGACACGAGCGATAATGAGTCGACGAGGTGGAGAGCATCTATCGAGCGGAAAGGGCTATTTTCTCAAACTCAGTTTTTGTTTCGCTCTTTCAATCCGGCGTGCTACCACCGACTCGGTTGCTCGGCGCTCATGCCGTACCATTCAGGATAAAATAGCATGCTCATCAATACCGCCAGTTGTATGGCAATAAACGGAATCACCCCACGATAAATATGAGCGGTTTGTACTTCATTTGGCGCAACCCCTTTTAAATAGAAGAGTGCGAAACCAAACGGCGGTGTTAAGAACGAGGTTTGTAAATTCATCGCCACCAAAATTGCAAACCACACTTGATTGATGCCAAGCTCGACAACAACCGCGTAAACCAGTGGCAACACAATGTACGAAATCTCTATATAGTCTAGAAAGAAGCCGAGTAGAGTGATTAGCAACATAATAGCGATCAGAAATCCCCACTTCTCACCTGGAATTGAGAGCAGCATTTGCTCAACTTGTTGTTCGCCACCGGTGTAGGAGAAACCCATCGAGAAAATCGATGCGCCGAGTAGTACGGCGAACACCATTGCCGTAATTTTGACCGTATCATGGGCGCTTTCCCAAAGCATTTGAATGGAAAATTTGCGATATAAAATAGCTAGTATAACCGCACCTAAACAACCTAGTGCGGACGATTCAGTCGGCGTGGCAACGGCATTGAAGATCGACCCTAGCACAATTAATATCAGCGCTAATGGTGGGACTACCGCGATTAGCGCTTGCAGGATAACCTTGCCGCGAGATTGGTTAATGTCTGTCTGCGGTATGATTGGTGCGGCACTTGGGTTAAGCCGGCAATAAATTAAAACGTACAGTACATAGGCTGCGATAAGCACTAATCCAGGCTTTAGTGCCGCTCTGAATAAGTCACCAACGGGCACATTGAGAACATCGCCGAGGATGATCAATACGATTGACGGCGGAATGATTTGACCTAAGGTGCCGGCGGCGGTAATTGTGCCTGTGGCGAGTTCGGTTTTATAGCCGTGACGTAGCATTACTGGAAGTGAAATAAGACCCATTGCGACTACGCTGGCACCGACCACTCCGGTCGAGGCGGCTAATAATGCGCCGACCAAAATGGTAGATATTGCTAGACCACCTCTGATTGAACCAAATAGTTGCCCCATCGCCTCGAGTAATTGTTCGGCAAGCTTAGTGCGCTGTAGAATGATTCCCATAAAGATAAACAGCGGAACTGCCATTAGCACTTGACCTTCGCCGTAGTCACCCATGTTGGCGTAAATACGATAGGGTATCTGAGCCAGTTGGCTAGGGTCGGCGAACAGCACAACAAAGGCGATGCCGATCGCCGCAAAGGTAAATGCTACCGGGTAGCCAAATAGTAAAAACAGTAAAGCAACTAGAAAAATTGAGATGCCTATCATGTCTTTTTAGCTCCAGAATTGCGCTGCGATTCGCCTGTATGTTTGCCATCAGTGAAGGCGGCTCGAAATTCCATCCATTTTTCTAGCAGGGAGGCGGTGGCGGCTAGCAGTAAGAACAAAAATGAGAGTGGAATGACGGCTTTTATAATCCAACGATTTAATAAGCCGCCAGGGTCTTGCGATCGCTCTCCAATACCAGTGCTAAGCAATTGATTGAAAAATTGGCTAACTGAGTCGGGCTGTGTTCCTAAGTGATAGGCCGCGCTGGTGAACTGCCAGCCGGTGTAGATGATCACCAAGCAAGTAGGTATCAAAAACAGTGCTGTGCCGACTAGGTCGACAAGCAGTTTGTTACGTAGCGACATTTTTTCGAACAACAGGTCAACCCGTACGTGAGATCCTGACTGAAGCGCATAGGGTATGCCGAGGAGAAAAATCACAGCATAGGTATGCCAGCCCAGCTCTTCGAGGCCAATAGATGATGCACTGAAAGCGTATCTAGCAATCACGTTGTAGCACATCAGTATGACCAGCAAAATTAGCAGGGCGCTGGCTATGGCTCCCATTGCAGAGATTAACCGTCTGACCAGCTCGATAAAAATAGTAGACATGAGTCTATGCTCCCAACTTTAATCGGCGACGGACTCTAAATATAATTGCTCGCCAATAGTCGTCCAGGTTCGCGCTTTGGCTAAGTAGGCCTCTCGCGATTCAATGATTCGTTTGGCCATCGGGCTGCGTGCCTTTTCTTGTTCAATTAGCTCGGCGTTTGATTTTTTAAGTGCTTGTATCACGGGCGCTGGAAACTGTTTTATCTGTACGTCTGGATATTGACTGGAAATAGTTTGCCAGTTGTCTGCATTGGCCGCAAAAGTCGACGTTGACATATTGTAGGCCGTTAATTTGGCCGCATTCAACAAGATCGATTTAGCCCATTCGGGCAATTTTGCCATGCTATTTTTATTGAAGAAGTACATTAATTCAGTACTTGGCTCATGCCAGCCACTGTAATAGTAGGGTGCTACTTTGTGAAAGCCCATTCGCAGGTCTAAACTTGGGCCAACCCACTCAAGAGCGTCTATGGTGCCACGTTCAAGTGCTTGATATAGCTCGCCAGTTGGAATATTGGTAGGAACAGCTCCAACGCCTGCTATTACCTTGCCGCCAAAACCAGGAATACGCATTTTCAGACCCTTTAAATCCTCAACGCTGTTGATTTCCTTGCGGAACCAGCCGCCCATTTGCATGCCGGTATTGCCACCAAGCATTACTTCGATATTGTGTTTGGCATAGACCTCATTTGCGAGTTCAAGGCCGCCACCTTGATAAAACCATGCCCATTGTTCTTGCGTGGTCATGCTGAATGGCATGGTTGAGAAAAATAGTGTATCTGGGTCTTTACCGCCGTAATAGTACGAAGCCGACTGGCCGATATCGTATTGACCACTCTTAATAAAATCGAAAATGCCGAAAGCGGATTTATGTTTGTTGGTGCTGTCGACCGACAATTGAATGCGCCCGTTCGACATTGATTCTACTAATTCCTTATAGTCATCAACTGACTCGCCGAAGATTGGGTAAGCGGTTGGCCACCCATGTGCCAGCTTAAGAGTAATGATCTCATCAGCCTCGGCTTTCGGCGCTGGCGAACTGGATGTGTTTTGATCCGGGCTAGAGCACGCCCCGAGGAGTAAGAGGATGCTGATTACAGCAAAAATATATCTGGTCATAGTTATCGTTGTCCTTGTTGTTGTGAAACATCAAAAGCGACCAGTATTGTAGAGCTAGCCGATGTTTAATTCTAGTCCTTGCTCTGCTTGCAAGCGTGCATCGCTAATATCGTCTGCTTCAAGCTTGAGGTTATTAGCACTAAGCTCAACTACGTGTCGTTCGTCGGTTTTAATTTCATGGTCGACGGAAGCCAAAAACCATTTATTAGTTGTTGGCGCTTCGTCATGCCCCAATGATGACATAATTCTTGCGCCAGAAGTTCGAGACTGTGATCATTTATAGTGAATGCTATAATGCCGCCTCTATCGAAAATTTTTCGCCGACCAAACTAACTATGACTAAAGCATTCCTAAGGTCAGTTTTGCTTGTTCGCGCGATTGCAGTATTTCTGAATCGTTTAAATAAAGTAATCCCCCTACCTTGCGAACCAAATGCCTTTCGTGTGGGTCTATCTGTTCGTCGGCTAATGCCAAGGTCCAGAGGTATTCGAGTAATTTTTTGCGCTTAGAGTTACCCCAATTATCACAAATGTCTCGAGTAAAGCCGTGTAAGCTGACAGCGTCGTCAGCGGTATCCTTAGCTAAGGTAAAGAGTTGCTCCAGCTCTTGTTCATTGAGTTTAAACTCGCGGCGTAATATGTCGCCCATATAGGCCAACTCAACTTGATCGATTCTGCCATCTGACCGCACAACTTCAAACATTAGCGTAGCCGCTGCTAGCTTCAATTCTTGATCGCTAGGTTCGTTGTTAGCCTCGCCTTGTTTAAATAAGGATTTTAATGATTTAAGCACTATGTAATACCAGTAGAACGTTTCAGGCCGTAGTTTCGACCTGTCTTGGGGATGTCGGATAATGAATTTTGCTAGTACGAAAACGCCGCTTTAGTCTGTGCTTCCGATAATTTTCGAGCAATGGAATAAGCATTACATCTTAAATAATCAAAAAGCAGCCACAAATTAGCACTCTCCCTTGAGACAAATCATTATCCGGCAACCTCGTCTTGTATTCAACATACACGTTGTGCTTTGTGATCTTCACAAAAATGACAACATTGTGACATAAATATTAGTTTTGACGACTTGAATAGCGCACCTATCGAAAGCATATTATAGCCAACTTTTACCACTGAGGATTAATCGTGAGACGTATTTTTTATTTTCTAGCCACAAACGCTGCCATCATGGTGGTTGTCAGCATAGTGATGATGTTTTTGCCCGCTGAATGGCGTAACCAGAATACCAGTTTTCTGATTATGGCTTTGTTGTTCGGTTTCGGTGGTTCGATCATCTCGTTGTTAATGTCAAAGTCGATGGCCAAGCGCGGTGCCGGTGTTCACGTTATTGAAACACCAAGAAATGAAACAGAGCAATGGCTCGTTTCGACCGTTGCACGCCAAGCTAAGCAGGCGGGGATCGGGATGCCTGAAGTGGGAATCTTCGACACCCCAGATATGAATGCTTTTGCGACTGGTGCCAACCGTAACAATGCCTTAGTAGCCGTTAGCACGGGACTACTTCACAACATGAGCCGTGAAGAAGCTGAAGCGGTTATGGGCCATGAAATAGCTCACGTCGCCAATGGCGACATGATCACCTTGGCGCTAATTCAAGGTGTTGTTAACACCTTTGTTATTATACTTGCACGCGCTTTGGCGTTGGCAATTGACCGTGATGGCCGTGGTATCGGCTATTTCGCTGGTTATTTTTTCGGCCAAATTGTATTCGGGTTTTTAGCTAGTATTGTGGTCTCTTTCTTTAGTCGTCATCGCGAATTCAGAGCTGATGAGGGTGGTGCTAAGTACGCTAGCACCGCAGCCATGATTGGTGCCTTGGAACGTCTAAAACAAGGCAGTGCAGGAGAGTTACCAAATCAATTAGCTGCGTTTGGAATTAACAGCAGTATTAAGCACTTGTTTTCAACTCATCCTCCGTTAGATGATCGAATCGCTGCTTTAAGAAACAGCATAAAGTAGAGGTTTTGTACAACTCGGTGGGGCTCAAGCTTAACCGGCTAAAATTTTTAATAACTGCGCTTTATCGACAACTTCTTGATCGATAAAGCGCTTGCTCTGTGTTAGCAGTGGAAGTAACACTGTATCGCCGTAGTCACAACCGCTTGGCTGTGGTGCTTGTTGTTTATCTTTATTCGCTTGATGAGCAAAATGACCCAAACCTTGACGGTGAAAGTCAATGATTGCCTGATAGCCATCTCGCCAAGCTTGGATTTTCGGGAAATTATTGCGTAAAGCTCGCAATATACTAAGGCCTTCGTAATCTAAATCCCCCCAAAAGTAGCAGTCAGGTGACTGCTCTGATTTTTGATACCACCAATTTTCGAATTGATGTGCGGCCTCTGGCGAAACAAAATTGATGTGTAAAAACTGACTCTGACCTGTTTGCCGAATTAAATTTGCCGCGCCTCGGTAGCCAGCACTGTAAATCACTGCCGTTGTGTGTTTTTTTGCAGATTGGTTAACTGCTTCGACAAGCGTTACAAAGCTATCAAAGTTTTCGACAAAAATAGCTGTCTCAAGTATTTTTGGTACGTAGATTGACATCATAATCATTCGATCACGCACCACAGTAGTGGCATTTGTAAAGACATCGTAAATCAGATTGCGGCGGTTATCTAAAAATTTTGAATCGCCCCAAAAGCATCTCGCTGATAAGCCTCGAATACTAATTATATTACCTGATTGATGCATGCTCTCAATCAGCTCATCGGCTTGATTAAATCCAGCCAAAATGTGTTCGGCAGTAACGTCTTTTATTTGAATCGGTTGTGTCAGCGAGGTCGACTTGAGCCGTGGGTAACGAGTTAACTCTTTGTGCCACTGGTTTGCATAGGAATCAACTTTGGGGCGGGTCAGCCAAT
>Ga0316189_10004356_pt1 | contig 13634 bp, 6 predicted proteins | sample LowCovwburrow_MG_FD_204930 | JGI IMG/M metagenome (GOLD analysis project Ga0316189, IMG submission 204930) | Coastal sediment microbial communities from Maine, United States - Lowes Cove worm burrow | ecosystem: Environmental > Aquatic > Marine > Coastal > Sediment | place: USA: Maine...
CCTATTGATTTTACTGGCTCTGAAAATCCCCGTGTCACTAGTTCGATTCTAGTCCTGGCCACCATTTAAATTCAGTTAGTTACGATTAATTTCAAACCGTTCTTTCGATGGTGTTGTGTCAGATTTGTGCCATCGACCCGTTTTGCCGCATCTCTTAAATGCTCACTGGCCAAGTGCGCGTACCGTAACACCATCTCAAACGAAGCCCAGCCACCGAGCTCCATGAGCTCCTGTAAGCTGGTGCCAGCCTGGACGTGCCATGATGCCCAGGTATGCCGCAGATCGTGCCAGCGAAAGTCCTCAATGCCGGCACGAGCCAGAGTGTGCTTCCATGCCTTGGTGGTTGTCCGTGCCACCGGTTTGTCCTTGTAGGTAAACACAAAGACCGGATGCTTGCCGAACTGTTGTGAGAGGACACCCAGGGCGTCTTCATTCAACGGCACAGCAATCGCCCTGCGAGACTTTGACTGATCCGCATGGATCCACGCCGTGCGGCGTTCCTGATCCACCTGGTCCCAGCGTAGATAGCTGACATTGGCTTGCCTCAGCCCGGTTGCGAGCGTGAAGGCGGCCATAACAGCCAAGTGCGGCGGAAGCTCAGCGACCAATCTAGCCGCCTGCGCTTGTGTTATCCACCGGACTCTCTTTTTGGACTCAGGATAAAGGCGAACACGGGGAATTTTTTCAATCCATTCCCAATCATCACGTGCCCTGCGTAAAATCGCCCGAAGTAACGCCAGATAACGGTTAGCCGTTGATGCGCTAGCTTCCGCCTTCTTGGTTGCGCCTATATGGTCCACCACATCCCGGTTAATCTCGTCCAGGTAGTGATTCCTCAAAAACTGATCAAACTACTTGAGCTTTGCAACATCTTTGTAATGATCTGCCTTGTCGTCTTTATCCTGCATCCAACGCACAATCGCTTCCTGCCATGTGCGCCTGGGTTTTTCACCCAGTCTGTGAATGCGCCACAGATCGACCTTTAACTGGTCGTGGTATTCCTGTGCGGTTTGTTTATCTTCAGTCCCAGCAGAGCGGCGTATTCGCTCGCCATTGGGCGCTGTAAAACGGACCCACCAGGTATTGCCGCGTTTGTAGAGTGACATAGTGCATTCTCCTTGTCACAGTCACTTTACGGCGCTACTGTCGGCTCAACCGATCGACGCAACACATGCATTAAATCGTTCTGCCGGTGTTTCATACCCCAGTGTTTTTCGTGGTCGAAAAATACGTAGTTTCCACAATTGTAGTTTCCGTCTTAACACTTGTCTTGGTGTGAATGCTTTTCCGTTCCTGCTCATGTAAAGCTATTAGTCACTCCTTTGACGCAAATCAATCTGTCAGCTTTCAAACTGTGCTAAAAAAAGAACCTGGATATGGTTATTTTGCGGGCGGGTCTGGTGCCTGTGTCTCGCTAAATACATAAATAGGGGGAGATGGAACCATGGACAACAAAAAATCAACGATTGCACTTTCGTGCAATAACTTTCATACAGTCTTCAATATATTCCAGGTCGTTCTTGTTGCTGTTGCGGTGGGTGTTAGTCTGACAGCACCGGTTTATGCCGACACCGTGCATGTTGGTGAAGACGGTTTGAGCTACAGGCTTGATGGTGGTGATGCCGATGCTATTGCACCCGACCAGGAAGACTGGAGTCAGGGCAAGATCGAATCGATACTGGTCGATGAATTGGGCACCAACGCGCAACTCGATGTCATCGTTTATGTCCAGCGTGGCGGTGCAGATAACGGGGATGATGGTTTGGTTGCTCCATTGTCCGAGATCAAGCGTCAACACAATGAGGCGATCAACCGGTCCAGCGAACAGTTGCGTAATGTGCACCGCAAATACAAACCTGACTGGTCGATGGACGAATTCGAAGAGCAGCAACACATGGAAGTTGTAGAACTCGCAATGAGCGATGAAGACCGCGCAGAGATTCAGCGACTGAAAGGTGTTATCGATGATCAGAAAAACACGATGCGTGCCCAGGTCAGTGCCGAGATCAACCGGTTAGCAGACAATAACCTGCAAACAATTCACGACCTGATTGTCAGTTCGGGCGGTACAATTACAGCGCGAATTAAAATGACGAATGCACTGGGTGCTCAAATACCGGCAGCCCTGTTAACGACGCTCGCAGAGCACCCGATGGTGCGACGGGTTTTGAAGAACCGTCCGACCGATTTTGAATTGAATATCAGTGTTCCCTCGATGCAATACAACGCGTGGTGGAATGATGCTGTACCGATTACCGGGACGCCATTTGACTTCGGTGTTATCGATGGCGGTGTGGTTGAGGGGCATCCGGCGTTTTCCTGCGTGACCAGTTTTGATAGCCGGGCGGGAAGCAGTATCACCGCCTCGCACGGTACCCATGTGACGGGTATTGCCGTTAGTTGTAACAGCACATACCAGGGTGGTATCCAGGACGTTGACAAGGTCATCTGGACAAACAGCGGCGGTGCCGCCGGCCAGGCGGGTACCATGGATAACATGGACTGGATGGTGACATCACCTGTTGATACGCCCGAAGTCATCAATCACAGTCTGGGTTATGGTACGGCAAATGTCAGCGACTACAATGATAACGACAGTTTCTACGATGCCCTGATCGATAATTATATGTTGATGGTGACCAAGTCAGCCGGTAACGGTGGCTGGGGCGACCTCAGCACAAACTGCACTCACACCAGCACTACTCAATCTTTTCCCTGCATCACGCATCCTGCGCCGGCCTTCAACCTGATGGCCGTGGCCAATATCAATGACTTGGGTACCACGAGCAGGACATCGGATGTTCGAAGCTCTAGCTCAAGTACCGGCCCGACAGTCAACGGCCGTAAAAAACCGGACATTACGGCACCGGGCACCACCATCATGTCGACATTTAGTGAATGGAACGGGGCGACAGGTGCCTTTATCAACTGTGGTGCTGGAGTCGTCGGCAACCCGGATTTCGTTAACTGCTCGGGCACCAGCATGGCTGCGCCACATGTCGCTGCAGCGATCGTGCTGATGGAAGACGGCGGCAATAATGCACCCATGTCGCAGAAGGCGGTATTGATCAATACCGCTGATGCCTGGGACAGCAACGCTACTTTGACCACGGCGGATGATGGTGCGGTCGCCGGTTCGCACTGGGACATGTCCTACGGCTGGGGTTATATGGATATGTGGGAAGCGCACTTCAACAAGGATGATTACTTTAACGGCAGTGTAATCGGGCGCAATGACAACAACACGCCGGATGATTACAAGCTGTACAAGGGTACGATGTTTACCAACGAGAAGGCCACGCTGACATGGCACAAGCGTGCCAGTACCTACGTTGCCGGTGCACCATCGACGGGACGTTATGCGCTGACGGATATTAATATCCGTCTTTACGATGAAATCGATGGTGTGCTGGAAAGCTCAGACCTGGATGGCGACGACAACGTCCACCAGGTGGCAGCAGTCGATGGGTCAACAAAAGTCATCAAGGTATATGCCTGGAGTGAATTAATCGGCGGCCTGACTGCCGAGCCGTATGTACTGGCAACCGAGGAAAACTTTACTGCAGCCGATCCGCCCAGTTTTAGCCGTAACTACTCACGGCCTAACTACGTTGGTCCACACCAGGTGTTTGATATCACCGCGAGGATATTCAACAATGGCGATGTAGCTGCACACAGCAACAGTCTGACATTGACAGACATCACGGGTGCGGCAGTTGTGGGCGACAATACGGTCACCTTACCATCAATCACTTCCGGCGGTGGTGTACAGGAGCATGTCTACACCATCGATACCACCGGAATTGCGGCAGGCACACACTGGTTCCCGCTGTCTGTAACCAGTAGCAGTTATGAGGAGACCTACGAGCGGTCGTGGCCAGGTATTGGGCCTGACGGCGGTGTCAGTATTATTGTTGAAACCACACCACCGACCTCGGACTGCACTTCGGCCACGTATGACAATACCAGTCCGATAGCGGTGAACTGGACGGCAAGTGACACCCAGACAGGTGTTCGGTACTCGTATCTGTACGCGGTAACACCGGGTTCAGCCAGCTATCTCTACACGGGTCTGAGTGCTACAGGAACAGGCGGTACCTTCAATTACGTTCCCGGCTTGCAGGGGCAATACCGTTTTGCGATGCGTTCTGTCGATGTTGGTGGCAATTGGGAAGCGATTCCGGCAACACTGGAGTGTGAAACATTCTTTGACTCGGTCAATCCGTCATCGACATTAAGCACGCCAACGTATGACACAGGCGGGTCCATCACCCTGGCCTTCAATGTCACGGACCCATCGCCTTCAAGCGGCCTGGAGTTTGTCGACTTCTGGTACAGGAAAGATGGCGCTACATGGGCCTATACAGGACAGTCATCGACATCCCTTGCGGGTAACGTTTTCTTTGTGCCACCCGGAGACGGCAAGTATGATTTCGCCTCGCGGGCCAAGGACCACGCTCAGAATATCGAGAATAATAATGTGTTTACAATAAAGGACACCACGATCTATGACACCTTGCCGCCAACCGGTTCGATTATCATTAATGGCGGTGCTTCTCTAACGGGTTCGCTGAACGTGACACTGGGACTAAATGCAACAGATTTGGCCAGTGGTGTCTCGCAAATGCGATTCAGTAATGATGGCTCAACGTGGTCGCCATGGCAGGCTTATACCACATCCAGTGCATGGGATCTGTCGAGTTTTGGCGGCAATACCAGCCAGGGGACCAAGACCGTGTATGCACAGTATCGTGACGTGGTCGGCTGGGTATCAACAACCTATACCGATACTATCACCTACGGCATCGACAGCGACGGCGACGGCGTGCTTGATTTCAAGGACAACTGTACGCTGGTCATAAACCCGGGTCAGCGCGATACCAATGGTGATGGTTTCGGCAACCGCTGCGATGCGGACCTCACTAACGACGGCCTCATTGTTGATCTCAGCGACTTTAGCCTGTTCAGGAGCGCATTCGGCACGGCTAATCCTGATGCGGACTTCGATGGAGACGGCTCGGTTAACCTCAGCGACTTCTCAATCTTCAGAGCGTCGTTTGGAGGTGCACCGGGACCCTCCTGTTGCGCGCCATAAAATAACAGAACAATGCGTCAAGGGCGGCGGCTTCGGCCGCCGCTTTTTATTGTTGTACAGAAGGTAAAACCGACTTCGAGATGCAATGGGCAGCCGAGGGTAGGGTGCTACCGGATTACGTTCGTCAGGAATTCGATGAGTACTTAAAATGTGGCCGTCTTGAGCATGGTTTTCTGCGAGTGCAATGTGAAACTTGCCATGCGGAGCACCTGGTCGCCTTCAGTTGTGCCAACAGTAGGCGCTTCAGGCGACGCAAGAGCAGTTGCCGAGGGGCTCGATTGGGCCTGGAGGCATGAATTGGCTGGGGAAACCGGTGGAATGAGCACAGTATATTGCGGTTACTGACAGCAGCAAATTATACCCTACCGCTCTCCCAGCTGATACATGCGCTCAATTGCTTCATTGTCGTGCAAATCAACCCTGCCGCGCGAAAGCTTGATGTAACTGCCGCGTTCGAGGTCTTTGAGCATGCGGCTTGCAACTTCCCGTGTGGTGCCCAATTCCTGAGCCAATTGGCTATGGGTGATTTCAATCGTTACCCCGTTTTCTTCACGGAATCGCCTGCATAACAGATTGGTCATCCGTATACCGAGTGGTTCAAACGCAAGTTCCTGAACCCGGTTGATGACTTCAGTGAATCGAGTACTCAGTTCCTTCACCATGATGTCATTCAAGGCAGGTGATTTTTTCATGGCCCGGATGAAGGTTGTATGGTCCATGACCCTGGCCTGCACCTGGTTTTCAGTGATCGCATTCGCAGGAAAACAACTGTCCTGCAGAAATGAGACGAGTGACAGAATGCAGAACTCGCCCGGCTGCATGCGGTGGAGGACGATCTCACGGCCACCCCGTCCGGATGCAAAAACCCGGATAGTACCACTGAGCAGCAACATAAATTGCTTGCATTTATCACCGGCTATATATGCCTGAGTTCCGCCTGACACAGTGACTGGCTCCAAACGCTGACTTGCCTCTATCCAGGCGGGATCTGAAATAGATGCAAGCTGTGGATAATGCTGACGCCAGTCTACTGATGTTGTTTTGAACACTAATTGTTGCTCCTGTCCGCAGGGGTTTTTGCAATACTTTTGATACTGGGCTGGCTAATCCTGTTGTCTGTCCAATCTGGATCGTGTTTTTAAAGATGTAAAACGGGCGGACCCTTGGCCATGAAAACATAGAGGGTTTGCTTGTCTCAATTCCAGTGAATTCGTTAAAACCGAGAATGGGGAAATTCCATAATCTTGTTGATAGGCAAATTGCTGATTCTTTATCTCACAATAATTAAGTATCGCACTGAATATGAAGGAAAGCCATGATCAAAATTTACAATTATTGACATTCAGACCATTTATATAGATGACTTGGACGGAAGCTTTATTACATAAGAATTCGTAATTCTGCCGGGAAATCCCCGGTGTGTGATTCAGGTTACACAGATTTGTGTCTGTGGTTACATACACGCCATGTGGGATGTGACAAATTGCCGCTCGACACCAAACCGGCGCCGGCTAACAAGCAATTCCAATGGGGTTGGCGCTTGCATGATCGCATAACACCAGGGGGGGGACCAATGGCTAAAAGACGCGATGTACTCAAGGCAGGTGCAGCAGTAGTAACAACAGGATGCACTCCGTTAATAAACGTAATTCAACCGGGTATTTTTAATGCTGCCCTGCGGTTTTCAAGAATCGCAGGAACAGCACTTTTGACAGTGTGCCTTGGCACACCCTATGCCTACGCAAAGGATGGTCCTTTTCCACATAACAATGACCCTTCAAAATTTACCAAACTGGTGATCGATGCCGATGGTGATGCACTCGAGGGCCTGCCGGAAGTCAACTTGGGAACCTTTGAGGGCGGTAACACTGGACATACTGAAGACGCTTCAGAAAGCAATGTGTTGCAGCCGGCAGACCAGCGGCCCGAAGAAGAAGCCGTATTCAACGTACCGACCAATGGGCCGCCAAGCCCCTTGTACGGTGCGAGGCCGTTCACTCAGCAGATGCTGCGCTTCGAGGAGTTCGGTACAGCGCCGCTCGATCTGGATGCGCCGAAGCCAGCCAACTGGAAGACACTGCCGGCACCCGCGGATGCACAGAGCGCGCCCGATGGCGGCATGCTGGAAGACTTTCTTGCCCAGTCTATGTGGCCTAATCCCAGCGTGTTTGCCAACGACCGGGATCTGAACCCCTGGCAGTCCGAGATCGAGGCGTTTGTTGGCCGGGCGTTGAATGATCCGCCGGCAGAAGGTCGGCCACCGGGTCTTGGCTGGTCGCACCAGCGCTGGGACGACTTCACACCAACGGAGTATTTTCAGTCCGCGCAGGCGGGTGCCCGTGTGAACGGCGGTTTCCGTGACGGCTTGCAGAAGCATGGATACAGTGCCGGCGAGTTCGGTCCGGGCGGGCTCTACCACAACACGGTAGGTGCCAAGGGATTTGATGGTACGACAGATGGCATCGCAATCAGGTTCCATCCGAAGATGCCGGTACAGAACCACGAATCACTGTGGACGTTTGACGGCACTCTGCCGCCCAAGCTGCTCAATGCCCGTTATGGCGAAACCGTGCTGTTCCGCCACTATAATGCCCTGCCCATCGACGTGGCGGCAAACCAGGGCTTCGGTGTACATACCATCACTACCCACGAGCACAATGGCCACAACCCGGCAGAAAGTGACGGCTATGCCAACAGCTTCTTCTTCCCGGGTCAGTACTACGATTATCGCTGGCCGATGACACTGGCCGGTAGTGACACCATCAATACCGATGCCGACGATCCACGTGCCGGTTCACCGGACGGTAATGGCGGTATCAATAAAATCCCGGGTGACTGGCGTGAAACCATGAGTACTCACTGGTTCCATGATCACATGCTCGACTTCACGGCGCAGAACGTCTACAAGGGCAACGCCGCGATGATGAACTACTACAGTGCGATCGACCGTGGTAACGAGGGGCTTGACGATGGTGTCAACCTGCGCCTCCCGAGTGGTACCGCTCTGGACTGGGGTAACCGCGACTACGACGTCAACCTGCTGCTCGCCGACAAGGCCTGGGACGATGACGGTCAGCTGTGGTTTAACCCCTTCAACCTCAGGGGCTTTGTTGGTGACGCAATGACCGTCAACTGGCTGTACAAGCCAGTCATGGAGGTGCGTGCACGCCAGTACCGTTTCCGTATCCTGAACGGTTCCGTGTCACGCTTCTTCAAGGTGGCGCTGGTTGACAATTCCGGTACTCCGGTGCCGTTCTACATGATCGCCAACGATGGCAACATCATGGAGCACAGTGTCTATTTCGAAAACGGCGAACTGCCGACCCAGGGTATCGCGGAACGCTACGACATCATCGTGGACTTCAGCCAGTTCAAGCAGGGCGACAGGCTCTACATGGTCAACATGATGCAGCAAAAGGATGGCGAGTCAGCTGACGCGGCGGTTCCGCTGGCTGATATCGTGAGTGGCGTCTATGCACCGGCACATGGTGATTGTGACGAAGACGGCATAGATGGCGATTGCTGGGTAAATGGTGACCCGGTGGTCGGCAAGTTCCTGGAATTCCGTGTGAAGAAATATAACGGCGAGGATCAAAGTATGGATCCTGCAGACTATGTGGCCGGCGGGAAGAAGATGATTCCGCTGCGCATGCCCACGGAGGCAGAACTGGCCAACGCCCTGCACCGCAGTTTCGAGTTTGAAAGACAACCCACGGACGAGAAGCCCTGGGTGATCGAAACCGATGGTGGCAAGGGCTTTGGTATGGATCCACGCCGCGTATCAGCCGCACCAAGCAAGAACTCCGGTGGTCTGGAGGTCTGGCGCCTGATCAACAGCGGCACCTGGAGCCATCCGATCCACATTCACTTCGAGGAAGGCATCATCCTGCGTCGTAATGGTGTTGCACCGCCGGAGTATGAGAAGTGGGCACGCAAGGATGTATACCGTCTGGGCCCGCAACCTGACAGTGGTGATCTTGTAGAAATCGCACTGCGCTTCAGGGAGTTTGCTGGCACCTATATGGAACACTGCCACAATACCCAGCACGAAGACCACGCCATGTTACTGCGTTGGGATATCGAGCATCCGGGACAGGTCAAGCTGATGCCAACACCGCTGCCGACCTGGGATGGTGTCAACTATGTCGACTCTGTCGCACTGCCCACCTTCAGGGAAGGCGATGATGTCGGTCAGTACGGACCTGAGCTGGAACCGCTGTCTGTCTGGATCAAGAATGGTGTAACGATCAGCCATTTTGACAACATCAATGATGAACCCATCGGTGATGCGCTCGATCCGAACGACAACAATGAGCGTGGTGCGATCACCTTCGAATTGTCGACGGGCACCCACGTCGATGCCGACGGCAACGAGAGGGAAGTCTACTTCATCATGCACGACGTCAGTGATGAGGAACTCTCGGAAGAGTTGGGCATTGCCTGGGGTGGTGGATTGACAGGCGTCAATCCGGCAGCCACGGCTGAAGCCAGTGTGAAACGCATGGGCGGCAAGCTGGAGTGGACCTTCTACGATGATCTGCCAAACCCGGTCTGGGCGAATCCGGCCTGTCGCGTAGGTGATCCCGACGTAAATGGTGAAGCGTGTCTGAACGACGCTAACATCCCTGATGTCAGTGCCACCAACACGTATTCACCGCTGCGTCGTGTGAACATCGACGGCAAGGATGTGGTGTTCAACATTATCTTCATAAAATGGGGTGACGAAGATTGGGAGCAGAATAGGATAGACAGAACCTGTCTCAGCTTCCCGGATACTCCGCCGAACACCAGCTGTGCCTACAATGGTACCCAGTGGGGCCGTTACAACAATTCCGGCCATGTGGTCGATATGGATACCGACGCCAATCCGCCCTGGGTGTCCCTGAAGCTGCACAAGTCATGGGCCAGTGAGGGTGATTACCTGCCGTACTACATCGTGGTCGATACCTTCCCGGCTCCTCCGGCCAGGGCAATGGGTGTACCGTATGTGCCGAAGCATGAGTTCCTCGGTACGACGGCCGTACCACTGGTGCAGTGGATGCCGGGTAAACGTCATATTCATCCGACCTTCCCGCCAATGCCGCAACCTGCGACTGCAGATGGCGGTGAGTATGACTGCGGCTCTGAAGGGTGTGGTATCAATGGTGGCGGTGGACCGTTCGGCAGTCAGGTCGGTCTTCCGTCCTACTTCATGCCGGAAGACGACTACAGCCCGATGTGGCACATCGGTTTTGCGCACTGGCTGGAGCCTCACGACCGGGTAGTTAAAGGGCTCAAGGAGCTCAGGCAACTGCGCAAAGACGGCAGGGTGGAAATCCTGGAATGGCCGGCACCGCCGCGTGTTGCACAGGGTGATAACACGGGTGTTCGAGTCGATGACTACGACTTCGTCAACCCGAACTCGCCGCACGTGGTGAACTGTCCGACACCGGTCACGATAGACACTGCTATCCACCGTGCACGGAACGCCGGTAAATAGGGAGGGGGGGGCTGTCAATAACAGAGTAGTACCAGCCGCTACCTGGTTTTCGTCGCAGCTGGATTGACAGAGCCGGGTTCGCGGTGAGCAGAATAGCGCTCACTGCGAACCCTTTTTTCATGGCAATAACTTTCGTAAGATAAAATACTATGCACAGGTATTCCTGGGTGGCGGCCTTCGCCCTGTTGATAACGAGCAGTATCCCCGGTTTCAGTTCAGCATCACCCTGGGGTGCAAACTATTTCCCCAATGTTCCGCTGGTCACTCACGAGGGGGAAACCGTCCGGTTCTTTGATGATCTGATCAAGGACAAGATTGTCGCAATTAACTTCATCTATACCCGTTGTCCCGATACCTGTCCGCTGGAGACGGCGCAACTTGTCCGTGTGCAAAATATTATGGGTGACAGGGTGGGAAACGATGTGTTTTTCTACTCTATCTCCATTGACCCGAAGAATGACACCCCGGAAGTACTCAAGGAGTACCGAAAAAGGTTCAATGCAAACTGGACATTTTTGACCGGTAAGAACGAGGACATTGTCAAGCTGCGCAAGAAGCTTGGCTTGTACATCCCGGAGATACAGGCGGAAGATTCAAATAATCACAATGTCAACATGATCATCGGCAATCAGGCCACGGGTCGCTGGATGAAACGATCACCGTTTGAGAATCCCTATGTACTGGCTGACCAGCTCGGCAACTGGCTGTCGGGCTGGAAGATGACGCAAAAGGGTGATGATTATTCGAATGCGCCCGAGCTGCGCGATCTTTCCCGGGGGGAACAGATATTCCGCACCCGTTGCGCCAGCTGTCACACAGTCACCGGCAATGAACTGGAAGGGGCGCTTGGCCCGGACCTGCTGGGTGTCACCCGGAAGCGGGAACCGCAATGGTTGCTTGACTGGCTGAAGGCACCGGACCAGATGTTGAACAAGAAGGATCCCATTGCGATCGCACTCTACGAGCAATACAACAGGCTGGCCATGCCAAATATGCGCTTGCACAAGGAAGAAGCGCTGGCCCTGCTTGAATATATAGAAGACGAAACGAAAAGAGTGCAGGGGGAGCCGGAGCTGGAACCGATCAATCCCGGGGTACCTGTGACAGCCGCATTTACAGTGAGACAGGATAAACCGGCGGGCGATGTCGTCGCGATCATGAATGCCTGGGTGCGGGAAACGCACCCTGCTGCGACAGTGAATGCCGGCTACATGACACTGGTGAACGTGGGTCCCGGGGAAGTGACGCTGGTTAAGGTCGAGAGTGAGGCGTTCGAGAACATAGAAGTGCATGAAATGGTCACTGTCGAAGGCCTGATGGAGATGCGTGAAGTGACCGATATGGTGATTCCATCCAGTGGTCAGATCCAGTTCGAGCCCGGTGGCAGGCACCTGATGTTGATGGGGCCAAAACAGCACTTCACCACAGGGCAAAAGGTGGATATGACCCTGACCTTCAAGTCAGGAAAAAAACAGATGGTATCGGTTCAGGTGGCGGCCAGGTAAATATTATTCCTGACCTCCTGTACGAAAAACAAAAGAAAATTCCGCTTCCGGTGGATGAGGGAATTAACAGAAGAGTAAGTAACGATTATGAAAATAAACAAACTGTCATTATTTCTTCCGGCTTTAGTCTTCTTGCAGGGGCTGCTAGTCATGCAGGCCAATGCCGACACAAAACCAGAGGTGATTTTCGAGACAAGCATGGGTTCATTTACTCTGGAGCTTTATCCTGACAAGGCGCCCAAAACCGTCGCCAATTTCCTCGCCTATGTCGATGATGGTTTTTATGACAACACCATTCTTCATCGCGTTATTCCTGACTTTGTTATACAGGGCGGCGGTTTCGAGTCAGGAATGGAATATAAAAAGCCCCGTGCACCGGTAAAAAATGAATCAAGCAATCGTTTGAAAAACATAACAGGGACGATTTCCATGGCGCGCAGATCGCACCCGGACACGGCTACCTCACAGTTTTATATCAACTTGTCGCACAACGATAGCCTCGACTACATATCCGACTACCAGCCCGGCTATACAGTGTTTGGAAAAATCAGCAAGGGCATGGACGTCATTGATAAGATCTCTGTAGTGGAGACTACAACGGAAGGCGGCAGTAAAGATGTTCCTGAAGATGATGTTGTTCTACTGTCGGTCAAGCGTAAAGCATCAGCGGATCCTGTAAAGGATGATAATAATGCCGATGTAACGGATCAAAAATCGAATACCATGGAGCAAAAACAGGATTCATTTATTGCAGGTGAGCATTATATTGTTCTGGATAATCCCGTACCCACCCGGAATGGCAGTAAAATCGAGGTTGTGGAAATGTTCTCGTACGGTTGCCCCCATTGTTATGAGTTTGAAACGCACATTAATGAATGGGGTAAACAGCAGGGCAGTGACGTCGACTTCTGGTACTCACCGGCGGTATGGAGCAAGACCATGGATCTGTATGCACGAGCGTATTATGCCGCACGGGAGTTGAATGTTAAGGAACAAATACATTTCCCACTGTTTACATCAATAGTCGTTGAGCAAAGAAAGCTGAGCAACGAAAATGAACTGGCGGAATTCTTTGCGGAAAATGGTATTGATAAAGAGGCCTTTATCGAAGTCATGCAGTCAACTGCCGTAATCAACCAGGCCAAAGAAGCTGAGGCGCGCGTACGCATCTATAAACCTGCCGGTGTACCGGAAATTATTGTCAATGGTAAATACCGTGTTGACCGCATGCATGCAGGCGGGCTGACAGAGATGCTGGCCGTGACAAATTACCTGGTTAACAAAGAGCGTGCCCTGCTGGAAAAATAAACGCAGATGGTCACAGGTCGGGGTAGAGGTGGTTGCAGCGTTTCTGCCTCGGTGTCCAGTGGTCCGTTCAGGGTATGCAGGAAGGCCTCCAGCTGGAGCAGTTGCTGTTCCCGAGATTTTGCGTGACGCCGGGCGCGGTGGGAAAGTCGTGCTTGTGAGTGTGCATACCACCGTAGATCGCGATCTGTGCATCATTCACAGTGTGTCCATCCGGTGTTTCCAGGTGCAGCATCCAGCTAGCAATCCG
>Ga0316189_10004357_pt1 | contig 13634 bp, 9 predicted proteins | sample LowCovwburrow_MG_FD_204930 | JGI IMG/M metagenome (GOLD analysis project Ga0316189, IMG submission 204930) | Coastal sediment microbial communities from Maine, United States - Lowes Cove worm burrow | ecosystem: Environmental > Aquatic > Marine > Coastal > Sediment | place: USA: Maine...
GTTGGAGCCCACATAAGCAAAAAGATCGATATCCCAAGCCGTGATGCGGGAAAGATATTAGATGCGGTTCAGTTTCTACGCAGCGTGGAGGCAGGAGATAACCTGAAACTGGGGCGGCGCGTCGCCATCTACGGCGGTGGTAATACTGCGATGGACGCAGCGCGCACTGCCAAACGGTTGGGTGCAGAGGAGGCCGTCATCATCTATCGTCGGGATCGTGCCAGCATGCCGGCCCACGATTTCGAGGCGGAGGAGGCGATCGAAGAAGGTGTCAAGATAAACTGGTTGCGAACCATAAAAGAGATAGATCAAAACACCTTTAAGGTAGAGGTGATGAAACTCGATGACAATGGGCGGCCCCAACCGACCGGACAATACGAAAACCTGGAGGCGGATACACTTATTTTGGCGGTGGGGCAGGATACGGACACTCGTTTCCTGGAGAAGGTACCGGGTATCGAATTCAAACAGGACGGTACCGTAATAGTGGGCGAAAATATGATGACTGGCCACCCGGGGATTTTTGCCGGGGGTGATATGGTACCGAGTGAACGCTCGGTGACCATTGCCGTTGGTCATGGCAAGAAGGCAGCCCGTTATATCGACGGTTACCTTAGGGGGGTGCCCTACGAGCCAACCTTGAAGCATAGTCCGATCGGTTTCGAGAAACTCCATCTCTGGTACCGCACCTATGCACCCCAGGTGGAGCAGCCTGAATTGCCGCTGGAGCAGCGCCACCGCAGCTTCGAAGAGATCCTCCAGGGTATTAGCGAATCGGAAGCACTGTTCGAGGCCAAGCGCTGTCTCTCCTGTGGCAACTGTTTCGAGTGCGATGGCTGCTACGGCTCCTGTCCGGAAGGGGCAGTGATTAAACTTGGCCCTGGAAGGCGCTATCGGTTCAATTACGATCGCTGTACCGGCTGTGCGGTCTGCTACGAACAGTGTCCCTGTCACGCAATCGAGATGATCCACGAGCCGGAAGGGACAGAGTAAGACAATCATGGGAGCCGAGCAGAGAGCAATAACCATCGATGGCAATGAGGCGGCGGCCCACGTTGCCTACCGAGTGAATGAGGTCTGTTCGATCTATCCGATCACGCCTTCTTCCACCATGGCCGAACTGGCTGACCTCTGGTCGGCGCGGCGACTGGAAAACATCTGGGGTCAGGTGCCGGTCGTAATCGAAATGCAGAGTGAAGGGGGTGCTGCTGGAACCGTCCATGGTGCGTTGCAGACCGGTGCGTTGACCACCACTTTCACTGCGTCGCAAGGCCTGATGTTGATGTTGCCCAACATGTATAAGATCGCCGGGGAGCTGACATCGACGGTATTTCATGTAGCGGCCCGCTCGCTTGCGGCCCAGGCACTCTCGATTTTTGGTGATCACCAGGATGTGATGGCCGCGCGCACTACGGGTTTTGCTATTCTCGGCTCGGCCTCGGTCCAGGAGGCCCATGACATGGCGCTGATCAGCCATGCCGCGACCCTCAAGGCGCGGGTACCGTTTCTCCACTTCTTCGATGGTTTCCGCACCTCTCACGAGGTGAACAAGATCGCTCCCCTGTCAGACGAAGAGATTCGCTCCATGATCCGTGATGAACTGGTCCACGCCCATCGCAGGCGGGCCCTCAATCCGGACAATCCCTTTATCCGTGGCACCGCGCAAAACCCGGATGTCTACTTTCAGGGTCGGGAGAGTGTGAATCGTTTCTACCTCGAGACCCCCGGTATAGTGCAGGCGAGTATGGATGAATTCGCCGCCCTGACCGGCCGTCATTACCGTTTGTTCGATTATCATGGAGACCCCCGGGCAGAGCGTATCATCGTGATCATGGGATCCGGCTTCCAGACGGTGACCGAGACGGTGGATGTCCTGAACGAACGGGGTGCGCATCTTGGTGTGATCATCGTCAGGTTGTTCCGCCCTTTTTCCCTTCAGCACCTGATCGAGGCGGTTCCCTCGAGTGTCCGCGCAATTGCGGTATTGGACCGGACCAAGGAGATCGGGGCCAGTGGTGAACCTCTCTACCAGGATGTGGTCACTTCCCTGATGGAGGTCTATGGCCAGGGACTGATCGAGCGTTTGCCAAAGGTAATCGGAGGACGGTATGGACTCTCTTCCAAGGAATTCACCCCGGCAATGGTAAAGTCGGTCTACGATGAACTCGAAAAGTCGGAGCCAAAAAACCATTTCACCATCGGTATCCACGACGATGTGACACACACCAGTCTAGAGTTCGACCCATCATTCGACATCGAACCCGATGGAGTTACCCGGGCACTCTTTTTTGGCCTTGGGGCAGACGGTACTGTCGGTGCAAACAAAAACAGCATCAAGATCATTGGTGAAAACACGGATCTTCATGCCCAGGGTTATTTCGTCTACGATTCGAAAAAATCCGGATCGCAGACTGTTTCTCATCTTCGTTTCGGCCCCAATCCAATTGCTGCACCTTATCTGATTCAGTCGGCCAATTTCATCGCCTGCCACAAGTTCAGCTTCATCTACAAGTTAGATATTCTGGAACAGGCGGTTGCGGGCGCGGTGTGCCTGCTTAACAGCCCGTATCCTGCAGCGGAAGTATGGGACCAGCTGCCGCGTCCCATGCAGCAGACCATCCTGGAGCGGAACATCACACTCTACGTGATCGACGCTACCCCAGTCGCGTTGGAGGCTGGCATGGGGCGTCGCATCAATACCATTATGCAGACCTGTTTCTTTGCGCTGTCTGGTGTACTGCCGCGGGATGAGGCGATCCGCCAGATCAAACACGCTATTGAGAAAAGCTATTTCACCAAGGGTAGGACGGTTATCGAACAGAACTTCAAAGCGGTGGATGCGGCTTTGAATCATCTGCACCAGGTTGACCTCCCCGCTAAACTCAGCAGCGAAAGGGAATTGGATCCAGTGGTTCCCGCTGAAGCCCCGGCTTTCGTGCAGGATGTCACGGCGGTCATGTTGCGCGGGCAGGGAGATCAACTGCCGGTGAGCAGCCTGCCGGTGGATGGTACCTATCCCAGTGGCACCAGCCGGTGGGAGAAACGGAACATTTCCGATTTTGTGCCGGTCTGGGAACCGGATCTATGTATCCAATGCGGCAACTGCAGTTTCGTATGCCCTCACAGCGTGATCCGCGCCAAGTTCTATCATGAGAGTGCTTTGACCGGATCACCTGAACAGTTTCGTTCGGTCGAAGTGAGCGCCAGAGGTTTTCCTGAAACCCGCTATACACTGCAGATCTATCTGGAAGACTGTACCGGGTGCGGACTCTGCGTGGAGGATTGTCCGGTCCAGAGCCCGAAGGACAGGGCGGTCAAGGCGATCAATATGAGACCGAAGGGCCCCGTGCTGGAAAATGGTCGGGAGAACGTACAATTTTTCGAACGACTGCCGGTCACTCCTCGGGCGGTGATCGATTTTTCCTCGGTACGTGGTGCCCAGTTTCTGGAGCCCCTGTTCGAATTCTCAGGGGCCTGTGCCGGATGCGGGGAAACACCCTACGTCAAGTTGCTCTCTCAGTTGTTCGGACCCCGGTTGCTGGTAGCGAATGCAACTGGCTGCTCCTCGATCTACGGTGGCAACCTGCCGACTACGCCCTGGACAAAGAACAAGGATGGACAGGGGCCCGCCTGGTCAAACTCCCTGTTTGAGGACAATGCCGAATTCGGGCTCGGCATGCGTATCGCCGCTGATCAGCACATGGACCTCGCCAAGCAGTTGTTGCGTGAGTTGTCCCCTTATCTGGAAAATGACTGTGCCGAGTCCCTGATCCATTCCCAGCAGCGGATCGGGGCCGAGATCCGGGCTCACCGCAAGCGGGTGGGGCAGCTCAAGGAACGGCTTCAGACTCTTGACCATCCGAAGGCCAATGATTTGCTTTCAATTGTCGATCACCTCATCCGACGCAGTATCTGGCTGGTTGGCGGCGATGGATGGGCCTACGATATCGGCTCGGGGGGACTGGACCATGTATTGGCCAGCGGGCGGAATATAAACGTATTGGTATTGGATACCGAGGTCTATTCCAACACTGGTGGTCAGATGTCGAAGGCGACCCCCACCGGGGCCTCCGCCAAGTTCGCCTCAGCTGGTAAACGCATCGGTAAGAAGGATCTGGCGATGCAGGCCATATCCTATGGCAATGTCTACGTGGCCCAAATCGCCATGGGCGCCAATCCCCAGCAGACCCTGACTGCCATGCGCGAGGCCGAGGCCTACCAGGGACCCTCCCTGATTCTCGCCTACAGCCACTGTATCGCCCACGGCTATGATTTGCGCAAAGGCCTGGAGCAGCAGAAGCTGGCGGTGGAAAGCGGCTATTGGCCGCTGATTCGATACAATCCTCAATTGCGTAAGGCTGGGCAGAAACCATTCGTGCTCGATTCTCCTCGACCCCGAATCTCTCTGAAAGAATACGCCTACAACGAAATGCGCTACAAAATTCTGACCAAAACCAATCCCGAGGAGGCCGAACATCTGATGCAGGTGGCCCAGGAACTGGTGGACCTCCGCTGGGACACATACGAACACATGGCGAAGGAGCAGTCGTCCCGATTTCAGCCCGTTGTCTGATGAGATGACAAATTTGGCTTCCTACTCTTTGGAGGATGATTCCTCTCAGGCCGTACGGGTAGCCTATTCAATCTTCCTTCGTTTTATTCGAGATGCTCGTGTGGTGGTCGGAAATCGCGCTTTTCGATCACCGTATCGAAAAACCCCATGGAGGGTTTTTTCGAAGTGCCCTCTATTCTATTGCGAAACCGAGGGTTGAATTAAGTGACGACTATCGATGTCAGAATATTTTACAATCCTTGCCTGTTAGTATCTCCCAGACAAAACAATTATGTTACTAATCAATTGAATAGATTTTATGGAACAGATTTTGCATGATGTTATTGAAATAAAATAACAGACATAAGATGATCTCATGGAACGAACTGCATTTTCAAAATTTGCGATTGCCGGCGCGCTGAGTTTGTTTGCCACTCAGGCGGCAGCAACAGTGGTAACCTATAGCGATTTTTCCGACACTGCCGGCCTGGTATTGAATGGCAGTGTGGCAGGGAACATTAACAACGGTATAGATCCAAATCCCGTGCTTCGCTTGGTGCCCGCCACGACCGGCCAATCCGGCAGTGCGTTCAGCGACACAACCATTAATGCCGGCTCTTTTAGCACCTCTTTTGAATTCCGCCTAACCAATCCGGGGGGTATCACTGACGCCTTCGGTCAAACCGGAGCCGATGGGCTCGTTTTTGTAATTCAGCCAGTCAGTTCGAGCATTGGGGGCAGCGGTGGAGGTATGGGGTATCAGGGGATTACTCCGAGCGTAGGAGTAGAGTTTGACAACTGGTGGAATGGGTGGGATCCCGATAGCAACCACGCGGGTATTGATACCAATGGGAACATGACCTCAATAGCCACAGTTGCTGTTAGCCCGCAGTGGGATGATGGCAACCTCTGGACCGCATGGATAGATTACGACGGCACTACAATTGAACTACGGGCCAATCAAACGGGGCTCCGACCAAGCAGTTCCATCTTGAGTTTGGCCCTTGATTTGCCATCCATAATCGGCACGTCGACGGCTTTCGTAGGGTTTACTGCGGGTACAGGTGCCGCTTATGCGAACCATGATATCGTCAGTTGGGAATATAGAGATTCTTTTGACCCAATAGGCGCTGTCCCTGAACCAGCCACCCTCGCACTGTTGGGCCTGGGTTTGGCCGGTATCGGGGCTGCCAGGAGAAGAAATATTCGAGTTTAAGAATAAGAATTTTTCTAACAATATTCGACCCGGCCAAAGAGCCGGGTTTTTTTATTTTGGTATAGATGCTATTGAAAATTCCTGTTCCAAAATAGGTGGAGAACTGCTGGTCTCAAGCCCGGCCGCTGCTGTCAATGGACAGTTCCTCAACGGTGGTTTCTATCCATTCTTCCACTTGCCGATTGATTTCAGCGGCGCTTAATCCGTCGGGTGCAATCAGCGGTCCTATGACCACCTGGATGGTTCCCGGATATTTTTTCAGGCTGCGGCGACGCCAGAAGAGCCCGGCATTGTGGGCAATGGGAAGGATTGGGTAGCCGGACTTCTGTGCCAGCAGGGCGCCCCCAATGCCGTATTTTTTTCGCTCGCCCGGAGCTACTCGGGTTCCTTCCGGAAAGATGATCACGGTTCGTCCGTCTTCCAGGCGCCGGATGCCCTGTTCGATTACCTGTCGGGCGGCCTTTCTACCCGCTTTGCGATCGATGGCGATCGCCTTGTCCGCGGCCAGGGCCCAGCCAAAGATGGGGATCCACATCAGTTCCCTTTTCAGTACCCATGACTGATTAAAAGGAAGCAGCCAACGCAGGGCAATGGTCTCCCAGGCGGATTGATGTTTGCTCAGGACTATCGTGTTTTCAGGCGGGATGTTTTCCGCCCCCTTCACCCGATAATCCAAGCCACAGATCCATTTCAAGAGTTTCAGATTGCTGATGCCCCAGGCCCCTGCGACAGCCCCCACCCAGTTGGAAGGAATAAAAAATCCTCCTATCGCCAATAGCAAACCAAAGAATGCGGTGGTTAAAATCAGACCGGCGAAAAAGATGAGGGATCGGGCAAAAACCATTAAAAACCCCCTTATATTTCCTTTGTCGTGGTGCGTGATTGATAGTGAATACTTACTTACTTATTCCATATCTCTAAACTCGGAGACACGGATCCGGCCGTCGATCATCCGGGACTCCCGCTGCATCAGCTTTTCCATCTTTTCCCAGAAGGCCAGGTTGAGGTCGAACTGCTGGGCGATTGCTGTACCCAATACCAGGATCAGCAGATCTGCCACCTCTTCGGCCAGCACCTGGGAAGATTTGCCTTTGGTGACACAGGACGATATCTCGCCGAGTTCCTCAGCCATCAGCGCAATGCGATAGGTCATCTCCTCGCCGCCGGTCTGTTTAAACTGGTGTTTGTCATGGAATGCCTGCACTGCCTGCATCATGGCTTTCCAGGAGTCTTGTGGTCGGTCGTTACTCATCGTCGGGTCACACCGGGTGTTTGATGGCAAGGCCTTGTCGCGGGATTAAAAAGAATTGGAAACCACCTGTCCGTTTCCGTGCATGTCCGGACCAGGTAGGTGCTACGGGTAGCAACGGACAAGGCCGATCGTTTTCCCCTCTATATATCCCAGCTATTGCAGACGGGAAATATCCGCTACGCCGAGAAACAGAGCGCCAAGTCGGTCCAACAGGGCCAGGCGATTGCGCCGGACGGCTGTATCCTCCGTCATCACCATGACCTGATCGAAAAAGTGATCCACCGGATGCCGCAACTCCGCCAGAGAGATCAGCACCCCCTCGTAGTCCAATGCCTGCAGCAGGGATTTCACCTGTTCCCGTTTCGCTGTGATCTGATCATGCAGGGCCCTCTCTTCGTCCCCCTCGAACAGGTCGGGATCCACCGCATCCGGCGGCAGCTCCCCGGCCTTTCGAAGAATATTGCGTATCCGTTTGTTGGCGGCGGCCAGGGATTCCGCCTCCGGCAGTTGCTCAAATGCTACCACTGCCTGGATGCGTCGGTCGAAATCGGCAATGCTGTCTGGTCTGACCGCCGCGACGGCTTCGAAGGTGTTAACCGAGAAACCGAGCTCGAGATAGATCCCTTTGAGTCGTTCCAGCATGAAATCATAGACCTCCTGCACCAGCTGGTCGTTTTCCACCAATTTACCCAAGGCGGATGTCGCCTCCTGCAGTAGTTGCTGCAGGTTGAGAGAAAGGCTGTGCTCACGCATGATGCGCAGCGCCCCAAGGGCAGCCCGTCGCAATGCGAAGGGGTCTTTATCGCCGGTGGGTTTCTGGCCGATACAGAAGATGCCAACCAGGGTATCGATTCGTTCCGCCAGGGAGATGGCAATGCCGGTAGGGCTCTGGGGTAGCTGGTCACCGGAGAAGCGGGGCATGTAAAATTCATCCATGGCCTGTGCCAGCTCCGCGGGCTCGCCGTCACGGTCGGCCTGATGGCGCCCCATGACGCCCTGCATCTCCGGAAATTCGCCGACCATCTCGGTCATCAGATCGCATCGGCTCAACATGCCGGCTCGGCGGGCGAGTTCTACGTCTCCGTCGATCCGCTCGGCAATCCGGGCTGCCAGTCCCGCGACCCGCTCGGACTTGCTGTACATAGAGCCCAGTTTCTGCTGAAAGACGACGGATTTGAGGGACTCCAGGCGGTCCTCCAACCTCTGTTTACCGTCCTGTTCCCAGAAGAACATGGCGTCGCTCAGCCGGGGGCGGATCACCCGCTCGTTGCCTTCTTTGATCGCTTCCGGAGTCGGGCTGTCGATGTTGGCAATGGTGATAAAGTGGTTCATCAGCCGTCCTTCCGCATCCACCAGATGGAAGTACTTCTGATTCTTTTTCATGGTCAGGATCAGCGCCTCGTGGGGCACGGCCAGGAACCGTTCTTCGAATCCCGCCGCAATGGGCTCCGGCCATTCCACCAGGGAGGTGACCTCGTCCAGTAGCGCAGGATCGATCACCGCCTTCCCCCCCAGGGCATCGGCGGTCTTATTCACTTGTTCCCGTATCTTGCCCTGACGACTATCGAAGTGAGCGATTACTTTTCCTGTATCTCTCAATTTGTCCTGGTAGTCGCTGGGGGTCTGGATCTCAATGGCATCGGGGTGATGGAATCGGTGTCCATGGGTGAGACGCCCCGACTCTGTTTCCAGAATGGTACACGGGACCACCTGCTCTCCGTGCAGAAACAACAACCAGTGGACGGGACGGACGAACTGGGCGTCGGAGTCCCCCCAGCGCATGCGTTTCGGTATGGGCAAACGGTCGAGGGCCGTCTCGGCGATCTGCGGCAGCAGTTCGCTGGCGGATTTGCCCTGCTCTTTGAGCCGATACATGAGCCAGGCGCCTTTGTTCGTTTCCAACCGCTCCAGCTCAGATACTTGTGTGCCACAGGAGCGAGCAAATCCCTCTGCGGCTTTGGTGGGTTTACCCGCCGCATCGAATGCGGCCTGCAGGGCAGGGCCGCGCCGTTCGATCTCCCGATCGGGTTGCCGCAGGTCACACTGTTCGATCAGCAGGGCGAGCCGCCGCGGGGTGGCGAACGCCTCCACCTGTCCGTGGCGCAGGGCGGCTTTATCCAGGCCTGCAGTGAACTCCCGGGTCAGGGCCTCGGAAAGTCGTTTCAGGGCAACCGGGGGCAACTCCTCCGTGCCCAGTTCAAACAGCAGGTCGGCACGATCAGCCATTGGCCACCTCCCCAACCTTGTTGAGCATCGGAAAGCCAAGCTGTTCCCGGGCCTGGCAGTAGCTCTGGGCCACTGCCCGCGCCAGGGCTCTTACCCGCAGGATATAGCGCTGCCGTTCGGTCACCGAGATGGCGTGGCGGGCATCCAGCAGGTTGAAGGCGTGGGATGCCTTCAGCACCTGCTCATAGGCGGGTAGCGGCAGGCCCAGTTCGATCAGTTTGTTACTCTCCTTTTCACACTGATCGAAGTAGCCGAACAGAAAATCCACGTCGGCATGTTCGAAATTGTAGGCTGACTGTTCCACCTCGTTTTGGTGAAAGACGTCGCCGTAGGTGACACTACCCTGGGGTCCGTGGGTCCACACCAGGTCGAATACGCTTTCCACCCCCTGGATGTACATTGCGATACGCTCCAGGCCGTAGGTGATTTCACCGGTTACCGGTCTGCAGTCGAGGCCCCCCACCTGCTGAAAATAGGTGAACTGGGTTACCTCCATTCCATTTAGCCAGACTTCCCAACCCAATCCCCAGGCCCCCAGGGTCGGGGATTCCCAGTTGTCTTCAACGAAACGGATATCGTGTATTTTGGGATCTATGCCGAGCATCCGCAGCGACCCCAGATAGCGCTCCTGGATATCCAGCGGCGAGGGTTTCATCACCACCTGGTATTGATAGTAGTGTTGCAGGCGGTTGGGATTTTCGCCGTAACGGCCATCGGTGGGACGGCGTGAAGGCTGGACATAGCCGGCGTTCCAGGGCTCCGGGCCGATCGCGCGCAGAAAGGTCGCCGTATGAAAGGTGCCGGCACCCATCTCCATATCATAAGGCTGCAGGATGACACAGCCCTGTTCCGCCCAATACTGTTCCAGCACGAAAATCAGACCTTGGAAGGTGGATATATCCGCACTGCTGTTTTTCGTCTTAGTAGTCAAGGGGTAACAACCTTGTTCATTGTAAAAATAAAGCGCACAAGTATATCCTCCAGGCGGGGTATTTGGCTAACCTGGGCACCTCACTCTCGGCTCTGATGTTGGCGCGCCGCCGATGCATTTTCGATGTTCGCTAGAAGAAGGGCTGTATAATGACCCCATGTGTACAGCGCCTGCTTTAATTTTTATTTAACTTTGGTTGGTTGATGAGTAAACAACGTAAGGCCATCGCTCTCATCTCCGGAGGTCTGGACTCCCTGCTGGCGGCAAAGGTGGTACAGGCACAGGGTGTTCAGGTCGAAGGCATCAACTTTTTCACCGGCTTCTGTGTGGAGGGGCACACGCATGCCATCCGCAAGAAGGACCGCGCCAAACCGAAACGCAACAACGCCCTCTGGGTGGCAGAGCAACTGGGCATCAAGCTCCACATCGTCGATATAGTGGAGGAGTACAAGGCCGTCGTGTTCAATCCTAAACACGGCTATGGCGCTAATCTCAATCCCTGCCTGGACTGCAAGATCTTCATGGTGCGGAAGGCTCATGAATGGATCCTGGAGCAGGGTTTTGATTTCATTGTCACGGGTGAGGTGGTGGGTCAGCGACCCATGTCTCAACGCCGGGATACCATGCCGGTAGTCTCCCGGGAATCGGGATCCGACGACCTGTTGCTGCGTCCCCTGTGTGCCAAAAACCTGCCGTTAACCCGGCCGGAGCGTGAGGGATGGGTGAATAGAGAGAAGCTGTTCGGGTTTTCCGGTCGCAGTCGCAAACCGCAGATGGAACTGGCCCGAAGCTTCGGTTTTAAGGACTATGCCCAGCCGGCGGGTGGTTGTTGCTTTCTTACCGATGCCCAGTATTCCGCCAAACTTGCCGATCTCTGGCGGGCTCGGGGTACCAAGAACTACGAAATGGACGACATTATGTTGCTGAAGGTGGGGCGGCATCTGCGGCCCGGCCCCAACTTCAAGCTGATCGTCTCCCGGGAAGAGGGTGAAGGAAACTTCCTGCAGGGTTATCGCAAACAGTTCATTCATCTTAAGACGCTCAGTCATCCCGGGCCGCTGGCCCTGATCGATGGGGATCCGAGTGAGCCGGATCTTGAACTGGCAGCCCGCCTGGTGGCCCGCTTCAGTCAGGGTCGGGACAGCGAACGGGTGGAACTGGAGCTGACAGACCTGGGGGGTAACCACCGAAGATATGCGGTAAAACCGCTGTCGGCGGAAGAGATTCCAGCCGAGTGGTATTTATGAACCGGGTAATTATAGATGCCCGCCGACTGCTCTGTCCGATGCCGGTAATACTGGTGCAGAATCGAGTAGCGGAACTGAGGCCCGGAACACTGGTGGAGGCGGTTTGTACCGATCCAGGCGCCTTGAACGATATTCCCGCCTGGTGCCGGATCAATGGTCACAAAGTGAGGGAGACGCGCAGTCAGGGCGACGAGCATATCGTGGTTCTTGAAGTGGGTGAGGAGTAACGGCATGACTGACCCAGAGGCCAGACAAAATAACCGACTGGAAGAGACCCGGCGCGTAACTCTGGTGGGCGCGGTGCTCAACCTGCTGCTGGCGGCATTGAAAATTCTGTTTGGCTGGCTCGGCCAATCACAGTCACTGCTGGCCGACGGCATCCACTCCCTCTCCGATCTGCTATCCGATGCGCTGGTCTGGTTTGCCGCACACCATGCGGCTCAGGATCCGGACCCTGAACACCCCTATGGCCATGGTCGCTTCGAGACCCTGGCCACGCTGGGTTTAGGTGCGCTGCTGATATTGGTTGCCGTGGGCATCGGGTGGGACGCAATCAGCCGATTGTTCAGTCCTGACCGACTGCTGACACCCGGGGTGGTTGCGCTGGTCATCGCCCTGTTTTCGGTCCTGGTGAAAGAGTGGCTCTATCACTATACCCTGCGGGTGGCCCGCCGGATCAAGTCCGAGATGGTGCGAGCCAACGCCTGGCACCACCGTTCCGACGCTGTATCTTCCATTGTGGTCCTGGTCGGGGTAGGCGGCACTATGGCTGGACTTCCCTATCTGGATGCACTGGCGGCGGCCGGCGTTGCTTTGATGATCGCCCGTATTGGTTGGGAGTTGGGATGGCCGGCGATACAGGAATTGGGGGACGCGGGATTGGAACAGGAACAGGTGGACCGGATCCGCCAGATTATTGTATCCATCGGAGGTGTCCGGGCCATCCATATGCTGCGTACGCGCAAGCTAGGGGGTCAAGCGTCGGTAGATGTCCATGTGCTGGTGCAGCCCCGGCTCAGTGTATCGGAAGGGCATGTCATCAGTCAGACCGTCATGGATCGTTTACAGGAGGAGATCGAAGAGGTGTCTGATGTCACGGTGCACATCGACCCGGAGGATGACGACATAGCACCCCCCACCCGAGGTTTGCCGCTGCGCGATGCGACGGAAAAGATCCTGCAACAGCATTGGCAGGGGGTACCCGAAGCCGCTGGGCGAAAGCGGATGCTGCTGCACTACCTGGATGGAAAAATCGAAGTGGATGTCTATTTTCCACTGGCCGCCCATCGCAGCCAGGAACAGACAGATCAGCTTCGCGATCTGCTGCAGGAGAAGATTGGATCCTTGCCGGAGTTCGGACAGGTGCGGCTCTATTTCGGATGACGCACTATTTTGGTGCCTTGATCGCCATGAACGCACCTTTATTGCCCGTTCTTTGTGTCTTGTGTTTTCATACTCATAGGGAAGCAAGGGGGAATGGTTTCAGCCCAAGGGGTTGACAAAATCTAGTAACAGCTTGTTTTACGGATTAAAGCAAGGTTTTCAAAGAGTATCGATCGGACAATGGTATCGCTGACTCTTTGTTGATGGCATGGATTCTGCTAAAAATTCTCAGACCTTTACCGACCGGGCCGAATTGGCCTGGGCGAACGATGATTGTGAGGCTGCCAGTGCAGCCTGAAATTTATTTATCCTGCTGGAGAATACAATGGCCTCGAAAGTCCTGAAGATGCTCAAAGACAATGATGTGAAGTTTGTCGATTTACGCTTTACCGATACCCGCGGGAAGGAACAGCACGTCACCATGCCGACAAGCGTCATGGATGAAGAGATGTTTACCGACGGTAAGATGTTCGACGGGTCCTCCATCGCCGGTTGGAAGGGCATCAACGAATCCGACATGATTTTGATGCCGGATCAGGATAGCGCGGTTATAGACCCCTTTACGGACGAAGTCACAGTAAACATCCGTTGTGACATCCTCGAGCCGACGACTATGGAAGGCTACGAGCGCGATCCCCGTTCCGTTGCCAAGCGCGCCGAGGCCTATTTGCAGTCCACCGGAATTGGTGATGTCGCTTATTTCGGACCGGAGCCGGAGTTTTTCATCCTTGACGATGTCCGCTGGGGTGCCGACATGAGCGGCGCCTTCTATAAGGTCGACTCGGAAGAGGCCGAGTGGAATTCGGAGCGGGTTTATGAGGACGGCA
>Ga0316189_10004358_pt1 | contig 13625 bp, 7 predicted proteins | sample LowCovwburrow_MG_FD_204930 | JGI IMG/M metagenome (GOLD analysis project Ga0316189, IMG submission 204930) | Coastal sediment microbial communities from Maine, United States - Lowes Cove worm burrow | ecosystem: Environmental > Aquatic > Marine > Coastal > Sediment | place: USA: Maine...
TCGTACAGTGGCGGCTCGAGCATGGCTGATGCACAGCAAAAGCACGGCGGATGGGGGGCCTGAACCATGGCTGGAACCGTAACGATCAACACGCCGAGCGCAGGGGCTGCGTTTCAAAGCGCGAGCAACACGGGCGCGACCTACATGGGCCTGACGCAGGACGCTGCGGAGAGCGATGCGCGCGTGGGCGCGCTCGAGGCTCGCTCGAGGCTGACCGAGGAGATGATCGAGGCGCAGCAGTTCGAGAACGTGGTGCGCCTCGACGAGCGCCAGCGGCTACTCGACCAGCGCGTGGCCGCGGTTGACTGGGACTCGGAGGCGTTCAGTGATCCCGGCGGGGAGCGGGGGGCAGCCCAGACCTACACCGAGCAGGAGTTCGCGAAGCAGTCCCCGGAGATGCGGGCGCACATCAACGGCGTGAAGCAGCGCGCGATTGATGTGGACGCGGCGCGCAAGGACCGCGACGGGCTCCTGTCTCAGTGGCAGAACAACCTCGACGACCCCAACGCCAGGCTCCGCGATGGGGCCAGGGCCGAGGTGGAGGATGCGCTCGAGCGGCTCGGCCAGTGGGATCCCGACAACCCCACGATGGGCATGTCGCCGGACGACTTCGACGCGGAGATGGATCGCATCCAAGCGCGGGAGTTCGACCACTTCGACACCATCGACCAGAAGGCCGAGGACAAGCAGTTCATCCACGAGACGTTCGGGCCTGGACCGGAGCGGCGCCTTGCCAAGTCGATGATCGAGGCGGGCTACCCTCGAGAGGACGCCTTCCGCGCAGCTGCCCAGGGCGACCCGATGATGAGCCAGATGCTCCAGACGGAGGCCCAGGCCGCCGCGGAGGCCGCCAGCAAGGCCGAGCAGTACGAGTTCGTCAAGGACATGATGAAACTCGCCATCGAGGCAGGCGTGAACGTCCAAGACGATGCCGAGTGGGATGCCTTCATGCAGCGCGGGCAGCGGTACACGCCGGGTGGCGGCGGGGGGCCGCAGCGCGGCGGCGGCGACGGGGCGCGGGGTAAGTTCGACGCCCGCATCGCCGACCTGGCCGGTCAGGGCAAGACGCGCGCCGAGATTGAAACGATCCTGCGCGAAGAGGCAGGCGGCGGGAAGACCACGCTCACCAAGGAGCAGGCCGCTGCGCTCCCGACCGACAACAAGCCCAAGGACATGCCCGCCAAAGAGTACAAGGGCATCCTGACCCGCATGGCCGAGGCCGTGCGGGATGACCCCGCGCTGCTGATCCGCAACCCTGCGGCCACGGCCCAGCAGAGCTACATCAAGGGAGTGCTGAAGAAGGCCGGAGTCAAGGCCAGGCGGTTCGCCGACGATGTACTGCCGGGGATCGAGGCCGACTTCCAGGAGGCGCTGAAGGTGCTCGGCATCAAGCCGGCGGCCCAGCCTGACGCCCCGGTCCCGCCCACCGCCGAGGAGGGCATCCCCGCGGGCTCCAAGCCGCTCTCCAACAAGCCGCTGCCTGGCATCTGGCCCCCGCCGGCCCCCGCCGGCCAGCAGTGGAGGGGCCCCCCCGGCAAGGAGGGTGAGTTCTACACCCCGAAACCACTGATCTCGCCGTCCTGATGGCACAGACCGACGAGATCACCCAGGCCCTCGACCGCGCGTTCGGCTCAAGCAGTGGGGGGCCAGCCCCCGCACAGACCCCTGCGCAGGGCGACGAGATCTCCATGGCGCTCGACCAGGCCTTCGGTGCGGAGCCTGAGGGCCCCGCCTGGTGGGGCATTGGCGAGGCGCTGACGGACCCCATCGGAGCTGCGAAGCAGGTTGCCGCTGGCACGCTCGAGGCTGCGGGCGGCATGGGGGTCATGGCCGACCGCTACGCCGACGAGTTCATGCCCGACTGGGGCATCGCGCAGCTGGTGCCGAACATCCTGGGGAGCCTCGGGCAGACCCTCGTTGACGCCGCCCCGGAGCACGATCCCAAGTTCGGGCCCACTGGGGACGTACTGCACGGGATGGGCTCGAGCGCGGCCTTCCTGCCGCTCGGCATGGTCCCTGGGGGGCTCGTGTGGGTGGGGGTGGGCGGTGCCCTCGCGAGCAGCTACGAGGGCTACGAGGCCTCCATGGCCCGCCACCCCGGCGACGAGGAGAAGGCCATGACGGCTGCGATCCTCCAGATTCCTGCCGGTGCAGCCGAGATGGCGAGCATGGGCCCCCTCGCCGGGCGCCTGGGCAAGGTGTTCGCGCGCGTGAACAAGGCGTCGAGGGGCGAGCTGAAGAAGACCTGGGTGCGCGCCCTCGCCGCCCACGCCGGCAAGGAGGTGCCCGAGGAGGCTGTGCAGGAGGCCCTCCAGCAGTACTCGAGCATCCTTGGGCAGCACATGACCGAGGGCGAGGTGAAGAGCGTGGGCGAGGCCTTCAACGCCCTGCGCCTGGACCCGGAGATGGCGAAGCGGGCCTTCACCGAGAACAAGGGTGAGATCGCCTACTCGGCCCTGATCGGCGGGCTGGCCGTGTTCCCGATCTCGGTCACGGTCTCGGGCATGCAGCAGATGGCGTGGCGCGCGAGCGGCGAGGCCAAGATGATGCGCGGCGAGCACCTCACCGATGAGGCCAAGGCGGGGCTCGACGCGCAGGACGAGAACTACGAGGACTGGATGATGCACGAGGGGGTGATCCCCGAGGCCGGTCCAGACAAGCCTGCGGTCGAGGTCATCGAGCTATCCGACGGCACCAGGGTGATGAAGCGGTCCAGTGTTCCCCGTGGAACCCTTGCAGACGACGAACAGGATCTGTCGAAGAGCGCCCTGGAAGGCGAGGCGAAGACCCGCACCCCCGAGGAGCAGGCCGCGCGCGTGGCCGATATCGACGCCGAGGGCGAGGTCATCGAGGAGCCCGGCCTGCGCAAGTTCGTGCGCGGCCAGCGCGAGTCTGAGTACGACGGGCCCGTTGATGTCGTGGCCCCGGCGGATGTGAAGGGCTCCGAGGACGATGCCGCGCTGGTGGGGGACAAGGGGACGCTCCTGACCTACGTCGAGGGTGACGGCCCCCTGCCGCGGCCTGCGGTGTACCTCGAGAACGAGATCATCCTCGACAGCCGCCTGAGCCCCGGCCAGCGCCGCCGGGCGATCATGCTCCACGAGCTCTCCCACCACCTGGAGGCCTCGGCCCTCGCCGACGGAGCCGACTCCGACCTCGCGAAGGGGTTGGTCGATGTGGTCGCCAAGATCGATGCTGAGTTCCCTGGGTTCCTTTCGGACTCCGACCGCCAGTACATGGCCCTCCTGCAGCAGCACGCAGCCGAGGGCCCGGCCTGGCTGGACGATGCGACCCGGCGCGACGAGGCGCGAGCCTTCCTGTGGGAGCAGTTCCCCGGCGCCGTGCGGCAGGCCATGGAGAACCCCGAGGGGGTCCAGGCTCTGATCGACGCTGCCCCTCCGGGGTTCCTGCAGCGCATCCTCGAGTGGATCCAGACCAAGCTCGCCCAGTACGGCTTCGGCAAGAACCCCATGTGGGAGCGCATGAAGGTCGCTGTCGGCGAGATGCCCACGGCGCAAGAGGCCTCCATGGCTCCCGAGAAGTCAGCTCGGATGGGCCAACTGATCGTCGAGGCCCTGAACCTGCTGGAGGGCCGTGGCGCGGGCCCCGCGCAGACCCGAACACCTGGACCGGCCACCGGGGCCCTTGCACGGGGGGCCGCCCCTGCTACCGTACCTGCCGAGCAAGCCGAGGCTCAGGTGGCTGGCGAAGAGGATGAGGGTCCGGCGCCCGTTCCTACGCCGGCCACCACTCTCTCGCAGGACGAGCTCTCGTCGCTGGTCAATGAGCTGGAGGCCATGTGGGCCGGCCCAGTTGTCCCCGCCCTGGGTGCTGCCCCTGCCACCCCCGCGCAGACCAAGCGTGGACGCCGGAAGAAGCAGAAGACCGCCAAGCGCCTGGTCGCTCAAGCAAGGGCGCTCCTCGCGAAGACCTACACCGCTGGCGACCCCGACGCCCTCGAGCAGTACGAGAAGGACGTTGCCGAGGCGCGGCGCCTCCTCAAGCAGGCCAAGGCCCTGCTCGACACCCTGGCCGACGCTCTGACCGAGCCCCCCGACGACGAGCTCGACGACAAGCCGGTGGGCGCTGCGGGCGAGTTGAGCCCGAAGCAGCGCAAGCAGGAGGAGTACAAGCTCGAGCGGAAGCGCAAGCGCGCCGCGCGCCTCAGGAAGCAGGGCGCGGCCACCAGCACCGAGGCTCGAGCCGACCTGGCCGAGGCCCAGCGCGTCGAGGCCAAGATCCCCAAGCGGGCTCCGACAGGGGCTGACCGCACGCGGCGCCCGAGCGGGCCGACCGCAGCCGAGCAGGCAGAGGCTGACTGGGACGGTGGACGCTGGGCGCTGAACAGCAAGAGCTCGTGGCGCGGGGCCATCGACACCCTGCCGCCCCACCTCTTGCGCCAGCTCCAGGCCGACGAGGTGGAACTCCTGTCCACAGTGCTCGCCGAGCAGGCGCCCACGGGCCTGGGCCACTTCATGATGGCTCTGGACGATGCGGGCCTGGCCGAGGGCAGCGGGGGGCCGTTCGACAACCTGGAGATGCAGTTCATCGCGGGCCACCTGCGGCAACTCATCGGTGGCGATACGCCGATGGAGGGGCGCTGGGCCATCGGCTCGCTGGCACCCGGCATCCTGATCGGCGCTGCCCGCCCTGGCCGCGTGAAGGGCCTCTCCCTGACCGCGGAGTTCAAGGGCAACAACGTGCCCCGGAACCTGAAGCGGATCGAGGGGCTCGAGGAGAAGTTCCCCAACCCGCTCCGCTCGCTCTCGACCTGGAAGCGGTTCACCAAGACCATCCTGTCCTCCGACAAGAAGTCGCTCGCGGCGCCCGACATCCTGATGCGCGGCGTGGCCGACCCCAAGGTTCTGCGCGACCAGCTTGCGGAGTTGTCCGACGAGCAGATCCGGGTGGCGAGCGAGGGGCTCGACCTCACCCGCGAGATCCGCGCACAGTACGAGTCGGGCAAGATGCGACCGGAGGACACCGGCCACATCATGGTCTGGACCTTCCTCTCGCGCATGCTGTCCGCTGCACCGCACGAGTCGGCCTACCTGATGGCCCGCGAGAACGGCATCGAGGACTTCCTCGCGCGCGTGGCCTCTGGGTCGTGGACGAAGGCCGACGGGCGGGCGTACAAGAAGTGGCTGAACGGCTGGTTCCCGAAACTGCTCGAGGAGCAGAAGGGCAAGATCGCCGGGGAGTGGGCTGCGTCCGCGCGCTCGAACATGAACGCCATCGGGAAGAGCTTCTTCCCTGCGCTCGCGAGGGAGGTCAACGGTGCCCCGCTGCTCGTTGTCCTGCACAAGATGATCGAGGACCCGACCGTCCCCTCCAAGATCATCCGCCGCGTGTTCATGGCCGAGGCGCCGGGCTCGGGGATGCAGAACAAGCTCTTCTCGTTCGCGCTCCTGATCGGTGGCCGCCACGATGTCCTGGTCCTCGACCGCTGGCAGGTGCGTAACCTCTGGAGCAGCATCAAGGGCAACCCCTACGATGGCATGCCGCGGTACAACGCCGACGGCAGCCGCAAGCTGAACGACAAGGGGCGGCCCGTCCCCGCCGGCTTCAACGATGTGCTCCAGGGCCCCCAGGGCGTGGCGATGTACGAGGGCCTCGAGCGCGGCATCACCGAGGCGGTGGAGAATGCGTATGCGGAGCTTGGGCGCGACGGGACCGTCAGCCGATACCACTGGGAGTCGTGGCTGTGGGTGAGCGATCAGGCCGTGGGGCACGCCTCCCTGAGGGCCTTCCTTGAGGGTGCAAAACTCGGTGGCCTGGGCGTGGTCGAAGGCCGCCAAAGCAAGCCCACGGCGGGCGATGCCATGGTATATTTGCCTAGTGGCGAACGCGGCTACATCACGAGGGACACCAATGGCACAGCAAGATTCTTCAGTCCGACGGACTACCAAGGACTACCTAAAGGTGGCAGTCGCAAAGGCAAAGCTGCACGCGAAGAAGCCATCCAGCAAGGTCGAAAACTCAGTGCTGCTGAAGCTCGCGCGCTCTCGTGGGTTCCCGGTGTTGCCGGATCACCTGCCAAGTTCGCCCTCGCGCCCAAGCTGAACAGCCCCGCCTTCAAGGCGTGGTTCAAGCAGAGCGCCGTGGTGGACGAGAGCGGGAAGCCGCTGGTCGTGTACCACGGGACGAGTTCGCCGGGGTTCACTGCGTTCCGGCGCGGCACTGACGACGGGCACTACGGGGACGGGATCTACTTCACGGCCAACCGCGAAGAGGCAAGCGAGTGGGCCGGGATCGGGAACATGGGCGGCATGCCTGGAGCGGTCATGCCGGTCTACCTCTCTCTCCAGAACCCGGCACCTGGGAAGTTGGCGGCAGAGTTGGAGATGACCCATCACACGAACACCAGCAGGGTGCTCGCGGGCATGGGGTACGACGGTGTGGTCAGCAACGAGGGCGGCGCGTTTGCCGAGGTCGTTGTCTTCTCCCCGACCCAGATCAAGTCCGCCACCGGCAACCGTGGCACCTACTCCCGCACCGACCCGGACATCCGCAACGCCCTGGCGCCCCGCGGCAAGGCGCCCCCGTTCTTCTCGGCCATCACCCAGTACGTCGAGGGCCTGAAGCAGGAGAAGTTCAAGCGGCCACAGCTCGAGGCGATGCTGAGAAAGGCGCGCGGCGTCACCGACGAGGAAATGAAGTGGGTTGGTGCCGACGAGTTGTTCAAGGGCGACGAGTCGATCACCAAGGCCGAGGTGCTCGAGTGGGTGAAGGCGCACAGCGTCGAGGTGCGCGAGACCCAGTACGGCACCACCGTACAAGGCAAGTCTGTGGACGAGTTCCGAGAGGAGCTCGAGAACATGAGCGACGAGGAGCTCGCGAAGGCGTCCAAGGATTGGACGGGCGAGGAGTGGGATCCGACCGAGGACCCCGACGCGCCTGGCAACTGGCTGATCGACGAGATCCTCGAGGACTACGAGCGTGGCCTCCAGCACTTCGACGCTGACGCCAGCGGGAGGTCGAACAACGCGAGGTGGACGGAGTACACGCTGCCTGGTGGCTCCAACGACCGCGAGTTCGTGCTGGCGTTCCCTGGTAAGAAGGTGGTCCGCGGCCCCACGAAGAAGAAGGCAACGGTCACCGCGGCGGGCCCGCTACTGCTCACCAAGGTCAGGTCGATCGACACGGCTGAAGAGGGTGACGCCGCCACTGAGGAGGAGCACGAGTTCTTCAACGAGCACATGCATATGACCATGGACGAATGGGACTACGACTCCATCGTCACCTTCTATCGCGACCAGTTCGGAATGGTCTGGCACATGTACCAGCTGGACGGGCCCGACAGCCCCTACCAGATCCCCAACGCTGGCTATGAGCACACCGAGCCGAACGCAGAACTAGCAGTCAACCGGCTTCGGTCGGTGATTGAGGAACTGGTCGGGACCACTGCAGAGCGTGCCACCCAAAGGAACCGTCGCCGCGAGATGGATGTGGACCGGGCTGGTGTTCCGACAAGTGCAAGAACCTTCACCTCGCACGCCTACAACGAGAAGAACATCGTGGCCTGGATCCGCACGAACGAGCGGACGGACTCCAAGGGGCGGCGCATGCTGTTCATCGAGGAGATCCAGTCGGACTGGCACCAGGCCGGGCGGAAGCGCGGCTATGACGTACCGCCCGTCCCGTGGCCCGGAGAACTGCCCCCGCAGTACAAGTGGCACGAGTACACGAACGCCTTCGGCACCTTTCTGCAGATCGTGCGCGCCGAAGGCGGCGGCGGGATGACTTCGGGTGTGAAGATCGCAAACTCCATTAGCGCCCCAGGTGCTACCAGGACGGAGGTCTCTAGCCGCGAGGAGGCTGAACGCATCCTCTGGAGGGAAGTGAACCGGAATGACCGGGGTGTCCCCGACGGCCCGTGGAAGAAGGACTGGGCCATCCTCGGCCTCAAGCGCGCGGTCAAGTGGGCCGCGGACAACGGCTTCGATGTCGTGGGCTGGACGACCGGGAAGCAGCAGGCCAAGCGGTACAACCAGCTGCTGCAGGACAACGTCACCGAGATCAAGTGGGAGACCTCGGCTGAGTACCAGTCGCGGGGCGGCGATGCTCACGACTTGCCCGAGTTTGGCGAGGGGTGGAGGGTCGTGCATGTCGCACACATGGTCATGGTCGTGGACCCCGAGGGGGTGGTGAGCGGGAGCTACGGTGACACCAGGCTCGCGGGCCCCCTCGAGAATGCGGTGGGCGGGAAGATGGCCGAGTTGATCATGTCCGAGCCCAGCGGCCTGGTCTCCGGCGAGGACATCCAGATCGGCGGCCACGGCATGTCGGGCTTCTACGACCGGATGCTGCCGTCCGCTGCGAAGAAGCTGGGCAAGCGGTTCGGGGTGAAGCCTGAGGTGGCAGGCCTTCCTAACCCCGAGGTCCATTCGGATGATCGATACCAGATCCATTCGGACGATCACCGCTACTGGCTTACCGATACCTGGGAGGGTGACCAGAATGTCGGTGGGGAGGGGTACGAGTTCGGCTTTGAAACGCTGGAGGCGGCGGAAGCGGCGCGCGACAGGCATGTCGAGAGGGTTTCTGCCGAGTTTGACAAGATCCACGCCCTCCCGCTCACCGACGAGATGCGCTCCACGGTGCAGGCCGAGGGCTTCTCGACGTTCGCGCCCAAGTTCGCGCTGGCTATGCCGACGGCCAAGCTGGGCTCGGCCAAGTCCGCGATCCAGCGGTTCGCCCAGCACAACCTGACCGCGCGCGGCAACATCCCCGAGGAGGCCTTCAAGTCCCTGCTCGAGCGCGACTTCAAGGTGGGCGAGGCGATGCAGGAGGTGGACTTCGCGGCTCGCGCGTTCCGGCGCGGGGTGAAGGCGGCCTACGGCAAGCCGCAGATGACGGTCGAGCAGACCAAGGCCGTGGACGCGGTGTTCAAGGGCCAGGCCCCCATGAAGTCCCTGCCCAGCTCGCTGCACGAGCCTGTCCGGCGCCTGCGCCGCGGGGTGGACGCGCTCTCGCGCCGCCTGATCGACGTAGGGGCCATCCCCTCGGACCTGATCCCGGTCGTCGAGCGGAACCTGGGCGTGTACGCCACGCGCTCCTACCGGGCCTTCGACGACCCGCTGTGGCCGACCAAGGTCCCGCAGGATGTGCGCAACAAGGCCATCGCCCTGATCCGCAAGGAGATCATCGCCCGCGAGAAGAGGGTGCCGAGCGAGGACGAGCTCGAAGGCATCATCATGGGCCTGCTCACCGAGGGCACGGCTGCCGCCAACATCACCGACATGATGAAGAAGGCGATGGCTGGCGAGAAGAACCTGTCGATCCTCAAGAAGCGCACGGGCATCCCGCCGGAGATCCGCGCGCTGCTCGGCGAGTACCAGGATCCGATGGTCAACTACACGCGCAGCGTGACGCACATGGCGCACCTGATCGCGAACCACGAGTTCCTGCAGGAGGTCCGCAAGGTGGGGCTCGAGCAGGGCTGGCTCTCGACGACCCGCTCGCCGAAGAACTACGTCACCATCGCGACCGAGGGGTCGAAGGTGCTCGAGCCGTTGAACGTGGACCCGGATACGGGCGAGCGCGCGGAGCTCTACACCACGCCCGAGATCCAGAAGGCGTTCCAAGAGGCAACCGAGACCAAGGCCTTGCCGACCTGGCTGAAGACCTACCTCGGCGCGCTGGCTGCGGTGAAGATCGGGAAGACCGTGGGCTCCGTCGTCACGCACGAGCGGAACATCATCGGCAACATCGGTTTCGCCACAGCCCAGGGCCACTGGCGCGTCGGCAAGATGGGCAAGGCGTTCAAGACCGTGATGACGGTGGCCGGCGCCAGGAACATCGGCCCGTGGAAGATCGACGAGCGCAAGTGGGAGGCCTACTACAAGGAGGCGCTGCGCCTGGGCCTGATCCACGAGAGTGCTGGGGCCGGCGAGATCCTCGACCTCGTCAACGATGTCGCCAACCGCTCGGTGCCCGAGGCCTTCGACCAGCAGATCAACAAGAAGAACCTGCTGCGCAAGGGCGTGGACTTCCTCGCGAAGCTCTACCAGCTCGAGGACGACTTGTGGAAATTGTATGCCTGGGAAAATGAAAAGGCTCGCCTGCGCGCGGTCTACACCAAGGAGGAGATGTCCGACGAGCAGGTGGGCCGGCGCGCCGCGGAGATCGTGCGCAACACCTACCCGACCTACTCCCTGGTCCCGCGCGCGGTGAAGGGCATGCGCCGGTTCCCGCTGACCGGCTCGTTCGTCAGCTTCCCCGCGGAGGTTGTCCGCACCGCTGGCAACACGATCACGCAGATCCGCGACGAGCTCAAGGACGAGCGGCTCCGCGGCATCGGCATCCAGCGCCTGCTCGGCACGATCATGGCCGCGACCGGGACCGGAGCAGCTGCGATGGCCTCGAGGGTGCTGCTCGGCATCAGCGCCGACGACGACGAGGACGCGCGCGAGTTCATGCCGCCCTGGTCGCGCAACCACGACATCCTCTGGGTGGGCAACACCGCCGGCAAGCCGTGGTACTTCGACCTCGGGTTCACCGACCCCTACTCCTACCTGAAGTCCCCGCTGCGCGCGTTCCTGCGCGGCGACGACTGGGAGTCGAAGATCCTCGAGCCCATCGGGGAGTTCGCCGACCCGTGGGCGGGTGAGGAGATCCTGACCAAGGCCCTCCGGCAGGTGGCCTCGAACAAGACCGACAGCGGGGGCACCGTCTACAACGAGGCGGGCACCTACACCGAGCAGGCCGAGGACATCCTGAAGCACCTGTGGAACCGGGCCGCGGAGCCGGGAACCATCTCGACGCTGCGCCGGCTGGAGAAGGCGCGCTCCGGCCAGGTCGCGAACTCAGGCAAGGCCTACTCTCTGCCCATCGAGGGTCTCAACGCCTCGACCGGGTTCCGCCTGACCGAGCTCGATGTGGAGCAGGCGCTCTCCTTCCACGCGCGCGACTACACGCGCAGCCTCGGCAATGCGACCCGCCTGCTCTCGAGCACCGCCAGCCGTCGAGGCACCGTCGATGACGGGGAACTCACAGACGCCCATCGGTCCATGGAGCAGTCCCGACAGAAGTCCTTCGAGGACATGCAGGGCCTGATCAGTGCGGCCTCCAGGCTCGGAGTGTCCCGCTCCGCGCTGCGCAACGTGCTCGAGGGCGCCATGGGCCAGAGTAGTGCGAAGACCGTCCTGTCTGGTCGCTACACCCCGTACATGCCCAGTTCGCAATTCCTTGCATCGTATGCCCGAGGAGCCCCTCGGGAGCGGCGTGCGGAGCTCGCCCGCCGACGGAAGTTTGTCGCTACCCTAGCCCGCGAAGAGACGCGGAGATTGCGAACCGAGTAATGCCCGAAAGTACCGTGAGATGGGCCGAGCGCCTTATCAACTCCCTGGGGGTGCCCGTAGTCATCCTCTGCGTGCTGGCCGTTGCCACCTACAAGACCGCAGGGTGGCTGTCCCCCTACGTCGAGCGCGTGATGGAGAGTCATATCGACTTTGTCGAGGGTTCAAGCGATGCTCTCGGGAAGCTCGACCAGCGGTTCGACCGCGCGAGCCAGGAGCACTTGCTCATCACCGAGATCCTCGAGGGGCTCGTGGACACCCTAGAAGAAACGGAGTAGCCATGATGACGAAGAGTGACCGGGCCTGGGGTTTCATCCTTGGCATCCTTGCGTCGGCCCTGGCGGTCTCTATCGCCATCTGGACATCGGGTTGCGCCACGCTCGAGGACGGCTCGACCGGGCCCAACTGGGCCAAGATCGATGTCGCCGGAGACGAGATCCTCTTGTCGCTCGAGCGCCGCGGCGCAGACGACGACATCCTGGCCGCGATGCGCGCGCTGGACTCGGCGGTGGATGCGGTCATCGAGGGTGGCGACCCGGCCAACGTGTGGAGCCTCATCGACACGCTGACCGTGTTGGTGGACGCGGCCCTCGCGGGCGAGCTCAGTGACAACGACCGCGAGCTGATGGAGGACGTTCGAGAGGTGCTGGCCCTGATCCGCATCATGGCAGCCTGAGACCAATGTTGCAGAGTTCCATCGCGCACAGGTTGCGGCCCGGCGAGCGTTCGGCGTCCTGTTTGAGGCTGGTGGCCTCGGGGGAACAATTGAGCCGGAAGATGCGTGCCCGACCATGATGGCCCGAGCGCGCTGGAGCGAACGTAGTGTGGGCCTCTAGCGGGGCCCGACAAGGACGCTGCGACAACGGAGAGGGCCGCACCGGAGGGGGTTCCGGTGCGGCCCTTCTGTCGTCAGTCGGGGGGGGTCAGGCGAACATGTCCTTGAACCCTCCGAGGATGGAGCGCCACCAGCCCTGCTTGGGCTGCGGGTCGCGCGCGGGGAGGAGGCGCTCGGGGCGTGGGTTCATGTCTTGCAGGAGCGCGTCTCGGTTCCGCGGGTAGGGCTGGTTGAGAACGTGCAGTCGGGCACGGTCCCTCAGGAGCGCGATCTCCTGCTCGAGGTCGTTGATGCGGCGGCGCAGTCTCTTCTCGTTGCTGTTCATGGTGTCTCCACTCTCCACTTGAACGCGGACGGTCTAGGTACGATGCCGGGCGGTCGGATGCACCAGGATTCCTTCTGGCGACCCCACCTGGCCCACTCTGCTGTACCCCAGCCCTCTGTTGAGACCAAGGGTGCCATCGAGATGCGGGTCCCCCTCCAGAGGATCTGCGGGCCCTCCTCCTCCTCGATGTACTTCTTGGCCTCACAGGCCTCGATGCGGTCATAGAAGGCGCGGGGATCAGCTGGGGCTCGCATGTAGTTGGACGAGTCCATCAACACGCCTCCAGCGCCTGCGCCCGCCTGAGCGCCACCCTGGCGTCCTCGATGGGTTCCCAGCCCACGAGACCCTCCTGGTCGCAGCGATGCACGACAGCGGCTAGCAGGGCCCTCCAGTCGGGCGGTGCTGCCGGGGGCTGCACGACGACGGAGAAGGGGTCCTCGTCGGCGTAGAGGGCCTTGCGGAGGGCCTCGTCATTGGCCGGCGGGGGCGGTGCGGCCTTGGCCTTCTCGGCCTCGAACTCCGCGCGCTCCTCGGCCAGCGCCTTCTCCTCGCGCTCGAGCTTGACCGCCCGCTCCTGCTCCAGCTGCTGCTGGTTCAGGCGCTCCTTGTGCGCCTTGGTCTCGTGGTCGAGCAGGGCCTGGAAACTGTCGTCGGAGAGCTTCTCGACCATGAGCCGGTGCTCGCGGCTGTTCACGCGCATCAACAGAGCCATGCGCGTATCCAGCTTGTCCTTGGCGATCTCGGCCAGCGCCCTCTGGACGGTGTCCTCCTCGTGCTTGAGGTGGGCCTCCAGCGGCGCGAGGCGCTCGATCAACTCCTTGGCGACGGTGTCGATGGCCTTGCCCTGCGCGAGCACGGGGGCCTTCAACTCCTTGCGCCGGGCGTCGATGGCGGTGCGGTGCTTGACCACATCGCGCCGTGCTTTCCCGACCTCCTTGATGCCCTCGGTGTCGGTGACGCCCTCGACGGCGAGGTTGCCGTAGGCATTCTTCAACTCCTCGATGCGATGGACGACGGGGGAGAACGCGGTGACGGCTGCTTCTTCTGCGGGTGTGGGGCTCATCGTTTCACTTTCATGCTGCGCATCTCGGTGTACTCAGTGGCTTCCTGCGCAGCCCGGTAGCGGTGCGTGCGCTTCAGGTATCGATCAGAGCCTTCGAGGTGG
>Ga0316189_10004359_pt1 | contig 13624 bp, 6 predicted proteins | sample LowCovwburrow_MG_FD_204930 | JGI IMG/M metagenome (GOLD analysis project Ga0316189, IMG submission 204930) | Coastal sediment microbial communities from Maine, United States - Lowes Cove worm burrow | ecosystem: Environmental > Aquatic > Marine > Coastal > Sediment | place: USA: Maine...
GGGAACGGATGGACAAACCGCTGGCGGTTGCGCGCTGAGTGCGCTCAAAAAACGCTTCTTCGAACTCTGGAACCGCTGTTCGTTACCCGGAACCAACGCTGATCCAACAGTCGTCTGGGCAGGACTCATCGAGTCCTACAAAGAACCCTGGCGTCAATACCACACTGCGGAACACCTCTGTCACTGCATGCAGCAGCTGGACCTCACCTCATCTCTTGTGGAAGATGCTGCGGCCGTGGAAATAGCCCTCTGGTTCCATGACGTCACCATTAAGCCGGATGCGTCGGATAACGAGGCGAAGAGTGCGGAACTATTCAGGCACACCGCAGAGAAGCATTTGCCGCCCGGCTTCGTAAACAGGGTCAGCAACCTGATCCTGGCCACAGAGCACCGCGACCCACCACAGGGACTGGATGCCCGCTACCTGTGCGATATCGACCTGTCGAGCCTTGCATCCCCATGGGAACAATTCCTGAAAGACAGCACCGCGCTCAGGGCCGAGCAGTCAGGAACGGCTGATGCAGAGTTCTATCCCGCGAAAATCAGGTTCTTGAGTACCCTGCTGGAACGCCCCGCGGTATTCCTTAGCGAATTTTTCCAGGCTCGTTATGAACGCGCTGCGAGAGAGAATATCCAGCGTTATATCACGCAGCTCGAAGCGGATGGATATACCTGAGTTGGTACTCTTCGGCTAAGCTGCCAAGTACCCAAGCAACCAGCGCCCGCCTGTGCGGGCGCTGGTCGATTTTCCAAGGGGCTAATTCCTAGTACGGATAACACACCCTCGACCCACGCACCGTGAAGCAATAGTAGGGATCGTTATTAAGCTCGATGAGCGTCGGGACTTCCACACCAACCTTACTCCCAACGCTATCTGGACACGCGTTGGGCTCGCCGGCGGGTACGCCTGGATCGCATTCCGGCAGTGCAGCATTGTTACACACACAACAGGTATCGGAACCATCGGCTGTACCAAAGAACGGATCGTCTAGCTCAAAATTACACACCAGGGCCCGCGAGCCATCCGCTGGACACTCGATCCCGGTTGCATCCAGAACTGAGTCGAGATCACAGGATTTGGTCGTTAGGGGTGGCGGAGGCGGCGGGGCTTCATTACCCAGCCCGTAGCAGAGACTGAACGCGGAAATGGTCTCATCCATCCCGTCAACTGTCACAGTCAGGTTGCCATCGTCCGTAACGCCCCCTGACGGATACATGGCAACCGAGACATCCCTGCCTGACTTGATCACTACGTAATCAATGGGCGTCGTTGAGTCGCTGAAACTGAGCGTGGTTCCATCGGTAATGGTGTAGGAAGCCGATTCACCCGACGCGTCTGCATCTGCGGGATTTTCCGGTCCGGTGAGCTGGCCCGACGCATCCGGGGATCTTGTATCCATCGACAGTATGACATCGTTTGCGGCGTAATCGTTACACACCACGTTACCCTCGGCAGGCAGCACCGTCGATGAATTATCCGATGCAAACACACTGGGTGCGCTTCCCAGCACCCAGACAGCGGCACCCAGCACCGCAACACTTCTATGATAAACCCTGTTCTTATTCATAATAACCTCCGAACTAAACGTTCTTTCTTCTGTTTCAGCCCGTCTACTCTCAGCAACTCTAGAAATTGAGTGTCAGACGGCCCATGATTGTACGGTCCGGGAAATAAGGACCAATTGTGGGCTCATCCCTGAATTCCCTGTAGCTGTCATCCTGGTATTTGAAATCTTTGTCAAAGATATTCTTGACTCCAAAGCTGGCAACGCCAAGGCGTCTGCCGAACCGGTAACCAACAGCTGCGTCGACAAGGGTGAAACTGTCGTCACCTGATGCCTGGCTCGCCGTGGCCGAGCGATTCACATCCTGATCGACAAAGGTGCCGCTGATACCCGAGAACCAGCCGGAAGGACTGAACCAGGTTACGCCAAGCGGCAGACTGACCGTTCTGACTTTCTTGGGCAGGTTGTCATCGGCTGTCGCGATCCCGCTGTCGGCTGTATAGCGGTCGTATGTCAACTCCGTGTTAACCGCTAGCCGGGCAGCGGGCGTCCAGTACAGGTAGAGCTTGTGAAATTGTTCGTCACGTGACTCGAAACTACTGCCCGTGTCAGTAGTGAAAACCGGCTCGTCCATCTCCCGGTAAGTGAACTCACTGCCTGCAGCCAGATCCTGACTTATGCGCCAGTCCACACCGGCGGCATACCGCCATGACTTTGTACCGTTAACATCGTCGAAGAACTGGTTAAAGCCGGCGATCTGCGTGGGCTCGATGGTGCGGTTATTGCTCAGCGCCGGCTTGACCGTCTTGAATACGGCCGCACGCAGGCTGACCCTGCTGTTCACATCCCACTGCGCCCCCAGTTTCGGGTTGAAACTGTCGCTGTCCAGATCTCTTTCCTCGTAGTGGTCATAGCTGCCGCCCAGCGTAAGGGTCACTGATTTCCGGGGCCTGGTATTTGTGTAGAAGTAACCACGCGGTTGCGTGATTTGTTCTTTGGTCGAATCGTTGATCGATACCAAATTTCCGAAAAACGGGTCATCAATCGATAGACCAAGGTCCAGACTTTGGTCAATGGTAGTATAGGCCGCTCCAATCACAAGGTTCAGGCTATCGGTCTCCCTTATATGTTGTACTTCAAACTGGTGGCCTTTGTCAGTGGCTTTGTTGTTCAAGCTTGCGGTCAGGGGCGGCAGAATCAACCCCGGTATCGGGGGAGGGGGAGCGGGGAGTTCCTCGGACTGGTCAAGTTTGTCGCGATTCTTACTGTGAATATAGGACAGCAGAAAATGTGAACCTGCCTTTGGCGAATAGCGAAGACCAAGTCGCTGTGAATTACTTTTGCGCTTGATGGTTTTATTTTCCAGGAAGTCGTCGGGATCAAAATTGAATGCCAGATCGCCTTCCTTTGAGTCGCGGTACTGGAACTCCGCCTGGATGTTCACTTTTTCCGTAACCGCCGCCTGCACAAAACCATTGTAAGCCGTCTGGTCGAGTTCGTTGTTGGAGCGCCAGCCGTCCGTGTCGTATGTGAGGCCACCCAGGCTGACCGAATAACGGTCATACTGTGCAGTTGCAACACCTTCAGCCCCGTAGGTGCTGTTATTGCCACCAAATGCCGTTGCGTTAAATTGCGCCTGGTTTTTCTGGAACAGGGGCGTAAACTCATCGAACCCGGCATTTGCAGGTCCACCCGCCGTCACGATATTAAGATTGGTTCCGCTGACGCTCGGCTGCACCGGGTTAATATTGACGTCCTGCATCAGTTGCGCCTGCAGCAGCTCGCTGACACGCGCAACCTCGCGCCGACGCACATTACGGTAACTATCCGAGAGAAAGCGGTGCGCCGAAGCGTTGGCGGGATCGAGACTCAGGGATTCGGACGACTCATTCGTTCCCAGCTGCGAAAATCCCAGATCCTTATAGGCCCGGGCAAGGCTGGTACCACGTGCTGCGCGGTCCTTGTCGAGCAGCAGGCGACTTCTGTAGACGGCACGATTGTCGTTGAGCTCAATCGACTTCTCCAGATCCTGCACGGCTTCGACGGGCCGATTAACGGTCTGCTTCAGAATCCCGTCATAGAGATAAGCAGTGGGATCGAGCGGGTCGAGTGTTTTGGCAATACTGTATTGTTGCCCGTCGAGCGGATAACGTTTTTCCTCGAAATAGGCCTTGCCAAGATAAGCCCTCAGCAGAGCACTGTTCGAATCAAGGCCAACGGCGAGCTCGAGTTCTCCCCTGCCCTTTTCGAGCTGCCCGTCGCTGATCTCGGCGAGCCCCAGACCGAGGTGTGCCAGCGGGTCGGCCGAGCTGAGCTGGATTGCCCGCTCGAATGCCGTTCTGGCCTCCCCGCTACGAAATTCGGCAAGCGCTGCAAAACCCGACACGAGTTGTGTACGGGCCAGGTCCGGCGCAATTGCAGCGGCGTTAGCGGCTGCCTCGCGTGCCAGGTCGCGTTCCCCGGTCATGAGCCACAGTTCTCCCAGGCGTGCCCATGCGAGTGCATCGTCGGGATGTTGCTCGGTCGCATGAACCAGAGTATCCCGCGCGGCCTCGATCTGGAAACTGGCCTGCTGGGCATACGACAGCGCAATCTTCGCCGCTGCCGTGTCACTCAGAGCCACCGCCTGTTGCGCATCGACGAGTGCCTGCTCGCGCTCGTTATGCACGACATGGAGTATAGAGCGCAAGGCATAGGCGAGCCCGGCGTTAGGGTCCTGTTGCAAGGCCGCCTCGATGCCGGCCCGCGCCTCGTCTACCTGCCCCACGTTCATGAGCAGTGCCGCGCGGTAGATATGGTAACGGACATCCGTCTTGTCTTCGGGGATACCATCAGCGCTTATCGCGAGCACCGGCGGGTAGTAAAGCGACCACTGGGCGGCATCGCGGGGACGAACCAGTGTACGCAGGACGGGCGCCTGACCAGCTTGTGCCTCAGCCGCTTCCCCGGGGGCAACCGTTACGCTGCCTTGTTTGTTGGAAGCCAGCACCTTGCCCTCGAGCACCAGGATGGAACCGCTATCCTCATCCGCCCGCACGACAAACTCGGTACCCTCGATGGAACCATTGATATAGGGCGAGTTGACAGAAAGCCGGCGTGGCTGACGACTGAAAGACTGGACCGCGCCCTTGACCAGATCAAGCCACGTGCGTTCCTCGTCCTTACCGGAAACATCCACGAGGCGCATGGTAGTGTTCTGATCCATGCGCAAGACCGCTTCGTTGATCAGAAAGAGCGCAGCGCGGCTCCTGTCTCCAACCCGAATCGTGTCGCCTTCACAAAGACTAAAATCCAGTGTCGCCGCCTTCCAGCCCTTGGCCTGGTCGTGCTGGACATCCACCGAACCCTCTATGGAACCAAACCTGCCTACCGGCTCCTCACACGTTTCCTCGGCCAGGGATCTGTCTGTAGCGAATAATACGATGACAACCGGTAAAATTACTGCTCGAACAAACCGATACACCATGCATCGCTCCCGTGATGGTTATAGTTAATTATTATCAAGTATCGTAGCTAGTGCTTTTAGGGCCTTTATCAGGATAAGTCAAGGAAATATCCAAGCGCGGATGTGACAATTCAGCAGGGTTTACCGGTCCAATGCTGGAGTGGAGTCGGCGACAAAAGTATTCATGGCCTGTGTGACTATCGGTTTGGTCGGTTTTATCGGTTTGGTCGGTTTGGTCGGTCTAGCCATAGCGTCCGCCAGCGATACCGGACCATCACAAAGACCGAAAGACTGTAGGCAGCGTCTATACCAAAGATGGAGCGGGGTTTTTGTGTTTTTGAGGATAGCTTCTTCTGGGCGTGCGGCTCCGCTATCTCAACGCGGCCAATAGCGCAGGAACGCCCTCTGGAGAAAAGAGGTTTTTTGTAATTTAAAGGGTTAGCACGCCTGTCGGCGTCAAACCACGTGTCGCTTCACGTCTGGAGCAACGACAGGGCCCTCTCATTCAGGTCCGCTGCAATAAACCCCAACGTAGCCGGCCCGATGGTAACGCCACGCAAGACGGTCACACATGGGCGCTGTGTCAGGCGGCTGATATAGACTTCGCACAGGAAAGCCTCTCGAAACGCTGCGTTGTTCAGATGCGGGATGGTGATGTGGTAAGGCCGATGTGACAGGTCTTGTCCATAGGCACTACGGTCTATTGATGCTTCACAGATGTTTGAACTGACCTGAATTCCGTCGGAATCGATGGCATAAACCATGTCGCATTCGGGAAAGCCTGTGACATCTTCGCACAGCAGCTGGTCAAGACGGCCGCGATTAAACCATACCCGGACAGCACGGCTTGCCAGGGCGCGCGTCGGCGCATGATACAGCGTCACAAGTGCTTCACTATTCTGATACAGCGTGTCTCTAAGAGATTCGATCATGCTTGTCAGTTCGTGGCTTAAGCAATATTGCCTGTGAATATGAATGTGAGGTAATGCACAAGCCGTACCACAACGGACTCACTCACCAAGCCATTGTTTCAAAATGATGTTTTGATTTAAACAAGGTAACGCGTTATTTCCGGCAGTACGATCAATGTGCACAGGCACTGAAAGCTGCACAAAGCGGGTGCGCTTGGCAAAGGACTTTTCTTGTTCATCCTGGCTGCGCAGGGGTAGACGACTTACTGTTCGCGATGTATCCAGTCGGCGCCCAGCGTGCCCTGCAGGCGTTGCAGGTAGGACTGGCTTGATACCACGCCTATCATTCGGTCCGCCTCGCCGATGCGTTCCACCAGATGAAGGCGCCTGTCAGTCTCGTCTTCATCGAGGTTTTCCAACTGGGTGCCAAGGTACGTTCTGTGCAGGCGCCAGAGTTGCTCATCACGCGCCTGTTTGATGACAAGTCGCTCCCTGTACCAGTCACTTTGCAATAGGTAATCGCGGGTAAACATCTCCCGGATCGCCGGCTCATCCACGGTCTTGCCCTTGTAATTGCCGTTCGCCATGATATGCAGCAGCGCCTGAATTGGCGGACAGGCATCTTCAATGGAACCGTCTGTAAAATAGCCCCGGGCGACGCGTTGCTGAGCCTCGCAAATGTTGTCGATACCGTCGATGAAAGCATCCAGACCCTGTGTTTCCGGACACAACATGGCTTCATCGAACACCTCCGTCGGCGTGTCGAACAACTTGCCGAAATGATCGTGCACGAAGCGCTCGGTTATCCGGTAGCCCAGGCGGCTGGCATAGACTGTTCTGCCCTTGTGTTCCAGATCCTCCATCTTTTCCAGGTAGCCCTGTTCGATCATATATTCGGGATCCCGGTATTCGACTGGCAGGCGGCACCAGATCTCCGGGATCAGCAGGCTGATGTCGTGATCGATGCGGCGTTGCGCGCCGATATGACCTGCAGCAGTGGAAAACCCGTCATAGCCGCACAGGATGAAGGACACCAGTGCGGTATTCAGGTCAGCCGTGCCGCACAATGAGTTGAATGGCCCTTTGGTCAACGCGCCTTCCGAGCCTGCGCCAGTGGTCGATGGTGATTTCCCGGTCAGGCTGCAGATCAGATCCATGAACAGTTCCGGCAGCGCCTGGTAGTGAATCGGATTATAAACGGCCAGTGATCTCGTCCCCGACTCCGGCGGATTGTTGCGACGGCCGGCAAGTACGGCATTGACAGGGAAGTAAACCGGCTGGCCCGGCTCAAGTCCGCGTGCCAGGCGAGTGCCGATTTCCGCCAGGTGCCTCATGCGTGGGTTGGCGAGATCGGGCCGGGGTTGCAGGTAACGGACATTGGGGCTGGGTTTACCGTTAACCAGTCGAGGATGCGCGGAAGACACGAAATAAAGTGTTTCCTCCATGCGCGAAGCATCCTGAATCAGGCGCTGCATCGGTCCGCTGAATTCATCGAAATGTACGACGTCCTCAATTAACTCCCGGGCATCCTCACCGCGCATCGGCTCAAAATTTGAGATGAAATTGTTTTCACTGGAGAGGTCTGCCTCGGTCTGAATGTCTGTGCCCCGGTTGATGGCTTCATCCGGGCGTTGAAACAGTCTCTTTTCGCAGTTACCCACCAGCTTGACACAGGGGTTTCTGAAAGCGGGGTTCAATCCACTGACATAGCTCACGGGAATCACAGTCGACGCGCTGATGTCGTCTTCCATCTGCACCTTCTCTGCTGCGATATAATCCTGCCGCAGCTTGAACAGGCGCCAGCTGCCGTCATCGCCGAAACCGACGCGCAGGTAACTTGCCATCAGCTTGCGGCCATTGTATTTCAATTCATGGCCGGGGTAGCCGTTGATCGTATCAACAGAAAAATACTTCTGCCAATCACTGCCCCATTCTGTTCTGCAAAAGCGCTTGATCATGAAAACCAGAGCGAGAATGTGATTCGGGATGCTTTTCAGCCACTGGTTGTACGCGTCTGAATACTCGCTGATCGAAGGTGTCAACAGCCTGATAACCGATCCCAGGCTACGTTCCTCATCAAGCAGACCGCGCGTGTCCGGCTCCTGCAATCCGGGGTAGCGAAAGCGGTCGGAATAATCGCGCTCGAAAATGTTCCTGACCTGGTCAAGGTCTTTGTCAAAGTCACCCACGTACACCGGTCCCGAAATCACAGCGCCGGCGATGGATTTGGAGATTTCCGACTTGCCACCACCCGATACCGTGCTTGGTTTGTGACAGAATGTTCCTTCACCCAAGGTACCGATCAGGCGCCAACTGGGTGCATGCGGATGCCGTTCCACGTGCACCCTGAAACCGCTTGGATAAACATAGGTGTGTTCCACCAGCAGCTTGATCTGCTTCCGCCCCGTTTTGCCCTGCCAGCTTACACTCAGATGGTAAACATTTATCTGCGCGTCTTCCGGCAGGTAGATGATATCGGAGTGCTGCCTGTCAATGGCATACCCTTCTTCCTTAACTTCAATGTACTCGGCGAGCCGGCGGCACACGTGGGTAAAGGTATAGTTGTCGAGCATATCGCCGGGACGGGAGATGTATGTTTCACCGAGGTTGAAGCGCGGAAAAGCCAGTGCGCCACCTGCATGTTCCTCCTCGCAACCACCGAAGAGGTTGGCCGAGTAACTGATCTGGGACTTGATTTCTTTCTTGCTGTAGCCAAAATAGTTGTCGGCGATAATAGTCACGATGACGCCACGCATATCACGGCAAACCAGCTTGAAGGGATTGCCGTCGTTGTAGCGCTCGTCATCGCTCAGCCAACACATGCCGTCGCGGCGTTGGCGTTCGCTGGCAGTGTCGTAATGCGGCAACCCCAGCTCTTTCTTGCTTAGACCAACCAGGTGTGGTGCGAGGATGATGCAGCCGCTCTGCCCGGTCCAGTGCTCGATATCGAGCGCGGCGTCGTTTTCCGGCAGGAATGGATCGCCGGCATTGCCGAAAATCGCTTCGACAAAATCGAGGTTGGAGACCAGGCTGCCGGGTGCGAACAGATGCACCTCGAGACTCTTGGGGGGCAAGACGCCCGCAACCTCGGGGCGCACGGTCGGGCGCACCAGCAATGAGACCCAAAGCTCCGCTGCCTCCGGCTCCTGGCTTGTCGCCGGCAACCGCAGCAGGTCGTGAGGCGGATCAAGTGCCTCCTTCAGCAAGGCGCCGAAAACCTTCGCCGGCACTTCGAGCTTGTCAGCAGGTACCGGCAGCCCACCGGTCGCTATATGAAATACGCCCTTGGTAGTGCGCCGGTCGCTCTTGGGGTTGTGCAGGACACCCTGCAACAGCCGGTATGAATCAACGAGATCGGAGTGAAAATGCGTGCCGTTCAGCGGTAGCGACAGTTCTCTCGCCATGCCGGGTTCGTCGAGTATAAAAGTTGCCCCGGGAAGTTCGACACGCTGATCTATGCCGTGTTCAGCCAGGTAGGCGTTCAGGAAGTTCTGAATACGCTGGTCGGCAGGGCAGCGGTAAGCCGACAACAGGCGTGTTTGCCTTGAATAGTGTTTCAGAAGGCTGTCGGCAATTGCCAGATAGGAATGGTCGCTGTCGATACGGCAGGTCGGCTGCCCGAGTGCGGCCAGTTTCAGGTTGATATGCTGGTATTTTACCTGTGGTGGAGCACCGGCTTGGTTGTTGTTAGAGAAAACTTTTTCGTTCATAGTGGTGCGTCCAGTGGCCACGGCACGCCTGCGATTCTAGGATGTTACTGCGTTAAGCTCGGCTGCCGGTTCTTCCAGTGCCTCAAAATAGGTGGCCGCCAGCTGGTTATGCAACTGGGTATGCACCGTCTCCAGATCATCGACGAAGCTGTTCAGACCTTCGCTGAGGGTCTCGATAACGTCGACCTCACTGACCAGACGTTGCGCACGCCCGAGTATACGCAGTACTGACTCGTTGCCCGGAAGCCCGCGCAGGCACTGTTCAACTTCCGCGAGACAGTAATGCACGGTGCGCGGAAACAGTTTATCCTGCAGCAGAAAACGCAGCACCGCTCGCCCGCGAATACGCACATGCACATGGCGTCGGTACATCTGGTAACCAGCGAGCGAATCCAGGACGCTTTTCCACTGGATATCATCGAAAGGTTTCAATTCCTCGCTAAGCGATGGCAGCAGGTTGCTGGCACGCACGTCGATCACACGCGCAGTCATGTCGGCGCGCTCTATGTTGCGACCCATGCGAATGAAGTTATAGGCCTGATCGTGACTCATGGTGCTGGACAGGCTGCCCGCCAGCAGCTGGCAGTAGTCGATGACACGTCGCATGTAGGCATAGCGCCCACGACGCGACATGCCGTTGGTCTTGTTGTCGCGAGCATAGGCATACAGATCGTTGAGCATCTCCCACGCAGCCCGCGGCACAATAGCGCGCGTTGTTCGCAGATTCTCGCGCGCCATCCCCAGGGAACAGGTAATGCAGTTTGGGTTGCGTTTGTCCGCTACCAGGAAGCGCAGCACGTTGCGCTCGGTCGCTTCTTCATGGTGCTCGTGAAAAATATCCGCATTGCCGGTAGTAGTCACAAGTGCTTCCCAGCCGAATTCCAGGTTGCGCGGCATATCAAGTAACAGATTATGATTGACGAGAATGATACGTGCGGTGTTTTCAGCGCGTTCTATATAACGCGACATCCAGTAAACCCTTTCTGCAACGCTGGATAACAACATCTAGTTCTCTCCCGTTTCCACGATCCAGGTATCCTTGCTACCCCCGCCCTGGGAGGAATTGACCACCAGTGAACCCTTTGTCAGCGCCACCCGGGTCAGGCCACCGCGGGTGACATGGCTCGTCTCACCAGAAAGGATGAAAGGGCGCAGGTCCAGGTGCCGGGGTTCGACCTGCCCGTCACACAGCGTCGGTGCCGTCGACAGTGACAACGTGGGCTGAGCGATATAGTTGCGCGGATCCTTGCGGATCAACTCGGCAAACTTCTGGCGTTCCTTTTTACTCGCTGCAGGCCCTACCATCATGCCATAGCCACCGGACTCGTTAGCCGGCTTGATCACCATCTTGTCAAGATTCGCCAGTACATAATCGCGCCGTACCGGGTCCATGCACAAATGCGTCGGCACGTTAGGCAGGATCGGCGCTTGATCCAGGTAGTAGCGGATCATGGCAGGCACAAACGCATACACCACCTTGTCGTCGGCCACACCGGCCCCCGGGGCGTTGGCAATTGCCACGTTGCCCTTGCTCCAGGCACGCATGAGCCCAGGAACGCCGATCACCGACTCGGGTAGAAACGCTTCCGGATCGAGGTACAGATCATCAATGCGCCGGTAGATCACATCGACTCTTTCCAGTCCGCCAATGGTGCGCAGGTAAACACAATCGTCGTCCATGACAACCAGATCGGTACCGACCACCAGCTCCACGCCCATCTGCTGAGCGAGATAGGAGTGCTCGAAATAGGCAGAATTGTAGATACCCGGTGTCAGTACCACCACGGTCGGGTAGTCCGCAGGTCGCGGTGAAAGCGAAGCCAGCATATCGAATAGTCTTGTTGGGTAGCCGTCGACCGGCAGGATGCTGTAGTTCTCAAACAGTTCAGGGAAAACACGCTTCATCACCAGGCGGTTTTCCATCATGTAGGAAACACCGGAAGGCACACGCAGATTGTCCTCCAGGACGTACATGGTACCGTCACTGTCGCGCACCAGATCACTGCCGCAGATATGGGCCCAGGTATCGAGTGCCGGCCGGATGCCCGCGCACTGGCTGCGGTAGTTAACTGATTTTGCCAGCACTTCGCGTGGGAAAACGTGATCCCTGATAATCTTCTTTTCACCGTAGATATCAGCGATAAACAGGTTCAGCGCCTGGACACGCTGCTTGAGCCCGGCGTCAATACGCTTCCATTCGCGCGCAGAAATAATGCGCGGAATAATGTCGAACGGCCAGGTGCGGTCAATACCGCCCTCCTCACCCTCGCTGTACACGGTAAAGGTGATACCCATCACCTGCATGGCCAGTTCAGCGGCACCACGACGTTCACGAAGATCCTGGTCGCTAAGCGAGCTGATATAGCGCACCGCACCCCGCGCCGCAACGCGTGCATGACCGCTGGCGGTGATCAGCTCATCGTAGCCGCCATCGTTTGAATAATTTTTCCATTTAATCGGCATGCCGGCAAGGCCTCGTGTCTTTAGTCCAACCGTGTACCCATACCGGTTCGCTGAATCCTACTCAGCGAACCGGTATCTCCGAACATAGAATGCGTACGAAACGTACGCAGCAAAACGGTGCCCGGACAGACTCTTGTAGCGCAATCTTTATGCCACTCACAAAAGAGCAGTAACTCATTGTAACTCCGGCCTTTCATCAGCTACACCTGCCGGTCTCATGCACCATTGTCGCACATGCAGCGATACAGGTATCCTACGCCGCACCGTTATGGCACAGAGCCAATGTCACCGCAGCTTGCACCCTGGATCAAAGGGATCGGCTAACCCCTTCGAAAGACGGTGAAATTCAGAGTGCCTCCGGCCAGACCCGCCTGTGGCGCGATTGTTGCTGATGTCGTTGCTGTGTCTAATGAACCAACCAGGGAACGACTTCCATGAGCGCCTCGCTGAATTTTACACGCCACGGAGACAAGCAGAATTCCGCCTTCTTCGAAGAGTACCTGTTGCGCCTGCTCGAAGAGCGTGACGCGTCGGGCCTGACTGACAGGATCCACGCTATCGACGCCCTCATGATTACCGTCGATCCAGGGCATTCCATCCGTTATGTCGGTGAACTTTGCCTGATGACTCCCTACGAATACCTGGTCACGCTGGAAAGCGAGAGTCACTGGACGCACATCCTGCGAGTCGACATGAACTCGCCGGATTTTATCGTGCGCGAGGTCAAAGACCCGAACACCCGGGGTATTTTCCGCAGCCTCAACGAGATCTACCCGGTCGGCGCAAGCAAGCCGAATAGCCGTTATATGGGCGAAATCCTGCGCGTGGATGACATGCATGGTGTTGTCGAGCGCCAACAGGAACGCGGTTTCCGTTTCTTCTCCCAGGATCAGGTCCGCAAACTCGAACTGCCTGGCAACCTGGCTGTCAGCAAACCTTCACCCTATACGCATAACATCGTGGCTTACATGGAACGCCCCGGGAATGAGTTGCGAGTCTATGCACTGGGCATTAGTGAAATCCGCAGTGATGTGCAGGAAGTCTACCTTGCCGCGAAAGAATTGCAGAAAAAGCTGGAGATCAATGACCTGATACTGCCGATCGACCACCTTGCCACACGTGTCTACTGCCAGAACCGTGAAGTCGCAATTCTCGAGTGGCTGTCACTTTCGAGCTACTATTACTGGGGCTCTTACGATATCAAGGATCAGAACTCCTCGACCAATGTCACCAAGAATGTCCACCAGCCCGACGAGATGCGCAGCCCGGCCAAGGTGTTCACCGCCAACAACACACCCTGGTTCGTCAACCACCTGGTAAACCTGCCGTCACCGACGGAAACCTTTGTGCGCAATTACGGGCCGCGGCTGCACCATATAGCGCTCGCGGTGCGCGACGGCCAACACAACGGCAAGGAAAACATCGAGCACGCAGTTAACCAGATCGCCGCGCAAGGCCGCGATTTCCTGCTGGATGTCATCGGTTCCAAGGAACAGGGCCTGAAACAGATTTTCTCCAGCGCCTCCGAGCACTCGTCCCTGATTATCGAGTATGTCCAGCGCTTTGGCGATTTCGACGGCTTCTTTGCCA
>Ga0316189_10004361_pt1 | contig 13618 bp, 6 predicted proteins | sample LowCovwburrow_MG_FD_204930 | JGI IMG/M metagenome (GOLD analysis project Ga0316189, IMG submission 204930) | Coastal sediment microbial communities from Maine, United States - Lowes Cove worm burrow | ecosystem: Environmental > Aquatic > Marine > Coastal > Sediment | place: USA: Maine...
GGGCTAGTTCATTACGTCCCCGGAACTATCGTGATTCAAATGCACCAAGAGTCACCACACACAGACATTTGAACCAACTCGCAATAGAAGAATATTATCATTGTGTATGTAGTACTATCCAAGGAATAGCTGATGCAAACTCCTTACTATATGAGTTTGACTATATAGATATAGAAGACTTCAAACCAATGATTCAGACAGGTTAGAGCAGCTTTGAATTCTGGTGCCAGTTTACTAAATTCACTTAACTCTCATTCAATATCTTTCTTTTCGCTATCAGGGCTTACTTCTCAGATTTTTTTTATATCCCCGCTAGCAGGCTGCCGAGACAAATAGCTAAAATCGGGGAAAGCTGCAAAGCAGCGACCGATTTTGGCTATGCAGGATCGGGAACCCGAAGGGCAGGTTGGTTTCGGGGCGTTTTTCTTGGTTCGTTCTTTGTACGAACAAAGAATGAACAAAAATAGCTGCACCTGTGTATGCCTCAATCATTCTGTAGTTCAATAAAAAGAGGGCTTTCCGGAGTTCTGCGATAGACCGAAAAAAAAGCCCCCAGCTTTCGCAGAGGGCTTCTAATATGGTGGCGTTTTAAGCCTGCGGTTAATCCGACAAACTTCTGGGGACAGGTCCTATTTCACAGTACCAGAAGCCTAATCATCATGGGCAATGACTGAATTTTCGCCAATCCCATCTTCACCCCATGCTTCTACATTTTCATTTGAAACAGAGTCTTCGAGGTTCTTTTTCTTGTAATGACTTTTACCCTCATCGCCCACACATGTGATGTCTTTATTGACTCGCGCGGCTGGCTTTGATTCTTTCTTCACTTCTTTTACTTCCGGGGCGCGGGTTTCGATTTCGACTCCGCTGGCTCTGCCAATCAGCTTGCCCAGTTGCTCATCGAGAATCCTGACATGCGCAGCCTCTTCCTCGATAATCTTATCGATTTTACTTTTCCCCAGTGCTTCCGGTACGGCATTTCTCATTGCAGTATAAAAGGAAACGGCATCTTTTTCGGACTCAATTGCGGCTATCAGTATTTCTTTCGGAGAATCAGCTTTTAGCGTATGTTCGAATGAGACCATGCCTTCAACCAGTGTTTTCAAATAACGGGCCGACTCGCTTTCCGGATCAAAGGTAATTAAAGACTGCTCTTTTGCTGTTAGATCCTTTCTCAGGCCACTGAAGATTTTTTCATGCCTGATTTCCCACTCAGATAGAGTATAGAAAAGATCCTGCAACTTCCCACTTTCAACAGATTCAGCCGCATCATTATAAAATTCCGCCCCATTACGCTCCAGGTGCTCAGCCATTTCAAAAACTTCATCTGCAGTAAAATTGAGTGCCATGTAGTTATCCTCGTCGTTCAGTATTTGTATTGTGTTTGTGCAAGCCCGGTAAGATCATGAACAGGAAAACTGGAAACATCCCCTCACAACCTTGCAATAATGATACTACCGGATTTTAAACCATGTCAAGAATGTACCAACCGACATCCATCAGGATGCCGGTTGGCATTTACTCATTAGTGTGTCTGATTAAAGTAAGACAATGCTCCGCCAGCTTTCAGAACAGGTACATCCTTGGATTCAAAAGCAGGCACAACCGGAAGTTTCTCCCCGTCAACATCAATGAACAGATCAGCGTCCAGATTGGACACATCAATGGAAATTTGATCTCCCTGAGCAACCTTTTCATAATCCTCAACATTGGCAAAAGTCAGCGGCACAATGCCGAAGTTAACCAGATTGGCCACATGAATGCGGGCAAACTGGACTACGATTACAGCCCTGATCCCCAGCCACCTTGGGCATAGCGCCGCATGTTCACGCGAACTGCCCTGACCGTAGTTGTCACGGGCAATAATAAAGCCGTGAGAGCCTGCATCCCTAACGGCCACGCAACGCTCGGCAAAGGTATTATCAACCTGCGTGTATGTGGCCTGCATGGCATACTCTTTAACATTCGAGCGCAGTGGCAGGAAAGCTCCGGCAGGTTGAATATCATCGGTACTGATATTGTCTTCCAGTTTGAGCATAATTTCACCGGATAATGTATCCGGCAATGCCTCAGCATTAGGCAGTTTCATAATATTAGGACCACGAATCACTTCTACATTGGCAGACTCTTCTGGTGATGGCGGCAAAATGAATGAATCGGTATCAATGACCTGTTCCGTATGCTTGAAATCAACAGGTTTATCAGAAGGCAACGTAATCACACCGGTCAATGCACTGGCTGCTGCCACCAGCGGGCTGACCAGATGCGCCTGCGCATCATTGGTACCAGAGCGTTTTGGAAAGTTGCGGTTGAATGTGCGCAGCGTAATGCCCTTACTCACAGGTGAGCCGCCCTGTCCAATACAAGCGCCACAGCCATTTTCCATCACCCGGACGCCGGAAGAAAGCAGCGAGCTCATATAGCCAGCTTCAGCCAACTGAATAGCCACAGCCCTTGAACCGGGATAAAGTAGCGTATCCACTACCACGCGTTTGCCTTTCAGTGTTTCAGCAAATGATGCGATATTTTCATAGGAACTGTTGGTGCAACTGCCCACACATACCTGATGAATCGTGGTGCCGACATGGCTGGCAATCGATTCAACATTGCCCGGTGATGGATAAATAGCGATCGATGGCTCCAGCTCGGACAGGTTAATATCAATCACGCGCTCATATGAAGCGCCTTCGTCAGCCGACAATTCCTGGTAATCTTCGCCGCGCTCTCTGCTTTCCAAATATTCGCGTGTACGCTCATCACTTGGAAAAATGGAAGTGGTAGCGCCCATTTCTGCGCCCATATTGGTAATGGTTGCACGCTCCGTCAGGCTGAGACTGCTTACGCCTTCGCCTGCATATTCAAAGATAATGCCTTTGCCGCCTTTGACGCCAACAATATCCAGCATTTTAAGAATCACATCCATAGCCATTACACCATTACTCAGTGCACCGGTAAGATTTACCTTCACCACTTTTGGCATCGGCAGACTGTACTGCCCGGTCGCCATGGCCAGTGCAATATCATAACCGCCAGCACCAAAATAAATGGCTCCGGCACCGCCTGCATTCACCGTATGGCTGTCGGCACCAAGGCCGGTCATGCCCGGTTTGACGAAATTCTCAATATTCAGAAAGTGGCAGATGCCTGTTCCCGGAGGCGAATAAATAATGCCCAGCTTTGCAGCTACAGTCTTCAGATAAGCATGGTCATCGGGATTCCTGAAACCGGCCTGCAACATACTGTGATCCACAAAGTTCACCGATAATGGTTTAACCCGGTCTATACCCATAGCTTCAAGCTGCAACATACACATGGTTCCCGTTGCATCCTGGGTAAATGCCTCATCAATAGTGATATTGATTACCGTACCAGCTTCCGGCAACTCACTGCCATCGACCAGATGATCCAATAAAATTTTCTCTGTAATATTTAATGATTTCATGCTGATTTCTCCCCTCTGCTGTTAGATAGTTCTAAATAATATAATTGTAGTTACTAACACTAGCCTGCTGACATTTCTCTGGCTAGCCCACTGTCTAACGCCAACCCTGAGCCAAAATTCATCTAAACCTGTGGCAAGCGTTTTGCCTTCATCATTGGTAGTGAAGCTTCATAATTGGAGGTGTAGTCTGCAAAAAAAAGCGCACTCTTTTCAGAATGCGCTTTTTGATGTGCTTAAGCCATTATCTGCTTAAGACTCCCCTTCCCCAACTGTTTAACTATGCAAGAGCACCCAATGCTGCATTAAATGTGGCACTGGGACGCATAGCTGCAGATGTTTTTTCTTCATCCGGAGCATAGTAACCGCCCATATCAACAGCAGTACCCTGTGCAGCATTCAACTCGTCCACAATTGTTGCTTCATTGTCGGCCAGTGTTTGTGCCAGCCCTGTAAAGCGAGCTTTCAGCTCGGCATCTTTGTCCTGCGCTGCCAGAGCTTGTGCCCAGTACATGGCCAGATAGAAATGGCTACCACGGTTATCCAATTCATTCACCTTACGCGAAGGTGATTTATTGCTGTCCAGGAACTGACAGTTGGCTTCGCCCAATGTCTCAGCGAAAACATGAGCCTTTTCATTGCCCGTAACATTTCCCAGATGATCCAGAGACTCAGCCAAAGCCAGGAATTCACCCAGTGAATCCCAACGCAGATGACCTTCCTGTACAAACTGCTGAACATGCTTGGGTGCAGAACCACCGGCACCAGTTTCAAACAGTCCACCACCATTCATCAATGGCACAATGGAAAGCATTTTAGCACTCGTATTGAGTTCAAGAATGGGATAAAGGTCGGTATTATAATCACGCAACACATTACCGGTTACGGAAATAGTGTCTTTGCCATCTCTCATTCTTTCAACAGACAGCTTGGCAGCATCAGCAACGCTCATAATCCGGATATCGAGCCCACTTGTATCATGATCCTGCAGGTAAAGATCGACCTTCTTGCGAATTTCCTGATGATGTGCGCGATCAGAATCCAGCCAGAATACTGCTGGTGAGCCTGTTGCTCTGGCGCGGGTAACCGCCAGCTTGACCCAGTCCTTGATCGGTGCATCTTTAACGCGGCATGAGCGCCAGATATCGCCCTCTTCAACCTGATTTTCAAGGATAGTGTTACCGGATGCATCAACAATGCGGATAGTGCCATCACCCGGCGCTTCGAATGTAGTCGGGTGAGAACCATATTCTTCTGCTTTTTTAGCCATCAGGCCGACATTCGGCACAGTTCCCATGGTGGATACATCCAGTGCGCCATTGGCAATACAGTCATCAATGGTCGCCTGATAGAGAGGTGCATAGCTGTGATCAGGTATGACACATTTGCACTCGGCTGGATTGCCATCCGGGTCCCACATGATTCCACCATCACGAATAACAGGAGGCATGGAAGCATCGATAATGATGTCACTTGGCACATGCAGGTTAGTAATACCTTTGTCGGAATTCACCATTGCCAGTGGCGGACGGTTGGCATAAACAGCCTGAATATCCGCTTCGATTTCTGCTTGTTTGTCGGCAGGCAAGCTACCGATTTTCGCATAGAGATCGCCTAAACCGTTGTTGAAATTAATACCGAGCTCTTTGATGGTATCGGCATGCTTTTCAATAGCATCCTTATAAAACACTTCAACGCAGTGACCAAAGATAATCGGATCGGAGACCTTCATCATCGTTGCCTTCATATGCAGAGAGAACAAAACACCCTTCGCCTTGGCATCATCGATCTGTTCGGCTAAAAACGCTCTGAGTGCTTTTTTACTCATGAAAGTGGCATCCACCACTTCACCGGCTTCAATCGGCAAGCTCTCAGTCAGTACAGTGACATTTCCATTACCATCAACAAACTCAATCCTTCCATCCGTTGCATCGGCAACGGTAGTGGATAATTCATTGGCATAGAAATCGCCGCTGCTCATGGTTGATACATGCGTCTTCGAATCCGGGCTCCATTTGCCCATGCGGTGAGGATTCTTTTTGGCATACTGCTTTACTGCATCCGCCGCACGTCTGTCTGAGTTTCCTTCACGCAATACAGGGTTCACAGCACTGCCAAGCACCTTGGCGAAGCGCGTTTTAAATTCCTGTTCAGTATCATTCTGCGGGTTTTCGGGGTAGTTCGGGATGTCGTAACCTTTGCTCTGAAGCTCTGCAATAGCTGCCTGGAGCTGTGGAAGTGATGCGCTGACATTAGGCAGTTTAATGATATTGGCTTCAGGTGTCTTCGCCAAATCGCCCAGAGCCGCCAATTCGTCATTTATTTTCTGGTCTTCCGTCAGGTTATCGGGAAAATTGGCAATAATTCTGCCTGCCAGTGAAATATCCCGTGCTTCAACTTCAATACCTGAACCGGCTGTGTAAGCCTGAATGATAGGAAGCAGGGAATAGCTGGCCAGAGCCGGTGCTTCATCGATTTTAGTGTAAATGATCTTTGCCATCTTTTACCTCTCTAGGTTTAAATATATTTATACAAAACTGTTTTTAGCTGACATACCTGCACTGGCTGGCCGGAGTTCTGGTATCCATATTCTTACCCCGATTGGTATGATCATCAATTTCCGCCGCGCTACCGACCATGCGGCCGTACAGGAATACAGTAAAGGCAGCCATTTCTAGCGATTTCTCACTGAATGTTCCGGCCTTGAACGGTTTCCACAGTATTTTCAGCAGAATCACCGCAATCACCGCATCCACATTCACACAGTAAACATTGCGGCTCACACCCACCCTGCAAAGGGCTTCCACCAGTTCATGGTAGTACTCAAGGAATACATTATATGAGCCCTTCTCCTGAATCAGTTCCCGGACAAACACTTCTCTCGGATCAAAGTTTACATCCTTACCCTTAAAAATCGGGTGATTGATACAAGGAACCTTAGCGTAGGAAAGATTACCCTCAGCTTTGGCTTTCACTTTATAAGCTGCATATTCTCTTGCATAGGCTGTGGCCATTGCTTCCAGATCCAGACCATGGTTCTCATCACCCGGATCGGCTAGATTTTTCTCACTGAACTGCTTGATCAAAAACTCCATGGCCTCAAAACCGTTACCGCCATGTGCATAACCTGTATGGGTCAGGAAACCGGCATAAGCCTTATTGACCTGTATACGTTCAGGTACTTCCGGCCCATCGGCAGCAACCGCGCCTTTCGGACCCTGGGCTGAAATAGTGCCCGGACCATTGGAGACAATCAGCCCCAACAGAATGGAAAATGGGAACAGGTCGCCTTCGGACGGGCGCTCACCCAATTGAGCCAGATAAGCGGTTTCAGTAAAGCTCCAGTCATTCATCAGTTCCTGATTGGAAACACCTCTGAAACTGGTTTCATCCTGTTCGGAACCTGGTGCAGACGAACCCACGAGTGCTGCGAAAATTTTGAAATGCCATGGCAGGTTAGTGACTGTCATTGCTGCCAGTCGCTTATTCATCAATGCATTCCAGCTCAAATGGGCCGCAATAGCTGCCAATACAGCCTGATCGCCAATGGCTTTGCCAGTACGCTCTGCCAATGCTTCGATAAAGTTGATAAACACTGAATCAACAGAACGCGCCTTGATCGCTGTCAGCATGTCCGCACCTAATTTAGCGCCGCTAACACACAAAATCTCATCTGCCTGTGCTTCGGCATCATCAAGCTGTCCATTGAAATCAAAAGAAGTATCTGCCGGATTGAGCAGGCCAGAATGACCAAACGCTTTCACTAAAGCATTTACAGCTGCACGCGCATCAGCTGCACAGTTCGGACCAAGAATTGAAACGGCAGATGAGAGTACAGTATTCGGGCTATTTCCAGCTTCCCGCGCTGCATCAGCGGCTGCTGAAAGCACTGTTCCACTCTGGTTGACATAGGCGTTAAGCGCCACATTGGCCAGTGCACAGCCATGTTTATCGGGATAATCACGCACCAGTGAAAGTACCAGATTCTCCTCCAGCGCATGCTGTGAACAGTCCAGCACACTCACGCCCTGCAGACGGCTGACCTGTGTTTTCGGATCCATCATCGATACGGCAGAGCCATCTTTCATATTCTGGCGAGGGAATGCCACGCCAACCTGATCAGCCAGCAGTGCAATCTGATCATTGTAAGGCTCAATAGCCTCAACAACGGGTATATCCAGATGCTCAGGCAGACCAATCTCCAGATTACTGGTAAACCATGGTTTCAATGACAAGTCACCCTGAGACTCAAAGTCCGGTTCAGCATTATTCAGCTTCATTACAGCTGACATGGCCTCGGGAATATAAGCGATATTGTTGACTACCGCTCCCTTGGCTGTGCAGACCGGATTTTCAGGTGTATAGATATCCTCTACGTCAAACTTCTCCATAAACCATTTTTCTTTTTCATAAGCATTATCACCAGCTCCGGCAATGGCTCCGGCATGACCACATGCCCTGGATAGCTTGGCTTTCCAGCGACCGACAACACATGCAACCACAGGCTTTTCAAATTTGAGTTTATGCTCGTAATAACCGCCCGGTTCAATATACATGACAGCTGCCTTGCTGCGATCATCGTTATGGAATGCATGGGTAAATTCTGCGGCAGCAAAATGAATGTAAACATCCTTACCTGAAGAAACAGAGGTGGTTGTGCCCCAGCCATCGGTAAGCAGGTAAGTGGCAATGGTGGTGGTGAAGTTGCCGGAATTTGAAAACAGTGCAATAGATCCGGGAACCATGGATTCTTCCGGTGCATTACCACCGAGCGCACCACCGATACGGACATGATTATGCGCATCACCCAGCCCCAGACAGTTGGCACCAAACACATCCACACCCTGCTGCTGACAGAACTGACGAATAACCCTGCTGTGCTTGAGTGGCACTTTCTCGGTCAAAATAACAACTTTATTGATGTTTTCATTTTGGCGAACGGCTTCAATCACAGAATCTTTAACACCTGAAGGCGGCACATAAACAACTGCCACATTAAATTCATGACCAGCTGCCACAGCTTCAGCGACATTATTATATACCGGGATATCACCGGCCTTGGTTTTCATCACCGACCCGGATCGCCCGGGCATAGTGCCACAGACAATGTTGCCACCGGAATATTCATTACTTACCGGCGTCACGGCGCGGCTTTCACCACCGAGTATATTTAATACGCACACCCGGTCTTCATTGGTGGCCAGATCCGCCAGAGAATTAATGCCGACATAATAATGCTCAAAAGCATTAATGCCCTGGGGACGAAAACGATCTCTCATAACATGCGTGGTTGCCATAATAATTCCTTTTAGTTAAACCTGTTCTAGTTACTTATACTTTTAAAAAAGCTGGTGCGAATAATACTCTCTGCAAGTCTTTATTCCGCAATACCCATCGCTTTAGCTATTGATTCCTTTCCACCATCATTTTCCATCCAAGTATCGATTTGATTGGCGTAATTAACTACGGCGCTCATTGATGAATCATAACCAAACATGCGATACGGGATTTTCAGGCCATCGAGTGTATCTTTCAGACCACCCATGCCGCGAATCAGATTGGGGCCGCCACGACCGACGACCACATATAGCGGTTTGGGTCCATGCTCATTAAAGTGATCACGCAATGCATCTGACATAGCGCGGAAAGTGACTTCAATATCGGTATTGTTGGCCTTGCCACCGATGATGAATAATACATTGCTCTGATCCAGCCAGTATTTATAGGTAATGCGGGATATTTCATACATTTTTTCATACGGCGGGTTGCCACCAAAATCGGATGATAAAATACCGGCTTCACCCAGCAGCTCAGTGACCAGCGCACTGGCACCTCCACCGAATGTCATGGCTGTAATGGTGCCGTGTTCATTGACCACAAACACATCAGACTGCCCTTGGTAGGTGCGCAGCTGATTCACTTCGCGCTCGAAATCAGACATCTCGAAGGTATCCAGATCATCCGGCAGACCCAGGCGTTTATAAGATGGGTTATCGGTATCAAAAGAGCCTTTAAAGTCGCAGGCAATCGGTTGCAGGCGTCCCTTGCTGTCCGGCATCATGCGAATGGGGTTCAGTTCCAGCATATTCATGCCGTAGTTACTATACAGCTCCCACAGCTTGGGAATATTCTGTACCAGCGGACTAATGATTTCATTGGGTGCATTCAGTTGTTGCAGGGCGTTGGAAACCACGAAACCTTTAATACCGGTGAGTGGATCAAATGGAACGGTAACAATCTTGTCAGCCGGCAGCTCTTCAATATCCACACCACCGTGATGTGTGATGGTCAGCGTCGGCGCTCTGAATTCTGTGCTGTCGGTAATGGACACATAAACTTCATACTTAGCCGGAATGGCACTCTCAAAGGTAACACCTTCAGCCTTGGCGCTGGTGTTGCCATGTTTATGCTCGGCAAAATATAAACGCTCTTTTTCAGCCAGCGCATCCGGCAGATTATCAACAAACCCAATCAGCCCGGCTTTGCCCTTTTTACCTATGCCGCCTTTAAATACTGGCTTAACCAGCACAGTGCCCCATTTATCCAGCAAGCTTCTGATCTCTTCATTCTCTGCCAGCGGCCCAAGCACTTCGGATGTAGGATAATCTACATACTTCAGTAATTTAGCACCATATAACATTCCGGTAATCTGCATTTGTTGAACTCCCCATGGTCTCCTAATATCAAGACCGCCCGGTTAAAAATATCACCTCGCCCGAACCCTTAGAATCGGAGAGGTTTCAAAAAGAGAAACGCACAATAATTATAAGTTTTTTATTTTACAAGTAGGCAGATCAAAGAAATGTATAATCCAGCCAACAACCCTGATATTTTCCAGCCATGGGCATACTTTTCCAAATAGTTAGAGTAAACCATTCGGTACAGCGCGCATTGTATTTAGAATTACAGTCTGCGAAACTATTCAACTGTCCTGGTCAGTCAGACCGGTCATATTTATAGTGAACTAGAAACTCCACTCGATTTCGCTGTAGATGCGGTCATTGGAGGCGAAACGGCCAAAACTTCCACCCGTTCCAGCCAGAACATCTGCGCCGAGTCGACCCAGCCATTGATCAGAGAATTCATAACTGACTTTTGGCCGCACCAATATAGCTCCCTCATCCAAATCGGTTAGAATCAATATTTCCGGTTTGAGCTTTTCGTTCATGTAATCTGTAGCCACACGCAGAGTGGCGAAATTAGACGAAGGCGTGGTCAACGGATTTGGCTGCGGTTCATTCAGCACATGGCGGCCAAAAATCTGTACCCCTATGGTCCAGTTTGATTTGGTATAATCTACAGCCAGTGCACCATTGAGTGTAGTTCTACGCACAACAGATGTGGCAAAGCTCACGCCTGTGGTATCAATCCCCTCACCCAGGTTTACAGCCATTTCACCGCGCAGCACAAAAGCACCGAAGGCATTGGCGAATGAACCACCTGCCGTATGCATACGCAGATGTCTGGTCTGTATGGTAAGCGTAGTCCCGCTAAGCTGTCTGAACAGATTGGCATTATCTTTCCAGCCATAGAAGTAATTCAGCGACAAATCCCAGCCGGAAAGATTAGAACGCCAGGCAAATCCGAATTCAGTATTCTTGGCCGCCCAGTTGGGTTTTTCCGGGGATAAAGCTATTGCCGTTATAGACGGAAAACCCCATCGCGAACCGGCAGGTGCCAGCTTCGTTACCCGTGCATCGGGAATAAGAACAAATTCGAACTCGTGCTCCGAGCCTTCAATGTCAGCATAATAATTCAGTCGCGCCGACCACAGACCAATGCGCGAATCAAGAAAATCATCAAGAATGAATTCGCGCAAATCGAGCGGATTGATGATGTCCAGCATGCGGATGCCATCGGTTTTGCCCCAGACAATCTGCTGCTGACCAATACGGAAATCAAAATCATCACCGCCATAGAGCAGATAAGCTTCCTTGCTCTGGGTAAAGGTTCTGTAATGCTGTTTGATGCCAGCCACCAGATCTGTGGAATTGGTGGATTCCACATCCATGGCAGCATCATACCAGCCCAGCACACGGCCGCGAAATTCCCAGCGATCCGAAAGTATGCCTTCGGGTTTGATGTCAATCCGGTTCTGAATCTTGTCAAAACGCTTGTCGCCAGAAACAAAATATGCCGTTTCATTCTTCACCGCACCATGCACAGTGAACTCGGCAGCTAAAGCATGTCCCGCCCAGAACAAAGCTGCAAAAAGCAGCGCTACATTTCTAATCATGCAGATTCGGCTTCCTTCTCACGCAAGCCAAGCACAACCGGGAACAGATAACAGGAAGCCAGATAACAGACCAGCATGGTGGCCGCGATCAGCACACCCAGTTTCATCTGCGGATACAGGCTTGCCGCCAGCAGCACCAGAAAACCACCGATAATCACAAAGGCATTAAATAGCAGGGCGTGACCGACACTGCGGTTGGCTTCAATCACGCTGGCCGCATAATTCAGACCGGAATCCCTCAAATCCTTGAACCTGTACAGATAATGCATGGCGAAATCGACACCGATGCCCAGCGCCATAGAGCCGGTCAGGGCAGTGGCAATATCCAGCGGAATGCCGACATTTCCCATCATGCCATAATTGACAATCACAGCCAGCGACACTGGCAGCATGGCCAGCAGCGCCATTTGCAAATTACGGAACATCAGCCAGCAGAGCAGCAGGATAGCAACCAGCGAAAACACCAGCGAAGATATCTGGCCTTCGATAATCAACTCGGCCAGCCTGTGAATGGTGAAAGCCGTACCGGCCCACTCTACAGTGAATCCTTTGTCGGCCGGAAACCAGACAGCTATCTTGCCCTCCATATCATTGATCATGGCATCAATCACACCTGTTTCATCCGATTTCAGGTTGATGCGCAAATGGGCATGCCGATAGTCACCAGTGATAAATGTTTCAAAATCATCTGGCGCACCGGAAAATGAATACAGCAGCAGATACTGGGCTGCCAGATCGGATGAATCCGGCACCTTGCTCCAGGCCTCATCATCGCCGTGCATGGCCTTATTCATACTGGAAAGAAACTCGGCAATAGAAGCCGAATCTCCGACATTGGGGTGTTTTTCAACTTCCTGTTGAAACAGGGCCAAATTATTCAGAAAGGCCGGATCAAGCAGGCCGTCCTGTTTGCCGGTATCAATCATCAGATCAAGCGTGTTGGTACCGGAGAAATGCTGATTCAGTATCGTATCCGCAGTTCTCAGCGGATCGTCCGGCTTGAACTGGGCCACCAGCGAGGCATTGACATAAAGCTGCGACAGGCCGAACAGGGAGACCGCCATCAACACAGCAAAAGCCGCCAGAATACGCTTGCGCTGATTCAATACCGTATTGCCCAACCACTCGACATAGTTGGAGAACAGCGGCTTGCTTTTGCCCACTGGTCGATCTTTGAGAATCATCAGCAGCGCTGGTAATAAGAGCAGCGTGATGATAAACGCATAGCTGATACCGATGGCTGCAAAAACGCCGAAATACTTTATCGGCATAATATCCGAGGTCAGCATGGATAAAAAACCCACACCCGTGGTCACCGTGGTCATCAGCATTGGCTTCCACAACTCATGCATCACTTCCTGAATACGCTCCTTGCGATGTGCATAAGCCTGCTGGTGTGCCAGCAAACGTTCCCGCGACATGAAATGCACCGCATCGGCAATGCCGATGGCCAGAATCAAAATCGGTAACATGGTAGTGACAGTAAACATCGGCACGCCCAGAGCAGCCATCGTGCCCAACGTCCAGATCTCGGCCAGCACTACAACAAGCAGTGGCATCAGTACCCCGCGCGGGCTGCGGAAGGCCAGGAACAGCAGCAATACCAGCAGCGCCATCACCATCGGCTGCATGCGTTTCATTTCAGCAGGCATGTACTGGCCGAATACGCCTTCGATAATCGGGCGCCCGGAAACAAAGAACTGCTCGCTGCCGCCACGCGCTTCCAACTCGGCCATTTTTTCTTTCACCAGATCATAAATTTTCGGATACTGGTGGGCATCATGCACCGGTTTTACGGCCAGAATCGTGCCTTTACCGTCGGCTGAAACGATGGCGCCTTCATACACACCGAATGCATGCATGCGCTTTTGCATATGGCTTATGGCTTGGGCCTGATCGGGCACGTCTTCCATGAACTGCTCTACTTCGAGCCCCTCATCGGT
>Ga0316189_10004362_pt1 | contig 13615 bp, 8 predicted proteins | sample LowCovwburrow_MG_FD_204930 | JGI IMG/M metagenome (GOLD analysis project Ga0316189, IMG submission 204930) | Coastal sediment microbial communities from Maine, United States - Lowes Cove worm burrow | ecosystem: Environmental > Aquatic > Marine > Coastal > Sediment | place: USA: Maine...
ACGTCTTTGAAAAACTGTACATGGAACTTGAAAAGCCCTTATTCAATACGGTTTATCGTTGGGTTTGGCAGGAAGATGAAGCCATGGACCTGGTTCAGGAAGCCTTTGTAAGATTATGGTCTGCCCGTGAAAAGGTTCGCTTGGAAGAGGCCAAACCCTATGTGTTCAAGATTGCCTTGAACCTTGCCGCAAAAAAACTTAGATCCGCCAAGCTGTGGAAGTGGACCGGGCTGGATGGCCTGGTTTCTTCCCGCTCTACGGATGAGGCTCTCCTGGAAAACGAAAAGGAAAAAGCGGTTCGTTCCGCTGTGGAGGCCCTGCCGCTACCCATACGGAAGGTGGTGGTTCTGGTTCGTTTTGCAGAAATGAGTTACAAAGAGATTGGTGAATTCCTGGAAATCCCATCTGGTACGGTGGGGTCTCGCTACCATAAAGGAGTCCGATTACTGGAAAGCAAACTTTCCCGAATAGAAGCGGAGGCTGAATCATGGACCTGAACAACATATTCCCGGAAAAACAACCGCCCCCTGGCGGTCTTTTCAGGTTAAGAGAAAAGCTTGAGAAGAATGGTAACAAAAGGGCGCAACGCCATTGGATGACCTGGAGCATTGCTGGCGTTTTGGGTGTGTTGGCTCTTGCTCTGATCTGGTTTGGTCCAAAGAAACCAGACTCTTCCCTCATCCTATTGGACGGAATGGATCTGCTGACGCATAGTCCTCAACAATCCCAGAATCTGCAGTCGCCAGGCCTGTTGAAGTTAAAGGAAACCGAGAACGTGGTGTATTATCAGGTGATACAGACAAAGGGTCACTAGAGGTCAGCTACCTGGCAGGTGTTACATAGGTTTTTGGCATGCGCACAAGAACACGAAGCCCCGGGTCAGCCCCTTGGAAATCCAGACTTCCCTCATGACCTTCAATAATGCGCTGCACCAAATAGAGGCCCAACCCCAATCCCTGCTTGGATTGTTTTTCTCCGTTGAATACACGGATCTTTTTAAGGCCTGCTACATCTACCTTCTCTCCATAATCCCGAATGGCCACCTCCACCCGATCTCCAGATCCGGTAACGGTTACATCTATAGCCGTTGCGGCATGAACCCTTGCATTTTCAAGAAGATTCACCAGGGCCTGACTCATGAGACCGGCATCCCAATGCACCGTCATGCCCGGGCACTCCAGGTTGATGGTCTGTTCCGATAGCCGGGAAACGGAATCAATGAGTTCCGGAAGCCATTCGTGTAGTTTGATAGGACCCGGTTTGGGATTGAACTTAAAATATTCGAAGCGGGCGGCACTGAGCAGGTTTTCAACCAGAAACTGCATCTTCATACATTCCCGATGGATATGCTGGTGGTAGGGTCGGTATTTGGCGGGAATTTGATCCTTGCGGTCCAAAAGCATTTCCGAGAACTGCCGCATGACAGCCAGAGGCGTCCGCAACTCGTGGGAGGTGGTGGCCAGCAGTTGTTTTTGGGTTCGGTTCACCTTCTCGTACCGGGTAAGCACCCCAAAGAGAAGGAGCAACAACAGTTCTGCAGCGGCGCAGGCCCCACCGTAGAAGAGGGCGGCATGCCTTAAAGGCCCGGACGAAACGGGTTCCGGTACCAGGGTGAGTTGAATGCCCTGGAGATCCAGCCAGTTCTCCGATGGCATGAACACCGTATCAAGTTCAAAGGCCTCCAAAAGTTTGTTCAGTTCGGTTCGAGCCTTGTCCGGAAGGGCCAGCAAGCGCCGCTCCCCATTGGTTTCAATCATGGCCAGGAACCCCATAGAGGCTGGCGCGGGATTTTGACCCGTAAAGGCCCATTGTTCATAGAGAAGATCACGAACCGTTTCTGGGAGACGGGCCAACAAAAAACCATAGTCTGCCTGATCAATATCTTCCGCCCGCCAAAACCGACTCATGGCCTGGTATAGCTGATCAAAATCTTGTTGGGAAAAGATGGAGACGGGACTGGCCAGACATTCTACCATCCCCGCATAAGCCTTGGGCATACCTGAGAAGAAATTACTGGAATCTGAAAGAAGGTCAAGAATACGAGCATCTACCTGGGTGACGGTGCCTATTTTCACGCCAACCACTTCTTTGAAAACCTCAGGACCGGGAAACGCGGGTAGTCCTTCAATGGGCCCTGTGGGCATGCGCCGCTTCAGCCGATAACTGTCAAGTCTGTCACTGGCTGTTAGAAAACCCGAAACCACCTGATGGATCATGGCCTGCCGTTCCTCTGGAAGCGTGGCCCGTAAAGCCGCATCGCGCAGCACCAGTGCTTTCTGATTCCCGTATCCCTGCCAGATGAGGACCGGTGCCCCAATTGCCAGAAGTAATATCATGAATTTGCCCAGGTTAAGATAGCGTACCGTCATATATCTATTCTAACCGGGAAATGTTTTTTGGGAAGGCAATATTTGCAGGCCAGAAAGTGGCTCCAGACGAAGGGTTGGTCCGTTGTCAGCCAAACATGGAACCAGCTTCTCTTCTCCATTAAAATGCACATCCCAAACTCCTGTGTAGTCTCTCTCACCCATAAATCATCAAACAACTTAAATACCCATTCTTTTGCATCTCTTTCGGTTGAGCCAGCCATCATCCAGCCAATGCGAAACGGATCAGGAGCAGAGCCGTGAGAATATACATCAGAAAATGAACCTCTCTGGCCCTTCCCGTAAAGAGGTGGATCAGGCAATAGGAGATTAATCCCAGAGATATGCCGTTGGTTATAGAATAAGTTAGGGGTATTCCCAAAATGGTTAGCAGGGCTGGGAGCGATTGTTTATAGTTGTTCCAGTCGATATTAGATGTGGAAAATAACATCATTGCCCCAATCACTACCAGTGCAGGAGCAGTAGCAGCAGCAGGAACCGCCGACGCCAGCGGCCAGAAAAACAGGCTTAACAGAAAAAAGAATGCAACCGCAATAGCCGTCAGACCCGTTCTTCCACCTTCCTGAATGCCTGCAGCTGACTCTATATAACTGGTTGTACTACTGGTTCCCAACAAGGCCCCAAAAGAAGTGGCCAGAGCGTCCACAGAGAAGGCAGCCCGTGCGCCGGTCATCTTGCCCTGTTCATCCAAGAGCCCCGCTCGGTGCGACAGACCAATGAGCGTGCCTGCCGTATCGAAAAAGTCTACAAATAAGAAGGTGAATATAATAGATAGAGCGCCCAACTCCAAAGCGCCGCCAAGATCAAGGGCCAGGAAAAGATCCTTCGGCCAAACAGGCATGCGGATAAACCCTTCGGAGAAACCCTGAAAAGCCTGTCCTTGAAATACCTCCGCGCCCATGGCAATGGCAGCAAGGGTTGAACCCAGAATCCCCACAAGCACCGCGCCCTTAAACTCAAATACCAGCAGAACCACGGTAAGAATCAAACCAAAAAGGGCGATCAGTGGACCCGGCTCCCTAAGGCTTCCCATGGTAACCAGAGTCACGGGATGATCCACAACCAAACCCGCGTTTACCAGGCCAATGGTTGCCAGAAAACATCCAATCCCAGCGGTAATAGCGTGTTTAAGGGGAACGGGAATAGCATTAATCAACAGCTCTCGTAAACCAACCAGGCTGATAACCAGAAACAGGAGCCCACTAAAAAAAACCGCTCCCAAAGCAGCCTGCCAGGGCATGCCCTGACCCAAAACAACGGAATAGGTAAAATAGGCGTTCAAACCCATGCCAGGTGCCAGGGCAAAAGGCCGCCGTCCGAAAAGACCCATTAAAAGACTGCCAAATGCGGCCGCCAGGGCTGTAGCAGACATGAGTTGTGGCCAGAGATTAACGCCTTCCAGAGTAATAGCCTCCGAAAGAATGTTGGGATTGATAAATAGAATATAGGACATGGTGAGGAACGTGGCAAAACCAGCGCGAAACTCTCGAATGATATAACCTTTGTCCCGTTTCCCTCGTTCTTCCATAAAACGCTCCAAACCCTGCATCTCCATGTATTCTAACCATCTGTTGAAAGAATGGGGTAAATGATGGGAAAAAAGACAAGCCAGTCTGATCTGACCCATAAAACAGAGTAAAGCTTGTTTTTACAGCAAACTGGCCCACGAAAAGGAACATGATATTAGCGCACCATGTAACCGCCAGTTCAAGACTCATGCTTATTGAAGAAGGCGACACCCCACAGGCCAGGTGCAAAAGCCGGTTATTTTACGTATAATAATTGAGGGGAACTTTTGGGAGTCAGATGACATATGAAAAAAAACACTACCAAGCAGCGGCTGCTGGAGATGGGATTGGAGCTCTTCATAGAGCGTGGTTACAACAACACCGGCGTTCAGGAAGTGCTCAATGGCGTGAATGTTCCCAAGGGCTGTTTCTACCATCATTTTAAGAACAAAGAAGATTTCGGGCTGCAGGTTATAGACCATTACGAAGCCATGTCAGCGGCCTACATGAACGGTTTTTTCGACAACCCTGAACAATCGCCTCTTGAGAAATTGGAGTATTTTTTCAAGGAAGGCGCCAAACGTTTCAAGGATCCCTGTCAGGCTCGCGGTTGTCTGCTGGGCAATATGAGCCAGGAAATGGGCATCCTCAGCCCGGCTTTTGAGGCCAGCCTTGAAAAGAAATGGCGGCATACCCGTGATCTTTTTGCCCGTTGCATTGGGGAAGCCATTCAATTGGGCGAACTGGAAAACGATGAAGACCCAGCCATGCTGGCCGATTTCCTCCTCAACGGATGGCAGGGCGCATTAATGAGAAGAAAAGTGGCGGGTTCTTGTGAGCCGCTCAGAAACTTTATTAAAATAGTTTTTACCCGCATCCTTCATAGAGCCCAAGCCACTCAAAAAGCTTGAGACATATCCTTCGCTGACCTGCCAGACCCGGTGTGCAGCGAGCCGTGTCGCCCGCTCCAATTCTTCTCACTCCTAGACCATGCTCCGTCTCATCCGTGCAATGGTTGGGGGATGAGATGAGAATCTATATGAATTGGGGTCAACACCTGCTAAAATATCGCTCCATCAACTTCCTAACGGACCATCTTCTGTTATGGTTGTTGCCAATCGTAAAAGACCAGGGTGGGTTATGGAGCATATGGAACACAGGGCCACGGAGGAAACAGTACGCTTTCTTTCCGGCTTGGACCCGGAGATTAGCGCACGCATGGATGAGGTTCTGGAAAGAAGAACCCGTTTCCTGACGGTTGTTGCCGAAGACCTCTATCAACCCCATAACGGGGCGGCTGTCATTCGAGCCTGTGAATGTTTTGGGGTTCAAGATCTATACGCCATGCCTAGAACCAACCATTTTCAGGTAAGTGAAGAAGTGGTGTCCGGTGCCTCTCAGTGGGTAGACGTTCACGGTGTAACGGAACCAGACCCGGCCAACACCCAAAAAACCATCTCCGCTTTAAAAGAGAAGGGGTATCGCATAGGGGCCACTACTCTAAGGGAAGGATGCATTCCCATTAGTGAGGTGCCCACCCATGAAAAACTGGCCTTGTGTTTTGGTGCTGAGGAAAGAGGCTTAAGCGAAGAGGCCCACGACCTGGCCGATTTTTATGTAAGAATCCCCATGTACGGCTTCACCCAGAGCTTTAATATCTCCGTGAGCGTGGCCATCTGTCTGTTCGACTGGACCGTTCGTTTACGGTCCTCTCAAGCGCCCTGGCAGTTGAGCGCTGAGGAGAAGCTGAAATTGAAAGCGCAATGGCTGCTAAAATATCTCCCAGAAGGACCATCCCAACTGGAAGCGTTCCTTGCTGGGAAAGGGCCTTAACCCGAAGAATTACCTGGTAGATTACGTATGCTCTATGGGACATACCTCGCGAAGGAATTACTGACATGAATAAACCATACCTTTTTCTTTTCATAACGCTCATTCTGCCATTTCAGGTTTTTGGAGACGACGCATTCCCTGTTGGCGAGGTTATTAAACAGGTTCAATGTCAAGAGAATACAGAAAAAAGTTATGGGCTCTACCTCCCATCCAATTTCAATAAAGACCGTCGCTGGCCACTTTTGTTGTTGTTTGACCCCGCAGGACGGGGCTCTTTCCCCATTAAATTCTTCAAAAAGGCCGCGGAACAATTTGGATTTATTGTTGTTTGCTCCCATGACACCGCCAATTACACACCCTGGGATCAGAACAGGGTTGGGATTGAAGCCATGTGGAATGATGCCTTGCAACGCTTTCCCATCGACAGTCGGAGAATGTATGTAGGAGGTCTGTCTGGTGGCGCAAGGCTGGCCAGTAGAGTAGCCATGAGCACCGGCCAGGCCCAAGGCCTTATTTCCTGCGGGGCAGGGTTCTGGGAACAAACGGGACGAATTCTTCCGCCTGAGTTTGAAGTGGTAAGCACCGTTGGCACCGAAGATTTCAACTTCCTTGAACTGGTAGACCTGGAAAAGGATCTCAATGCCCTCAAGGTTCCCAATCGCAAGATTGTGTTTCACGGACCCCACTGGTGGCCCGACGAAGACATTCTCCTTGAGGCATTCGGTTATCTTCAAGTGAAGGCGCATGGCAAGGGTCTCATTGGCCTTGAAGAGGTTCGTGTTGCCGAGCAGGTGGCCCATCGCGTGGCTCAAGCTGAGATCCTGGCCGAAGCTGATGATTATTATCATGCCGTCTTGAAATATGCCGACCTGGTCCAGGATCTTGGTCAGTTCACTATTTTGGACAAGGAAAAAGCCCGTCTCGCCGAATTGAAAGACTCAAAAAAATTCAAAACCCAAACCAGGGAACAGAAGAAGGCGGAAAAACGCGAGGCCGTTTGGCGGCTGGACTTTCTCTCCCACCTCAAGCATGGTGAGAAACTGGCCGTTCAAGACCCCATGGCCCTGCGTAGAGAAGTTCTGTGGTGGAAGAAGGAACTGGCCTCTTTAAATAAGAGAATGAATGAAGCCAAAAGTCAGCGGGAACGGTCAGCTGCCAAACGTATTTTCACCCTGGTCTGGGCCAATATTTACGAAAACTCCGTTTACTTCCTCAGGGAAAAAGAGTTGGACAAGGCCATTTTCTCCAATGAACTGGCCGAGATGATGAAACCAGACTCCTTTGCCCCGCCCTTCAACCTGGCTTGCGCTCATACCCTGGCAGGCGATAAGGAGAAGGCCTTTGAAGCCCTTACCCGGTGTATTGCCAACGCATTCCCTGGTGCCGCCGACAAGATTCAAAACGAGTCCATGCTGGATCCTCTCAAAGAAGACCCCCGATTTCAAAAAGCCTTGGACAGTATCCCCGCCAAAAAAGAATAGACCAATTCAAAAAAACGGTGCCCTAAAAGGCCTCTGTTAGGATAAAGATGAGGTCATCAGTCTTTTTGTGTTAGGAAATCTGAGTGTATTAGTGTAAGATTATATTAGTAGGACATCAGGAGGTGGCCGATGCAAGCAGATCATTTCACTATCAAAGCACAGAGCGTCATTCAAAGCGCATTCCAACTTGCTCATGACGCCCATCACTCAGAGGTTTTTATTGAACACCTCGCTCTTTCCCTCATTCAACAAAAAGATGGGGCTGTGAGGCCCATTATTCTCAAGATTGGGGTGCCCATTGATGAATTGGAACAGAAGCTACTCCAATATTTAGAGCGTCAGGCCAGAGTTAGCGGCAGTCAGGCCGAGCCTAGAGTGAGTTCAGCACTTTCCCGCTTGTTGCAGGAATCCAAAAAAGCAGCTGACACCATGCAGGATGCCTACACCTCAACGGAACACATGCTCCTTGCCATATTACGGGAACGACATAATGTCATGGCCCGCTGGCTGGAAGAAAAAGGCGTAACCGAACAATCTCTTCTCCTTGGATTAAAGGGCGTACGAGGCAACACCACGGTAACCGATCAGAACCCGGAAGAAAAGTATCAGGCCCTGGAAAAGTACACCATAGACCTGACCGCTCGCGCTCAGGGCAACGAGATGGATCCCATTATTGGAAGAGAAGAGGAGATCCGTCGCGTCATTCAGGTTCTGTCGCGAAAAACCAAAAACAATCCATTGCTCATAGGCGAACCGGGCGTTGGGAAAACGGCCATAGCCGAAGGTCTGGCTCAGAGAATTGTTGCTGGAGACGTTCCGGAAGGTCTGAAAAAGAAGCGTGTTTTAACATTGGACCTGGGTGCCATGATTGCGGGTGCCAAATTCCGGGGAGAATTTGAAGATCGTCTGAAAGCACTCTTAAAAGAAGTAACAGCGGCCATGGGAGATATCATTCTCTTCATCGACGAACTACACACCATTGTAGGGGCTGGAGCGGCAGAAGGTTCTATGGACGCTTCAAACATGCTCAAACCCGCACTGGCCAGGGGCGATCTCCATTGCGTGGGAGCTACCACCCTTAATGAGTACAAAAAATACATTGAAAAAGATTCAGCCCTGGAGCGGCGTTTCCAACCCGTCATGGTCGCAGAACCCGATGAGCAGGCAACCCTTGCCATTCTAAGGGGTTTGCGGGAACGGTACGAAATCTACCACGGCATCACCATCCGTAATTCCGCCATCACCGCAGCGGTTCAACTCTCACAACGCTATATCTCAGACCGCTTCCTGCCCGACAAGGCCATAGACCTTATAGACGAGGCAGCATCCACCATCCGCACTCAAATAGACTCCATGCCCATTGAAATCGACCAGGCCATTCGCCTCCGTCGCCAATTGGAAATTGAACTGGAAGCCCTGAAAATGGAAGCTTCGGAGGAGAACCGGGAGCGGTTGACGGAAATCACCACTCAGATCAAAGGGCTCGACATAGAGTTGGACGGACTGCAAAAGCGCTGGATCCATGAGAAGAGTTTAATCCAGAGTTTAAGGGAAAAGAAAGAAGGTTTAGAGGCCTTAAAGGTAGAAGCCCAGGAGGCGGAACGGCGGGGCGACCTGAGCCGCGCCGCAGAAATTCGCTACGGCTCTTTAATTCAGCTGGAGAACAATATAACCAGTGTTGAGCAAGAGCTTCAGGACTTCCAAAATGAAAAGGGCCTTTTGAGAGAAGAGGTTACCGACAACGACATTGCACGGGTGGTAAGCACCTGGACGGGTATCCCCGTCAACCGCATGTTGGAGTCTGAGGTTCAGAAATTGCTGAAACTGGAAGAGCGCCTCCACGAAAGGGTGGTTGGACAGAACGCAGCTGTTTCCGCGGTAGCCAATGCCATCCGACGTTCCAGTAGCGGGCTACAGGACCCGGATCGACCTCTGGGCAGTTTCCTATTCCTAGGCCCCACCGGCGTGGGCAAAACTGAACTGGCCAGGGCCCTTTCCCATCAACTGTTCGACAGCGAAAAGAAGATGATCCGCATGGACATGTCTGAATACATGGAACGCCATTCCGTCTCTCGTCTTATTGGCTCGCCTCCCGGTTATATTGGCCATGAAGAGGGCGGTCAACTCACAGAAAAAGTGAGACGTTCGCCCTATGCAGTAATCCTCTTCGACGAAATTGAAAAAGCCCATCCCGAGGTGTTCAACGTACTCCTTCAGATCCTGGACGATGGCCGCTTAACAGATGGAAAGGGTCGTCTGGTTAATTTCAAAAAAACGGTAATTATCATGACCAGCAACCTTGCAACGGATGTGGTCTCCAGGACGGATCTAGCACCTGATGAAAAAGAATCGCTCCTGTGGGCGGCACTTAAGCAGGCGTTCCGACCGGAGTTCCTCAACCGCATCGACGAAGTGATTCCTTTCGACTCCCTTGGGGAAGAAATGCTCCAAAAGATCGTAAAAATCCAATTGACCCGGGTTAACGAACGCCTGGCGGAACAGCACACGTCGCTATCGGTGAGTGAGGCAGCCTTAAGCTACCTCGCAAAAGTAGGTTACGACCCATCCTTTGGCGCACGTCCCATTAAGAGAGCCATCCAAAACCATCTCCTCAACACCCTTGCCACTGCCATCCTAAGCGGATCCGTAGAAAAAGGCGGGACCATTCACGTTGATCTGAAAGACAATCAACTCATATTCAGCTAAAGAACCATTGAAGGGGGCCACCTGGGGACGATCCGGATTGTGCTGAGCCTGTAGTTACACGAAAATTACCGTTGTGGCGCACTGGGTTCATAAGAGTTCACCGTGTCGTGACCGGGGCCTCCATGGAGACCTTACGTGATCAAGGCTCTTCTTCCAGCGCTTGTACACCCCTTTCAGGACGAATTCAGCCTTCAGTTTCGTCTTTTTTGGGCCTATGACAATAGGGTCTCTTCCCTCAACGTCAAGACCACCCAGGCCTTCATGGATTCCTTCTCATATCCACTCAATTGATGCCCGAAACAATACGAAATCCTCACAATTGAAATAGGCCAATTCATTGTCTTCGTCTTCAAAACCAGAGAATCTTTCAATTTTGAGTGAATAGAGTACCAACCCAAGCTAGAAGCAAGCCAGCCTATGGGGATTGGCAGTGCCCCCAAATGTTAAAGGCTGCGCCCGCCAACAAAGAGGAATGGTAATTAATCTTCTTCTGGTTCACGTGGCATCAGGTCCATGCGTGGCTTGCATTCTGAATATTAAAACCGGTAATCAGGTCAATGACATCTGAGACTTCAATCCAGCACTATTCCTCTGTTGACAGTGCAATGAGTTGGTTTTCCCACAGGAAATTGCCATCCAGATCACCGCGGAGACCTATCACAGACAGGGGTTGTGAGGATGATAGAACAAAGTAGGCCTGGGGAACCGCTTCGAAGGATGGGGAAAGAACCCACAAAAGCTTGCCGTTTGGCGTCAGATCAGTGGCCAGGGTTTCTTGAGCCAGAATTTGGCCATCATTGCTGAATTGGATTATTTCCACACTGCTGGCAAAGCCACCTCTATTGAGCGCGGCGATGCCGTCCCAGGTAATGGCTTGATTTCCAGGATAAAACCGCCAATGAGAGGCTTCAGGAGAATCGCCTACATGGGCAGGGCCGGTGTTATCCCGCTCCGCTTGATACACCAGGGTGAGCTTAACCTGTTCAGAGGCGTTCATGCGAAAATGAGAGACCTGGTCCGTCTCAAAAAAATCTGACGCCCCCATTTCCAGAGTCTCGCCTGGCTCCAAAATACCCGTTTTCCCTGGTAGATCCACGCCATCCATTGTGGATGGATGCAGGGCGAAGGGTTGTTGCTCATCACTGATATTGGCAAGAATGATCTGAGTTGTAAAGCCATGGCCAGACCGGGTTACATGGGAGGCGACCCGAGAACCAGCCACTTCGCTATGTCGCCAGATGCCGCTTGCCGCTACATAAGGGGTTTGGGCACAATTTCTATTTTGACCAGGCCCGTCAAAAGGAGTCTGATCCAAACCGTTGTCATGGTTCATAAGGGTGAGGGAGTAATGGATTAAAAGGCTCTCGGGCAAGGCTTCACATGAATAATTAAGGGTTGCCGCCACACCAATATGGGCATCTTCAAAGCTTAATGGCTCGCTGTCCCAAATGATTTTCACGGAGCGATAGAGGGTTCTTCCGCCAAAAGAAAACGCCGACTCAGGATCTGACTCAATCACTCCTGGAGAAATGCCATCCCCCACAAAAAACGCGCCATCACCCTCAAAACCATAGTCGCTGGAATCCTCTGTTGAGAGTGTGAGGAAGGAACCGGTATGTACTTTTGCATTCAATTCCCAGGGACCGGATCCAAGGGGTTGAAAAACCATATGATTCTGAATATTTTGTTCATTCACATCTTCGCAAGGAGCAAGGGCCGCAGGCTTCCCTTCAAAAGCCGCACCAAAGTCAAGGGCCACTCCCCTGGCCACGCTCCAACTGCCAAACTGCTGTATGTCCAAGCTGTTGCCCGGAGCAAACACACCGGATTCACTCTCGGCTGTATGGTCGTAAAAAGCAGAACTATAGCTTAGCTGGGATTGAATGCCCGTGCTTCCCAACTGGCTGGAAGACAAATCAAAACAGAGTAGGGTGGAGACCGCGCTGGGGAAGGCGTCGGAAAGGGCATCAGCATCTCGGGAGGAGAATGGCAAATTCTTGGAATGCCTGGCGCTCAAACTTTCCCAACTGGTCCTTGCGCTTATTCCCAAAGTAAAACCAACAGGATAGTCATCAGTTGGCGCTGATAAGGCATCATTTAATAGAACCCAGGTCTGGGAACTTCTCTTCATAGAAACCCAAACAACCCCCTCGCCAGCCACCCAGCGAACAATAGAAACGGCATCGGAAGGGGCGGCAATAGATAGGGAATCATGTTGGGAAATGTTTGGGAAAGACAAGGGCAGGTAGATCGGTCTATTGGTGTTGGGGTTATCACTACTAAGATCCACAAGGGTTTCTGCCAGGCGAGCACCTCTTTCGAACTTCAATTCCCAAAAGATAGGGGTCTCAGGGGAGGCTCTGGAAAAACTATCGTCCGTGACGGTTATGGAAATGGAACCGCCAACCTCATTGCTGCCGCGATGGTAGACCGAATTAACGCTGGTGCCATGTTGGATTTGAGCTGTTAAGGAGATGGAGGATGCGAGCAATAAAAGGAACGTATTCAACCGAATAGACATCTATGGACCTCTTTTTGAACTTAATTGATTGACGGGCATGGCAGGAGATTTCTGCCATAAATATACCATGTTAAATCTAGGGTTGCGGCGCAATTGCAACCCCTTACGCAGCCTCTCGTTTGACAAGTTGCCGCATCATACAGCTCACCAGAAAAAAGGCTGTCCGGGACTGGGATATGCCAAAAAGAGTTATGGCTACACCGGGCAAACACATTATTCTATTTATCAGCAGATATGGCAAAAGCATTTTAAGACGAGGCCCCCATTCCTATTTTGTTAATGAACAACGCTCATGAATGGCCAACCCTGGACAATGTTGCTGAACCGACGCAGGGGACATATCATTAATAGAGACATCAAAGGCAGTGTTAGACATGAATCTGGAAAGTAATCGGGCACCCGGAAGCACCAGAACCACCAGTAACTTCCGAAAGCAAGTCAGTTGGACGGGCCTGGGTGCCGGTCCTCCAAAATACCCCAGCATTCAAGCCATCCAATACCTTTCCGAAGCAGTTAACGAACTGATTGAAGTAGCTGCCATACAGAAATAGAAAAATGCGCCTATGATTGTATTAAAGACACGGAAATAAAGACAGGGAAACGGTTCTTCCAGTTGAATCCTCAAACCTGGAATGGACCTTCCTATAAACGTTCCCCTTAAAAGGGCGGCTCTCCTCATTGTTGGCCAATGTTCATGGCTGATCTGTTTTCATTGCCGAGCAATTGAGCCTATGCTAGACTGGCCTTGCGCGGATCAAGAAACACCTGGAGGGCTTTTATATGCTAGGGAAGGCGAAACGTGGCACGATTTCCATGAATTTTCATAATGCAGGGCTCCTGTTGTTGACTGCCATTCTTCTGCTTTCACAGACCTGGCAACCACCACTATTTGCAGAACCTGTGTCAAAACCCTCCTCTGATTGGTGCGGCGGGCACAAAGTGCCGGAATCAAAATGCACCATTTGTAATCCAGAACTTATTCCCAAGTTTAAAGCTGCCGGGGACTGGTGCGCCGAACACAACCTTCCAGAATCGGTTTGTCCCACCTGCAACACTCAGCCCGCTCCACAAACAGCCGACTGGTGCGGCGGGCACAACGTTCCGGAATCTAAATGCACCATCTGTAATCCCGAGCTCATTTCCAAGTTTAAAGCTGCCGGGGACTGGTGCGCCGAGCAT
>Ga0316189_10004363_pt1 | contig 13607 bp, 13 predicted proteins | sample LowCovwburrow_MG_FD_204930 | JGI IMG/M metagenome (GOLD analysis project Ga0316189, IMG submission 204930) | Coastal sediment microbial communities from Maine, United States - Lowes Cove worm burrow | ecosystem: Environmental > Aquatic > Marine > Coastal > Sediment | place: USA: Maine...
CAGAAGATCGTTATGTCTTTGATTTTGTGGAGCTTAAGAAAACCATCCGCCGGATTTGCGATCGGCTGGACCACCATTTTCTTTTGCCCTTGCAAAGCCAACACCTGGATATCAAGGAGGCCGATGAGGAGTGGGAAATTCGATTCGAAAACCGACGATATGTCTTCCCGGCTGAGGACGTCCTGGTCTTGCCGGTGGACAGCATCACCGCTGAACGTCTGGCAGAGTATGTCTGCGGTCAATTAATAGAGTCGGTAAAGGAGCAAGAGAGATTAAGCCTTACCTCGATAACCGTCGGTGTAGAGGAAGCTCCCGGACAAACCGCTTTCTATCAGCATCCATTCCAGCGTGACAAGATTCCAGGAAGCACCCCCTAGGAAGTTGAAAGACATGAAGGATATCCGAAAATGCCTGATTACCTCTTTGTGACCGGCAAGCTGGCGGCCGATGCTCTGATGCCCATTATTGAAAAGATGGAACCCGATTTTAAGTACGAGGTGGCTATCCTGGACATATCTGTCGCCGCCCTGATGGACACACGGTGGATTGCCCGGCATCTATCCGATGACCGCGGATACGATCAGGTCATGATCCCCGGTTATTGTCCGGGTGACCTGTCTATCATCGCAGACCGGATAGGGGTCTCCGTTATCCGTGGCCCCAAAGACTTGAAGGATCTGCCCGTTTTCTTCGGTCGTGAACGCATCCTGGAAGGCTATGGTGAGTATCAGGTGAAGATTTTGGCCGAAATTGTAGAGGCTTATCAGATGCCCTTCGATGAGATCCTGAACATGGCCGAGTACTACCAAGAAAATGGGGCCGATATCATTGACTTGGGCTGCCCTCCCCAAGGCGGTTTTCCCGGTGTGGAGCCGGTCGTGGCTGGACTCAAAGAGCGCGGTTTCACCGTCAGTTTGGATACCTTCGATCCTGAAACCATCCTGCGCGCCGATGAAGCTGGCATGGATCTCCTGCTGAGTATCAATTCACAAAACTTGGACCTGGCCCCTAAACTGCATTGCAAAGTGGTGGTCATCCCGGACTTCGGGGAAGGCTTGGCGTCGCTGGAGCGCAACACCGCCCAACTGGATGAGTGGGGTGTACCCTATGTCATGGATCCGATTTTGGATCCGATCAGTTTCGGCTTCACGGAGAGTCTCCATCGGTTTTATGAAACTCGGCGGCGCCATCCCAAGGCCGAGATGCTTATGGGTCTGGGCAATCTGACAGAACTCACCGACGCCGACAGTATTGGCATTAACGCCCTGATGGCCGCGGTGATCACTGAACTCGGAATCGACTTTGTGTTGACCACGGAGGTGATCAGTTGGACAAAAGGGGCAGTCCGCGAACTAGACCTAGCCCGCAAACTGATGTACTATGCAAATAAGAATCACTTGCTGCCGAAGAATTTAGACGATAGTCTGATTGCGATAAAGGACCCTCCTCACGAGTTTTACAACGAAGCTGAGCTGCGCCATATGCATCAGATGATAAGCGACAGGAATTTTCGCATTTTCACGAACGACACTTGGATATACGTGTTCAATCGGGACATCTTCATTCGCGGCACCGAACCCCAAGAAATTTATGCTCAACTTGATGTGACGGAACCGTCCCATGCATTTTATCTGGGAAAAGAGCTGGAGCGTGCCGCTTTGGGCTTGAAATTGGGTAAAAAGTACACCCAGGAGGATGAACTGCGTTGGGGCTACCTCAGTGAAAAACAGGTGTTATCTTAATGGAGGGGTATGCGTCGCGCTATTGGTATTGATCCAGGCACAATAAGCTTTGATATAAGTGGACTGGAAGGAGATCAGCTTTTTCTTGACACAACCATTCCCTCCGGGGAGGTCGCGGCGAATCCAGATATACTGGTGGAGGTGCTGCAAGCGGCTGCGCCGGTGGACATGATCGTAGGCCCCTCCGGCTATGGGTTACCCTGGGTAAGGGTACAAGACCTGGAGCCCTATCAGTTGGATCTCCTCGTCCTCAGCGAAGAGCGAGATCAGGGGCAAGATACCATCGTCGGGGGAATGCGCCGAATGCTTCAAGTGCTGAAAGAAAGTGGGCTGCCGATCTTCTTTGCTCCCGCGGTGATCTATCTTTCTACTGTGCCGGCCCATCGAAAAGTCAATCGCATTGATATGGGCACGGCGGACAAGCTTTGTGCCGTGGCGTTGGGGGTATGGGACCAATCCCGGCGCTTGAAAATTGCTTATGAAGAAACCTCTTTTATCTACGTGGAGCTGGGCGGGGCTTTTACGGCGATGATGACCGTGGATAAGGGCAAAGTGGTGGATGGTCTGGGGGGCACTTCGGGCTGCATGGGTTACCTCTCTTTGGGAGCCATGGATGGAGAGCTGGCTTATCTCCTGGGGAGTTTTCACAAGGATCTTCTTTGCACCGGCGGTGTTGCCTATATTGCGGGGCAGCCACAGCTGAGGCCGGAAAACCTCGTGGCGCTTGCCGAAACCGATATTCGTTGCAGTATCGCATGGGAGGCCTTTTTGGAAGACCTGAAAAAATGCGTGGCCGCCGCGATGTCTGTTAACTCACCGTCGCGTGAAATTCTGATTTCCGGTCGCCTTTGTCGCATCGGAAAAATAGTGCATAAAGTGACTCGTCGTCTCTCAGCCCTTGCTCCGGTGCGCAGAGTAGAGGGCTTCGCCCGGGTAGCCAAAGAGGCCGCTCAAGGCGCTGCTCTTATCGCCGAAGGATTAGCTGGTGGCAAGCATAAGCGTTTGGTAGAGGTCATGGGGCTTCGCGAAACGAGCGGCACGGCCTTGGATCACCTTTACGTGGAGGGCGCTGAAGCCTTGAGAAAAAAGTACCTTGCGCGATCATCCGAAGGGGCAATCTCTAAAACCGAGGAGTAAACGGACACCAGATGCAAATTAATAGCGTTGAAATCGAGGACACCTTCGCCGAAGCGTTCAAGATGTGGGGAAGCCGGCTGATCATAACTGCTATCAATGAACGCTGGGCCATGACCGCGGCTCAGGTGGTCACGGGTTTCGCCACGTCAATCATCGGTTGTGGCTGCGAAGCAGGCATCGGTGGGTTGCTTTCCGCTGAACAGACACCTGACGGCCGCCCCGGGGTCGTTGTACTCTTTTTTACGATGTCAAAAGGGAACATGGAAAAGCATCTTCTGCTGCGCTTGGGACAGTGTGTAATGACGTCCCCCACCTCGGCATGCTACAATGACTTACCGGCGGAATCGAAGGTGAGGGTTGGCAGCAAGCTGCGGTATTTTGGTGACGGATTTCAGAGCAGCAAACTGCTGGAGGAGCGGCGCTTGTGGCGCGTGCCGGTGATGGACGGTGAGTTCGTGATTGAGGAGAGCTTCGGCGTGAAAGAAGCGGTGGGTGGCGGCAATTTCCTTATCTTGGGCGACAGCCAGACAAACGCACTGGCGGCGGCAGAAGCGGCGGTGGAAGCTATTCGCGTGGTTCCGGGGGCTATTTTGCCTTTCCCCGGCGGGATTGTGCGAAGCGGGAGCAAGGTCGGCTCCAGGTACAAAGGTCAGTTCGTTTCGACCAACACTGCTTACTGCCCCACTATCCGGCGTCAGGTTGAGTCGGCATTGCCCGAGGAAGTCAATGCGGTGATGGAAATCGTCATTGATGGCCTGGATGAGGAAGCCGTGCGGCAGGCGACCCGGGTGGGTATTCAGGCCGCTTGCCAGGGTGGTGTGCTGCGCATCTCGGCCGGAAACTACGGAGGCAAACTGGGTCAGTATCATTTTCATCTGCAGGAGATAATGGGCGGGGCGTAAGCCAAGCTTTTTATTCCTTCTTAAATAATTAACCCATATCGAATACCTATTAACTGCTAATTGAACGGTTTTTGCTCAATTAGGGGCACAGCAAAGAGAGGATCAGCATTGGGCTGCGTATCTTGTACCGGACTTATTAGAGATTTTGCAGGCGTGAAGGATGATATAATCCTGCACCTGCGAGAGCCGACCGCGATACCGATTGAGGCCGACAGTATTACCCCTGACCTTTTTGCAGAGCGCAACCGTTCGGAAATCGAGGCTTTGCCCGCGTTTTACGGCCGACGTAAGGTATCTCTCGGCGATCTGTTTACGGTGGACGGTGAGCGATCAAACAGCATCGTCATCCAGGGCGATCTAAAGCATGTGAAAAAGATTGGCCAAGGCATGAGTCGTGGCAAAATTGCAGTGCGCGGCGATGTGGGTCCCCATTTAGGCGCTTACATGCGAGGAGGCCAGATCTCAGTCCAAGGAAATACCGGAGACTGGGCCGGCGCACATATGGAAGGTGGTCACATTTGGATCAAAGGAAATGCGGGGCATCATGTGGGTGCTGCTTACCCGGGTGAGAAGCACGGTGTCAATCGGGGGGTGATCATCATCGAGGGTAATACCGGCCGAGAGCTCGGAGCGAGTGCTCGGCGGGTACTGATTGTCGCGCTGGGCAATGTGGGGGATTTCGCCGGGGCGAATATGGTCGCCGGTTCGATTTTTGTTTTCGGCCGCCTGGGTGATCGGGCCGGGCCGGGGAATAAACGCGGATCGATAGTGGCCTTCGGTGAATCAGAAGAAATATTAACCACCTATCGGTATGAATGCCGACTTCAACCGGTTTTTCTGCGCTACTATCTAAACCGCATGCGCCAATGGGGATTACCAATCGCTATGGACATGGCTGATGGAATTTTTCGTCGCTATACCGGTGACATCACAACCATAGGAAAGGGGGAGATTCTTGTCTATGATCAGCCTGAATGAGCAGGCATTGGAGATCGTGCGGCAGATGATCGTCGGTGCAAAGGTATTGGGAATTACGGTGCAACGGCTTGCTAACGAAACGACAGTGGTTGATGCCGGGGTGAAGGTTTCCGGCAGTCTTGAGGCGGGACGACTTTTCGCGGAGGTTTGTCTGGGCGGTTTAGGGCAGGTTCGTTTCTGTGAGCTCAACTTCAAAGACTTCTCCTTACCCGGTGTGGAGATAACGGTGAGCCAACCGGTGTTGGCGTGTATGGCCGCTCAGTACGCCGGGTGGGCGGTTAAAGCAGAAGAGAATGAAGGATCCGACACATACATGGCAATGGGCTCAGGCCCAGCGCGGGCTCTATATGGGGCGGAACCGCTCTTTGAACAGTTGGCCTATCGAGATCAGACGGATGTCGCAGTGTTGGCACTGGAAAGCCGCACGCTTCCTTCTGCGGCGGTGGCTCTGTGGGTGGCTCAAAAATGCCGTGTCTCCCCGGAACACCTCTATCTTCTGGTCGCGCCCACGGCCAGTTTGGTGGGCTCAGTGCAGGTGGCAGCAAGAGTCGTGGAAACGGGTCTGCACAAAATGCTTGAGGTCGGTTTCGACATTGGTACCGTCCTGTCAGGCTTCGGCACCTGTCCTGTCGCACCCATCGCAAAAGACGATCTGCGGGCCATAGGACGCACAAATGATGCCGTCCTCTATGGCGGAAGAGCCTGGTACACAGTGCGCACGGACGATGCTCACATCGAGAACTTCATCGAAAAACTGCCATCATCGGCATCGCGGGATTACGGAACACCTTTCTTCGATCTCTTCCAGCGCTATGGAGGTGATTTCTATAAAATTGATCCCTTGCTCTTTAGCCCGGCAGAGGTCTACGTGAATAACCAAACCAGTGGCCGTACCTTTCATGCGGGGGGGCTCAATTTGGATATGATAAGTAAGGTGTTGCTGAAATGAAAGTCGCCATTGTAGGTCAGCGCAAAAGCTGGTACGTAATGACGCTGCAAACCGCTCTGAAACGGCATGGTCTCCAAGCCCCCTGTTTTCCCATCACGCGATTAACTGCCCGTTTGTCGGCATCTCCTCGAATTGCTGCTTTCAATGATCCTTTGGATCATTACGACGTTCTATTTGTGCGAGCCATCCCCGGTGGCTCGTTGGAGCAAATTATTTTCCGCATGGATGCACTACACAGTCTGGAGAATGCCGGAGTTCGCATTATAAACTCACCAACAACCATTGAACGTACGGTTGATAAATACTATACCATGACTCTAATGGAAGATGCTGGCCTTCCCACACCACGGACGATCGTTACCGAAGGATTCGAGGAAGCGCTGAGTGCGTTCCACGAATTAGGCGGTGATATTGTTGTAAAGCCCCTTTTCGGCTCAGCCGGACGAGGTATGGTTCGCATCTCAAATATCGACACGGCATACCAGGTCATCAGAGCACTCGAATTGGGCCGTTACGTATATTGTCTTCAAGAGTTCGTGCCCCACGGTTGTGAAGATATACGTGTTTTCGTGGTCGGCGGTAAGGTAGCAGCCGCCATGGTGCGTCAAGGGCAAACCTGGAAGACAAATGTAGCTCAAGGGGCCAAGGCCTCACCGTTAGATCCGGATGATACCCTCCAGGAAATGAGTATTTTAGCCACCCAATCACTGGGAGCCGTCTATGCAGGTGTGGATATTCTGGCAATAGATGGGGGCGGATACACCCTGATCGAAGTGAACGGCATTCCTGGATGGCGGAAATTGCAGGAGGTAACCGGGGTAGATCTGGCGGAACATCTGGTGGATTATGTGCTGAGCGAGACAGGATGAAACCTTTGGCTGTTGATAAGATCGCCTGGGCAGCCCAAATGACTTGTTTGCTGGAAGCAAGCGCTGAGAAACCCGGCAACGTGACACGGAGCAAAGACTTCTCTGATTCCTGCTATGAGAATTTCCTGGTCAGTGCGATGGCTATTGGACCGGCCTTTCAAAACGCAGCTGACGCTTCCGTCGGCGAGACAATCCGGCGTGCCGTGAGAGATACCCAAAGGCTGGTGAGCACAAATACAAACTTAGGCATGGTTCTTCTGCTTGCTCCTCTCGCCAAGGCTGCGGCAAACGGGCATTCGCAGGGATTGCAGGCGGCCGTGTCTGAGGTGCTGGAAGCCCTTACGATAAATGACGCCGAAATGGCTTATGAGGCCATTCGTTTGGCTGTTCCGGCTGGATTGGGAGAAGTTGAGCGTTATGATGTGCGGGAAGAGAAAATAGACATCACTTTACGGGATGCGATGATGCTTGCCCAAGATCGGGATACAGTGGCGCGGGAATACGTTACATCCTTTGAAAACACGTTTAATCTCGGCTACCCTACCTTGCTCCGATTTTGGGAACAGGGTCATCGAATGTCAGATTCAATCGTGCAGACGTTTCTCTCCATTTTGGCGCAGGTGCCCGATGCATTAATTGCGCGGAAGAATGGACTGTCAGTGGCCGAAAAGGTTTCACAATCAGCAAGGAAAGTTCTGGCGAAAGGTGGGATTTTCACTGCTGAGGGCCGGGAGGAGGTACACAATTTTGACCGGGCCTTACGAGACGAAAGACACCGTCTGAATCCGGGTACCACTGCGGATCTGGTCGCCGCGGTGCTCTTTGTCTTTTTAACCGAGGAAGATATGCTGGAACATTTTCCAGAGCTAATCCGGCGCTGGTGACGAATTAATCCCCGCTCAAAGGACATGGTTTCTCAATGTGGGGTGAATCACTGATTCAGATGCATCGCCTCCAGGTCTTGACGGGTGATCCACCCGCGGTGAAGAGCCGTAGCAACCAGCGCTCCGTTCAAGCCCGATGCCGCCATGGCTTTTATATCATGAGGTGTTCGCGCTCCTCCGCCAGCGATGAGAGATAGGTCTGGGAAACGGTGGCGCGCAGACTTCAAAAGAGGCCAGTCGGGCCCGGCCCCTGTGCCCACCCGATCCAGTGTTAGGAGGATGAATCGCGACCACCCTCTCCGAGATAATAATTCCATTGCAGCCAAAGGATCCAAATCTTTTAAGACCGAAGATCGCGATAGCACACGGCCATTTACGACGTCAATGCTGAATAGGAGTCTTTCTGAAGGAGAATCATCTCCCATCTTTAGCAGAAACTCAAAGTCTTGTAAGGTCTCAGAACCCACAATGATGTGGACAGATCCTAATTTCAACGCCACCAGAGCGGAAGCTGTTTGTGTGACTCCGGCGTCTATCCACAGATCTACATTCAGTTCAGCGGCAAGTTGCCGAATAATGTCCCAGTGATCGCCTTTTCCGCGGATGGCATCTAGGTCGGCAATATAAAACTCATGGCAGCCGGTTTCCGCTTGTAATGCCCGGGCAACGGATAGAGGGTGTGTTTCGGGGGTCAAGACGCTCTCTATGGGCTGATACGTGTCTCGTTCACCCCGGATGGCCTGCACTACTTGGCCATTCATTAGGTCTAGTACAGGAATAATGTGCATTGTTAAATCACCTCCTATCGTCTTTGTTCACGAATTTGTGACCGGCGGTGGCTGGCCTGGATCGGAACTACCCGCTGGCTTGGCTAGAGAGGGTTTGGCTATGTTGCAGGCCGTTCTGGCCGACTTTCGTTCGTGGGGGCGTGTCCATATATTGACCACCCTCGATTATCGCTTATCGGGTATATCCCTCACCGCCGATCGGATAATTCGCTTGCGTCACGAGGAGTATTTCGGTACCATAGACGATATTTTAGCGAAAAGCGATGCAGCACTGATCATCGCCCCGGAGAGCGATGCTATCCTGTCCCGGCTGACCGCTTTGGCAGAGTACGCTGGCGTGCAATTACTGGGAGCCAGTTCCGATGGTGCAACCATCGCTGCTAATAAATGGGAGTGTTCCCGCCGCTTCACAGAGAATGGTCTTCCGACGCCAGACACATGGCGGTCCAACTTTGCACAAGCCGCTATGGACGCCAAAAAGTATGGTTTCCCCCTGGTTATCAAACCCATTGATGGAGCGGGATGTGAAGCGGTAAGCCTCGCCTCGGATATTTCATCACTTAAGCTGGCCTTTGAGCAGACAAATTTGGTGCACAAGGATTTCCTCCTACAACGATACATCGCCGGCATGCATGCCAGTGTCTCTATATTGGTCTCAGCAAACCGCGTGTTGTCCCTGAGCCTGAACAGACAGTTAATAAAAATTGGCAATGCGTTTGTTTACCAGGGCGCACTTGTACCTTTACAACACCCTCAACGGCGGCGGGCACTAGAATTGGCCCGGAGAGCCGTATCTTTAGTTCCAGGGCTTAGGGGATATGTTGGGGTAGACATGATCCTGACCGATGAAGAGTGTTACCTAATCGAGATCAATCCTCGGATAACTTCTTCATATATCGCGCTGCGTCAAGTCATCAACATCAACTTAGCTGAGGCTATCTGGAGGTCATGCAGAGAAAACTCCCTTCCTAAAAATATTTTTATATCAGGTAAGGCTTCATTTTGCAAGGAGGAACTTAGTGTCATCTGATGTGCTTAACGTGATCGGGTGGGATATTGGCGGCGTTAATATTAAGGCCGGGCGCCTACTTTGGCAAAACAGAGAAATTGTGGACATGCGAGCGGTCAGCCATCCTTTCGAGATTTGGCGTAAGCGCAAGGAATTGCCTGAGGTGTTGCGGGCGGTTGGAAACGAATTAGACCTCACGGGGACGCAAGCAATGGCAGTGACCATGACAGCTGAACTCTCCGATGCGTTTCGCAGAAAACGAGACGGTGTACTTTTTGTCCTCGACGCTGTCGATCAGGCTTTTCCCAACATACCTATTTACCTTCTGGGACTGTGCGGTGACTTAGTCCAATTGAGCGAGTCCCGTCAAAGACCCTTGCAGTTTGCCGCTACTAACTGGATAGCCAGTGCCCTATTCGTCGCTCACAAACATCGAGATTGTATCTTCGTAGATGTGGGTAGCACAACAACAGATATTATTTGTATCCGGTACGGTCGTCTTAATGCCAAGGGCTTCACCGACATGGAACGTCTTGCGTCAGGGGAGTTGGTTTATACCGGCGTTCTACGTACAAATCCCAACACGGTGACTCCCTTCTTACCCATACAAGGACAGATGTGCCGTGTTTCAGCAGAATATTTTACTGTGATGGGTGATGTTTATCTTCTTTTGGGTTACTTATCCTCTGAGACATATACCTGTCCTACCCCCGACGGTCGAGAGAAGTCTCTTGAGGACGCTCGGGATCGTTTGGTGCGCTTGATCTGCGCCGACCGCGAGATGCTGAGCGAAGAAGAAATATTCAAATTGACGCGTTATCTTTTCGAGAAGCAACTACAACAGATAACCCAAGCGCTATTGCAAGTCCTCTCGCGAATTGAGGATGGATATAGACTGCCCCTGGTGGTGGCTGGAACCGGATCTTTTTTGGCCGTGGAACTAGGTCGGCGCTTGAGTATGACCATAGTCGACCCGGGAAAGGAGTGGGGTGAGAAAGCAATGGCAGCGCTGCCGTCTTTGGCCGTTGCCTACCTCTTGGCTAAGCGACTCGAGGTGGAGAGGCAATGATGGAGTTTGTACTAAAGATTGGAGGCAGTTTGAGTCGGGGAAAAAAACTAAAAGGCCTTTGTTGTCGTTTGGCAGAACTTGGACGCAGGCACAGTCTGTTGGTCGTGCCGGGAGGCGGAGTCTTCGCTGACACGGTTCGACATTATGATAGCCACTATCGACTGGGCAAGAGCGCCTCACATTGGATGGCTATCCTGGCCATGGATCAATTCGGCTATCTGCTTTCCGAACTGATCCCTCGCAGCGAACCCGTACGCAGTCTGGTTACTGCTCGTAAAATCGCCGCCACCGGGAGGATCCCAGTGTTGATTCCGTTTGATCTTCTTTGGCGGGCGGATCCGTTGCCACAGAGTTGGAAAGTGACCTCCGACTCCATCGCTGCCTGGGTGGCAGAGTTAGCTCGGGCGCATATGCTGGTTCTGCTGAAAGATGTAGATGGTCTTTATACGAATCACGCCCGTGAGACGGGACATGTTGTCCTTTTGGAGGAAATTTTGGTGAAACATCTGGCCGTCTGCGAAGGGGTAGATCCATACCTGGCTTCATCGCTGAGCACTAATGCTCTTGAACTTTGGATCATAAACGGAGAAAAGCCGGAGCGGTTAGCGGAACTGCTGGAAAAGGGGCACACTAAAGGGACGCATTTAAAGCGATCACTTCCTTCAACCGCCGAACTTTCTGGCGATCCACCCGACCGTTGACGCGGTCCCCACGGCAGACCGCTGTCCTGACGCCAATGATGTCCGCGCCAAATTTGCACACATGAGGTATGTCCTTTAAGCTTAGAGAACCTGCCAACGCGCAGAGGAGATTCGCTCTTAGGCATTGGCTTACAAATTCTTGAAGTTGAACATCTCTAAGCTTTGTCAGTAGCGTGCCATCTCCCTTCAACGCCGTATCCAACAGGCAACCGTTCACACCCGCCTCAATTGCTACAGCGGGTAGGTGGTATGGAGGCAATGCCTTGACCTTGTCAGCGTCAGCATACCCTGCCGCAATAATCTGAATCCCTGGGTCATGTTCATGCGCTGCCCGACACACCTCCTGAAGAAGGAACACCGCATCATGCGGATTTTGAATGCCGAACAATCCTACTTTGACATACTGAACGCCGCAAGTAGACGCACCCAAGGCAGCCAGGGCGACAGTACCCGGTAAATTTGGCACATCACCGATCGTCGCACTCACGTCCAGTGCCGAAGGTGTATATTTTCTCACTCGCCGAATTACATGAGGGAAATTGCCTCCCAAAGTTCCCTCGCGAGGGTTCTTGACGTCAATAATGTCAGCTCCACCTTCCACCGCTGCAGTAACTTCCTCCTCGTTCACCACACTAACCAGCAGTCTCATGTTGTATCTCCTACACCCAATAATTTGTGTTTATGTCTGGCTCACCGCTCGAAAAGGTATGCAATCCGCGATTGATTCAGGCAGTTCAAAAATCTTTTATATTTCGGCTATGAAAAATCGTAAAATATCAGAAATCGATATTGTTTTCAAACACTTTGAATTCATCGTCATATTTTTATTTGACATATGACGATCCATCTGTTAAAGAACCATAAGTTTCTGAACGGCCTTTATAAACCTGATCAAAAAACCCTTTAATCGGCTCATTCATTTTAATTATGTCAATACGGTCGGTCTGGATGAGGCAAAGATTCGCAAGTACATCCAGGACCAGGATGTCAATGAATCGGTTAAAGACCGTTGGGATACGGACCCAGAGGGTAGTCCCCTTTTGGGAAGCCGGTATTATTGCGATAAAAAGCTAAAAATGAAAACAGCTTCAGGGCCACCCCCCACCTAATTCACTGATACTGATTAGCAGTCCCCCTTAAGGGGAGCAAGCTAGGGTTCCCTTTTAGAGCTAATCAAGCCACCGGCTATGCCGGTGGTGGTGACTCTTGTCTAAACGATGTAATATGTTTCCTTTTCACCGCATGTTTCTTTTTTTTGACAACAAGGAGAGCTTCTATCATAGAGGTACTGGCAAAGGAGGGAAGGTATTATGCATTGCTATGTTTGTTCACAGGAAGGTAAAGAGACACCAGCAATTGGTATGTGTATCGTGTGCGGTATGCACCTTTGTAAAGACCACTTAATCAGGGCAGATATCGATATGTGGGAGGGTGGATATCCCGTCCCACGTAAGAAGGCGAAGAAAAAACTTCCGAGAATCTTGTGCAAGGAATGTCATGATGCACTGACCTGAGTGGGAAACTGCGGGCGAATGTGCAGAATTGGGGTATAACCTCTGTATTGGGAAAAATAGATAATCGCTTTCGACCGGACGGGCAATGCTCCAATGCAACACTGAGTCATGAGGTGCGATGGGCCTCCTTTTCAGTTTGCATCATAGATAGCTGGCCTCCATGCTCACTGAGATCTCCTTTGCGGGACCGCCCAATTAATAATCGGAGGTCGCTTTCCCGAACGTGGCTCTTTAAACGAAGCCTTATCTATCGAGTGGCTTCGCTAATCTTCAAATCTAACTTCATCTGTTGACAATCTCAATGTGGTGTGCATCCCTCACGTATAGTAATTCCAAGGGTAAGGGAGCAGTGTAGCCTGAGAAACAATATTCCTTAACAACTCATTCCCAACAGCACCACCAGACTAATGTGAATGTCTGCACCTTAGAGGGGATCTGGGTTCGAAATAGATTGTTCGCATAGAAGCTGGACCTTAATGGAAATTCATGATACCTAAAGACATTTCTTGCATGATTGAGAGACTGGTTGCCATATCATTTTTCCTTCGCCACGTGTCTTGTCGTATATCTGGGCTTTAGAATTTATTTACTTTGAAGTATTTCACAAGATTTCTCAATTAATTCCCTCCTAAAACCATCAAAAATACCACCTTTTAATATTATATAAGGAGTTTGCAAAATGGAGACTATCTTACAATGGAAACTCGCAAGATATTAGAGGGATTTGCAGTGGAGACCGTCGAAAAGTTGATTTTCGCGGTAAAGGGTTTGGTCCACCCCCCCGATCGGCTGATTGCATACGTGCGATATCTGCCAGACTCTGAGGGGAACCGGATTCGTGAGGGTTTAAACTACCGGCGCGTGTATCGCTTCAATGAGCAACATCAAATTATCCATACTCAATATCCAGTTTATCTCCATGAAGAGCCCGCCTTCGGAATCCGCATGCAAAGCGTACCGGTTAAGCGCATTCAAAAAGTCTATGACCCTCGTGGTCGATTGAAAGGCATTTGCACGTGCGGGCCTAAAGATCTATTGGAGAAGAATGCGCTTGCATTGGTCAGC
>Ga0316189_10004365_pt1 | contig 13605 bp, 7 predicted proteins | sample LowCovwburrow_MG_FD_204930 | JGI IMG/M metagenome (GOLD analysis project Ga0316189, IMG submission 204930) | Coastal sediment microbial communities from Maine, United States - Lowes Cove worm burrow | ecosystem: Environmental > Aquatic > Marine > Coastal > Sediment | place: USA: Maine...
CACCATTAGCAACTTGAATATGATCGTGTGCAGTGGGAAACGGCTGTCTAATCAACTCGACGACATTCTCGACTTCTCCGGGTTGAGAGAAAGTAGCATGAAGCTGAGCTTTAAATCAACGAATCTCCATACCATCACCGACCTGGTGCTCACCCTCTCCAAACCACTCCTGGGGAATAAGTCTCTGGTCTTGCGAAATGAGATCGACCCCAATTGCCCGCGTGTTTATGCCGATGAGGACCGACTGGTTCAAATTCTTCAGAACCTGGTTAACAATGCGATCAAGTTCACCAAGTCCGGTTCCGTCACCGTAAGTGCACGGGTGGCGAGCAATCAAGTCAACGTTTCTGTACGTGATACGGGTTCGGGCATCCCAGGCGACCAGTTGGACACTATTTTCCTGTCTTTCGAGCAGGCAACAGACTCAGACTTGCGTGGTATGAATGGGGCCGGGCTGGGCCTTAGCTTCGTAAAAAAACTGGTAGAAATGCACGGGGGCAAGGTGGACGTAAAATCCACCCTCGATATGGGCAGTTGCTTCAGTTTTACTCTGCCGATCTGTAGAGAGTCGATTAACGCACCCACTCAGACACAACAGCCCGAACAACAAAAGCCTGCTTCAGAATCGAAACCAGCAACCGTGACGTGCGATAAGAAATTCACCATTCTGGTGGTCGATGATGATCGCGTAAACCGGCTGGTAGTTGTGGGGAACCTGGCTCTTGAAGACTACCACCTGGAGGAAGCAGGAGACGGAGCAGAGGCACTGAACATCATCAAGAGTGGCCGTGTTCCCGACTTGGTGCTGTTAGATATTATGAGGCCCGGCATGTCCGGTTTCGACGTCTGTCGCAAACTCAGACAGACGTATGCACTCAACGAACTGCCCATTATCTATCTGACGGCACTGGACGAAAAAACGGCCCTGGTTGATGCCTTTGACTCCGGTGCCAACGATTTCCTGGTGAAACCCGTGGACCGGGTTGAGCTTCTGACAAGGGTCAAAACCCAGCTGACCCTGTTGGAAACCCATCGCGACAGGGATGGCTGTTTTGGACAATTGCTGCAATCCGAACAAGGCGCAAGCCTGGGTCAGGCGGCAGCCGGCATGATCATGCAGGTCCACCCGTCATTGGGCCTGATTCAGGCCATTGCCTCCCAGTTCTCGGAACTCACCAGTTCCGTGAACCGCGCTTTCGTTGACCGGGCTACTACTGGCGAGGAAGCGATCGCGGATTACCTGGCGGAGGCTGAACGTACCGGAAAAACGATTCTCGAGAAAATTGTTTTCGTCATGGACCAGATGATGCACGCACAAGCCGTTGCCGGAGGTGGGCATGCTCCCTTTATCCTGGACGATCATCTGGACTACATTTGCACCTCTTTAGAGCCGGTTCTCGGGAACAAGAAGCTGAATGTTGATTGCCAAAAAGACGTGATCGTAGATACCTATGCTGGCGTTCTATTCCAAGTAATCACTAAGTTAATGACCCACATGGTGAGGCATTCATACAAACAAGGTGAGCCGGGCAATTTGAGCATCACCGCTCGGGCGGGCGGGGCAAATGCCCTGATCACCTTCCAGACCGATGGAAAGGACAGGGATCCGGTTGAGATAGGGGAAGGCCATGAGCCGTTTGCCTCACACCATCCGCCAAAGCCAGGCCAAGGTCTCGGCCTGTACATGGCCTGCCGTTTGATCAACGAACCGCTTGGAGGCACCATCCGTTCGCAGCACCAGCCTGGGGCAACGACCTTTCATCTCCGTATCCCTCTCAAGGTTGCAAGTCCCTGATCTGCGGAAACTTCTGGTGCATCTTGGCGAGAAGGGATTTGCCAACGCGGAATGTTCGGAAGAACAGGTAAGAAGGCACACAAATCCCAAACTTCAGTTTCGGAAAGTTATGTAGCGTTGATTCTCTGAGGTGGCTATCCCGATAAAGAGTGCCCGAGCCCGGGCTCGAACCGGGACGGCTTTTAAGGCCGCAGGATTTTAAGTCCTGTGTGTCTACCAATTTCACCACTCGGGCGAGGATGAGTGGAGGCGACGATCGGAGTCGAACCGATGAATGGAAGTTTTGCAGACTTCTGCCTTAGCCACTTGGCTACGTCGCCATACCCATAAACACAGCCAGCCAAGATCTCTTGGCCTTCAATCTAACGCTTATGTCTGAAAGGTTGGTTGGAGCGGGTGAAGGGATTTGAACCCTCGACGTCAACCTTGGCAAGGTTGCACTCTACCACTGAGTTACACCCGCTCTGTGCAACCAATCTCAACAGAAATGCGAGTATAAAGAGCTGTTGGAATCCTGTCAACCAAAAAGAACCAAATAATTTCCATCAATTCCAGCTTCTTTTGAAAACCCTTTAAACAGAGTGAGTTAGCAAATCATCTTCCCAAAGTCGATGATCTTTTTTCGCAGGGCGAATACGATGGTGTCCAAGCCAATGGTATCGGGGTACTTGAACCTCTCTTTCATATTCTCGATAATGTTCTCTACCAGGCCTCGGATCTCGACCGGATAGGTGATATAAAGTGAGTAATTGTTCTTTTTCTGGAAGAAGGCATCGCGCAGGAGTTCGGCATCAATGCCATCCACGGACCGGCGATGGGACAGTAGGGACGCGTACAAGGTGTGGAAACAAACCAGAACGTTGTCGTTCTTGGAATTAAACACGTTTTTGCCTTCTTCAATTTGTATCTCGCCCTTGCTCTGGATTTCCAGAAACTTTTGGGCAATCTCACGACGGAATTGAACCGGGTCCCTGCTGGGTGCCACGGCTTTTTCGATGGAGGCCATGAAGGCCGTGTCAGGTTTGTCCACTTTCTCGCCGGTGGTAGGGTGGATAAAGGTGAATTTTGGCACCATGATATGGGCAAACGCCTTGTTCTCGACCGCATTGGCCAGCAAAACGTACTGCAGGTAGCGACGCAGGTCATTTTCTATTTGAACCGGATCACGATCCACAGTGGATTCTGTTATCTCGCGCTCAATGGTTTTGTAGTAAAGATACTGAGCGACCTTCACCAGTCCGGAAAAATCACCGTAATTGCCCTCTCCCGGACCCAGTTGCGTGTGACCGATCTTGCGTACGCGAGAGAGCGGCAGGTCCTTTTTGAACACGGTGTCAATACACAGCCAATGGTGCAGCTCCGGCCCCTCCCGGATCATACGCTTGAGTTGGCTGAGAAAGGTACCAACATGGATTTTAAGGCCATCGGAATGAGAAACGGTGTTGCGCATTATATTTTGTAATTGACGTACTGAGATGCCCGTTCTGCCCTCAAAGGGGTAGTGCTCCTTGCACAGTTCACGCATGAACTCGTCATCTATCAGCGAGAGTTCCGCATTGGTAAACAATCCGGAGGCATGAAGGGTGATCGATTCCGGGTTCCGCTCCACATAGGTCAACAGCGTCTCGCCGTCATTAAGGTCCAGTCCCAACTTCATGGCCTCGTTGCGGAAGCCGTGCCAATGTGGGATTTTTTGGATGGTCAGCAACGGATCTTCAGACTGGTAGGCATAAATAAACAATTTCTGCTCGGGCGTGATCCGGTTGTACAGATCACGCTTCTTCTGGGGCCAGTTCTCGATGAATTTTTTGCGGTTGGGTGGCAAGAGCCGTGTCAGCACCGCATAGTTGGCGGCCACCCGCAGCAAATTGGGATCAACCTCGTACTCCTCCTGCATGATGGCCATATCGCGCTTCATGATCTCCATTTCGGAGTTGGTGTCGAGCAGGTAGTTCACGGTAATCTTCTCAATGCGATCCAGCAGTTTGGACGAAGTGTGCCGTTTTTCCAGGCGCTCCATTTCCTCGATGTTGGTGGTAATGATGACAGAGGTGTCCACAGAGGCCTGGGTGGCGTCAACCGAGGCCTTGCCGCTGCCTAGCAACATGAGCAAGGGTCTATAGTCCGATTCGGGTGTCTGATCGTCACCGCTAAAGCCATCATGGATGTGCAGCATGCCCCGATTGGAGGCCACCATGGCGCCCTCGTAATCCAAGACGGGGAAGCCCGGCAGATGGAAGTTCAGAATGGCCTGGTCCTCGGGCCCGATCATCTGGTTCTTGCGGCGGATCTTGAGTTCGCGCATGTCATCGATATTCGAAATGCCCAGCGCTTGCCCCGCCGAGAAGACGATCTGCTCAATACGCACGTATTCTTCCAGCACGTTAAACAGGCTTTTGCCCCGGTTTCGTGGATTCTGCAACAAACCCTCGAGGATGTTGATACTTCCCTTGTCCAAGTTGGCGTTTTGGTAATAGGTGGGAATGGTCACCCTGGGCTCCCGTTGGGCGCAGGCCCAGTCAAAAAGTTCCTGACGAGGACGCATGGGATTCGGGTCGCCAGCCAGGACCACGGGGAAGAGCAAAACCGGGTTGTGGCGGAACCCGCTCCATAACTCCAAGCTCCTGGTCTCTTCCTCATTCTTGAACTCGAAGAAGAAGGAGTAGAGCTTGACGCTGCCCTGTTTGGTGTACTCCTCCACCGCCGAGGACATGATATCGACAATATTGGTTTTGCCCGAGGCCGGTGGGCCGATCAAGACAAGACCTCGGTTCGGCCCCACCTCTTTGCCCGCAGACGAGATGGCGTCCACCAGGTGTTTGATGGCGTTTTCCTGGCCGAAGACCGCGTTCGTGCCGTTGTTGAACGCGTCCTTAAAGATATCGTAACTGATCACCGGCTCACCGCTGCGCACGACAATCTTGAAACCAAAGTGTTTGATTGCCTTCGACATCAAGGTAGAAGAGGTGTGCAGGAAATCATTGGGCTTTCCAATAAACTCCTCGACGAATTCGGAGAACTTCAAGGTTCGCGATCGACTGTAGCCTAATACACTCCTAACGTCCATGGTGCCACCTCATTATTTTCGTCTCGCACAGCCTTTCCCAATGAGTAAATATGGTTTCTACTTATTCAAAAATCAACGGTTTCTTACCTTGTTGCATTCGCTCAACCACGGTCTCAAAAGCCAGTTCGCGAATTCTTTTCTCCCGTTGCCTGCCGCCGCTGTACTGGTAAAGCGTGTTGCGAGAGACCAGGGTAATGCCGGCTTTCCAAATCATGTTGAGGTTTTTGAGTGTGGGCTGAATCCAATTAGAGCGCAACCTGCGCCCGTCGTCACGATGGTAGAGCAACAGGCCCCCATCCTCGAAGTCAGCGTCGATTACGTAGATGCGCGGTCGGTAGAAATGGGTGTAACGGGCCAGCATTTCCTTCTTGATGGGCTTGGGGTCCAACCATACCCAGTTGCTGTCTTCCTTGATCACTTCTCGCTTGGAAATGCCTAAGCGCACGAACTCGCGCTGGTGAATGCGATTGAGGTGAAAACGGTGCACCAGTTCGGGTGTCAGGAAACGACGCAGAAACTCGTAATCCGTGATGGTTCTCACCAGGTGCCGCATTCGCTCAATGGGATCGACGCCACCCTTGTCCCAACTTTCCTTGGTCGGCTGATCGGTCTCTTCCGTATAGTCCAGCGATATCTTGCCCTTGCTGAAAGCCTCTTCCAGGTACTGCCACATATGCAAGCCTAAGTGGTAGGGATTACGCTGGTAATAGGGCCTGGGGTAACACACCCCGGAAGTCGACTTGGCGTGGTCAATAATGCCCTTGCAAGCCTTCTCCTTGAAGAGTTCGGTCATGATTTTCTTTTCCCAGTACATGGCCCAACCCTCGTTCATGATTTGGGTCCGACCCACAAAGTCACTGGGTTTGTGCACCACATACAGGTATTTCAAGACGTTTTTCTCGGCCCGCGTGGTTGGCGCAAAACTTTCCAAGAAGCCGAACACGTCCTGGCAGGGTGCCCGCAACCGATAACCACGTCGACTAAGGCTTTCCTGGCGGCGTTTAGTCTTCATTTCCTGTTCGAAAGGGTCTTGCTGCTTCGGCGGCCGCAGCAAGGAATCCATGGTCGCCGAGAAGGGCGTCAGCAAGTTTGCTTCTTCTTTTTTCTCTCCCACCGGAGAACTCATGCGTGGGCCACCACCCGCATCTGTATCTACCGATCCTTTAAGATTGAATTGCGAGTTTGGCGCAATCATGGAAAGTGCTGACTCAGCCGCGTTCCAGTAATTGGCAAACGACTTCTCGCCCATCTGAGCTCTGCTGGTGTTCACTTTCTTGACCAGCCACATCACAAACTCGGTGCGGTCGTCATTACTGTCATTCATCACGTTGATTTCGCTGAACTCGCAATGACCGTAGACATGGGCCATGACGGTTGCCTGGGTCATGGCCGAGTTGGTGTTGTTGAGATAGGCGTAGGATGGGTTTCCGGTTTGCACGACTTCGTAGTACAGCGACGATTCCTGGCCGCTCTTAATTCGATGTTTTTTTGTCACCATGCGCTTGCCTTCCCAGATGTTGACCGGGCTGACCGGAAAAACCCGTTTCTCCAACAGGGAAGCGAATTCCATGCCGTCCAGAATGTAGAAACGAACTTCCGGCAGGATCATGCCGAATTCAAGCGCATAGTGATGGCAACGGCTTTCCAGGTACTTGAGTTCCGGATCTGTGTGAATCATTCTCATCGCACTTTCCCAAACAAGCTTTTAATGACGTTGATGGTTTCCTTGTTGTGCTTCAACTCATCGATACGAATGATACGATCGTTTTTGAAGCGGGCGCTGATTTTAGAGTTGAGGTGGCTTGAACGGCTGGGCTGGACCTCGACTATGCCGATCCGATTGAAGATGGGACGCATGACCTCCAAGATATCCACGATCTGCTTGGCGTCGTCGGCAAAGAGTTCGCCGTCGCCAAAGTAGAAGGCGTAGAAATTGGTGGTGGAGGTATCGTATTCGTTGACCGTTATTTGCTGCACCAGGTCAAAGACAATGGCCGCCCGAGTTCCACCCACGTTGCTGACTCGATAGAAATCCTCGGGCATCACCTCGTGAGCTTCCATGTCGTGGACAAAGAAACGGTGCTCCACATTGTTGTGCCCATAGTTGTAGTCCAGCCAGCTGTGGATGAACTTGACAATTCGTTTCTCCAGCTCAAGACGTTCCCCATAGGTTGAGTAGGAGATGTCGCCCATGTAGTAGACCACCGCCCGGAACTTGGGTTTCTCCACCCGCTCGGGTAGTTTGAAGCGTTTGTCCCGACGCCGAATCTGGAGATCGTATTTACCCAGATTCGGGTCGTACAGGCCCATGGCAACAGAGGTCTTGAGCGCCCGCCTGAAAGTGCGTTTCTTGTCCAGAATGACACCCATCTGGCCAAAGGTTTTGAACTCGTAGGAAACCTCTTTGATCTTGCCCTTCCCTTCTTTGGTCAAGTCCGGTAGGTCGAGGCGGCCAGCTATCAGCTCCATGACCTTGTCGAAGGGAAGCGAGAAGCTCATTTTCCCGCCCCCGCTTCCTGGTCCGGAGCCACCTTCACCGCCACCTTGACCATCATCACCATAGGTGAAGTAGGGCGGTGTAATGTCGTCCATCTCCACGATGATGTTGGTGCCGCGCTCACCGAATTCGTTGAGGTCGCCATCCGTAATGATGCCGTCGATCAGATCACTGATCTGTTCATCAATGAACTCGTTGAAAGCTCCTTCCGATTCCTCGGAGGAGATCCTGTCGCCAATACTGGTAAAGACGTCGGTCATAGCAGGTCACCTCAGGTTACGATACTGGAGGCATTGGCGGTTATGGTCAAGGCCTGGAAGGCGCACTTTCCACAGTAGTTCTTGGATTCCATCAGGTACTTAATGGTCTCGTTGAGATGTTCCTGTTCCTTGGAGTTCACATTGGCCGAACTGGTGCCACTCTTGATCCAGCCCAACAACTTCATGTTCTCCCCAGATTTGAACTCGTTCTCAAAAACGTATTTCTTAACCGCGTTCTGATAAGACGGCTCGTCACTCAGCAGCACATCGTAACTGACCGATGAAATGGCGTCAGAGAGTTCCTTGCGGAAAACCTCTTTGTCTGGGATACCCAAATACTGCTCAATGGTTTGCATGAACTTCTCATCGGGTTTTACATCTGCCTGGGTCACATCGTGCTTGACCGTGGTGTTGTGGGCATATGCCCGAACGTGGTCGGTGTACTTTTTCCAGGTGGTTTCCAGTACGCTGTCGTCGCGCAGGATGGCGCTGTAGACATCCGAGGCAATCTGACCAAAAATCCAGTGCTTGGCCAGGGGCAGAATCTTTTCGCCATAATGGCTGAGTTTCACCTTGTTGTTGGCAAAAAGATCCTTGACGGAACGCTCGGCGCGAACATAGAGGTCCAAGGGTGTCGTGCACGGGTTCTCCAGAGCAATCGAAGTCAACATGGCGTGATCGCCAGTTTCATTGCGCAGTTGCTGGATATTGGCCGCGTACTCATTGATCTGGAAGTGTTCCGTGTTCTCGAAAACATTTTGTACAAAGCGAGGATCCAGCCCAAAGGTTCCCTCGGTCGGCTTGACGAACTCGAACTCATCGAGAATCATTTTGGCCATATTGTTGTCCACGCCGCTGTCGGCCCGACTGGCGTAGATCAGCGCCTTTTGCAAGAGCGAGAGGTTGGGATTCTGCTTGGATTCATAGAGCCGCGACATACAGGCCACCAGGCTCAGGAACTCCAGGCTGTGGGGCGCCGTATGGCACATGTGATTGCGGTCCTTGTTCCAACCTCGGGTTTCGTTGGAGTAGGTGAAGCTGTAGATCTGTTCCTCGTCCTTGAAATTCACGGACAGGGGCATTTCGATAAAAGTGGTACGCGAGCGTAGCGCCTCGAACGATTCGTTGCCCATGAACATGTTGAATTCATGGAAGTTGGTATGGCCAATAATGACCCCGTTAAAGGGGATCGGAGGCTGGCCTTCGGGTTTGAAGAAACGATCTTGGGTGGCAAACAACATTTCGTAAAGAAATTTGTCGCTCAACTTCAGGATCTCGTGAATCTCGACGAAACCATTGGCGCCGGCGCATAATTCGCCCTTATAGTCATGGACCAGGGGATGCGACTCACTGCCGAAGCGGGGCAGTAGGCTGTAGTCGATATTGCCGACCAACGAGCCCGCCTCCTGGCTCTTCTCGTCCCTGGGCGTATATGAACCGATACCGGTTTTGGTACGAGCATCGAAGACCAGGCGTTTGACCTTGAGGAAATCAAAGAGATCGGCAAAGTCAATGCCCTTGGCCTTCATGAACTCATCCAGCACGTAGTTGCTGAAGGGCGAGATCTGACCCGTGATCTGAACCTGAAAGCGGTTGTCGTAATGCTCGTGTTTGCTGAGGAAGTTTTCCAGGCTATGGCCGTCCAGGTTGGCAGTCAACTCCTCGCAGTAGCGCGGTCGCGCCTCCGGTGGAATCACCTGAAGGGGACGCTCGAATATGGGGCTCTGAATATAGAAGATACCGTCTTCCTCGATCACGGCCCGATCCCGCAGGCGCTCGTCCATGGTTGGCAGCAGTAGTGTGTAAGTTAAACCTTCGTCGGAATTGGAGTAGCGATTCAGAGCACCTTTGATACCGTCCATGGAGCGAGACTTGGCCGAGCCCGGTGGGCCCAGCAAGATCCACAAACGTTTCGACGACTCCAGGCCACGGCTGGCATTGTCTATTTTTTCGACCAGGTTCTCCTTGGCTTTTTGCTGGCCAAAAACGATGAAGTTCCCCACAATCTCGGCATTCTCAAAGAAACCATAGCGGTGCTTGACCGGTTTTCCGGGCGTCAGCGAGTGCTCCACGCCCCGCGACAGAATCATGTCGTGAAGCAACTGAAACGTGTCTCGCGTTACCCAAGGCTTTTTCGTAATGAGGTCCAAATATTGGTGAAAGCTGAGAATCTTATGCTCGTCGCGTTTCCCCACTGATTCCGTGAGGATCTGACTTAACTTTTTCTTCATAAGTCCATCCCGTCCAAAATGTAACGTGCCTGTTTTTCGCCCACAGCGTTTACCCCTCGATTAATTGTACGTGCTGATCGCGGAGGGGGTTATGCGATCATCATCAAAAAAAGTGGGTGGCGAAACATCCTGCTTTTTGTTTCGGCATGTAAACAGCAATCTTAAGGAAGAAGTTACGCTTTTATTGAGGACCACACCCATCATTTCATCAAAAACCGCAAAGGACCGAGTAGCACACCAACAAGGCACCACGTATATTTTCAGCGCATTCAAAAATTTTATTTGATCCAGACACGCGGGCGGGAAATCAAGCGAGATAAACGGTTAGACGCTGAGTTTGTCCCGTGCTTTCAGGTGCCCTTTTTTACCTGACGACTGATTGTGTGGCTGGCCCGAAAAACGCTGCCAATAAAAACAACTGTTTCACGGGCCAGACAGCAAGGGCTGGCTGAGGTGAACAGGAGCAGAGCTGCCTAAAAATGGCGCACCTTTTCCTGTTTCTGAGTTCAGCCGGCTTGGATCGCTACTTGTAGGCAACTAGGTTGAATTCCAAGCCGAGGTCTTCGGCAAAGTCCTCACCGCTCTCGCGGATATCTTCGTCATCTTCCTGGTAATACCAATAGACCATGACCTTTTTCCCTGAAGTGGAATACTCTTCCAAAAGGTCGAAAATGTCCAAGAGGCACTTGGAAGAAGAAGAGTTGAAGTACATCATCTTGAAGTCGATTTTCAAGGGGAGCTCGGCGGTCTCCACAAATGTATTCAGGCTCTCCAACACGGGCCTGTAAAACTCCATTGCATTTTCCGGATAAGATTCTCCCTCAATGCGAAACAAACCCTTCTCGTGGTCGAAATGGACTTCTGGGGTATCTATGGTTTTACTGAGTGCAAGGATAGGCAAACTCAATCTCCTTTGGCGACCTGGACCGTAAGCCGAAATAGGGTCGTCTTATCGTCGCAATCAAAAAATTCACATTCAATAGGGGTGTCCGATTTCCGGGCCATTTCAATGAGCCCGAGCCCGGCGCCTTTATTCGTGAGCTCTCCCGTCTTCCTTCGCTGAAGGTAGAGTTTTCGCAACCCTTCCTTGTCCAAGGTTCGTAGCATCTCTACTTCGCGACGGATTTCTTCCTTTCCAGCTGAGAGTATCGGGTTCCCCGAGCTTAAAGTAAAGAATTCCTCTGTTTGTTGAATCATGAACAGACCCACACCCACATGGTTTTGATCCCGCTCGAGAGAGTGGTGGCGTATGTTGTGGGACATTTCGATGAACACCGAAAAGATACTGCGGATTTTCTTGCTTCCACAAAGCGAACTACGCAAAAAAGAGCCCAGATCTACCATGGTCTCCTGGGATACGGCACCCTTGTAAAACATGAGGATCTTTTGGTTGTCGAAAGAGTGGTAGTCTTCAAAAAGGTTTTTCAGGATCATTTTTTTGACCTGCTACATGTCTAACGGGAATTGTAAGGGTACTTCCACCGGAGTTCAATTAAGATACAGAGAAAACCGGTTTGGATAGCCTCCTCATTATCCACCATAATGGCTAAAAAAAGAAGAGAGAATCGTGCCTGGTTTTCAAGCAGGCCTCCAGGCGACACCTGTTTCTGCCTGAAACCCTTATGCCCCAAGCATATACGCGTCTCTCCATTGCTTGTCCTTGCGACCGCAAACCGCAATGAGGCAAAGGAATCGACCCAAACGGTGCAAGTGCTCCTCTTTGAATTCATTGAGCGTGTGACACGGAATGACCATTTTCTTTTGTGAAATGATGTAAAAATCTGTGGAACAGCTTGGTTTCTCCTCACAAATACGTAAAATAGAGAATTGACTTTGATTGAACGAGGTATCCACATGAATTCTGCACGATTCTTTTTATTCCTTTCCCTGTGCCTGACACCGGCCCTCTGCGCCGACAGCCCCAGGTTCAGAGGTCCCAATGGCGATGGCACATTTGCCGAGTCGGGGTTATTGAAAAAATGGGCCGATGGGGGACCTGAACTCCTCTGGAAAATGGAGGATATGGGCACGTCTTATTCGTCTGTGTCCGTGGCTGGCAACGTTGTCTATACAACCGGAAAAATTGGTGAAGAAGGCTTCGTTTTTGCCATTGATACCAAGGGGAAGCTGGTCTGGAAAAGCAGCTATGGCCCCGAAACCAAGGGTGGCAACTACGAGGGCGCCCGCTCAACCCCAGCCATTGGAAAAAACCACCTTTATTTGATGAGCGGCTTCGGCGTGGTCTCCTGCTTTGATTTGACCCAAGGCCAACTACAGTGGTCTGTGGATACCTTGGAGCGCTTCGCCAAGGGTCAGGAAAAAGATGCCCTGATCCCTCACTTCAGCTTTTCTGAATCGCCTTTGCTGGACGGCAACCGTCTGATCTGTACCCCAGGTGCTCCGGGTGGTTCCGTGGTGGCGCTGGACCCCGCCAACGGAAAAACGATCTGGATCAGCAAGGGCATTGGTGATCCCGCGAGCTACTGCTCGGTGCGGGTTTACGAACGTGGCAATGTGCGACAACTGGTGACGGTGGTTAAAAAGCACATAATCGGCTTGAACCCCGAATCGGGAGAGGTGATCTGGAAAACGCCTATTGAAACGAAATACGATGTTCACGCCAACAGCCCCCTGTTCTACGAAGACATGATCTATGTTTCCGATGGATACAAAAAAGGGGGCCTCATGTTCAAGATAGCCGAGGATGGTTCATCGATTAGCAAGCTGTGGGCTGAGCCTGAGCTTGACATCCATCACGGTGGTGGCGTACTCGTCGACGGGAAAATCTACGGTGCAGCCACAAAAGGCGGCTGGTATGCCTTGGACGCTAAAACCGGTAAAATCATGGCATCTGGACCAGGTGTCGGCAAGGGCTCAGCGATTTATGCCGACGGCCTGATCTATGGTTATGGCGAGAAGGGCTTGCTGGGCATCATCGATCCCAATTCTCCCGGCCTGGAACCCATCAGCTCCTTTAAAGTAACATACGGTTCCGGACCTCATTGGGGTCATCCAACCATCAGCAACGGTAACCTTTATATTCATCATGGCAACGCCTTGATGTGTTACCGCATCAAAGCCGATTCAATCTAGCGCGGCCTGTTTCACGAGGTGCTCGGGCTCCGACCCGCCGCCTCATGAAACCAGCGGCGAACGCGCTGGCTTCAATTTGCCATTCATGGGGGCTTCCCCCATGAATGGATGATTGTCTACTGCCTTGCCCCCAGCCCTCGTTATTTGCCGTACCAGTCTTTGATGACCGCCATAGCCGGCTGGTGTTGGGGAGAAAAGGTTTCTCCCCACAGGCGCTTCGAATCAGGTTTTTCGCCATTCATCCGATCGGGAAACCATTTCCAAACATACAGTCCCTCGAACCAGGGCTTGTGCCAGAAAACCTGAAACAAGGCACGAAAGGCGTCTGCCTGAACACTGGCGTCAAGTTGTAAGTCTGGGTTGGGAATCACCCGATAGCCGCCCTCGGGCAACTTCTCGTAGCGGGGTCTCTCAGGCCAAAGCCAGGGCTCGATCGCGCTGTTGGCCGTGTTGCGATAGCCAACTTCAGTAAATATAATAGGTTTGTCGACCTTCTTCTGAAACGCTACGATTTCCGATAGGTGCGGCTGCCAACCCGAAACAAGCTCGGCAACACTGGGATTCTCCTTTTTTGCCAACGGGAAATAGGCTTGTATGCCCACGTAATCGAGTTGATCCCAAAAGGCCACCTGCTGATACTCCTTATACCAATTGGCGGCATA
>Ga0316189_10004366_pt1 | contig 13604 bp, 15 predicted proteins | sample LowCovwburrow_MG_FD_204930 | JGI IMG/M metagenome (GOLD analysis project Ga0316189, IMG submission 204930) | Coastal sediment microbial communities from Maine, United States - Lowes Cove worm burrow | ecosystem: Environmental > Aquatic > Marine > Coastal > Sediment | place: USA: Maine...
TTCGTATGATTCCTTTGGACAATCATTTCACGGATTTTAAATGAGATAAACTCATTTATTTGTGCATATTAGTACCATTCGTGGCTAAAACTAATAATATCAACACCGTAATAAACTAGAGCCTTAACTTTTTTCAAAATTGTGATAATGAGCTAGATAACGAAGTGTTTGACAATAGAATTGAAAACATTACTCTTTTAGATTTCGATTTTATTGGTGTAATTGTCTTAAAGAACTGTTCTGGAGAGTCACAAATTGATAAAATCATTATTTCTCCCGAGAAAGGAATTGAATTTATTTTATATAACGATGAATCCTACTTAAAATTAATAGAATAAACGTTGGTTAAGCCGAATATAAAAACAGCCACCAACGCTATAATAAATAAAACAAAACGCATTTCTGAATTCAGAAATGCGTTTATCATTAACCAAACTATAATCAACTAACCAACCAAAAACTATTTGTGTTTTTTCTTTCCTTGACCCTTTTTACGGCCTTTATTTTTGTGCGTTCTTTTTGCTTGTGCCTTTTCCCATTTAGCATATTGCTCGTCATTTAAAATCTCTTTCATTTTTGCTTTCATTGCTATTTGGTGGTCTAGCTTCGCATTAACCATTGCTAAACGCTCTTCTTTTGATGGTTTTTCGGTATTACCGCTTTCTTTTTTAGCTTTTCGCGCTTCCATCATTGCTTTTCTTTTACTAGCGTTTTCTAAATTTATTTTCTGGATCTTGGCTTGTTGCGATTCGTTTAAATCTAAATGTAAAGTCATTTTTTTTGTTTGTAACGTCGCCATTTCTTCTGCAGAAAGGGTCATCATTTTCTGTCCTATTTCTTTGTTTTGGTGTACTCTTTTACGTTCTTGAGCTGTAACTTGAAGTGCAAATAAAGCAAGAACAATTATTATTAATCTTTTCATTTTGTTATATTTTATGTTATTTGCAGTTAGGACTAAAGCAAGCTAAAAAGGTTTAATGTGTTATTTGTATTTAACTATGCATTAACAGTTTTGGCACTTTCTATTAAACCTAAAGTCGTGCTATAAAGGCTTTTGTTTTCTATTTTACTTTTTAACCAAGCGTAAAAACTCATAACAAAAATATCTTCTCGCTCTTTATTTATCCATTCAAAAGCATTTTCAACTTTGTTTTTAAAAGTTTCAGAGCTTATCTTTTCTGGGGTTTTATAGTAATCTTCAACCAAAGTTAAATAAGTTAATGCACGTTGTTGATCAATGCTTTTTAAATAATTGGTATGACTTCTTTTAAAACTCAATAATCTAGATTCTACTAAATCAATGTTTTCTAGCTCGATATGCAATAAAATTTCAATTAAATTTTTTTTAATGACCCATTCTTTTCCAGCTTTTTCGGTATACCATTTATCGGTATGATAAAACTTTGAAAAAAGTGAGTACGCCTTTTTTAAATTGTCTTTTTGAAAATAAAACATAATTAAACTTAAACGAATATCTAATAAAGTTTCAATGTCCTGATATTTTTTGGTTGTATATAAAGTCAATAATGCTATAGCTTTATCTTGTTTATTGGTATAGTTAAAATTAAGACTTAGAAGTAAATCGTGTTTAAGTTTAAAGGTGTTATAATATTTACTTTGTTTCTCTTGCATATAATTATTCATCAATTTTAAATACAGTAAAGACGCTTCGAATTTTTTGTTTCGGAATAGTGTATTAGATATAAAATAGAGAATTTGAATATGATAATACAACTGTTTTTCTCGGTCTTTATATTCAAGTATCGATTGATACGTGTTAATTAAAAAAGGTTCAATTTTTAAATAATCGTTAGTAACAAAAGCAGAAAAACTAGTAATAGCGACCAATTGATACAACGATTTAAACGACATAGAATGGTTAATGCTTATATGGTGCTCTTTTAAAGTGTTACTTAAAATGGTTTGAAAATCTACCACATCGCCTTTATAAGTCATGTTATTAAGCGTTTGCCTAATTTTTGCGTAAACAATATTAAGTTGGTCTTCTAGCTGATGATTTTTTTGATTGCTTTTAAATTTTGAAATAATATGATTAATGTCTATTGAAGGATTTGCATAGGCATACTGAATTTTGGTATGGTATATTTCGTTTAATAATGGAAACAAATGATGTTCTGCGGCTAGCGTTTCGGCTTTGTCTAAAATTTTATAAGCCACTTTGTATTGTTTGTGCTGCAAGCAGGTACGCGATGCTAAAATGTATTTTATAATTTGCATGTCTATAGCTTTTTCTTCTTGCAAACTAGCATTCGCAATAAAATCGATTATAGATTGATATAAGCGTTTTCTTAAGGCGTGATAGGCCCCTTTGTTATAATTTCCGTAAAGTTTAAAGCACAGTTCGTTAGCGTTTAAATCGTTATTTAGTAAATACTTAAATAATTGAATGTTTTTAGTGTCGTTGCGTTTATTCTTTTTCTCTAGAAAAAGAATAAAACGCTGCTGATCTTCACTAGAAAAGGAAGAGATAATGGTATTTAAATCATTCATTTAATCGTCATTAAATAATTTCTAAGAATTATTAAATATAGTAATTATTAAGTTATTTGTATAAAATATATCGTCAGTTTTAATTGAAAATTGTGTTTCGCACGTTCTGCAAGTTTTGCAGTTTTGCTTTGTAATCATTAAAACAAAAATTATGAATTATGAAACGACAGTGTCTTTAGATGAAAAGTCTAAAAAAACAAAAACTAAAAAAGATATTAAAGTTTACGACCAGAAACCAACATCAGCTTTTATTGGCGCATCCTGGTCGGCATTATTAATAGGTATGACATCGTATTGTATAGGTTTATGGAATGCAGAGATGCAACTAAACGAGAAAGGGTATTATTTTACCATACTACTATTCGGGTTGTTCTCGGTAATTTCTGTACAAAAAGCAGTGAGAGATAAACTAGAAGATATTCCTGTTACCGATATTTATTATAGTATTAGTTGGTTTACAACGGTAACGTCTATTGTGTTACTTGTTATTGGGCTTTGGAATGCCGATTTATTATTAAGTGAAAAAGGCTTTTATGGGATGTCTTTTCTGTTGAGTTTATTTGCAGCTATAGCTGTACAAAAAAACACCAGAGATGTGCAGTATGTTGATAGAATGATTGTTGAAGAAAAATAGAAATTGTAACAAAAATCAAAACAAAAAATATAAAGGGTTGTTTTGATGGTTGGTTAGTTAACCCAAAACCTCGCGGTTGATGGCTGCGAGGTTTTAAAAATCTATAAAATGAAAACAAAACTCACTAAAGATTTATTAGAATTTTCTGAAAAGCGATTAATTTCAGATAAAATAAGAATACTCGAAATTGTAGCAGTAATCTTTACAGCCATTGGAAAATTTGTTTTTATGGATTTTCTTGATTTGAGATTACCATTTGTTGTATTTGCAATAATTGGCTGGAGTTTATATGTGTTTTATAGATATAGACAAGAAAAAAATATTTTAAAGTATTGGGGGTTTAGAACCGATAATTTTAAAAATACTATTAAAAGAATGCTACCATTTGCAGTTATTTCGGTGGTTTTATCTATTGTTATTGGGTTTTTTCAAAATACAATTAATCTAACATGGCATATTTTGCCACTTTTATTAACTTATCCTATTTGGGGGAGTATTCAGCAGTTTATAACTATAGGTTTAATAGCTGGAAATTTAAAGGAGTTAAACAATAAAAAACTTAGTAAACTTTTAATCATATTTATAACAGCGGTTTTATTTTCGGTAGTTCATTTTCCGTCTATTTGGCTAATGATTGGAACATTTATATTGGCATTATTTTACGAACATATATATTTAAAAAAAAAAATATTTATGCTATGGGACTATTTCACGGATGGTTAGGAGCATTGTTTTACTACACCGTAGTTAATAGAGACCCCTTTCAAGAAGTCTTTTTAAAACTTTTAAACTAATAGAAATGAATTTAATATTATCAAATGAATTTAAGAATGTAATGAAACAAAAGTTTGAAATATTACATTTTATTATCAGTTTAAGTTTGATGGCTGTATTGGTTTATGGAATGTTTTTATTGAGTTTTATATTAGGTTGGCTTTGTTGTCTGGAATCATCCTCTAGTTTAAATATGTTTTCAAGCTTCACCATTTTTGGAATATTTACTATTGATTTAATAATATTACTTTTAATATTGATATCGGTTTATAGATATTCTAAACTAAAAGGAAGGATAGATTACTGTAAATCTTATTTAATTATAGGTCTTATTTTAATAATAGCTTGCTTAATAATAATACCTTTAGGTTTAATACATAACACTAATTTAAGTTAAATGAGCTCAAAAATTCAAAACGATATAAGAGAACTTGTTGAAGAGCAAGTTATTTCTAACGAAGTTGCAACAAATATCGAAAACTATTATAAGTCTAAAAAGTCTGATACACCAAACCGATTATTCACAGTTTTTGCTGTGTTGGGTTCAACTTTAGTAGGTCTTGGTATTATTTTAATTTTAGCGCATAATTGGGATAATTTTTCCAGAAGCATAAAAACAATTTTTGCCTTTACGCCATTAATTATTGGTCAACTTATTGTAGGCTATTCTATTTTAAAAAGGAAAAGTACAACATGGAAAGAAGCTTCCGGCGTTTTCTTGTTTTTTGCAGTTGGTGCAAGTATGGCTTTAGTAAGTCAAATTTATAATATACCAGGAGATTTTAGCAGTTATATGCTAACCTGGATTTTACTTTGTGCACCACTTATCTACCTTTTAAAATCTAATGCATTAGCTATTTTGCATATTGTTTTTGCAACAAATTACGCTTGTGCTTTTGGATATTTTGATGGTAACCAAACACCTTGGCTATATGTGTTGCTATTAGGTATATGGGTGCCATATTACCTTCAATTATTAAAACATAAAAAGACGAGCAACATCACCTCAATTTTTAATTGGCTTTTGCCTTTAAGTATTGTTATTGTGCTTGGAGCTTTTGTAAACAGAAGCGGAGAATTTGGGTTTTTAATGTATGTTATTTTATTCGGGTTGTTATACAATATTGGGAGATTGCCCTTTTTCTATAATCAAAAATTAAGACGGAATGGCTATTTAGTTTTAGGCTCTTTAGGAACTATTTATATGTTATTATTTGCAAGTTTCGAGTTTTTGTGGCAAGATATTTTTAGAGGTGATATTGTATTTAATTCACAAGAATTTTATGCATCAACGATTCTTTTCTTAATAACATTAGGTGTTTTAATCTATTCTTGTTCAAAAAAATGGATTCAAAATTTCAACCTATTTCAATATGTGTTTATCATTTTTACAATCATCTTTTTTATAGGAGCTTCAGGAAGTATTATGCCAACAGTTTTAATTAATTTAATAACTCTCATTTTGGGTGTTATCACTATAAAAATAGGTGCCGATAAATTTCATTTTGGCATTTTAAATTATGGCTTACTAATAATAACGGCACTTATTATATGTCGTTTTTTCGATACTAATATGAGTTTTGTAATTAGAGGGTTGCTATTTGTATGTGTTGGTGTGGGTTTCTTTTTAACTAATTATATGATGCTAAAAAAGCAAAAGAAAACAAAAATTGAAAAATGAAGTTCTTAAAGAAAATACTGAAACTTATTTTAGGAGTGTTTGCTATTCCTATAATTTATCTTTTGATTTCATTATTGTTAACATCCATTACAGTAAATGAAAGTGAAGTAAGTTTGAATGCAAATAAGACAATATATCTAAACACTAATGGTGTTCATTTAGATGTTATAATTCCAGTTTCAGAAATTGATAATAACCTAAAAAAGGGACTTAAAATGAAAGATGAAAAATATTTATCTTTTGGTTGGGGAGATGAAAATTTTTATTTGTATACCCCAACGTGGAGCGATTTAACTTTTAATAATGCTTTTAATGACGATTTTTATAAAGCTAAAGGAAGTTATTCGTGTTTAAAAACGTGCAACTCTTGGGTGAATTCAGCACTCAAAATGAGCGATTTAAAATGCTGTTATTGGACACCTTTTGATTTCGGAATTATTAATAAATATAAAAGTTAATAAAACATATAATAATGAAAACAATACACATATTCATATTATTTATAGCTGCTGCGGTGGCGCAATTATTCGTGCCAGCACAAATGATTTTTAACAAAGAATCTATTTTAGAAACAGGAAAGGCATATAAGTTTAAAACGCAACCCGTAGACCCCAGTGACCCGTACAGAGGTAAATATATCAATCTTAATTACGAGCAAAATTCTTTTATAACTTCCGATTCTCTTTGGGAAATAAAAGATAAAGTTTACGTGTATTTAGATACCGATAGTTCAGGTTTTGCTAAAGTAAGCGAGGTAAGTAAAGTGCCTTTAAACTCATCTAAAGATTTTATTATTTCTGAAGTAAGTTGGTATAATAAAAGAGAGAAAAAACTAAATTTTAATTTACCTTTTAATCGCTATTATATGGAAGAAACCAAAGCTTATGATGCCGAGGTTGCAGTAAGAAATAATCAACGTGATTCTATTATAAACACCACTTATGCTCTGGTATATATTAAAGATGGCGAAGCGGTTTTAAATGATGTTATTATAAAGGGAATGTCTATTAAAGATTATGTGGAAAAGGAGGACTAAAAGCAATAACATGATTTATTGTATATTGGTGTCGTCTAACTAAATTTTACATATGCCGTATTGGTTACATACGCTAATAATTGTATTTATAATTTACACAGCAATAAGTATTGCATTATATTATTTGCAAGATTATATGCTATTTAAACCAGAAAAACTTTCAAAAGATTTTCAATTTAATTATGAAAATCAAGATATAGAAGAGCATAATTTAGAAACCAGAGATGGTGCTGTAATAAATGGCATTCTTTTTAAACCAAAAGGCGAATCAAAAGGTATTGTTTTATACCTAAAAGGAAACTCAAAAAGCATAAAAGGCTGGGGTAAATTTGCAGTCGATTTTACGCGACATAATTACAATGTACTTATGGTAGATTATCGAGGTTTTGGAAAAAGTACAGGCAGGCGTTCTCAAAAAGCCATTAAACGAGATTTACAAGAAGTATATAACAAAATAAAAGAGCACACTACCGAAAACAGAATTCTACTTTATGGTCGTTCGTTAGGTTCTGGTTTTGCCGCAAAATTGGCATCAATGAATAACCCGAAAATACTCATTTTAGATGCGCCCTATTATAGTTTAACCAAAGTTACGGCACGTTACGCACCTTTTATGCCGTTAAGTGTTTTGATAAAATACCCATTACCAACTTATAAATGGTTAAAGTATGTAAAATGCCCAATTCATATTATTCATGGTACTAACGATAAGTTAATTCCATATAAAAGCAGTGTTAAATTATCGCAAGTAAACCCTAAACTCACTAAGTTGCATTCGGTAATTGGTGGCGGACATAAGAACTTAAATAATTTTGAATCGTATCATAAAATGATTCACGATATACTTAACCAGAAACCACACGAGATCGATTTATCAACTACAAGTATTCATGTTAAGCACAGCTCGAAACCCACTAAAACATAAGCTTAAAAAAACGCTTGTTGTTTTAATTAGTCTCTATCTTATGGTTGGAACATTATTATATTTTTTTCAAGAAAAAATGTTGTTTTTACCAACGCTACTAGCACAAGATTATGAGTATCAATTCGATTATCCTTTTGAAGAATTATTTTTTAATACTGATAAAGATGCAATTATAAATGCTATTCATTTTAAAGTTGAAAACCCCAAAGGGGTTATATTGTACTTTCATGGAAATGCAGGTGATTTATCGCGTTGGGGGCTAATAGCTGAATATTTTGTTGAAAAACAATATGATGTTTTAATAATGGATTATAGAACCTACGGAAAAAGTACTGGAAAGCTAAGTGAACATGCACTTTACAGTGATGCCGATTATTGTTATGATTATTTAAAAGCACGATATCATGAAGATGAAATTACGCTTTACGGAAGGTCTTTAGGTACTGGAATTGCTGCATATTTAGCATCGAAAAACAAACCCAAACAGCTCATTTTAGAAACACCGTATTATAGTATTACCGACGTAGCAAAATCTAGATTCCCCATGTTTCCTGTCGAGAAATTATTAAAATATAAATTACATACGTATCAATATATTCAAGGGGTAAGTTGCCCAATTACCATGTTTCACGGAACAGAAGATTTGGTTGTGCCTTATAAATCTGCCAAAAAACTTTTTGAAGCATCTCCGAAAACATTAACTGCTTTTATAACTATTGAAAAAGGAAGCCATAATAACCTTAATGATTTTGAATTATATTATTCGAAAATAAAAAAGATCCTCCCTTAAATGTCTTAAAAAATTAACAAGTCTTTTCTTATTTCTTAAAGAAAACATAAAACTACAATTACTAGCGTTAAACATTTCTAAATATGTATAATTAATTAAGTTTTTTATCGTCAATTTGTATTGAGTTTAGTTAGTATTATCATAAAGATTAGTTAAGTTTAGTTAGTTAAAAAGCCAGTAATTTTTAAAAAATTACTGGCTTTTGTTTTTAATAAACATCTTGTGTGATTATGTACTAAACTATTTCAACAAACAACCCATCACCAGTCTTTTCAACCTTAGCAAGATTGTTTTTCGTCAATTCTTTAATGGTTTTGTCCCATTTTTTATTCGATAAACCAGACTGCGTTTTTAAATCTACAAGTTGCAGTTTTTCAGCTTTTTTAAGCATTTCTAAAAGCATTTTTCCTTCATCACTTAATACAATATCTGCAGCGATTCGCTGCTCTGGTCGCATTTGAGGAAAGAACAAAACTTCTTGTATGCTTTGATTATTGGTTAAAAACATAATTAATCTATCCATGCCAATGCCCATCCCCGATGTTGGCGGCATACCGTATTCTAAAGCACGTAAAAAATCGTGATCTATAAACTCGGTAGCTTCATCATCTCCTTTTGCGGCTAGTTTTAATTGGTGCTCAAAACGTTCGCGTTGGTCTATAGGGTCGTTAAGTTCAGAATAGGCGTTAGCGATTTCTTTACCACAAACCATCAACTCAAAACGCTCTGTTAATTCTGGATTATCACGATGCTCTTTACATAACGGACTCATCTCTTTGGGGTAATCTGTTATAAACGTTGGTTGTATGTAATTACCCTCGCACTTTTCGCCAAAAATTTCGTCGATAAGCTTGCCTTTTCCCATGGTGTTATCAACGTCAACACCTAAGTCTTTGGCAGCTTGTCGTATTTCATCTTCGCCTTTATCAGTAATATCAAATCCTGTAAAATGCTTTATAGAATCTGCCATGGTTACTCTGGCGTAAGGTGCTTTAAAATCTATATCATGGTCGCCAAAAGTAGCTTTTGTGCTTCCATTTACGGCTATGGCACAATGTTCTAATAAGCGCTCGCAGAAATCCATCATCCAATTGTAGTCTTTATAAGCGACATAAATTTCCATGGCTGTAAACTCTGGGTTATGGGTTCTGTCCATACCCTCGTTTCTAAAGTTTTTAGAAAACTCGTAAACACCATCGAATCCACCAACAATCAATCGTTTTAAATATAATTCGTTAGCAATTCGCATATACAAAGGCACATCTAAAGCGTTATGATGCGTAATAAACGGACGTGCAGCAGCACCACCAGGAATAGGTTGTAAAACAGGTGTTTCAACTTCAAAATATCCAGCGTCGTTAAAAAAACTACGCATCGAATTAAACAATTTTGTACGCTTAACAAAAACATCTTTTACATGCGGATTTACAACTAAATCTGCGTAGCGTTGTCTGTATCTTTGCTCGGGATCGGTAAAGGCATCGTAAACTTTGCCGTCTTTTTCTTTTGGTAAAGGCAAGGGTTTTAAGGCTTTGCTTAATAATGTAAAATCTTTTACACGTACCGATTTTTCACCAACTTTGGTAGTAAATAATTCGCCTTCAATTCCAACAAAATCGCCAAAATCTAAAAGTTTTTTAAAGACATCGTTGTATTTTGTTTTGTCTTCGCCAGTACAAATTTCGTCACGATTAAAATATACTTGTATTTTGCCTTCTGCATCTTGTAATTGTGCAAAACTTGCTTTTCCTTGTATTTTTATTAGCATTAACCGTCCAGCAATAACCACTTTTTTGCCTTCTTCAAATTGCTCTTTTACCTGTTTCGAGGTGTGATTTACTGGGTATAAATCTGCAGGATACGGATTTACACCTAATTCACGTAATTTTACTAATTTCTCTCTGCGGACAAGTTCTTGCTCTGATAATTGCGACATAGTCTTAAATGCTGTGTATAAATTTTAATGCGCAAAGATACTATTAAAACGGCTCTTTTAAAACTTATTTTTTGGGCGTTACAATCTTTTTACCGATGCCTCACAAAAAGAATTTTATTACTATCACCAAAGCAGAAAGCCTGCACTGAGCGGAGTCGAAGTGTAACAAAAAAAATATTTTTGCGTCAAATATGTAATTCATCAACATGTGCTGTCCCGATAACTATCGGGATTGTTTCAGTATTAAATAAATCAAATTATGAGTTTCTGGAGAGTTTTACTGTCTATTATTTGTCCGCCATTAGCTGTTTTAGATAAAGGTTGTGGCTCTATTTTAATCACTTTTTTATTATGGCTTTGTGGCTGGGTGCCAGGCGTTATTGCAGCACTAGTTATTATTAATAATCCTAAAAATTAGTATTCAGTTTACAGTATTTAATCGACAGTATTATATTCTATTTCTGCCATAGGTCTTCTGTCCTTTTTTTGCATAAAATATTGTAATTTTACAGTCTATGAATAAGCAAATAGAACTGCAAGATTTAGGACTTAAAGACTATAAACAAACTTGGGATTACCAAGAACAATTGTTTAAGGGCATTGTCGATACAAAAATTAAAAATAGGCGAGAAGATGCTGGTTTAAAAACGAATAACTATTTCTTGTTTGTAGAGCATCCTCATGTGTATACTTTAGGTAAAAGTGGGGACCTTTCTAATTTACTTGTTACTGAAGTACAATTAAAAGAAAAAGACGCTATATTTTATAAAGTGAATAGAGGAGGTGATATAACCTATCATGGTCCAGGGCAAGTGGTAGGTTATCCTATTTTAGATTTAGAGAATTTTTTTACCGACATACATAAATATTTACGTTTTTTAGAAGAAATGATAATTTTAACGCTTGCCGAATACGGTTTGAAAGCCGAGCGTAGCAAGGGAGAAACAGGTGTTTGGTTAGATGTTGGCACCCCTTTTGCGCGTAAAATTTGTGCTATGGGCGTACGTGCTAGCCGATGGGTAACCATGCATGGATTTGCACTAAACGTAAATGCTAATTTGGGTTATTTTGATTTGATGATACCTTGTGGTATTCGTGGAAAAGCTGTAACCTCTTTAAATGTCGAGCTTGGTGTAAAAGAAGTGCCTATGGAAGCGGTAAAAGAAAAATTATTAAAGCATTTTAGTAATCTTTTTGAGGCTGAGTTTATGGAATAAATTAATTTTCACAAGCAAAATTTGGAGATGACCAAATTACGGTATCACGTTCCAAAATATCAAAATTGATTACAAAATCATTTTCATCATCATAACCTAGTCTAGCAATTTGCTCTCCTTCACAATTATGAACAGTTATAACAGAGTTACAATTTGCACAACAGTTTGCAACTATGAAAACAGTTTTTCCTTCATATATTGCTTGGGATATGTAAAATTCATCAACTAAAGTTGATTGTTCTATATCTTCAATTATTTCTTTAAACCAGTCTAAATCTTCAATTGGGTTTGCAACGTTACAAGTATTATTCAAATTATCATCATCTGTTTTACATGATAAAATAATAAAAGATAAAAGAGTTAAAAATAGGATAATCTGTTTCATTGCTTTTTAGAATTTATCTTATAGATAAAAAAGTTTTCTTTTGGTTGCGTCAATTTTTATAAAATAAAGTTTAGTATATGACAAAAATTTATAGAATATGGGATGTCAGTCTGCGCGCAGTCGAAGACATTGGAAACATCGTTTTTAGTAGTATTTCGTAAACTTTGCTTAGCCACGATAAAAATATATTTTCATTTCAGTAATGCTCAATGAGACACTTTTAATTATTAGAATAATCAATCCCTAAATCGTTAGTTCTAACAGCTTTTAATTTTTTAGCTAATTTCTTTTTAAAACAAGTTACAATTTTAGCATATTTTGGATTATCAGCTAAATTGGTAAATTGCTGTGGGTCGTTTTTCATATCGAAAAGTTCCATCCCTGCCGAGGCGTCTTCGTTGTATTGAATATATGCCCATTTATCATGTCGTAATAAAAAACTTTTTCCGCCTTGCGAAACACTAAAAGCCATCTTTCGGACTTTCTTTTTAGGATTATCAATCGTTTTTACTAAGCTTTTTCCTTGTATATGTTTTGAAGGTTTCAAACCTGCTAATTCTGAAATAGTTGGATACAAATCCAATAATTCAACAAAAGAATTACAAACTGCCGCTTTTTTACCGGGAACTTTAATAATTAATGGTACACGAACAGATTCTTCGTGTAAACTCACTTTCATCCAGAAATTATGCTCGCCTAAATGAAACCCATGATCTGATGTGAAAATAATAATAGTATTATCTTCCAACCCTTCTTCTTTAAGTGTTTTAAGCACTTTTCCAACTTGAGCGTCCATATACGATACCGATGCATAATAAGCAGCTACCGCTTTTTTTTCTTGCTCTAAAGACATTTTTGCATTAACACTTGTCACGTAATTAATACCTCTTTTTGGAATATCGTCCCAGTCTCCATCAACTTTTTTGGGAAGTGCTACTTCGCTGAACGGATAGGGCTCAAAGTATGGTTTTGGAGCAACAAAAGGCACATGAGGTCTAACAAAACCAACCGCTAAAAAGAAGGGTTCGTTTTTATGTTTTCTAATAAGCTCAGAAGCTTTTTTAGCTGTTTTACCATCAGAGTGCACTAAATCGTCACCATCGGCTTTTACAATAGTCATAACATTGCCACCTTTTCTTTCAATAGTCCCATCGGGATTTCCTTGAACTAATTCTGCATCGCCTATGGCTTTCCATTCGGGGCCTTGACTATTAAAACGCTCGGTCCATGAAGCTTCATCGTCTTGTCCGTTTGAACCAATTTCTATATCACGAGGAACGCCCATATGGTAAATTTTGCTCACACGTGCGGTGTAATAGCCGTTGTCTTTAAATAATTGCGACCATGTTTTTCTTTCGGGTCCTATATTTTCTCTACCGCTTACATAGCCAAACGTTGTTGTAGCATTGGGGTAGTAACCCGACATAAAAGATGCTCGTGATGGTCCACAAACAGGATATTGTGTATAAGCTTTGGTGTATTTAACACCTTCTGATGCTAATTTATCAATGTTTGGGGTATGGCATGCTTTGTTTTCGTAAGATGAGACTGCGGTTACTGTTAAATCATCAGAAATAATAAACAACACATTTGGTTTTTTGTCTTGCGAAAATAGCGTGATGCTGAATAATAAAAATGCGATATATGATAATGGTTTCATATTATATTGATGGCTTGTTAAAGCTGAATTTTTAAAGGTTCGTTTAACGGTTAGT
>Ga0316189_10004369_pt1 | contig 13601 bp, 11 predicted proteins | sample LowCovwburrow_MG_FD_204930 | JGI IMG/M metagenome (GOLD analysis project Ga0316189, IMG submission 204930) | Coastal sediment microbial communities from Maine, United States - Lowes Cove worm burrow | ecosystem: Environmental > Aquatic > Marine > Coastal > Sediment | place: USA: Maine...
GTAGCCACCCACCTTGGCCCGCCGCACCTTGTAGGAATTCGGGTTACTCGGATCACGCGCTTTCACCCGGCTGCCGCTGCGCCAGAAGTAATTCTCCTTTTCCAGCTTGCGCAGGTTATCAACAGACGAAAACTCGACGGTGTCCTTGAGAAACTTTTCATCAGGTTCCATACCGAGGAACTCAACCATGCGCGCGAGCTGCTTTTCGGGCTCCGTACGCATGTCCTCGTAGCGCACCATCAACAGGTCTTTTATCTTTGGCAGTTCACTGGCCCACAGGTTCAGAAACTCGATAATACGCGGCACGCCGCAATTCGGATCCATGACGAAATCGTAGATCGATGTGTCGGATCCTGCCGCCGGGTAGCGGTTCATAGCCATCTTGTTGGGGCGCATGCGATACTTCCACTGAAAAAACTGCGACACCGCCACATCCTGCGGACGGCGCACCAGCAGTACCACCTTTTTGTCGTAAAAATCCTTTTTCGAGTCAGTATTGCCGGTATAGGTCCTCAGGTAATTGTCATGGGTAAAAAAGATGCGCGGCACCGCAGGATTGATTTTGTGAAAGTTGTCAAAGCCCATCAGGATGCGCTCGGGCAGTGCGTAGGCGAGCTGGTAGTAGCGCGACAACATAACCCGCAACCAGGTGCGACCACTCTTGCCGTAAGAGGCAAAAACATACTCACATAACAAGTACTTACGATACTCTTCCTGGCCGCGCCGCCAGCGATCCAGGGCGATGGCCTTGTCCTGGGGCAGAAATACCGAGACCGCCCGCACCAGCCAGCGCTTGAGTCGCTTGATAATAATGTGCATCCGATGACCTCATGGGAATGATACTGCTGTTGACGACCGGGTAAATTAAACCATGGCACCGCAAGACACAAGTTGACCCACACTATTACAGACGCTGGAGCAGTGGTGCGTACCTTGCAGAAACCTGTTACGTTTACAGCCTATGTGCACAAGTAGTTATCGACAAAAAGACATTTTCATGGTGACAGTGTGGCAAACCTGAGCATCAAATCGAGGCTGCTGGTGATGCTGCTCGGCGTCAGCGCCCTGTCCATCGCCATCGTGGCCTCACTGAGCTATTACGCCAGTTACAACGCACTGCGTGACAGTGTCTTCAAGCAGCTGACCAGTCTGAGGGCCATAAAAGCCCAAGCTATAGAGACCTATTTCAATGCTCTCGAACTCGAGGCGGCAGGAATTGCCGAGGGGCCCTTCGCACAAAAAACGGCGGGCGAACTCATCCAGGCCCATCGCGAGCTGAAGGATATCGGCGAGAACCCGGAATGGGATGCGCAACTGGAGACCTATTACGCAGAGGAATTCATTCCCAAGCTGGCCAATCGGGTGGAAGGCACACCCACTGTCGCGGCGCACCTGCCGAAGTCACCGGTCGCACGCTATCTGCAATACCGCTACATCGCGGCCAACCGCTTTCCGGTAAAAGCCAAGCAGCAACTCACGGAAATCCCGGACGATAACGCCTATGCACTCGCCCACGCCAGGCACCATCCGCTGTTTCGCAGGCTGGCTGAAAAACTGGGTTACCGCGACCTGTTTATTATCGATATCGAAACCGGCGATATTGTCTACAGCGTGGCCAAAGAGGTGGATTTCGCCACCAACCTGATCGACGGACCCTACGACACCAGCAATCTTGCCGAGCTGTTCCGCAGCATCCAGCGCACACCTGACCAGGGCGTGGTGCGCATGGTTGACTACGCCCGCTACCGACCCTCCAATTCCCGCTCCCAGGCCTTCGTGGCCACCCCCGTTTTTGTCGAGGGAAAAGCGATCGCGGTACTGGCCTTGCAGATTTCCAATAAAGAAATCAAAGAAGTCATGACCGGCGGTGGTCACTGGGAACGCGATGGCCTGGGCAAGACCGGGGAAACCATCCTGGTCGGCGATGATCATTTGATGCGTTCGCACTCGCGATTCCTGATCGAGGATCCCGAGACTTATGCCAAGGACATGCGTGCCTTCCACATGAACGAAGCGGCGATTGCACGCATGCTGGAGTTTGAATCCTCCATCCTGATCCAGCCGGTGCGCACTTTAGCAAGCGTTGAAGCCCTGCAGGGCCGCACCGGCACCGGTGTCGTCGAGGATTATCGTGGCGAGGATATCCTCGCCTCCTGGGCACCACTGAACATGCCCGACTTCCGCTGGGCCATTATCGGCAAGATGGATCTCGATGAAGCGTTTGCCCCCATGCGCAGGCTGGCCCGCGGTATGCTGATACAGTCGGCGCTCATCATGCTGGCGATCACCCTGATCGTGATGCTGCTGGCGAGCTCATTCGTGCGGCCGGTGAACGAACTCATCAGCCGGGTACGCCAGGCGGGTCTCGGCGACGAAGACGTGCAAATCGACACCAGCGCCAAGGACGAGATCGGCGACCTCGCCCGCTCATTCAAGGACATGGTCGATAGCGTGCGTGATCAGACCCGGCTGGTGCAGGAAACCAACCGGGAAAACGAACGGCTGTTACAGAGCGTGTTACCGGCGAGCATTGCACGGCGCCTGAAGAGCGGCGAGAAGGATATTGCCGACAGCGTGCCGGATGTGAGCGTGCTGTTTGCCGACCTGGGTGGTTTTACCCAATTCTGCGACAGCGTCCCGGCGCATGAATCGGTGGCCATGCTCAATGAACTGGTGTCCGAATTCGACGATGCCGCCGGTCGCTTTGGTGTCGAGAAAATCAAGACCTTCGGTGATACCTACATGGCGGCCTGCGGTCTTTGCACACCGCTGCTGGACCACACCCGCCGGGCTGTCGACTTCGCCCGGGAAATACAACGTCTTGGGAAACGCTTCAACGCTGAACACAGTCTTGATCTGCGCCTGACAGTGGGCATCAGCGCAGGGCCCGTGGTGGCCGGTATTGTGGGACGCGACAAATTCATCTATGACGTCTGGGGTGAGACCGTACTGCAGGCGGATCTCGCCCGCAAGCAGGGTTCAGCGGGCAGTATCGTAGTCACCACAGCGGTGCGTGACAAGATCGAGGATCTGTTCGATTTCCAGGAACTGGAAAGCGCAGACATCGGCATCCCGCTCTGGTGCCTGAGCGAGGTAGAGGCGAAAACCGCCTGATGGCAGACCTGCTGCACACCGAGTGGTTCATCTGGGGCATCGGTCTGATCCTCGGCTTCCAGATTCTGGTCGTGGTCCTCGGTGAAGTGATCTATCGCGCTGATCGCGAAGGCCGCCCCCTCGCCAGCCTGTTCCGCGCCATCCGCAACGGCGTTCTCCCCTTTCTGGTTTTCTATGTTTTCCTGAGCAAGATTGTCGGGCTGGAAGCTGACTCGGCCACCATGCGCAGCGTCGCCACGCTGTTCTGGATCAGCGTGATCTACGCGGTACTGCTGTTTGTCAACCTGCTGCTTTTTGAACAGGCAGCAGCCGGCACCTGGCGCTCTCGGGCACCCAAACTGTTCCAGGACCTGCTACGTGTGTTGCTGGTGGTGATCGGCGCAGCTATCGTCCTCTCCGTCGTCTGGCGCCGCGACCTGGGCGGCCTGGTTGCGGCACTGGGTGTCGGTTCCATCGTACTCGGTCTGGCCCTGCAGGAAACGCTGGGCAACCTGATGTCAGGCATCGCCATGCTGTTCGAGCGACCGTTTTCAATCGGCGACTGGATCGAGGTCGGCGCCAAGCGCGGCGAAGTGGTGCAGATCAACTGGCGCTCCGTGCACCTGCGGACCATCGACAGGAACCTGCTGGTCCTTCCCAACTCGGCGCTTGGCCGGGAGACGATCATAAACTTCTCGGCTCCCACGCGCCTGCAGACCGTTCGGGTGAGCTTCAGCTTTGCCCTGGATGATCCCCCCAACCGGGTCAAGGACATGCTGCGCGACACTGCCCTGAAAACACCGCAGGTGGCAGCCGAGCCGGCCCCCAGAGCGCACGCCGTCGAGTTCGAGAACGACCGCATCCGCTACCAGGCGGTGCTGTGTCTCGACAACCCCAAACTGTACCGCAAGCTCATCGACACCTACACGACCCGGGTGTGGTACGCCGCACAACGCGCCGGCCTGCGCCTGCCCCTGCCGACGACGCTTGAATACCAGGTAAAAGAACCACCGCATGCAGCGCCGGACATCGAGCCGGCGGTGACCCGTCTGGCCGGCGTCGCGGCGCTGGCCGGCCTGGAGCAGTCCCGGTTGCGGCAACTTGCCGAGGACGCCGACCGGCTCTGGTTCGGCGCCGGCGAAACCGTTATCCAGCAGGGAGAAATGAGCGAGGCGGTCTATATCATAGACGCCGGCCAGGCAACCACCCTCTACCAGGCCGATGCGGCCGAAGCCAGCGAGATTCTGCAACTGGGTGCAGGCGAACTGTTCGGCGAAACCGCCTTGACCCGCGGCCAGCCCAACGCGGCATCGATTGTCGCCGACACAGACCTGGAGGTGCTGCGGATCCCACTCAGTTCGCTGGAGTCCCTGCTCGAAGTACATCCGCAGACCGCCCATCAGTTCGCCAACCTGATCGATTTGCGCAGCAACGCCTTACAGCGCATCATCGCCGCAAAAGTCTGACCCTCGCCACTTTGATTCCACGCTGTGCCGATTGGATTTTTTGGAGATAGACTCGCCATGCCCACCACACGCTTTGCCATCGCTCCGATACTCGCTTTGCTGCTCGCCACAACAGTGGCCATGCAGTCGCCGCGTGTCACTGCTGCGCCACCGGAAGTACAGCCCCGACTGGCCGCCGGCCCGATGCCCGGCCACAGCGCGATGCGCGCCGTCACAGTCTGGTTACAGGGCAATACCGGCGGAGAGGTCGTGCTGGAATACTGGCCTGACGGACATCCGCAACAGGTCCGCTCGAGCAAGGCGCTGCCACTCATAGCGGAACAACAGTTTACCGCGCACATCGAAATCGGCGGGCTTGAACCGGGGACTGGCTACAGCTACCGCGTCAAGCTCAATGGCAAGCCAGTCGCGATCCCCGGCAAACTGATGTTCCATACACAACCACTGTGGACATGGAGCTCCGATCCGCCGGCGTTCCGTGTCGTTGCCGGCTCCTGTGCCTACATCAACGACGCCGCCTACGATCGCCCCGGAAAGCCCTACGGCGATGGCTATGGCATTTTCACACGCATGGCCGAACAATCACCCGATATGATGCTGTGGCTGGGCGACAACGCCTACACACGCGAGGCCGACTTCGACAGCCGCTGGGGAATGGCGGAACGCTATCGACACACCCGCGCCCTGCCCGAACTTCAGCCACTGTTGCGCAGCACACACCATTACGCCATCTGGGACGATCACGATTACGGACCCAACGAGGCCAATCGCAGTTTAGTCCTGAAAGACCACAGCCTGTCCCTTTTCAAACGCTATTGGGCAAACCCGGCCTACGGCCTGCCGGGAGAGCCCGGAATCTTCACCGCCTTCAGCTTCAGGGACATCGACTTCTTCCTGCTGGATAACCGTTACCAGCGTAACAGTGACCAGGCCCCGGATACGCCGCATAAAAGCATGCTCGGCGGTAAGCAGCTGGCCTGGCTCAAGGATGCGCTGCTTCGCTCAACGGCACCGTTCAAGATCATCGCCAACGGCAGTCAGATGCTGAATCAGTTCAAGGACCGGGAAAGCTGGCGCAACTTTCCCGCAGAGCAGGCGGATTTTCTGGACTGGCTGAACGAAACCGGTATTAGCGGCGTGTTGTTTCTCAGTGGCGATACACACTTCAGTGCGCTGACCAAGCTGGAACGCGAGAACAATTACCCGCTTTACGAGCTGAGCTGTTCCCCACTCACCGCCGGTCCACGGCCCAAGGCCTACTCATCGATCAGCATCCCGCCACTGCCGGACACCTTCGTCGGCGAACGGAATTTCTGCCAGCTCGACTTCTCCGGCCCCGCCACGGCACGGCAGCTGAGCATCAGCGTATTTGATGCCAACGGCAAGCAACAATGGCAGCGTGAAATCGCCGCCGGCGAACTGCAATCCGGCGGCTGACGCATCTGTGCAACACCCCCTGCTGATGATGCGCAAATTGTCGTGTAAGCGATCCATGTCTTGTATTATGATTGTCTGAATACCTGCATGAGGCGAAAACAATGAATTTAAACGGAGTCTGGAGCAGCGAACTGGGCGGCGCCTATGGCTGGGAACCCATTGGCACCTTCTTCCTCAAAGACGGACATTTGACGGGCGGTGGCAGAAACCATTTCTCGCTCGGCACCTACAAAACAAAGGGTGATAGCGCTGTATTCCATATGGTAATCAATCAGTTCGGGAAAAAACGGGCCTTGTTTGGCCAAAAGAGTGAGCAGGTCAGCGTGGTCGTAAAAGGCAAGCGGGGGGGTGACACAATAATCGGTGAGGCAACGCTCCCTGGGCACGTCGAATACGGTATCTGTGTGCGTTTCCAACGACGTGCGGACCTGCCGGAAGAGAAAACCCACTGACCCACGAGAGGTTGACCCATGTCTTTAAACGGAATCTGGAGCTGCGAATTGGGCGGCGCTTATGGTTGGGAACCGATTGGCACCCTGTTTCTCAAAGATGGCCATCTTCAGGGCTGCGGCAGAAACCATTACACGCTCGGCAAGTATAAAACAAAGGGCGATGGCGCGGTATTCCACATGGAGCTCAACCAGTATGGAAAAAAGCGGACCTTGTTTGGTCAAAAGAGCGAACAGGTGTGTGTGACCGTAAAAGCCAAATTGGATGGTAACAAGTTGATCGGTGAGGCAACGCTGCCCGGGCGCAGACAATACGGTATCTTTGTGCGATTCCAACGACGTGCGGACATACCGAAAGAGAATACCAACCAACGCTAATAGTGTATGGGCGATCAAAGTTCGCGGCGTTGCAGCCGTGCGCGGACGGCGTCTTCAAGGTCCACTTCTTCCAGATAACTCATCATCTCGTTAAGGGACTGCTCAATCTCGGGAAGAATAACGTTTTCAAGCGCACGTGCCCGACGTTCAGTCTGACGGTATTCTTCCAGCAAACGGTACAGATTGCCTGAAAGCCCTGCCAGCGAAGCGCTGTGTTGGAGCATGTCGGCAAACACTGTGCGGCACACCTCGGCTTCGCTGGAAGGATTGCTGGCCAGGCGCGGACCACTGGTCTGCGACTCGGGAACCAGCAACCGTGTTTCCACCAGGGTCACACCCATGAAGTTGTATTGCTGTATGTCCAGACGCAGCCCCTCCAGCAGCGCAGCCGGATAAACGCTCAGTCCCTGCAAGCCATGCCGTTCGACAGCCGCTATCAGGCGCTGCCTTGCCTGCCCGCCCAGTGATTCAATCTCTGCCTGCAGGCTCTGGTAGGCGTCGAGCTGGCGTAACATTTCGGCGGCCAGTAACAGGCGTTTCTCATCCAGAAAGTCATAGGCTTCCGCGACAACGCTGCGTTCCTGCCTGAGTTCGATAACCGCGGCTCGCGTGGGCGCCTGTTCCGGGCCGATCATGCATCAGCCTCAGGTTCGATATAACGTGCAATCTGGGTATCGTTGAGGCGATGCAGCTCCGAGGCCGGCAGCTCCCGCAACAAAGCCCATCCCGCCTCCATGCTCTGCTCCAGTGTTCTGATATCCGTCTGGTGGACCAGCTGTTGTTCGAAACGCTCACCAAAATCGAGAAACTGTTGATCGATCCCGGCCAGACCCTCGCGCCCCACGACACTGGCCAAAACACGCACATGCACGGCACGTGCATAAGCGGCGTAGAGCTGATTGGCCAGATCAGGATGGTCGGCGTGTGTATACCCCTCGCCTGTACCGTCCTTCATGAGACGCGACAGGGATGGCAATACACGCACCGGCGGGTAGATATCGGCGCGATCCAGCCCCCGGTCCAGAACAATCTGACCCTCGGTAATATAGCCGGTGAGATCAGGGATGGGATGGGTAATATCGTCCGAAGGCATGGTCAGGATCGGCAGCTGGGTCAGCGACCCCGGTACCCCCTCCATGCTGCCCGCGCGTTCATAGAGTGTGGCCAGGTCTGAATACATATAGCCGGGAAAACCTTTGCGGCTCGGCACCTCGCCGTGACTCGCCGAGACTTCACGCAGCGCTTCACAATAATTCGTCATATCCGTCATCACCACCAGCACATGTTTTCCTTGCTCGAAGGCCAGGTACTCTGCGGCGGTGAGTGCGTAGCGCGGACTCAGCAGGCGCTGGGTGCTGGAATCCGACGCCAGGTTCAGAAACAGTGCGGTATGCTCGAGCGCACCACTGTCTTCCATGGCAGAGCGGAAGCGCTCGGCGGTATCGTATGGCACACCCACCGCCACGAAGACCACGGCAAATTCACCCATACGGGCATCACGCAAGCGTGCCTGATGCGTTATCTGAATGGCCAGCTGGTCATGCGGCAGACCAGCACCGGAAAAAATGGGCAGCTTCTGACCGCGCACCAGGCTGTTCATGAGATCAATGGTCGAAATGCCGGTCTCGATGAAATCGGTCGGCATGGCACGTGCCGCGGGGTTGATCATCATGCCATCGATACGCAGCTTGCGGGCCGCCGAAATTGGCGGGCCGCCGTCGATCACCCGCCCCACACCGTCGAATATGCGCCCCATGATATCCGGGCCAACGGCGAAGTGAAGCGGTTCACCCAGAAAGCGGACACGCGTGTCTGACAACGACAGGCCGGCCGTGGATTCCAGTACTTCGACGGTAATCAGGTCATGGTCCAGCGCAGCAATCCGGCCCAGGCGCCGGCGCCCGGCGTTGTCTTCGATTTCAACCGCATCATTCAAACCCGCATCAACAGTGCGCCTTAGAAACAGCAGCGGCCCCTCGATACGGGTTACGGCACCTAGCGTATAAACATCAGCCTGCACCGCCTGCCGCCTCCCGGGTCAGCCGTGTAAACGCAGCATCAAGGTCCCGCCGCAGCTCATCGAATTGCTCCAGCTGCTCGTCTTCATCGATATCTTCTCCCATGCGCCGAATCCGGCGCATCAGGGGTAGTGCATTGATAGCCTCCACAGGGATCCCTTGCGCAACCGCGGCCGCCGACAAATCGATAAAACGGGTGATAACTTGCATCATGGCAATCTGTTTGCCCAGCGGACAGAAACGGTCCGTTTCTGAAAATGCCGACTGGCGGAGAAAAGCCTCGTTGATCAGTTCGGCACACAACAGAACATGCTGTTGTCGCGGTGGCAAGGCGTCCTTTCCCACGATGCGCGCCATGCGTTCCAGGTGTGCCTGTTCCTCGAGCAGACCCAGGAAACGCCGCCTCTTTTCAGCCCACTGTGGATTGCCGTGCTGACTCCAGAACTGAGCGAGCACCTCGATGTCCTCGGAGTAGGATTGCAGGGGGTGAATGGCCGGGTAAAAGCGTGCCTGGGCACGACCTGCATCCAGTGCCCAGAAACAGCGTACGTAGCGCTTGGTGTGGCTGGTGACCGGCTCCGAGAAATCAGCCGACGGCGGACTGATCGCGCCGATAACAGTGAGCGAGGCGAGTTCACCGCTGAGGGTGCGCACATGGGCCGCGCGCTCATAAAAATCCGCCTGGCGGCTGCTGAGATAGGCGGGATAACCGGCCTCGCCGGGTAACTCGCCCAGGCGGCCGGACACCTCGCGCAAGGCCTCGGCCCAGCGGCTGGTGGAATCGGCCATCAAGGCGACACGCAGGCCCTGGTCGCGGAAATACTCGCCCACAGTCACCGCGGTATAGATACTGGCCTCCCGGGCTGCGACCGGCATGTTCGAGGTATTGGCGATAATCACGGTCCGTTCCATGAGCGGCCGGCCGGTGCGCGGATCCACCAGCATCGGAAACTCGTGCAGCACGCCCGCCATTTCGTTGCCGCGCTCACCACAGCCGACATAGACAATCACATCCGCCTCGCACCACTTTGCCAGCGTCTGCTGTAACACCGTCTTGCCGGTGCCGAAACCGCCCGGCATGGCGGCCCGTCCACCGCAGGCGAGAGGAAATATACTGTCCAGGATACGCTGCCCCGTGAATAGCGGACCCTCGACCGGCATGCGCGCCGCTACCGGTCTGGGCTGACGCACCGGCCAGCGGTGACTCATGCTGATTTCCCTGCTGTCACCGTCATCACAGCGCAGCACGCATACGGTATGGTCATCCCCATACTCACCTGCCGGTTCAACGGATATGACCTCACCCTCACACCCCGGGGGCACCAGGCAGCGCTGTCCCCTGGCATCGCTACGCTGCACGGCGGCAAAGGGTTTGCCGGCTGCCAGGCGGTCCCCGGGTTTGACCAGTGGCTTGAAGGGATAAAGCGTCTGCGTGTTCGACCAGTCCACACCCGGTCTGACATAGCGGCCCTGCCCGGTTAGCGGGCGCAACAAGCCGTCAAAGATATTACCCAGCAGGCCCGGGCCCAGTGACACCGACAGCGCGGAGCCGGTGGCGCTGACAGGATCGCCGGGTCTCAGGCCAGTGGTATCTTCGTAAACCTGAATCACCGCTTCCTGCCCGTTAATGCGAATCACCTCGCCGAGCAGGCGCTGTTCACCCACCAGAGCGGCCTCGTTAATGCTGAATGCCGCCTGTGTGCGGGCACGCAGCACAGGGCCACTGATCCAGGTTATGCTTGCATCTGCCATAGGGTCGTTGAGAAAGTCATGGTCAGTGAGCCATCAGTCATGTTTATCACGATGTTCGTTGATTCTGGCCAGCAGGACCGCTTCGATGGCAAGACGTCCACGCAACAGGCCGTCTGCACTGCCGTCCACACAAGCTCCGCCCGCACAGATACGCAAACCGGCTTCAATCGTTGAGCTGGCTTCAAATTGAGGCGCGTGGGCGAGCCGCTCCTGCAGCCTGAGCTGCAGCGCCGAACGCTCCTGCGCGGGCCAGTCGAACGGATGTTCAATCAGCCAGTGGCTGTCTACCAGCACTGATGCTGCCTGATCCACCAGGTCTTCGACCCATCGCCGGCGCATCAGCGAATCCCGCCAGCAATACAAACAGGCCTCGTGCAAATTCAGCCAGCTTGTTGTCAACAATTCCTCATCCGCCTGCTGCCGACGCTGACGTTTCCTGGTCTGACGCCGCGCGACCACAGATACCATCTGCTGGCGCAGCTTTTGACGTATGTCATCAAGTTCGCGGTGCATGCGCCGGCGCGCGTCGCGATAGGCCTGTTTGACCACCTCCCGCGCCTGCTCATGCGCCTGGTCCATGACTGCCCTGCAACGCTCACTGCGACGCTGTTCGACCACCGCGAGCAGATGTTTCAGCTGTGCGCTGACGACAGGGCCGGAGTCACTCATTCCAGAACTCCCAGCTGCCGGCGCAGGCGTATCGACAGATCCGGCATCGGCATTGCGTTGTGCACATCCGGCACAACAACCACGGGCGGTGTAACGCCGGCCAGTAAACGATCGAGTACAGCCGCAGGAAGGCGTTGAGCGATATCAGCACTGATCAGCACCAGCGGCGCATGATCACGAGCCCATTGAACCACCTCCAAGAGCTCGTCAGCGGTAGGCGTTCGAACCCGCAACCCCGCCAGATGGAAACCTGCGGCATTCACTTCATCACCGATGAATACAGGCAGAGACATGATCGGGTAATGCCTACATTATCCTGTTCAGGATCAGGATTGATATAATAAGGCCGTAGATCGCAATCCCTTCAGCAAGACCCACCATAATCAGTGCACGCCCCAGCAACTCCGGCTTTTCCGCCAGGGCACCGATCGCCGCGCTACCGACCGCTGCGACCGCGATGCCGGCACCCAGCGACGACAGACCGGTTGCCAGCGCTGCTGCCACAAAGCCCCAGTTGAGGGCAGCGGGTGGCAATGGCACCGCCGATGCGCTTGCTTCAGCAGCAGTAGCAGGCGACCACCAGAACAGAATCGTCGCCGCCACGCTGAGAATACTGGCGGCGGCGAACCACACAGCAATACCTCTGATTCTAACTGTCACGTCTTTCTCCTTATGCCGGCATCACCGGCCGGTGCGGCCAGAGGACGGAATATGCGGCCCGTACCCTGCAAAAAGCGAATAAAGAACTCAAACAAGATCAAACGTGTCGTCTGGATGGCCACTACCAGCCCTTCCAGCATAATAACGATCAGGTTACCCAGTAACAGAATCAGCATACCGGCAATCACACTGTCTGTCGCCGCGGCCAGCGTAATAAATGCCAGTGACAAACCGCCGTGGGCCAGTGCAAAAGCACCGACGCGGACAAATGACACGGTATTGACCAGTAACTGGAATACGCTTTCGAGCAAGGCTCCGCCTGCGCTGACCAGCCTCATCCACCACTTACCCCGCCCCTGCAGCAGACTGCCGGCAAAAAACCACAGCATAGCCACTGCGCTGACCAGCAGAAGGCGCGGCATAAAAAAGGCTGCAATAACTGACAGGTACAGAACAACGACCGCCGCCTCGACCTGAACCCAGCGCAGCCATTCGCCACGCCAGTAGAGCTCCACGGCATTGAGCAGCAGCCCCAGCAGCAGCACCAGCACGCCCCCGCCGAGGGGGACAAACAACACCGGCAATGGATCCTCCATCGGGTGTAACCACAGCGCCGGTATGATGTCCTCGCGGCCGAACACGCTGCCGAAGACAAAGCCGAAAATCATTGCCGCCAGACCATTGGCGATGAGTATACGCAGCACGGGCCAGCGTTTCCGGTACAGGAGTCCGACCACCACCAGCACCAGACCGTGGCCAACGTCACCGAACATATAGCCAAACAACAGTGGCGCCAGCACAGCCAGCAACCGGCTGGGGTCCGCCTCGTCCACGGCGGGTGTACCGAGCATGCGCGCAAACAATTCGAAGGGCTCCGCCCACCAGGGATTGTGCATGACCATCGGCGCCTTGGCCTCAGCCGGTGCTTGCGGAAAATCGATAATCGACTTGACACCTGCTTCAGTCAGCGCCTTTTTGAGCCGTTCGCCGCTGAGATCATCGGTCCAACCCGTGACCCAGGCAAAATTCTCGGACACCGGCACGCTGGTCACGTGAAGCATAAACCATTCCAGACGAGCAATATCACTGAGGACTTCCGAGAGCTGGTATCGCTCTGACAAGGCATCAATCTGCTCGCGTGTTCTACGCACTTGCAGATTCAGTTCCTGGAGCCGGTTTTTAACTTGCACCAGTGCCTTGATCCGGCTGCCGCGCAGGAACGGCGGTATAGTCACAGCGCGAGCTTTTTGGGCAGTCAGTTCGACAGTGAGCGCTTCGATATCAGCCGGCAAGCCTACCGCCCGCAGGAAGTCATGACGGCTGGAGCTGACGCGTTTTACCAGCAGCGCGGCGGGAAAGTGTTCAATGCGGCTGCCCGGCGGCAACACGAACAACCGTACTGCCAGCTCGGGTCCCGCCTTGGCCAGCAGGCTGAAGTCCAGCGTATCATCCTGCACCTGCAACAGCATGGTCTCGAGTAACTGCAACTCCGACTGTTCGCCGCTTAAGGCTTCGAGCTGATGAACCCGGGGCGCGGCCTCATCCTCCCAGGACCGCAGATGCTGCAGGGCGCTATCCAGAAGCCTGATGGGACTGGCCGGCACGAAAGATGACCGCGTTTCCGGTTGCGGCCAGTAGGGATGGTAACGCCTCGCCAGACGATTATATTCTTCCATACG
>Ga0316189_10004371_pt1 | contig 13598 bp, 8 predicted proteins | sample LowCovwburrow_MG_FD_204930 | JGI IMG/M metagenome (GOLD analysis project Ga0316189, IMG submission 204930) | Coastal sediment microbial communities from Maine, United States - Lowes Cove worm burrow | ecosystem: Environmental > Aquatic > Marine > Coastal > Sediment | place: USA: Maine...
TCTTTAGCGCACAAAGCCGGTATAACAGATCTAGCATTAACTGACCATGATACGCTTGATGGCTTACCCGAAGCTAGGGTCGCCGCCAATCAAATGGGCATAAATCTCATTGATGGAATAGAGCTCTCATGCACTTGGGACAAGCAGCTTATTCACATTGTTGGTCTAAATGTTGATGCTAACAATAAAGAATTAAAAGCGGGTGTGGCAAAAAATAAGCAACGCAGAATAGATCGATCTGAAGCGATGTTTGAAGATTTTGAGCAACACGATATTTCTCTCAGAGAGTCAGTAACTGAACTTATTGGTAGCCGCGGAGTTCCTACTCGACCACATTTCGCCCAAGCACTGGTGGATAAGGGGTATGCAAAAGACAAGAAGCAAGCGTTTAAGCGATACCTGGTTCGCGGTAAGCCTGGGTACATCCCTATGTTGTGGCCCGATTTAGAGCAAATAGGCTCATGGATTAAAGCCGCAGGTGGTATCGGTGTACTGGCTCATCCAAACCGCTATAAGTTTACTCGAATCAAGTTATCTCGACTGCTCAACGATATGCTAAAGGCTGGCATTAAAGGTATTGAGGTTTCTACGTCGACTACCGATAAGCAACAATCAGCTATGCTAGGCGATTTAGCGACACAGTTTGGCTTGTATTCTTCGGTAGGCTCTGATTTTCATTCGATAGACCAGCCGTGGGCGCGACTCGGGGGCGCAGCCGATTTATCGAAAGAGCTTAATCCCGTTTGGTTAGGCTTTGACGAGACATTGGCGAGCACACGAATGCTTCGTTGAGTGATTGTCGTACACTACAAGCACGTATCTATTAACCATTATTGTTAAAAATTTATCTAACCCATGCTAAAAACTGACCTTCCACCATCAATGAACCCGACAACGGTTTACTTGAAAGATTATCAAGCGCCGACGTTTTTATTGCCGACAATCTCACTTGATGCTGATCTAGGAAAAGAGCTAACAACGATTACCGCAATCCTAAGATTAGAGCGTCAGGGTGGGGGTAATGAACCACTTGTATTAGATGGCGAGAAAATAACCTTGAAGAGCCTAAAAATTGACGGAGTTTTGCTCGATAAAAGTCAATATAGTCTGAGCAATGAAGCGCTAACCATCACTGATGTACCCGACTCTTTTAGTTTAGAAATTCAAACTAGCTTACAACCCCACTTGAATACAGAATTATCTGGTTTATATCAGTCAAGCGGAAATTTTTGCACCCAATGCGAACCTGAGGGTTTTCGGCGAATAACGTATTTTCTAGATCGACCAGATGTTCTTAGTGTTTATGACGTTACTATTACCGCCGACAAATCTACTTGCCCAGTACTTATGTCAAACGGAAATCCCGGAGCCAAAGGTGATAATAGCGACGGTACACATTGGGCCAAGTGGCATGACCCGCACCCAAAACCAAGCTATCTTTTTGCCTTAGTTGCTGGCGATTTGAAACACATCAGTGATCAATATCAAACCACTAATGGCAAGCGCATAGAGCTTAATATATATACTCAAGCGCATAATATTGAAAAATGTCAACATGCTATGGATTCATTGAAGAGTTCGATGCAGTGGGACGAAAACGTCTATGGGTTGGAATACGATCTCGATGTTTACAATATTGTTGCGGTTGACGACTTCAATATGGGAGCCATGGAAAACAAAGGCCTCAATGTATTCAATTCTAAGTACGTGCTCGCCAATCAGCAATCAGCGACAGACGCAGACTATGAGGGGATTGAGAGCGTAATTGGACATGAGTATTTTCATAATTGGTCAGGCAACCGCGTAACCTGTCGCGACTGGTTTCAACTCAGTTTAAAAGAAGGCCTTACGGTCTTTCGTGATCAAGAATTTAGCGCCGATATGGGATCACGCGCGGTCAAACGAATTCGTGATGTACAGGTTCTTAGGGCATATCAATTTAAAGAAGATGCCGGCCCGATGGCACACCCCGTTCGGCCAGACTCGTATCAAGAAATCAATAACTTTTACACTTCGACTATCTATCAAAAGGGTGCTGAAGTTATTCGCATGATGCACTGTTTGGTCGGAGCACAGGGTTTTCGCAAAGGCACAGATCTTTATTTCGATCGGTTTGATGGTCAAGCTGTTACCACTGAAGATTTCGTCGTATCGATAGAGCAGGCTAATAATATCGATCTACAACAGTTCAGACTCTGGTATACCCAATCGGGAACACCAGAAGTTCATCTAACGCAGCGTTTTGAAGGCGATACGCTTTATCTCGATTTTTCTCAATCTTGCCCAGCCACTCCAAACCAAAAAGACAAACAGCCATTTGTGATACCGCTCGCGATAGCATTATTTTCCGGCAATGGTAAAAAGTTGCAAGAAACCACATTAGTACTGGATCAAGTATCACAGAGTTTTGAGTTTTCAGATCTTGATGCGAAACCATTAGTATCTTTATTGCGAGGTTTTTCAGCACCGATAAAGTTATACACAGAGCAATCTGACCAAGAGCTTTCAGGTTTAATTGAGTTTGACGACAACGGATTTTCGCGTTGGGAAGCAATTCAGCAATTGTCGTTGAACGTGATTCTTCCGGCCTTGGAAACGGGTGAAATCGGTGAATCAGCATATCAAGTTTTATTAAACGCGATGCAAGGTCTGATAAGTTCAAACCCAGAAGATAAAGCGGTCTATGCTGAAATGTTAACCTTGCCATCGGCGGCTTACATCGCTGAGCAATGCAAACCAATCAATCCACAGAGAATTTTAAGTGTTCGCGATGAATGTGTTAATCGTTTAGCGCGTGACCTAGAGTCGCAGTTTCATGCCTTGTACGCGAATAATAATCAACGTTCTGGTTTTTCACTTGATGCCGAAGCTGTCGCAGAACGAGCTTTAAAAAATAGAGCATTAAGTTATTTGGTGGCCACCGAACAGGCAGCCTATCATGCACTGGCAAGTCATCAGTATCACATAGCTAGTAACATGACAGATCGCTTAGCTGCTTTTAGCGCCCTCATTATGTCGAACTATCCTGAGCGTAGCGTATTGATAAATGACTTCTACCAGCATTGGCAGCATGATACCTTGGTACTCGACAAATGGTTTGCATTGCAAGCGATGACACCAAAAGAAGAGACGTTGAAAAATGTTAAAGATTTATTAGGTCACTCGGCATTTTCAATTAATAACCCGAATAAAGTGCGATCGTTAATAGGAGCATATACCGGTAGTTTAGTTGGCTTTCATCGAGAAGATGGGAAGGGCTACGAATTTTTAGCAGAAATGGTAATAGAACTAAACGCGATTAATCCTCAGATGGCATCTCAATTGGTTAGAGTGTTTAATAACTGGAAAAATTATTCAGAACCCTATAAATCAGCCATGGAAAGTCAGATTCAACGCATTAGCAAACTAGAAAACTTGGCAAAAGACGTGACAGAAATTGTCAGCAAGGCTCTTGATAGCTAGCACTACTTTCGGTAAGCGATTTGTTGGTGCGGGTTAGAGAGGTTTTTATAAATTATTAAAAAATAAAAGAGGAAATTATTTCAATATAGATTATTATTTTTGCGGGTTATTAAAGGTACGGTTGTATGGCGGGGGCCATCACTGCATTTTAGATTAAGGTCTACGATAAAGTGAATAAATAAAAATAGACTCAGTCAATCACCCTTGGACCTAAAATGTCGGTAATGTTATTCAGAGAAGATCCATCTCTATTCAAAATCGGAGCAACTAAATTTTCGCATTTCTGTCGAAATTTAGTCTTAGCATGTTCTCTACTCATATTAAGTACGCAAACCGCATTCGGGGCTCAAGGTGGTATAAGTCCTGAGCGGCTCGCAGCAGTATTGACTGTAATTAATATGCTCCTTCTTTCCGAGTTGCCTCCTATAGAGGAGCCTGTTGGTGACCGTATCGATATAGCACTTTCGGATCAAATCCCTGGACCAATAACGGTTACTGGCACGGCATACGCAGCATTTGAGCGACAAGCCGTGGGAGTCGAGTTTTGCCTTGACATATCAGCTAATCAAGCGTTGCTGAGCGGCGATATAATTGTTGAAATTAATGGCGAACAGGCTCCAGTATTTGAAGGCAAGGATAATTGCTACTCGGTGCCAATTGGTCAGCAGCGTTCGATAAACTACATAGTCATTCGAGTAGTAAAGCCAGGAGTAGAACTTACTTTGACCCGAGTGGAGTTAGCATCTCAGCAACAGAGTCAATTAACACTTCCCAGACTAACTCGTGGTCAATGGGACGAGCGAGCGGTACGCAAAGTACTGAAAATATTTGCTTTTGGCGGCCATGCTACGGACACTCAGATACTTGAATGGAGCGATCTGCGCCCGCATGAAGCGATTGTCGAAATGCTTAATTTCTCTGAGCACAATTTAAAGCTATCACCGTTGGCCGAGGGAGAGATTTACACCCAGACCGAGACCAATCATGGAACACTTCTAGGCTTTCAAAATTTTATTTCTAGCCCAGCCTCTAACTTACCGATACCGGTCGATAGGCGTGATCAATATGGTTTAAATGGTTACAATTTTGATGATGCCTATGGCCGTATGATTACGGTAAGGGGTTTAAACCCTTTCAGGCAGAAAATTGGCTTTTGGGAAACTAACTATCATCTAGCAGTGAACCGTGACGCAGGTGTTAGTCGCACTCAGATAGCCGATTATTATGACAAAATCATGGCAGCCCATGAATCTGGTATGCCATACCATGAGGTAATGGGAGTAGCGGCTAAGTCAGCGGCTGTCGCAGATCAATATGGGCATGATCGAAACCAGTGGGTTTTTGATCGTAACCTTAATGAGTTTGTTCTAAGAGGAAATGATGACTTTGCGCGCGAAATTCATCAATTATTCTATGGAATTTTTGGTGTTGATGACCCTAATCACGAAGACGGCACCATACGTGAGACGGCGAAGATGCTTACTGATATGCCAATTCAGGACCAGATTATCGTCAATTTCGGAACCGAGAGACATCATACCGCTGACTTGACGATTTTAGGTCAAACGGTGAGCGGTTCTAATGCCAGTCAAAAGATTGATAGCCTGATGCCTATATCAATAGAGCATCCAGAGAGCCTACTCAACCTGCCGATAATGATTATATCTGTACTCGCCGACGATAACTTAAACGAGTATCGCTCAAATCAATTGAGGGCTTCTTGGGCCTCAATGGGGTCTGATAAAAATCTGTTACGGTTTATACAGGCTTATGCAATTTCTAGTTTGTTCCATAGCAAGAACCAATTTAAGTATTTAACGAGTCATGAACGCGCACTGTACATGGCCAATAAGCATAATTTGGATAATTTGGAAGCCTATTTTGGTGGAGCATCTTACAGTGGGCGTGCCGGTCGTTCTGTTGGTGGCGTCATTAGCGATGATGTGGCTGGTGAGTTTTATCGCCCGTTACATAACGTTTTCGGAGCCCAATCTGCACTCGAGGCATCTGACTCGGCATTGGCTTTCGAAAATAATTACAATCGTTTGACCGATGAAGAGTATCAACTAAGAGATGCGGTTAAGTGTGACACTTGCGACCAAGGCCAGCCCTGGGAGAAAAAGTGGAAAGACGTACTCCCTACGCGATCCGATGGCCAGTATTACGTAGCCGATGTGGCTGAATGGCTTTGGAATCACGTGGTTGGAAACTTGGATAACTATACAGATCTTGAAAAAGCGCACCTCTATTCTTGGTTGGGTGCTGCTCGCATCAACCCTGATAGTTCAAGCGACGGTGATCACCCTATGGATTTTAATCTTGTGATGTGTGTCGCTGAGAACTATCAGTTGCGGCAATCGACAAGCGCTGCGCCGTTAGACTTTATACTGCTGGGCGGTAGGTGGGACGACTATTGCCGCCCTGACGATGAGAATACTAGCGGTTACACGACGGCTGAACAGGAAGCACTAAACCGAGTTTATACCGGTCAGAGCATTGGAAATAATGTGCTCGCACAAGATCTACTTTCTCAACTAGGAGCGATGACTTTACCGTTGCAAGCCACGACAGGCAGCAACGGCGGAGATGACGTAAGAGAGCATACACTGGAGCGTATTAATAACGCCTTAGGATTTATTTTTACAACACCATTTGTATTTGCGGAGGGTCAATAATGGCTATCAATAGTTTTAAACGACGTCAATTCTTACAATCAGCAGTTGCAAGCGGCCTGCTCTATGGAACCGGTGCACTGTCGCCGTTTGTATCATCGTCAATTGCCGCCCCCGCTCCCTTAAGTAACCGCCTCGCTGGTTTTCTAGACTTGGACGGGGGCCCAGATATGCGCCACTTGATTGTGCCTGCATATGATTCGGCTCCCGATAGCTATGGTTATAAGTATTGGACCCATAGAACACGTGCTCACCGTCTAAATGAAACAGGCGTTACCGCGCAGCAACGCTTTAATGATGACTACTATCCGATTACCGTTGGTGGTCAAAATTGGGGAGCTGGTATGGTCGACCCGGGTGGTCTGAATACAGGTCAAACATTTGGTATCTGGCGAGAGGCCGGGTGGCTAATCGATATGGTTCGAGCAGGCGATTGTGCACTGATCTTTAATGCTGTCGGGGGCACTAATCGCGCACATGATTTGTCATCTCTTATGCTTAATCAAGGCAATCTATTATCCGGCCTAAATGATCAAGATCGTTCTGGTTGGGGTGGGCGGCTGGCGCGTTCAGCGGGCGGAAATGCAATAGCATTAACCAGCACACCAGGTGCATTCTGTTTCGGCCCGGTCGGCACTGCGCCAGGCTATAACCCAAATTCAATTGATAATCGAGATCTTATATCAGTACAAAATTCGCGCGAGATTGGCCTATTTGATTTCAATCTTGATAATCACCAACATTATGATCGTGACGACAGGATGGCACGTTCGGCAAAGAGTTATTACGCTGGTTTGCGCCAAGAACAGGTGGCTAGTGTCTATGAAAAATTCATGGACCACGAGTTTAAGATCCGTGAATTTGGTGAGTTGATTCAAAGCCGATTAGAAACCGTGCCGATTCCTACTTTGATTCAAGCCCTAAGATCAGACGTCGATGGCATTAACCCTGACCCCAATGACGCTGGAAACCTAGGCCGCAGAGTATTGCGAAGTCGGGGGTTTGGGGATCAAATTCGTAACTTTTACGATGTTGCCGCAACCAATGATCTAATTAATCCACGAGTTATGTCGTTACGTTATGGTGGCTGGGATAGTCATGGGTCACAACGGCGTACACCGGCGATTTTAGATTCTGACCCAAATAATCCGTTTGAGAGTCGAGGTATAGAAAGCGGTCTAAAAGATATTTTTGGCGGTCAATTTGGAGCTAACCCTAGTGACCCTAATGCATGGCATGGTGGTTTTTCAGCGCTGTGGTCAAGTTTTGTTAGCCCGGCCGATCGGCAAAACATTGTACTAACAGTTGCTGGTGAGTTTGGTCGTCAAATTCGTGATAATGGTGACAGTGGTACTGATCACGGTAAGGGCAACTTGATGATGGTGCTGGGCGACGGTGTACGCGGTGGTGTGTACGGTGAGATGTTTCCCGATGTTGAAGTTGATAAGTATGATAACTCAAACCTACGAACGCCGGACATCGATCCACGCAGTGAAATCGATTCATTCTTAGCTAAGGTTAGTGACTGGGTTGTGCCCGGATCATCCAGCTCGGTGTTTCCGCGTACCGCGTCTAGCTATACCGGCGAAGCGCCGCTACAAGAATTTTCGGGCATCTTTAATAATCTGATGACTTAGGTTTCAGCAGTGGCAAGGCTCAGTCAATTTTCACTTTACTTTTTACCCTACTTTTTAGCTTAATTAGAAAACATGTATGCGCTTATTGAAAATAGCTTTGCTTATCGCTTTGTTGATCTCTTATTCGTCGGCTTTCGCTTTTGAGACGTATCGTGATAGATGGCGAGCGATTTACCCTGATTCTAATGCCGATGATATTGGCGGCAGCGCGATAGCCGATGAAAATGGCTGTCAGGTTTGTCATCGAGATGTCGGCGGTGGGTCACCGTGGAATAGTTATGGCTGGGAGATACGCGGTTTAATCAACAGCATGAATATCGATGACGCGATTCGCTTCGTCGAGATTGATAATCTTGACGGTAATTCGGTCGGTGCGAACTCGCTTGATCAGATAATCGCTGATTTCCAGCCGGGTTGGGCGGTCGGAAATGTAAATACGGTCTATTTCTCTAACGGCTCGACGGTAACTAACCAGCCGCCTCCGGCGACGCCCGCGTCCACTGATATCGATTTTCCAACGTCTACGATCACTAACCCGATTGCTGATATTACTAACGGTACTATAAGCGCTCGTTTAGTTGAGGTTGCGACAAACTTTAATGCGCCACTTCGAGGTGTTACCGCACCAGGGATAAACGGTAGTATGTTTGTGGTAGAGCAAACTGGAAAGATATTCAGAGTCGAGTTGAGCACCGGTAATAAAACGTTGTTTCATGATGTTGGGCCTGACCTAGTTCCCATATCACCGAGCTATGACGAGCGAGGATTGCTTGGCTTAGCCTTTCACCCAAATTATCAGAGCAACGGCTTGTTTTATACCTATCAGTCGGAGCCTGCAAGATCATCTCAAGATGATGACGTGGATTTCTCAACGGTTGTGCCGATGTTTAGCCCAAACCATCGATCAATGGTGGTTGAATACCGCGCGGTAGATGCTAGTTGTAATTCGAATATACAAAAGCGCGATACATTGATGATCATCGATCAGCCGCAAAGTAATCATAACGGCGGCGATTTAGCATTTGGTCCAGATGGCTATTTGTATATCAGTTTAGGCGACGGTGGAGCGGCAAACGACCAAGGGCCTGGTCATAAGCTACGCGGCACGGGTCGCGATAATACCAATGTATTGGGAAGTATTTTAAGGATCGACCCAACCGGTAATAACTCAGTCAATGGTAAATACGGTATACCAAACGATAATCCTTTTATAGCTGATGGTGATCAGGGTGTTGATGAGATCTATGCTTATGGATTTCGCAACCCATTCAGAATATCGTTCGATGCAGTAAGCGGTGAACTCTACACCGGCGACGTAGGACAAAATCAAGTTGAAGAAGTCGACGTTGTAGTCAGTGGCGGAAATTATGGCTGGAATTGGAAAGAGGGAAGTTTTAGTTTTTACAATCCGATAAGTGGTAACTATCTAAGCAATGTCGCGGCTCCCGGATTACCTAATGATGTGATAGACCCGATCGCTGAATATGATCATGATGATGGTATATCGATCACAGGTGGTTTTGTTTATCGTGGTAGTGAAATACCAGAGTTAGCTGACCATTATGTTTTTGGCGATTTCTCCGGAAGTAATTTTGGAACGGCTACAGGCCGACTTTTCCATCACAACAATGCTAATGGTCAATTACGAGAGTTCATTCTAAACACACCGCTTGTTGGTTACGTTACTGGGTTTGGTCAAGACGTTGAGAATGAACTTTATGTGGTCGTTAACGACCAGTTTAATCCCAGTGGCCAAGAGGGTAGCTTATTACGCTTGGCAGACACCTCTACCAGTGCAAGTTACCCAAGTGCTGAAGGAGAGAGCGCACTATGCCCGCCAGTTGCGCAGGGCGAGGATCTGTGTTTTCCAATTCCAACAAAGACTGGTGGAGCTGCGATAATTTGCTTCTAGTTGGCTTCTAGGCATTAAACAATTAGATTTTGCCTTATAATAATTATAGTCAATCAACATAAACGAATCAGTATCACTATGGATGTTAAAACAGCCTTAATCACAGGTGCATCAGCAGGTCTCGGGCGCGCTACAGCAACTCGCTTAAGCCAAGCTGGCTACCAACTTATCTTAGTCGCTCGCCGCGAGTCTAAATTGATTGAGTTAGCCGATAGCCTTACCGCTGATTGTCATGTTATAGCCTGTGACGTAAACGATTTTGAGCAATTGAAGACTAAGCTTGAGGCTCGACCAGATCAGTTTAAGGATATAGATTTACTGCTGAATAACGCGGGGTTAGCGCTTGGCGTGTTGAGTGCAGATAAAAGTGACTGGAATGATTGGCATACCATGATTCAAACCAATTGTATGGCCTTAGCGTATCTGACTCGGCTAATATTGCCGGGCATGGTTGAGCGTAATAAAGGTCATATCATAAACCTTGGCTCAGTCGCCGGTAATTACGCCTACAAAGGGAGTAATGTTTATGGAGCCAGCAAAGCGTTTGTCGAGCAATTCAGCATCAATTTAAGGACTGATCTTTTGGGTACTCAGATACGAGTTACTAACTTAGCGCCGGGCATGATTGGCGAAACGGAGTTTTCGCAAGTGCGATTTCATGGCGATAATAAAGCCGCTGACGCTGTATACGCGAACTGCGATGCATTGAGACCGGATGACATAGCCGCCAGTGTCGCGTGGGTAGCAGGCTTGCCAGAGCACGTAAATATTAATAAGTTAGAGATGATGCCAACGTGTCAGGCACCAGCTGGCCTAGCGATTGATAAAACAATGCAGTGATTTTTTGGTCGACGCCGTTGTCGAGTGGCAGCGGCTAAGTTAGCCTTAAGCTGGACCGCTGCCTGGAATGTCCTCGCTATTAAGAGAATTCATCTGCTTGACGCGTTTGCGCAATTCAAAATCAAAACGATAATCCATTTTGCATGGCTTACCCGCACAGGTTGCCGGCGTGAATTTAGCATGAAACAGTACAGAAAGCGCCAACTCCGTCATTTCCTTATGAGGTGATTCATACACACTCACTTCCTCCACCTTACCATTCTCATCGATTGCAGCAATCAGTCGTAACCAGCCGCCACGAGCAATTCGCTCGTGTCCTTTGATTATTGGCAGATAGATAGATTTAGTTCCATACTTTGGGAACGGAGGAATTTCATCTTTGGCGAGGCCATCAAAGTGCAAGCGATATAAGTTGCGTTGCTTCTGTGTCAGCTGGTCATATTCTTTGTTAAAGGGGATCGGAGATTTAGCTTCGACTGGTCGAAATTTTGAGCCCATTGGCGCATCGCCATACAGTTTAAACAAATCCCTTGCTTGGGCTACGCCGGTAATCATCGACAAGAAAAGTAATGCTATAGCGACCTTTTTACACATATCATTTCTCCTAAAAGTAGTAGTTTAAATCCAACTTAACAGCTCTTACTGTTAATGTTTAAAGTCGAACAAATAATCAGAACAGACATTCTTAGAAAAGTGTTTGACGCCCTTTAGTAACGTGTAATGTTCGAGCTTTTAAATTCTATTTCGCCGTTTTTTATCGTAAACCACGCAAAAAATCGACAATTGGCTCGATCAATTAAACTCTTATAGCTTTTAAATATCTACGCCAAATACCACGCTAATTCTTTAATCGATCTTGATAGTTCTCAGCAAACCGATTTTCATATTCTGTTCGAACTGTCTGATTGATGCTTTGTAATTGCGCTGTTGATGCGCATTGATCGGTTGCTTGATAGAGTTGACGTATAAGCTGTTCATCGCCTGCTCTAGCCTGACCAGTGTTATTTAAATTCGAAATAATAGTTTGATCGACAAATCGATGAGCGTCACTAGGCCGTTCAAATGTATGCCCCAATTCAGACATGCAATTCGACCATTTCTGTGTAGAGGCGATCGAACGTTGATCATTTTTGATCTCGGACTCCATTGTATCAATCTCCTTTGCAAGCGCGTTGCGTTTTGCGTACACCCCTGGAATAGACGTAAACGCTCTACTAACGCAACTATTACTATTGCTCGCTTGCTCATAATCTAGGCCTTCTTGGGTATTCGGGTCAGCTAAGCCAGTGAGAGCTAAATAGTAGTTCCGCTTCATCGATGGAGAAAGCTCGCTCACATACGCTTGGTTTGGGTCCGTAGCCGCCTCAGCCAACAGCCGTTCAAATTCTTTCTCATTTTCAAGTAGCGACTCATCGAGCACAATAGAAGGCGCGGGAGTGTAATCGAATCCGCTCTCGCGCATACAATCTGCAATCATGTTCTCACGCTGTTCTTCTTCTTGTGAGAAGGTTTCTTCGTCTTCATCATCACGATGCCCGAATCCTGGATATTTGGCGAGATTCGAAACTTGTAAAATATTACTTTCGTTCGAATCTAAACCCAAGTCACTCACTGGTGATGAGTCGTCATCTAAAACATTGTTGGGTTCTTCTATAGCCGCACTTTGCGCGGCTATAGAATCACGTTCAACATTGTCAGCAATACGCTCGGTCGACGTTTTTGCTTGCTTGTCCACAAGAACAGCTGCAACAACTGCAACTAAGGTAAGGCAGGCAGTTAACGTAAGAATGATAGATGATTTTTTCATTGCTTAAAAATAGTAAAGTGAGAATGCAGTTTGGCTGAGGAATTAGTTAAAAGCAGTCTTTAGCCACGGGGGTACCCAAGGAATAGATCTATTGCCCAGCCCAGTCGCCAAGTATTATATTCATCTGTACTTATCCAGTTTGCACCGGTATTCCAAGTATGGAACTCGCGTTCTAAATAAGCTGCTTTGGCAGAAGTGTTACACAACTCACCCAGACAATTGAAGAGAGTACATGAACTACTATTGTGACAAATAAGATCGTTAGTTCCAGGGCTAGCTGAGCCGACTGTATCTTTTATATGGCCTGAAAGGCCCTCACCACCAGTAGAACCATAAGATTTGTAGATTACATGAGTGCCGTGTTTACTTGCATCGGTGTTACTGCAACTTTCACTGCGCGCATTACTGTGTATGGGAATATGTACGGTTGCTCCCCAAGCATTCGAATTGCTGATCGCGGAGCTAACAGTGCCTCGTCCAATTCGGACTTTGTAACCACGCGTACGTAAATTTCGGTAGATACTGGTGCTAGTAGATGAACCGACATAATTACCGGTCGCTGCGTAATACGCGAATCGATACGCTGATGTATTCTCATCGAGACTACCCATTCCTTGGCTCCCAACACATTCGCCGCGGCCACCCGCGTCACTGTGCCGTGCAGGAGATAAGTAAACCTTTTTACCATTCCATGCGGAGAGTGGCTCATATATAAGGTCTGATTGGGCCAATGCTGAAGTCAGTAGGCCGAGTGAAAGAGCGAGTAACGAACATATTCGCAATAAAAATCGAGTGCCTCGTAGGGCTAAAAAAGAGTTTGGCAGGGTCATAAATTCACCTTTGTTGTAATTTCCTTTACAGCACCTAGTGAAATTGTTTTTATTAACAATTGCATGTAGTCGGTGCCATCCTGGCGCTCAGTATAAGCCCTAAATTGACTATTGTCCATTTACTAATATTCAATGATGTTGACAACCGCTTCGATACGACCGTTGGTCCTAATTCCACAGTGACTATATATATTTGAATAATAATGATTACAATGGCTTTATAAATATTGGCGTCTTACGATCACTCTCATCTATCTTGATGTATTTAAGTTTCTTTTGGACTTCTTAGCTGGGCATCCATAGCTACATTCTTTATATATTAATACATGATAGTTTTTTGTGATGAGTGTCCGTGCAAGAGCACTAATGAGTGTCAGTGCAAGAGCACTATGGCTTGGTTCATAACAGATCATACGCCAAGTTTACACCGACAAAAAC
>Ga0316189_10004373_pt1 | contig 13596 bp, 13 predicted proteins | sample LowCovwburrow_MG_FD_204930 | JGI IMG/M metagenome (GOLD analysis project Ga0316189, IMG submission 204930) | Coastal sediment microbial communities from Maine, United States - Lowes Cove worm burrow | ecosystem: Environmental > Aquatic > Marine > Coastal > Sediment | place: USA: Maine...
TTTGATGGTTCACTTCAATCACCCCGACGAGTTCCTGGCCAAGGACGAGGACGGCAACTACATCGAAGAGGCCTCTGGTATTCTGAAGTGGCACCCGAACACAAAGCGCGCCATGGACGGCCTGATTTCACGAGGCTGGATTTGTGTAGAGAACCAGTCCCCGATCATCAAGGACATCAACGATGACTCTGATGCACTGAGAATCATGCAACGAGCCTTGAAGCGGGTCGGCGCCAACAACCACTACTTCTTCTGCGGACGAGATATTGTGGCGCACAAGGCATTTAACGTTCCGATTGAGACGGCCTGGCAGACCTTGAACGCGTCGCAAAAGGGCCTTTCTGGCGTCGAGACACACGCACGCCTTTCTATTACTCACTACAAGGGCAAGACGGAAGTGGTGGCCGTAACAAACGAAGCGGTGCCCGGTGTTGCCGGCGCCGAAAACGGTGTTGTTATCTTCAAGATCCTTCGCAACGCGGCGGATGCGCCCGATCGGGGTAAGGTATGCATTGTTGGGCGCAATCCCGAGGCGATCTGGTTCGACGGTTACGCGGACCGCGTTATTTTCGACGAGGCGGGGCTGTTCGACTACAGTCGGGTCGCCGCCGCAGGTCGCCAGCAGCAAGACTCCAGCCAGGAAGGGCGGAGCAAAGTGAGCACACAATGATCAACAAACAAGTTTCCAGCGTCGCTGAAGCCGTGGCAGATATACCAGATGGTGCAACGGTGATGGTCGGCGGCTTCGGAGAAGCTGGCAGCCCTATTGAGCTGATTCATGCACTGATCGATCAGGGTGCCAGCAAGCTTACGGTTATCAACAACAACACGGGCAGTGGCGAGGTGGGCCTGGCGGCCCTGATCAAGGCAGGCCGGGTGTCGAAGATGATCTGTTCCTACCCTCGCTCGGCCAACTCGAAGGTGTTTCCCGAGCTATATCGGAGCGGTGCCATCGAGCTTGAATTGGTACCGCAAGGCACGCTCGCGGAACGCATCCGGGCGGGCGGCGCGGGCATTCCGGCCTTTTACACGGCCACATCGGTGGGCACCCCGCTCGAGCTGGGTAAGGAACGGCGTGCTTTCAACGGTCGCGACTACGTGCTGGAATACGGCCTGGTAGCTGACTTTGCCTTGCTCAAGGGCCTAACCGCCGATCGCCACGGCAACGTTATCTACAACAAGACCGCACGGAACTTCGCGCCGGTCATGGCAACGGCCGCAAAAACCACCATCGTTCAGGTTGTATCCGTGGTTTCGGCGGGCGAGCTTGATCCCGAGCGGGTCATCACCCCCGGTATCTTTGTCGACCGAGTCACCCGGGTCGCGGAGCCGGCCCATGAGTCGGTGCTGGTCGCCGCAGGAGTATCGTACCCATGATAAACACTGAAGTAGGACTGACCCGCGAAGAAATGGCGAAACGCGTTGCGCTCGATATCGCCGATGGCTCGTATGTGAATCTGGGCATCGGCATCCCCGAGCTAATCACCAAATATGTCCCTGAGGGGCGCGAGCTGATCTATCACACCGAGAACGGTCTGCTGGGAATGGGGCCGTCACCCGAACCCGGAATGGGCGACCCCGAGCTGATCAATGCGGGCAAGCGTCAGGTGACCGCCATTCCTGGCGCGGCCTATTTTCACCATGCGGACAGCTTCACCATGATCCGCGGTGGCCACATCGATCTTTGTGTGCTCGGCGCATTGCAGGTTTCCGAGAAGGGCGACCTCGCCAACTGGTCGACGGGTGCGCCCGACGCCATCCCGGCTGTTGGAGGTGCCATGGACCTGGTTGCCGGGGTGAAGTCGATCTATGTGATTACCCAGCACTGTACCAAACAGGGAGATCCCAAGCTGGTTGAAAAATGTACCTACCCCTTGACCGGTCCGGCCGTAGTTGATCGCATCTACACCAATCTCGCGATCATCGACATTACCCCGCAGGGCTTTCAATTGGTGGAGCTGAGTCCTGGTGTGAGCTTTGATTACGTGCAGGAGCGCACCGGCGCGACACTGATTCCAATCGCAACACATTTTAAGGATGGATGGCATGAGTAATCAACTGCATCAATCAAAAAGCGCAATGCTCTACAAGCGTGCGCTCGAGATCTTGCCCGGCGGGGTCAGCCGAAACACGGTTTTGCGTAAACCGCACCCACTTTACGCCGATCACGGCTTGGGCTGTCGTGTGACGGATATGGAGGGCGTCGAACGCATCGACTTCTCCAACAACATGGCCTCGCTAATCCACGGTCATGCCCATCCCGCGATTGTTGCTGCGGTAACGGAGCAGATGGGCAAGGGCACCGCCTTCACCATGGCTACCGAGGTCGAGGTTCGCTACGCCGAGCTATTGTGCAGCCGTAGCGCCGGTTTCGAAAAGCTGCGCTTTGTCAATTCCGGCACTGAGGCGGTGATGGGCGCAATGAAGGCTTCCCGTGCTTTCACATCCCGGCCAAAGATCGCCAAGGTGGAAGGAGCCTACCACGGCCTGTACGACTATGCGGAAGTAAGCCAAACGTCGCGGCCTTCCAGTTGGGGCAGCGTGGATCGACCGGCGAGCGTACCAGTGGCGCATGGAACACCCGCCTCGGCGCTGGCCGATGTGGTAATTATCCCGTTCAATGACCCCGAACGTGCCATCGCGATTCTCCATGAGCACAGGCATGAAATCGCGTGCGTGTTGCTGGACCCCATGCCACACCGTGTTGGCCTGAAGCCCGCGGAACCGGAGTTCGTGAGCACCCTGTACAAGTGGACGCGCGACAATGGCGCACTGCTCGTTTTCGACGAGGTGATCACCTTCCGATCAGAATTTGGCGGGGCCCAGACGTGGTACGACGTCAGGCCAGATTTGACCGCGTTGGGCAAGGCCATCGGCGGCGGCTTCCCGGTTGGTGCAATTGCCGGCCGTCGAGAGGTCATGGATGTCATGAACCCGCTCGCGGAACACGTACTGTTCCCGCACTCCGGCACGTTCTCGGCCAACCCGATCACGATGACCGCCGGCCTTGTTGCCATGGACCTCTTCGACGTAACGGCGGTCGCCCGAGTCAACGCCCTGGCCAAGCGGGCGATGGACGGCATCGAAGAAGCCATCATTGCGACAGGTATCAAGGCATGTGTGACCGGCGGCGGCTCCATGTTCCGTATCCATCTCAAGCAATTTCCGCCCAGGAACTACCGCGAGGCATTCCCTGCAGCGGAAGAGACTCAGCAGATGAAGCTCCTGCTCGACCACCTGTTCGACGAGGGCTTCATGATGATCAACACCTGTTCGGCAACCATCTCAACACCAATGGGTGAGTCGGAAATAGACAGCCTCGTTGCGGCCTTTAAGAGCGGGTTCACCCGGCTTGTCTGAGTTGTCTCAAAGACTTTAAACGGAGTCTGGCCTGCGCGAAAGGAGGCGCAGCGACGACCCAGTAACATGAATCAAGACATGACCAATGGAGGAACGCGGCCTGGGCAGAGGACTTTGTTGGCGTACTGCCTTTCAGGTGAGGCCCTTGTGACGCAGACTTTAGTGACTCACGTAAAGGCCTTGATGGTGCGCACCTGCTCTTTGCCCTGGCGGCAGTTGGTCAACCCAGCCGCCAGGAGCATCAGCAAGTAGAATGTTCTGGCCTTCCGCATGGTCACGCAACCCCAATGGAAAAAATACCTGAAACGATACCTGTTGGCGCGCCGATGCAAAAGGACAAACCAGGATATGTGGAGAATGATGATGGCTCAATTCGGGCCGGCAGACTACAATAGGCTTTGGAATCATTTTCTCCACTGGGGGCTCATCTGGGTGGAGAAACAGAAGGAGAGAACATGCGCAATACGATCGAGACCTATCGTTGGGAAGATATGCCACTAGAAAATTTGAAGGAAGGCATAGACCGGCGGGTTATTAGCGGTGAGAAGGGCATGGTGGCCCATGTCTATCTGAAGAAGGGCGCCGTCGTGCCTCGCCACACCCATGAGAACGAGCAACTGACCTATCTCCTCGAGGGTGCCCTGCGGTTTTGGATTGGGGAGCCGGAAAGAGAGCTTGTGTTACGGGCCGGAGAAGTGCTGCGGATTCCAGCAAATGTGCCGCACAAGGCGGAAGCGATAGAGGATACCCTGGATGTGGATTTCTTTTCGCCGCCACGACAGGACTGGTTAGATGGCAGCGATGCCTACATGAGGGGGTAACTCATGGATTTAGGACTTGGAAACAAAGTGGCTTTGGTGGCTGCAGCGAGTCGTGGACTGGGTCGTGCCATTGCGCAAGAGCTGGCAGCCGAGGGCTGCTCATTGGTGATGTGTGCCCGGGGTGCCCAAGACCTGGAGGCCGCAGCACAGGAGATACGCGACCAAACCGGAGTCCCGGTATTGGCCAAAACCGCAGACATGGCCGAAACGGATCAGATCAATTCTCTTGTAGAAGAAGGCCTTGCCCGTTTTGGGCAGATTGATATTCTGGTGAGCAATGCGGGTGGTCCACCGCCCGGCCCGTTCGAGACTCATGATGCGGCGGCCTGGGAACGCGCCTTCCACACGACTCTGGGCGGCGTAGTCTGCTTGTCTCGGTTGCTCCTACCGGGGATGCGTGACCGCCGCTGGGGTCGCATGCTCAACATTACTTCCATGGCTGTTAAACAGCCCGTGGACAACCTGATCCTTTCCAACAGTATGCGGGCCGCTGTGACGGGCTTTGCCCGGACCCTGGCCAATGAGGTGGCCGCCGAGGGGATTACGGTCAATAACCTGATGCCTGGTTATACGCGCACGGACCGCCTCGTTCAGTTGGCGGCAGATAGTGCGGCCCGAGACGGGGTCAGTGAAGCGGAGATCTACGCTCGCTGGGAGAACCAAACCCCCATGGGCCGAGTTGGAGAACCCCGAGAGTTCGCGGCGCTGGCCGCCTTCCTCGCCTCGGATCGCGCCTCCTACATCACGGGCCAATCCATCGCGGTTGATGGTGGCTGTATCCGTTCATTGCTTTAATCAAAGCGGCTGATTCTCAGTTAGCCGCCTTGGCCGAAATACCTTGGGTGCTGGAAATCAAGAATAAAAACCTCGCCATTGTCCGCAATAACCCCATACTCGCGCAGCATGGGCTGGAAAACACCCTTGATGGGGAAGGTGGGGCGTTGGCCTATGGAAAGAGCTCAAAAGATGTACATAAGGAACGCTCCTACTAGTTTCAAGAGTCAACCCTTTGCGGTGCTATCGACCCTACATAGCAATAATCATGTCAGGTGCCTATGTGGTGGTCAAGAAATGCACCACCGGTGAAAAGCAAGCTAGACAACGAGCTTTTTAACCAAAAAAACCAGCCCCTTACCCCGAACCTGCTTCCGTTTTCCTTCCGTTTTCCTTCGCGCGTCCTACCAACAGACTATCCGTTCTATTCCTGGTCTCACGCTTCCGCGAGTTTCGCAGTGAAGACCTTATGGAGGTGGATCAAGGCTGCCGCCTCGGGGGCAGAACTGCTGACAAGACCCACAACCAAGCCACCTTCGGGGTCGTTAGAGGTGGAGAAGGTCAGCGCACAGATCCAAGTCTCCTCCAAGAGGGCAGTGAGCTGGCGCGGGGCTGTGCCGGCATCGTTGCAACGCCGCAAGTTCTCCAATACCGTCACCAAGATGGAGGGGACCACCTCGCCCATGCCACCGCTGCCCACTTCGGCCACCACCAGGCCACTGTTGTCGGAAACGTAAGCCCGTTCACCACCCGTCATTTTCAGAGCCCACTCGAGCAGGAGTTGCCACACCTGGTCACGGTAGACATTCGGGTCCTTGAAACCCGCTGAGGGCGGTTCTGGTAGCGATCGGGCCGTCGCGGCGGGCAGAGGCTGTGGCGAGTCGGATGAGGCTCCCGGATCGGGGCAGAGCGGAATGTCCGCATGGGTGCGGCGACCGGCAAGCTGAGCCGCAAGAGACTGGGCCTGCTTCTTATCAAATGAGCTGTCGAACTTCTTCATCCTTCTCCTCCTGAGGGTCCGCGAGACTGATAATCTCATTGGCGAGCGCTGTGAACCGGCGCGCTTCGGGATGTTCGCGCCGGCCGATCAGGGCCAGCGGAGCACCCAATTCCAGTGCACGAGCAAATATATCTGCACGGGGGATGGTGGTGTCGAGCACCGAAGGAAACGATTGCCATACCTCACCCGCAATGCGGAAACTGAGGTCTTCGGCCTTCTCGAACATGTTGAGCACCATGCCCAGGTAGGTGAGACCGGGGTTCTCCTCCTTCTGGACCACATCCAGCACCTGGAGGATCTGGTTGATGGAGCGCAGGTTCAAACTGTCCACCTTGAAGGGCACCAACACATGGCTGCCGACCCGCAAAACGGCGCGGGTGATCATGCCCATACCCGCTGGCGTGTCAAAGATCACCAGATCGTGGGTTTGACGAAGTTGGCGAGCCAAATCATCTAAGCCGTCACCGCCGAAGATCAGCTTTTCGTACTGGGGGATCGCCTTGATGGCCAGGCGCCCCTTCGTGAGCAGGCTGAGCTGGGCAAGCTTGCTCTTGATCAACACCTTGTCCAGATTCTCCTTATTTCTGAGCACTTCCACCAAACCAGGGAATTCCATGTTGCCCTTGGCCAGACAGAGATTGAGAGCGCCCTGGGGATCCGTGTCCACCAGGGCGGTACGATAACCCAACCTGGCGAAGGCCACGGCCAGGTTGAGCGCAATGGTTGTTTTACCTACGCCACCCTTTTGACTAGCTATGACGAGTTTCACGAAGCCTCCTTGTCCGAAGTGTACCCGAGTTGATTCAGGCGTTGAATATTTACATTGACCGTACGGTTATCGGGCTGCAGCTCGCGGGCCGTTTCGAAACAGGCGAGCGCCTCGGCATATTGCTTGGAAAGCAACTTTTCGACCCCCTTCTCCAGCAGGCTTTCGAAATTGACCGGGCTCGTGCCCTGTTCGCCGAAACGCAGGCTCTGCTCTTCCTCAAAGACTGCATTGAGCAGCAGATTGTCCAGGCTACCGGTGATGTTGCTCGGCCCCATTTCCTCGGCATCAATTTTCTTACACACCACCTTTCCCTGGCGGTCGTGAACCTCGGCGGAGGCTACCAGGCGCTTGAACGCCTCCTTTCCTTCGCCGCTCCCGTCGCGGCACGCCCACAGTTGGCCTTTGACCATTGTGATCGTCCCAATCCCGCAGTCCAAGCGCACGGTGTGATCGCCAATCGCAGCGATCTGAAGGTAGTCGGAGAGTTTGAAAGTGTAATGACCGTCGTCGCCCGCCAGTTTCTCTGCGGCAATTTTGCGCAGCCGCTTCATGGAGACCGGTTTCTCCAGCACCATGATATTGCTGGCCGCCGGGATGTGGTTGTGGTAATCGGAGATGTAGGCCGAAACAAAGATCAAGGGGATGTGGATGTCGCGGTTGGAGAGGAAACTGATCAACTCCAGGCCCGAGCCATCAGGCAAGTTGATGTCGGAGAAAATCAGGTCTGGTGGCTGCTTCTCGATGGACTCCAGGGCCTGGGAGAGGTTCACACAGCCGCGTGCACGCACGTTATCCAGGCCCTCCATGAACTTGATCATGGACTCCAACAGGAAGAACTCGTCTTCCACGATCAGAATCCGCTTCATATCTTTCCCTATCATGACGGTAACTTGAAGATCGATTGCATCACATCGATGCCACACTCCAGGTTGCCACACCAATCGAGGAAACGTGTCACCATTTCCTTGCCGCGGAATACCGCGCCGTGCTGGGGTGCGATCACCTCAATGTCCAACCCGGCGACCATATCCACCCATGCACGCAATGCCTTGTTACATGTCATGTAGCGTCTGTGGAAGCCCTCCATGTATTGCAGATGATCGTCGAAGTCCTTCACGAAGCGCTCCTCGGTACCCAATGAGGCACCCAGGTCCCCGGTGTAAAGAACTTTCGAGACCGGATCATAGATCTGGAAGTTACCCACCGAGTGAAGGAAGTGAGCGGGCAGGATCAGCAAAGGCGAGCCGCCCAGTTTCAGCACCATTCCCTCGTCGGGAATGGCGTTCAGGCGGTCCTCCACCAGATTGTCCAGACCGAAGTGGGGCACGAAGCGAACCCACAGCGCCGAACACCAGGCCAGGGCGTCGGTGGTCAGCAGCCAGCCATTGACCGCCGCCACGATGTCGGGGTCCTGGTGTGAGAGAAAGATGTGCTTGAGTTGTCTGATTTTGATAAGGCCACTGACCTGTGCCATGGTCTGCTTGTATGCCTTGTGTCCGCCCGGGTCGAGGATGATCGTTTCCTCACCGTGCTGGATCATATGCTGGTTCGCCTGCACCGCCAAGCCATGGCCGAAGTCGTCCAACCAGATGTTGCGGTGGGATTCCGATTCGTAGAGTAAATCCATGGACGCCTCCTTAAATGAGCTTTTCGATTTGCTGTACTGCGCGGTTCATGTCCAGAAAAACCAGACCCAGTTTCGCGTCCTTGGAGGTGAGTACCACCAGGACCACCCCTTCGGAAGCGTTTTGGGCGAGGGCGTAACCCTGGTTGCCCTTGACGAAGACCTGTTTCAGGTTGCCCCGTTCCAATTCCTGGGAGGTGCGCTCCCCCAAGCTGAGCAGCGTGCTGGTCATGCCCGCGACCCGGCCCTCGTCAATAGATTGAGGCAGGGCGCTGGCGATCATAAGCCCATCCTCGGATACCACGGCACAGCCCTCTACGTCCGGGGTGCCCGACTGCATAAAACGCAAGATTTCGTTGATTTGCTCAACGCGATTCATTGAGAACTCCTTCTTTTTTATTTTCTAGGGGCAGGAACACGGAGATTCTCGTACCGCACCCCCGCTCCGAGACCACCACGAGACGGCCTCCAATTTTTTCAACCGCCGTTTTGCACAAGGCCAGGCCAATACCGCTGCCCATGCTTTTGGTGGTGTAGAACAGGCGCGTACACCTGGCAAGAACTTCCGGTGTCATGCCGGCCCCTGTGTCCTGCACTGTGAAAGTAAAGGTTCGGCCAGAGTCCGTGAGGCCCGCATGAACCTCAATCGAGTCGCCGGAACGACAGGCCTGTTTGGCATTGTTGAGCAGGTTAAAGAGAATGCCCCGAATGCCACCGCTGTCCAGGGGTAGCAAGGGCAGGGTCTCCACATCTGTCTCCAATTGGATGCCCATGGCCTTGAGCTGTCGCGAGAAGATGGTGCAAGCCTCGCGGATACCGTGGTCCACCGCCTGGTTCCGTTTGGAAGCCAGATTGCGGGTGCTGGAACCCAGACCCTCGAAGCTCAGTTTCATGCGCCGGATTTCCATGAGGATTCCGTGAAGTTGAGTCTGAAGATCCTCATCGACACAGTCTTCAGTGATGAGTTCAACCAGGGCCTGGATCGAGGCCAGTGGGTTTTTGAACTCGTGTAGGATACAAGGCAGAACCTCGTTGATGGTGGCCGTCTCCATGAGGCGGTCACGCTCCTCCCTGACCTGGAACAAGGCTGTTTGGTCCGTAATTGCGGCCATATACCCAACCGGTGCGCAACTATCCCCAAAAGTAGCGTTGATTCGGCAGTGCAACCGCCGTTGCTCACCGTCAACCAATACTTGGATGTGAGCCTCACGAACACCCTCACCCACGGTAACCGGCGGTTGGGAGCAGAAATCGGCCACGAAATCGTTCCCCAGAGCGGCCTCGCGGTCGGGATACAGCAACCGCGCCGCTGCCGGGTTAGTGTAGATCACCATGCCCGCACTATCGAGACAGACCAATGCGGCCGGGCAGCAATCCATTATTTTTTTGAAGTTAAGCGTCGCCACGATTCCTCCAAAACGAAACAGGTTTGAGATGAAGCAAGGTAGATGCCAAATCAAGTTTCCGTAAACAAGCAGAGGAACGCCCACCTCCTAACCCGGACGAGCCGGAAAAGGTTAAGACAGCGCGGAGTTTGCGCCAGGCTCGTCCGGGAGCTGCCAGGTCTCAGTCACTAACCCAGGCGGGAGCCCGGGTAATGCACGAAAGCCAGGACACCCACTTTTTTGCTGGTGAGATAGGAACCTACCTGGTATTTGCCCATGGTAATGAGGCCAGGTGTTTTCTCGTCCAACCAGAGGATGAAGAGATCTCCCAAACCCATGGGCCAATGATTGCCGAGCACCCCCTTCAGATATTCCAACTTTGAAAGCGCGTGGATAGCTCTGCCGCTCACAGAAAGTGGGTGTCCTGGTTTTCCTTGGGACGAACGCACTTGGAAATGGGCCAATACGCAGAGGTCGGCGGGGCACTGAATCTGAGGGATGGGAGGGGTTGGCAATGGTTGACTCGCAACCCCTCCAACCCGGATTAAAGGACTTGGAAGGGAAGGTTTCGCCAGTATTTCCTGAACTTGCGATCAGGCATGGCCTTCTTCTTGGGCTTGCTCTGACCCGCTTCCCATTGCTCGCGGGTCTTGACTTTTATGGGCTCTTTCTTCGCCTTTGTCAGCATATTGTTGAGTTTGCTCAGGTCGGTTTGTGCCTGGAAGCGGGTATCCACATCAGCGATACGCTCTTCCAGTACCTTCTTCTGAGCGAGTTGATTGGTGGTGGGACGGCCATAATAACCGCTGACCGCGCCGTATAGATCGACCACATCGTCGCGTAAGCGCGGGCTCCCCGAGAAAAGACCCTTGGACTCCGTATTGGCCATCTCTTTCAAGAGTTCATCCAGGCTCTGTGAGCGTGCCTCGAGTTCCTTGAGCAGCTTGCCTTTTTTCAGGTCTTTTTTCGCCGCGTCACATTGGTCTTTCAGATCGGCAACGCAGTCGATGACAAAGGCCAGCTCCCCCTGGGAACGGTAGAGCGACATGACCGTGTCGTTCTGCAGCTTGCGGTCCTCGGCAGAATGCTCGTTGAGTCGGCTGGGCAAGAGTTCAACGGTCGATTCATAGACCTGTTTGCCTTTGTTGAGCTTGATGGTGTATGTACCTTCGGGCACAAGGGGTCCCATCATGGCACCGAACAGCAGGCCCGGCTGCTGCGCCACGCGCGGTGGCTTGAGCCTCATGGACCAGTTGACCCGATTGATGCCACGGCGTTTGCCGCCGGGCAGGGTAGCCACTTTTTCACCCGCCTCGTTGAAGATGTCAACACTCAGCTTGCCGAAGATATGCCGTTTCTTGAGGTAGTAGGTGATGGTCAGACCTGCGGGTGGGTTGGCCGCCACATAGGTCCCCGAGCCGCCAAAGCCAAAGGGGTTGCCCGCAGCATCGGCCCGAGAGGGACGCGATGGGAGCAGGGCTGCTTTTTCAGCCACAATCTCCGCGTTCAAACCTCGCAGAGGCGAAATGTCGTCAATAACGTAGATACCACGGCCATGGGTGGCAACCACCAGGTCGTGCTCGCGCTTCTGGAAGACCATGTCCTTGACCGCCACCTTGTCGGGGATGCCCCCCGTGAAGTGCAGCCATTGCTTCCCTTCATCCAGGCTGGCAAACAAGCCCATTTCGGTTCCCAGGAACAACATATTTGGGTTTACATAGTCCTGGCGAATGACATGACAGTAAGAGTTGAGCTCGTCCGTGGCCAGAGATGTCCAGGTTTTGCCGTAGTCACCTGTCTTGTAGACATAAGGCTTGCGGTCGCCGGTTCGATGACCATCAAAGGTTACATAAGCGGTGGCCACATCGAAATTGCTTGCCTCGATGCCGGAAACCCAGGTCGCCTTGGGCAGGTCGGGCACGTTAGCGACCACGTTCGTCCAGGTTTTGCCGCCGTCTTGGGTCAGCTGCAGATTGCCGTCATCGGTACCTACCCACACAAGGTTCTTGTCCTTGGGCGATTCGGCGATGGTGAAAATGGAGCAATGGTTCTCTGCGGCGGTCACATCTGTGGTGATGCCACCCGACTCTTCTTGACGGAGTTTCTCCGGGTCATTGGTGGTCAAGTCATCGGAGATTCGCTCCCAAGAATCACCGCGATCATGGGATCGGTAGAGGTACTGGGACCCGTAATAAATGGTGCCACCGCTAGGACTCTGGGCGAAACCCGCGTTCCAATTGTAGCGATCGCGGTCCATTTGCACTTCCGGATAGGGTCGAATATCCTTTTGTTCGTTGGTGATCTTGTCGAAGCGGGAGATCCTGCCGCCCTGGATGGTCCAGTAGACAAAGCGGGGGTCGGTGCGATCTGCGGCCACATGGAATCCGTCGCCGCCACCCACATTCTTCCAATGGGCGTTGGTGATGCCGCCGGGCGCCGCCGAAGGCGCCATCCAGGAACCGTTGTCTTGCAAACCGCCGTAGACATTGTAGGGGATCGCCTCATCCGCCGTGACATGGTAGAACTGTGAGACCGGCAGGGTGCCGACAAAGCGCCAGTTCTTGGTGCGGTCGTGGCTAACGTACATGCCGCCATCCGTGCCAGCGATCAGGTGATCCGTGTTCTCCGGGTCGATCCACAGGGCCTGCCAATCCGGGTGAACTCCGCTGCCGAACATGCCTCCGCTAAACGATTTTCCACCGTCCTCGCTCACGGACAAGGAGAAGGAGGGGTTGTAAACCCGATTGTAATCCTCGGGGTCGACCTTGATGATCGAGAGATAGAAGGGGCGCGCCACGATACCGCCGGCACTGTTGACCAGCTCCCAGCTATGGCCCGCGTCGTCTGAACGATAGAGCCCGGTCTTGGAGCACTCCACCATGGCGTAGAGCCGGTTGGGGCGCGAGGGCGCGATTTCGAGGTCGATGCGACCCAGATCACCCTCGGGAATGCCGTTTCGCATTTCGTTCCAGGTCTTGCCCCCGTCTGTTGACTTGAACATGCCGCTGTCCGGGCCGCCCGATTCGAAGAAATAGGGGTAGCGACGCACTTGCCACATGGAGGCATACATGGTGTCCGGTTCTTGGGGGTCCAGGTCCACATCCACACAACCCGCAAGCACGCCATCGCCCAAGATACGTTCCCAGGTTTTTCCGCCGTCGCTGGTTTTGTAGAGGCCGCGCTCTTCGTTGGCGCTCCAGAGGTGGCCGAGGGCGGCCACAAACACCACATCGGAGTTATCTGGATGAACCACAATCTCGCCGATTCGTTCGCTGTCGGCAAGCCCCATATGCGCCCAGGTCTTGCCGCCGTCACTTGATTTGTAGACGCCGTCACCGATTGAGGTTGAGTTACGTGTGTTGATCTCTCCCGTACCGAGCCAAATGGTCTCGGGATCATTGGGGTCCACCGTCACACAGCCGATGGCCTGGGTGTGGTCGTCGAACAGTGGCGCCACATTGATGCCACCATCTTCGCTAACCCAAAGGCCGCCGCTGGCCGTGGCGATGTAGAGTTTTTTGGCGGTGCCTGCGAAATCGGTCGTGCGCCCGCTCATGGTAGCGGAACCAATGTTCCGTGCCTTGATTTCACCAAAAACTGCGGCATCCAATTTGTCGTCGGCCGCGCTGGCAAAGAAACAGAAACAGAAAACAAGCATATAAAGGAGCTTCACTTTTCCCTCCCAATCAAATCAATGCGAGCAGAAAAGGCCCGCCCGTTCCGGCTTATGGCCGGTGTTTGTGTTTGTCCCGGAAGGCGGCGGGCGTGAACGCCCACCGCGATATGTCGGCTCGAATACAGCCCCTTAGTTTCCGTCCTTTTTCTCTGTTTCCTCTGGCTTCGGGGGGGCTGGTGCTGGTTTG
>Ga0316189_10004374_pt1 | contig 13594 bp, 10 predicted proteins | sample LowCovwburrow_MG_FD_204930 | JGI IMG/M metagenome (GOLD analysis project Ga0316189, IMG submission 204930) | Coastal sediment microbial communities from Maine, United States - Lowes Cove worm burrow | ecosystem: Environmental > Aquatic > Marine > Coastal > Sediment | place: USA: Maine...
CTCCTTCCATCACCTACGGTGCCTGGATTGGTCGTAACGTAAGCGCATAAGCCACAACTTAGCGCGAATGTGAATACCCAAGAGCGGGGGTGGGGAAACTCGCCTCCGCTTTCTCATTATAAAAACACTGGACAAGAAAAATGAAACATGAGTTCAAGACCAGCCCCAAGGTTGATGGGGTACCACAGGGACGCTCAACAATTCATGGGTCGGCCCGCATTATCGATACACACCGTCAGATCGTTCAAGTCGTCGATCCAGACGGGAAGGTTCACGAGCATACTCGTGAGAACGCTAGGTTCCTAGTACGCGAACGCAAATGGAAATGGCCGCTTGGCATTCCTCCCCGTTCACGCGGAATGGTGAAACTCGTTGATGGCACGATCATCGAAGAGCAATTGAAGGATGAAGTAGATGGCGAAGACTCCAACATTAAAGCCCGTACCAGCGCCGCTAAAAAAGATAGTCCCGAAGAAGGGGCGGATGAACTCGGGTTTCAGGCGGAGTTCGATCCTGCTGCCGAGGCACTCACTCAGCTCCGGTCCCAAGCCGAAGGCTTAGGCATCAAAGTAGACAAGCGTTGGGGTAAGAAAAAACTCCAGCAAAAGATTGACGACACACAATAACGGAGAGCAACCGTGGCATTCACTTTCACTGTCGAAGATGGTACACCCATCGCGGACTCAAACAGCTACGTCGCGGTTGCGGACGCCGACGACTACTACGAAATCGATCAAAACTTCGCGGCGACGTGGACCGCGTATACCACAGGGGAAAAAGAAGAACGCCTTGCTTGGTCCTCGCGCATCCTAGATCAGAAATGTCTTTTCGAAGGCTACCGCGTCGCCTCCACACAGTCGATGCGTTGGCCGCGTTACGGCGTCTGTGATAAAGACGGCGAAGCGATCTCCCGCACGACGATCCCCTGGCAGCTTCAGGAAGCTGTTCTTGAGCATCTCAAGTATTCTGTCACGAATGATGCGACGACCGGCAGCGACGTTGACTACCTATCGAAGGTTGTCGTTGATGTGATCGAGCTTGAGTATCAGGAAGACACCGCGCAAACAAATGTACCCAATATTCTAAATAACATCTTAGACCCAATTGGGAAGTACATCGTTGGTGGCCGTGGCTCTGGTAAGATTAGGAAAGCTTGATGGGATTACGCAGCACAGTAGCTAACGCAGTCGCTGGAGCCTTCACGGCTGTCGGCGATCTGAAGGACACCGTGACGTTTGTCTCTATAACTGAAGGGACATACAATAGCGCCACGGACACGTTCGGTGACACCGAAACGGCTTACGTAGTCGAGGCCCCTGTACTGTCTCCGACTGAAGCTGAGTTGTCTTGGTTCCCCGCAACTGACTCGATCACACGTAAGATCATCTTCAAAGCGACAGACATCGTTGAACCTAAGCTGAAGGATCAGGTTGAGATCAGCGGTACGCGCTTCGAAGTCATGCGTACGAAATCTGTCCCCGGTGCATCGATCTACATCGTGTGGATACAGGGAGTTTGATTTGGGTAAGATAACCGGGATCAACGCAGAAATGAAACGTCTTGAGGCGGAGATTACGCGCCTTGAGAAAGAGGCCGTAGCTGATGTAAAGGTTGCGGCTATCACTGTTGTTAAAGCTATGCACTCTCGCACCCCGGTGTGGACCGGTGAGGCCGTGCGTAACTTCACGGTAGGTATCGGAAGCAGAAACAATTCAAAGGCTCCAGGCGGCCCTCAGCCACCTCCCGGCAGCACGCCAAAGGGCTTAGGTGGGGAACAGAACCGCGCCTCGATGGAAAGTGGGTCATTGTCTGCTGCGAACAGTGCACTGAATAAGTTGAAAGACTTGGACAAAAACGTTATAGTGTCTAACACGGTCGATGCGGCCAAATGGGATTTGCTCGATAACGGCAGTGCCCCCACTAGAGAAAGAGCCAGAAACCCTGGTGGAATTTCGGCGTTGGCTATTCAGGGTGCCCGCGCCAAACTAACGAACTGGAAATAGAATGGCAATGGACACAGAAGCCGTAAGAGTACAATTGGTAGACACACTCGTCGCCGACTTTGCAGCCGCACATCCTCTAGCCAAGATCAACTACGAAAACTTACGGCTGGATCAAGATGACGACAACGGATGGATTTATATTAGCGTTATTCCTGGCGATCTCGTTAGGCGGAATCTGGGGAGCCGTGCGACAAGTGGCAATGTTGCGAACTATTCGCAATTCGGAATTGTCCAAGTCCAAATGGCAATCAAAAAAGACGGTGGAACAAGAACGCTCCACCAATTCGCAGACACGATAATCACGTCTCTGCAAGATAGGGATTGGTCGATCAGTGGCGGTCGGCTATTCACCAGCAACGGGGATCGCCGCACACGCGGGATTGTCGCTGGGTCTTTCGCCATGAACGTTAACATCGAGTGGGAATACCACACATCATTAAGCTAAACTGCGACCGGGCAACCGGTCGTCCCCACCGGGTAAGGATAAACTATGACTTGGCGCAGAGACGCTTATACGTACACCAGAGCTAGGACGCAACAGGAAGTCACCCGGTTCTGTCAGAAGGCGGACTGGAACAAATTCATATACCTGTTCCGCGACTTCGTAAACTCAGTTTCATTTCCCGAATCCGCCACGGCAACACCGAGAGACATATCTTTCTATGTCCAAGGCTTACCCGCCGATGGCGTGGATATCCTCGTCCTAACGTTTGCACGCACTGTGGACTTCGCGGATGACTTCGCCGGGTCGAATGCTACCGTTGGCGTCAACCCTACAGCAACTGCCGAATACGACGTTCAAAAGAACGGCGTATCGATTGGGCATATTAGCATCTCAACAGGTGGCGTCGCGACGTTTGTCACTGATGGCACTACGGCTCAATTCGTAGACGACGACTACCTGACTATCGTAGCGCCCACACCGCAAGACGCCACACTAGCCGACGTATCGATCACACTGGTGGGGAGTGAACCTGCCGCATAACTAGAAGCAAGTAATAATAAGAAAAAACTCACGTTAGTTGAGTACGCGAAATGGCAAGGGGGGGTTGGCCGCGCGTCCCGTTTACTTATGATCGGGAGCGTGTTCAAAAAGAAGTTGATAAATTTAGACAGTCTGCGGATTGGCACAGATTTATTGCGCTTTTTCGCGATTGTATACAATCAATAACCTTCCCAGAAGATTTGACGGGGGGAGGAGTGCCGGGTCCGCCGGGTCCGCCGGGACCAGCAGGCGCAGATGGAGCTGATGGTGTCGATGGCGCGGATGGTACGAACGGTATTGATGGTGCTGACGGCGCTGATGGTGCTACCGGTAACACCGGTCCTATTGGGCCTATTGGCCCTGTGGGGCCTGCCGGTGCCGACGGACTGGACGGCGCTGATGGCGTTGATGGGGCTGTAGGTAATGATGGTGCGGATGGTGCGCCCGGTGCTGATGGCTTGGACGGTGCTGATGGCGCAACTGGGCCTATTGGTCCTCAAGGCCCTGCCGGTCTGGATGGTGCGGACGGCGCTGATGGTGTTGATGGAGCCGACGGCGCGACTGGGCCTCCTGGGCCTCCTGGCCCTCCTGGCCCTCCTGGCGGCAATGTAACAGAACAAATAGTTGAGTTTCCCTTTTGGGATCGTAGCTCCGTCTCATCGGGTCGCGTTTTTGGTATGGTGTTCGTACGGGACGTTACGTTCGCTGATCAGTTTCGCGGGGCACAAGGCTGGGTGCGTATCCCGCCGCGCTGGACTAATTACTTCAGAATTTATAACAACAACACGCATGTTGGCCGGATATTCATGTATACGAACGGTACGTTCCAGTTCACCACTTTGGGCAGCACCGTTACTTTCCAGGCTGGGGACATGCTGACTATACGTACGTTCGGCTCGCGGGACACCCGAGTACGTGATTTAGCTATCACACTAAGGGGCATTGCAGACGAAGACCCGAGCTTCTTCACCCTCCCCTAACGCCGCACAAACCTTGACAAAAACTTAAAATTGTGTTAGGCAACAGCGTACACAATCGCGCGCTGTTGTACTATCTTAACCCTTGCAAGGGATGCCCAATCATGGTCACAATTAATTCGGCGGAAGCAAATCGCGCTTCCATTCGATATCTTAAAGAATCTACTTGGGGCACTACGCCTGCCTCCGGCACTACGCGTCAAGTCCGCTTGACTTCTTCTTCGCTGTCTGCCTCTAAAGAAACGCAGATTTCTGACGAAATTCGTGCGGATCGCATGATCCCATCGATTGCTGAAGTTTCTGCTCTGTCGAGCGGTTCCATCGAGGGTGAGTTCTCGGCTGGTACGTACGACGATTTCTTCGAGTCCTTCCTTCTTGGTGCTTGGTCGCAAGCGATGAACCACTTCCTCGTGAAGGGTACAACGGTTACGGTCACGGGTGCTTCTGAAATCACCATCACCGGCACGGACTGGACTGACTGGCTCGCCAGTGGACAGTACATCAAACTCGAAGGGTTCCTTGACCCTGAGAACAACGGCGTCTTCACGATGTCCGGCACTGCTGCGTTCTCCGGCGGCAACACTGTCATAACTGTCACTGAGTCCTCGCTGGTTGTTGAAAGCGGTTCCGCTTACACGACTATCATGGATGCCCGTGACGTTCTTACCAAAGCAACGACTGTTACTGTCGAATCTGGCAACGTCATTGACAACAATTCCGGTACGCCTTTCTCCGGTTTGGTGGCTGGTCAGACGATCTTCCTTGACTCGCGTCTAGGTAAAGAGACCGGAACGATCACCTTCTCGGACGCTCCTGTTGCAGGTGAGTCCACGGTAATCAGCGACGGTACGAACACGGCGAAAACCTACGAGTGGAATACTTCGGCAGCAGCCGCCACTTCGGGTAACGTCTTCATCCTCCTCACCGCTTCTGAAGGTGGTAACACGATTGGGCTTCACGAAGCCGTCAACGATCAGTTCCGCCGCAAGAACAGCCGCGTTTCTTCTGCCGTTACGACCGGTACGAAAGAAACAGGTACGTTCACGTTCATCACGGGCGCAATGACTGCCGGTGACAGCGTAAGCGTAAATGACGGTTCGGTTACTGTTACTTACACCTTTATCGCTGGTTCCACTAACTCCGGTACTGACGTTGGTGTGGGTGCTTCGCACACGGACTCCGGTACTAACCTCGCAGCCGCAATCAACGCTCAGTACGCCGCAGGCGTATCGCGTTGCTCGGCTTCGGGTACGGATACGGTTACTGTTACCAACGATTTCTACATCGATGGTGCCTTGGTCGAAATCGCTGACAGCAGCAACTACCTAACGGTTGCTGACTTCAGTTCGGGTGTTGCTCCGATCCTGACTTTCCGTAACGGTTTCTACACGGGTGGATCGATCACAACGACCGCAACGAACGACACCACGGTTGACTTCTCCGGTGGTGATGCTTCTAAGGGTGGTTTCAAAACGGTTCAATCAATCGGCAGCTCCGGTCTAACCGTTACTGTTGATGAAACAACCGCAGCCGACACTAACGCCGGTAGTGTTGAAGTTGTCGTCAAGGGTTCGCACTTGCGCAACCCAGGTACGGTAGCCTCGATCACGAAGCAGTCCTACTCGATTGAGCAGGAGTTCACTGACGTCGGGAAATACTTCCTGATGGATGGCATGCGCGTTGGTACCTTCAACATGAGTGTTGAGTCCGGTGCTATCGTGACTTGCTCGTTCGACTTCACTGGTCGTGAGACCACGACGTCGGATACGGCAACTCTTGGTCTTGCACCTTACACTGTTCTCGGCTCCACCAACACCGAAGTGATGAATGCCACTTCAAACGTTGGTACGGTTGAGAAAGAGGGTGCCGCACTGTCTCAGGCTGTTCTTGAGCTGGGCTTCGAAGCAGATGCCAACCTGCGCGAGCAGAACGCTGTCGGGAACAAGTTCCCCGCTGGTGTTGGCTACGGTCGTTTCTCACTCTCCGGCAACATGATGGTTTACTTTGAAGATTTCGAGTTCTACAACATCTTCATCAACCACCAGACCACTTCTTTGAAGTTTGACTTCGAAGATACGGACAACATGAAGTACGTGTTCACGATCCCTGCCCTGAAGATTTCGGAAGACCCGATTTCGCCAACAGGTATCGACACTGACGTTATGGAAGAAATCGGTTTCGAAGCCTTCCGTGACTCGACCCTGAACACTCAGATGATGATCGACCGGTTCTCTTCGGTCTGGCCGATGACATTCTGATCTAAGTTCTTCTTGGGACTTGACAAACAGCGCCCTCGCACTTATTGTGCGGGGGTGTTTTGTATGCACAACCCAACGAGGAACAAATGACCGCGAAGAAAACCGCTGTTAAAAAAGCGGAAGTAAATGTGCCACAAATGCCAACCCTGTACGAATTGTTCGAGACGGACATCGAAGCAGGTGAAGGCGGTAAATGGCTAGAACTCATCCCTGGCATCTCTTTCAAACTACGCCGCTTCACATCCACCGCGTCGCTCAACTCACGTCGTAGGCTGTTAGCTGGTTTAGCAAGCCGCGTGACTAGCGACGGTGATATTGACTCTAAGCTTGAGACCGAGCTTATGATCGAGCAGATGGCTGAAGCAATCATTGTTGATTGGAAGGGTGTGGCGGATCGCGACGGTAACGAGCTTGCTTGTACTTACGAAAACCGCAAGAGGGTTCTTACCGATCTCCCCGACGTTCGTGCGTTGCTGTCTGACCATGCGGCAAACATCGACAACTATCGGCGGGAGCAACTGGACGCGATTGAAAAAAACTAATCTCGGTCTTGGACTACTACCTGAAGCTTGGCGCGAAGCATAAGCATCTCGACAAGCTCAGGAAGTTACAAAAGACCGGACAACGCGTTAAGTCATTAGAAGATGAAGCCAACATCATACCCGGCGCGCGATGGGTATGGGCGGCGTGGGAAGAATTATCCTCACGCCGTCTGTGGAATGAGAGCGGGCCGCAGCCCATTCAGATTTCAGAAATGTTAGCGTACACGGATTATCATTGTATTCCTAATGGTACGCTTAGAGAAGATTTATATTATTGCCTCGTGGGCCTGGACAACAAATACTTAGGTCACATGAGAGATCAACGCAATAGGCAACAACGTCAAGCCCAGCAAAAGAACAAAAACAGTACCCGTGGTCTTGGGAGAAAATAAGTTGCAGGTTAACTCTGTATCGTGTTAATCTGTACTCACCTAATTCACGGAGATACTGGTGGCACTCGAACTCCAACTCAACACCCAAAAAGCTGCACAACAACTCAAAGACGCCAAGGCGGCGGTTGAACAGCTAGGTGCGAGCCTGCAAAAGTTGGGCGGCAAAGCCGCATCGACTAAAGCAGTCGCGGATGCGCTTAACCAGTTTAAGGGCATCTCCCCGCAAGCTGTGTCTTCGGTTGACAAGCTGGCGGCGGCTGTCAATACGCTCGGCACCGCAACAGGTAAGCTGACTAAGACTACTACAGCACTTCAGAAGCTGAGCAGCGTAAATATCGGAAAGGCCGCTGCTGGGGCAAAGGCGCTCTCTCAGGCGCTTGCAGCAATTCGGGTACCTCCCGGCCTTAAACAAGCCGCAGTGGCCATACAGCAGCTCGGAGCGGCGTCTAAGACGGCATCTACGAGTGTACGCCAGCTCGCCAGCTCGCTATCCGCTGTAAGGACGCCTCCAGGCTTAACGAAAACAGCTACACAGCTTCAGACCGTCACCACGCAGTCGCGTGCGGCAGCGGTCGGCGTCAGAGGGCTCGGCAACGCCACCAGTACAGCCACGGGACTTCTCGCGGGCTTTGGTGTCGCTCTTGGCGGCGTCGGTATCGCGCAGTTCATGGCGTCGGCGACGCGGGCCACGCGTATCGTTGAAGGCTTCAATGCGGCAATGACCGCGTTCCTCCCCGCCGGGACAAGCTCGAACAAGATGCTCGAAGAGCTGAAGCAGCGCTCCTTCGAACTCGGTATTGGAATGAAGGACTCGATTGCGTCCTTCAAAACGTTCTCGGCTTCTACGCTGTCCGCCGGACAGTCGATGGAGACGACACGTCGCGTATTTGATAACTTCCAAGTCACCGCAGCGGCACTGAAACTATCTGGCGATCAGATCAAGCGTGTCTTCCTGGCCGTTGAGCAGACGTTCAACAAAGGCACGGTAAGCTCGGAAGAACTGCGTAGGCAGTTGGGTGAAGTTGTTCCAGGCGCATTTGCCACGATGGCAGAAGTCGCCGGTATGTCTACACGCGAATTGTCGGACGCGTTGAAAGCTGGTGCGATCCCCGCATCGATGATGGTCAAGTTCTCGGAGAAGCTGCGTGATCGCTTCTCGGAAGCCTCCGAAGTCGCGCGGACTTCCTTCGTTTCGTCTTTGCAGCGTTTGGGTGGCGCTCTGTTTGAAGTTCAGGCTGCTTTCGGGTTGGCCTTCGGTGAACAAGTCAAAGGTTCGATCAACTCCCTGGCTGAGACACTACGTAGCCCCGCGTTTCTTGATTTCGCGAAGACGATAGGTACGGCAGCGGGTGCCATTGTTAACCTTGGTGTTATGATCGCTGACGTTGCGGCAAAGGTTCCTGGCCTGACTACGGCCCTCGGTGTTATCGCCACAATGGGTATCGCAGTCAAAGTTGGAGCATGGATCGCATCGTTCCTCGGTCTTAGCACGGTCTTAGGTACGGCGGCTACAGCAGTCACAGGCTTCACAGCTTCTGCGGCTACGATGGGTACAGTCACCGCGATCTTCGCTGGTGTTGGCTCGGCTGTTGCCACATTCGCTACAGCTATAGGCGGAGCACTTCTCGCGTTCGGTCCATTCATTGCGGCAGGTGTCGCGCTTGGTGCTGGTCTTGCGATTATCATCGGTTACTTCGCGCAGGGTGGTACTATGGCAGACGCCTGGGCCGCAGCTTCGCGCGGGCTTGGTGAGGCATGGGACTTCGCTGCGGGTATTGCATCGTCGCTTGGTCAAGCAATGGGAATTGTCTCCACGGAGACGAACAACGCTGCTGGGCCTATGAAGCAGACCGGACAGGCTTCGAAAGACGCTGCAACGGGAATGAAAGACACGGCGGGTGCCGCAACACAGGCAAGCCGTGGTATCACCGACGTTGGACAAGCATCGTCAGCCGCGTCGGGTAGTTTAACAGGTGCCGCCAACTCCAGCGAGAAGCTCGGCACGTCGCTTAAAAACGTCACCGTCTCCACAGGCGGTGCGGCGAACGGCATGAACAGCGCGTCGAGGGCGGCGCAATCGCTGGCTTCCTCGTATCGCTCAGCGGCTCAAGCTGCACGTGAATTGGCCGCAGCACAGGCGTCGGTCGGTGGTGGCGGTGGTAGCGGTTCGGCTCCTTCCGGTTCGGGTGGACTTGTCACCGGTAAAGGTGGCTTCGCTCCTAAATCGCAGGGCGTCAAAAACTTCCAGTCAACGTTTGCTAATGCTCCGCATCTGGCAGCGGGTACAGCAAACACTAACCAGCTCGGATCACCGTCACTCCCCGGCGGCGGCATTCCTGCTGTTCTTCACCAGAACGAAGCGGTCATTCCTCTAAACGGTGGAGGCAGTGTACCTGTTGCCATTAGCGGCGGCGGCGGCGGGGGAGGCGGATCAAGCGCGAACCAGCGCCCGTCGCGTTTTCAGTTTCAGATGCTGGAGAGCATGCGCGAGCTGAATGACGAGCAAGCAAAGACATCCACAGGCGTTCGCATTATTGCTGCGCAGTTCGTGGAAATGACACGTATATCACACGATTGGTATCAGGATATCTCCAATAAGCTGACAGACATCGGCGGCGGTATTGCTGAAGCTAAGCGCGCTATTGTCGATCAGTTGGTTGGTGTGGCCAACTCATTCGGATCGGGCGGCGGCGGCGGCGGCGGCGGCGGTGGTGGTGGTGGTTTTAGCGGCGGTGGCGGCGGCGGCGGCGGCGGCGGCGGTGACTTCGGTAGCCTCTTCGGTGGTGTCACTTCAAATCTGTCGCAGTCAGCAAGCTTAGAACAGGGTCTTGTAGGTAAGCCTAAGATCGGTTACGGCACTGGTCCGCAGGTCTTCATGTCCGCATCGGATCGCGCAGCAGCGACGCAGCTCATCGGCTTGGGACAAGAACTGAACCCGCTGCTCATCAAAGCTTTCGCGCAAATCCCCGGTGTGAACATCGAACGCGTCGGCGGAAGTGGTGCTGCCAAGTTCACCGTTCCAAACAACATCTTCGATACACTGCCACAGCAAATCCGTGACTTGCCAAACGTTCAGCCGAAGACGGGCCAGAAGATCACGATTGGAAAAGGAACCAACGTCGGGGACTTCGAAGGGCTACTGTCGGCCATGAGCAGCGGCAGCAGCGCGTTCGGTGGTGATCCTAACGAGGGTGTCTTCGCTCGTGGTACCTCAAACACCTCTGACTCGATGGGCTTCGCCTCGGGCCGTAACGTAACTGGCGGTCGCGGCAGGATGGCGATGCTCCACCCCAACGAAGCGGTTATTCCACTTGACGGTGGTGGCTCCGTTCCTGTAAGTTTGAAAACGAGCGGTGAAGACAGCGCACCGTCGGGTGCACCGGCAGCTTCGTTCCTCGATCAGGCCCAACGCGAAGAAAGCAGAATGAGAGGGAAGTCTCAGTTCTCGCCGGGCAGCACACGGTCAACAGGCTTCGCCAGCGGTCCCGGTGGTCGTGGTGGCGTAACGATCCAGATGGTCGTGAACACACCTGACGCTAATTCCTTCTTGAAGAACAGCGATCAGATAACACAGGAACTGAGTGCAAAGCTTCAGCGCACAGAGAACATCCTCGGGTCCAATCCCGTTGTTGATGATCCTACGCACTTCATTCGCAAAAGAGATCGGTAAACGATGCCTTATGATAACGTTTCATCGGCCAATGATCGGATCATTGAGTGCTTCTATAACTTTCCGATCTGCCCTAAGAAAGCTTTCGGCCTATGTTCGTCCGGCTTCACTAACGGCACGGCAGGTACCGGCACTGGCGCTATCCCCGGTGTCATTGGTACCGCCACCACAACTATCGCTGTAGGTAAAGTCACTCCAGGCTTCAACGGCGGCAGCAACATACAATTCTGTGCGTTGGAAACAGGCACTGCTGCGCCTGTAAAATCTAACGTGTCGGTAGCGCCGACGGCCCCTTCCCTCCCAGATCAGAATAAGACAGAGTTTACGTCTTCCGAATACGGGAAGATGATCCCAATTGTCTTCGGACAAGACAAGCTCGGTGGAAACGTTTTTTGGTATTCCGGATTTGACAGGGACTTCACGGAAGACGCGGAGACCGGCGACATCATCTACTATGTCCGCACGTCTTTTGCGGTCGGTTTCTGTGAGGGACTGATCAATAAGATTGTGCGCGTCTGGTTTGGTGAGAATGTTATAATCGACGAGACTGCGCGGACGGACGGTAGTGGGATTATTCAAGCGACAGACGGCACGATCCTAACAACCTCCATCGACGTCACCTCTTCGGATAGTCCTCTGGGCAGTGTCCCTGGTGTTGATGAGCCTACCACTATTAAAATCTTTGATGGATCAGAGACGATGCTCCCTCGCGGGATCATGATTGATCAAGAGGGATACGACAACACGCCAGCTTATCGTGGTCTCTGCTTCATGCTGTTTGAAAACCTCATCGTGGCAGAAGGAACGATCCCAACTATCTTCGTTGAAGTCATTGGAGACGACGACGCAACGATGCCTCGCGCTGTGTTTGACGCCGCCGGATATACGAACGCTACGGATCAGACAGACGCCAACGGCTACATGGAGTTTCTGCCTGAGTTCGATAAGGTATTTGCACTGGCAGAAGACGCAACCAAGTATTACGGTACCGTGTTCTCCGCCGGTAACATGGCGATTGACAACGAGTTTGTTTTACCTGACGCGGACGGTGTGGAACAGAAATGGGCGAGCGGTGGTGCCGCTTGTATTGTCACAGGATACGGCAACTGGTATTACAATCACAGCGAAACGAATGCTGGTCGCAACGTTGTTGTAGACGCCTTCACAGGTATTGAGACATGGAATGACGGTGGACCGCAAGGCGGTCTGAGCGCCCACGGAAGCAACGGCTTCGGCGTGCTGACGACATCTAAAGGCTTACAAAAGATACGTTTGAAGAACGCTACAACGGGCGAACTTCAAGATTACCTCATGGGCTTCTCGCAGTTCAACAACGATGTTGGTATTGCGAATATCTCTGAAGGCGGAGATATGCTCTTCATCGGTACCTCCGATACGGGGCATAACTTCGGGCTGACGCAGCGTAACTCTATGGCTGCGTTTGACGTTGACTATAACGTAATCGCAAACAACCCCACATTTGCAACGACTGACGCGACAAATCTCCCCGCGACAATAGGCATACACACATCCAACTTAGGAACGACCCAAGCTGGCATCTACCTATCGACATATGCCCTTGACACCGTTACCGAAACTTTTGCGATAACGACGACACTCCTTCGTAACCTCAGCTTCGATGAAATGTCTGGAGTAGGGGTCAGGCACACGATAAGGTTTGCCTTCGTTCAGCCGAGCACCGGATACCTCATCCTGGGATTTGACCGCAACGGGGCAGACTACTGGTTCCTCGCATACAACCCATTCAATGATACAATTGTCTGGAAGAAACAGTATACCGAGTCAACCCTCATACCGGAAAACACACAAGGCGTGCGCCACAACTTCACGCGCATGCTGGACTCGATGGTCTTCCTGACCAACGCAGACAAGATCATTCGTGTGTCTCTTCTCGATGGAGAGATCACAGAGATTGAAGACGACTACGTAAATGACCAGAATCTCCCGCAGTCGCAAGCAGGGGGGCCTTACTGCTACGACGGCGTATCAGACTCATTCTTCTATAGATCAACTGACAGCACACAAGAGATCGTTCGTGTGTATGCGGGGCGCGCGACATCAAACGGCGTGCAGGTTGGTGAGATTGTTCGCACCTTGTTAAATAGAATTGGAATATACAAGGATCAGATCAATGTCACAGACGTCGAAACGCTCTCGGTCAGAGGATACTCAATCACCAGCGTCAAGTCCCTTAGAAGCGTATTCGGGGAGCTATCGTCTGTACTTAAATTCGATATGTTTGAATCCGATGGTGCGGTATCCTATTTGGCTAGGGGTGATACTGCTGCTATCACTATCGACCACGACGATCTACAACCTCTCAACGATCAGGGATGGATCAAAGAACACCAAGAGCCAGAGTTCCAAGGAGCCAGAAAAATAAACTTGAGCTACCGTGACGTTGATCGTGAGTACACGCAGAACGTTCAGTCGGTGCAGCTCCCGAAATACTCTGAAACAGACTTCGACGAAGAAGCTGCTGTCAGTGTGTCTGCGCCTATCGTCCTCTCCGCAAGTGAGGCGAAGCTGCTCGCAGAAATTCTGCTCTATTCCAAGATCGTCTACAGTTCAACCTACGAAGTCAAAACGCATTTGAAAAACCTGCGCCTTGATCCCGGCGACGTTGTGACGTTGGAGCGTAACGATACGACCAGTGTCACGGCGCGTGTTCGTGAGACAGGCTTCGGCGCTGATCGTTCGGTCGATCTGAAGCTGACTAAAGAAGACCCTGTGATCTACACCGAAA
>Ga0316189_10004376_pt1 | contig 13593 bp, 15 predicted proteins | sample LowCovwburrow_MG_FD_204930 | JGI IMG/M metagenome (GOLD analysis project Ga0316189, IMG submission 204930) | Coastal sediment microbial communities from Maine, United States - Lowes Cove worm burrow | ecosystem: Environmental > Aquatic > Marine > Coastal > Sediment | place: USA: Maine...
GAACTGCCAGCCTTTCAGAAACGGTCAACGGGGATCTTCAGATAAGACGTCCCGTTCGCCGCCACCGGCGGCATGCGGCCGGCGCGGATATTGACCTGGACCGCAGGCAGGATGAGCGCCGGCATCGACAGCTTCGCATCGCGTGCCCGTCGCATGGCGACGAACGCGCCCTCGTCCGTGCCGGCACCAACGTGGACATTGGATGCCCGCTGCTCCGCGACGCTGACCCAGCTGCGCGGCTCCTCGCCCGCCGCCGGATAGTCATGGCAAAGATACAGACGCGTCTCATCGCCCAGGGCCAGCAGCGACTCGATCGACCGGAAGAGCCGGCCCGCGTCGCCACCCGGAAAATCGCAGCGAGCGGTACCGAATGCGGGCGCGAACAGCGTATCGCCAATGAAGGCGGCGCCGTCCAGCAGGTAACTCACGCTGTCATCCGTGTGTCCGGGTGTGTGCAGGACGCGAATCGGCGTTTCACCCAGCATGAGCGTATCGCCGTCCTCGAACAGGCGGTCAAACTGGGAACCGTCCGGCGGCAGCGTGTCGCCAAGATCGTAAACGTCGCGGAAAACCGTCTGAACGCTGCAGATCCCCACGCCAATGCCAGTCTGCGCGCCAACCGCCCTCTTGAGCCAGTCAGCGGCCGTCAGGTGGTCGGCATGGGCATGGGTCTCGAGGGCCCACGTCACCGTCAGCCCGCCTGCGGCTGCGGCGTCGACGATCCCCGCGACCGACTCTGTGCCGGTCCGCCCGGAGGCGGCATCGAAGTCGAGTACCGGATCGATAACCGCGGCCTCGCCCGACGGCAGATCCCAGACCAGGTGTGTCCAGGTGCCGGTCGAGGCGTGGTAGAAGGACTGAATCCGGGCTTGCTCGCTCATTTCTGCTCCCGCCGGCGGGCCTGGCCGTGCGCAGGGCAGTTTCGCGCCGGGTGACCCAATTGTATTAGGCTATATGTATATTGATGCTGCCGGCAACGGTCCCCGGGGCTGGCAATACCTATCCGTGGGCTGGACAAAGAGCATATGGCACAGCAGAGCAACGCCGCCGAAAAAGCACCGGAAGAATTCACCGTCGAGGACCTGCGCGAGCATGCCGCCGACGCGACCCGGCTGCTCAAGGCGCTGGCCAACGAGTCTCGTCTGATGATCCTGTGCAAGCTGGCGGAGGGTGAACTGTCCGTCGGGGAACTCAACGAACACGTGCCGCTTAGCCAGTCAGCCCTGTCGCAGCACCTCGCCCTGCTGAGGCGCGACGGCCTCGTCCATACCCGCCGCGAAGCGCAAACGATTTTCTACACGCTGGTCGACGGTCCGGCCTCCAGGGTGATCGAACTCATGCACGGGATCTACTGCCCCACCCGCTAGCCGATCACGATCCGGCTTCGACCTTCAGGCATACCCCCGCCGACGCCGTTCGCGTTTCAGCGCGCTGCGGTAGATACCCCGGTGATAAAGCCGGCTCATGACGAAGCGCAAAGGCGGCGGACGCCCACGGGAGTATCGCGGCAGCGGTGCGTCCGTCACGCCGCCGGCGCGGGCAATTTGCGCGGGCAGCAGCTCCTGATCCACGAAACGATAGAGGGCCTCATCGAGCCGGTTGGCCTTCCTTATCCTGTCGAGCAACCCGGAGTCCCCCTCCAGTCGCCGGCGAATGCTGTCGTCGGGGGCCTCGTTCCTCGTCTGATAGCGCAGATCCAGCGGGTACGGGCAGACCCGCTCGAAGAGCCGCATGGACGTCTCGAAGCGTTCGGTGAGGCCGACGAAGAAATAATGCCCGGCCAGAAGCTCCCTGGCCTTGTCGAGATCCGGCGCTCCCGCGATTTTCCGGACCTGGAAGTCGTGTTGTTCGGGATCAGCGAGGTAGCGCTCTATGTCATCGACCGAGCCACCGCGAACGATTTTGTCCTGGAAGTGGGACATCATCCGGCGGACCGGATCCCTGAGCATCGTGTAGGGCATCACCGCGGCGCCGAGATGGCGGGTCGGCTCGATGATCTCGTGACCGCTGATGCTCCGCAGCCGCGGGTAAAGCCGCCGGACCAGGGCCAGATCCTCGAGTCCGAAGGGCCGTCCCGGCGTCGGATCAATGGGATTGACGTCGCAGTGGGCCATCCCGAAGGAGTGCTTCAGGATGAACTTCATGGACGTGCCGGCGGTTTTCTGGATATGAACGAACGCGACGACGGAGCCGTCGTCCCGCTGGCCGGGGCCATCCCCCACGCCGATACCTAGTTGGGCAGAGGTTGGCGGTAGCCGCCGTAGGCCGCGATATCGCAGTTGCCGCCAATCGCCTCGAGACCCGCGATATCGATCAGTTCGACCCGCTTGCGCCGCACTTGAATCAGGCCTTTTTTCTGGAACCGGGCAAACAGCCGGCTCACGGTCTCCGTCGCGAGGCGGAGATAGCTGGCGATGTCTCGCCGCGGCATGACCAGAGTGAGGTCCGCCTTTCCACCGGTCCTGAGCGACAGTCCGAGGAGGAAGCCGGCCAACTTCTCTTCGGCCGTATGATCCGTGGCGCGATCCGAGCTCACCGACAGGTCCTTGCTCATCAGGCGGAGAATCTGGTGCTGAAGGCCCGGCACGTCCTGGGCAAGGCGTTCGAGGCGATTGAAGGGCATGATGCAGATAGAGGCGCTGTCGAGTGTGACGGCGCTGCAACGATTGACCCGCGGGTATATCGCGTCGAGACCGAGCAGCTCACCGGGCAGGTGGAAACCGAGGACATGTTCGCGCCCTTCGCTGTCGATGCTGTAGGTCTTGAGCGCTCCGGATCGAACCGCGTAAATCGCCTGAAAACGATCACCCTCGCGGAACAGGTGGGTCCCGCGCTCCAGGGGCCCCCGGACGTTCACGATGGACTCGAGTTTCTGCACATCGTCCGTCGACAATCCGACCGGAAGGCACAGATCCCGGAGCGAGCAGGCCCGGCAGGCCTTCCTCAGCTGGCTGATGTTGACGATCTTGTTATATCGGCTCGCTGCCACTTTGTTCGCTCGCGTTCGGATCCGGTCCGCCACCATTCTAACCAAGGATTGGGCGCCCGGCGATTCGACCAATGGCGATTCGGCTAACGCATGTCGAAAAGCCACAAAATGACCCAGATCAATGCGGCTGAAACGGGCGCGCTTTAGCCTTCACTAAAGTTCGAATTCTGTTGTTTTTTCGACACTAGATAGGAATACCACAGTGAGACACACCATCCTGTTTGCCGTGCTGGCCACGGCCCTACTGACCGGCCCCGTTGCGCAAGCCTACGAGGCGGGCGACTGGCTCGTTCGCGTCGGCGCGTCAAATGTTGACCCCGACGATCCCAACGGGAAGATCCTGGGCCTCGACATCAACGTGGATGACGACACCAGTATCACGTTCAACGGCACGTACATGTGGACGAAGAACTGGGGCATCGAGCTGCTGGCCGCCACGCCGTTTGAACACGACATCAAGGTCGACGGCCTCGGCAAGGTCGGTTCTACGAAACATCTCCCGCCGACGCTGAGCCTGCAGTATCACTTCCTGCCGGAGTCCTGGTTCCAGCCCTACGTGGGGGCGGGCGTCAACCTGACGATCTTCTTCGACGATGAGGAAGATGGCACGCTGAAGGAGATCGGCGGCAAGCTTGAGCTGAAGGACGACGCCTCGGTGGGCCTCGCCGGACAGATCGGCGCCGACTTCCAGCTTAACGATCGCTGGTTCGTCAACGTCGATTTCCGCTACATCAAGATCGACAACGACGCCAAGGTCTTCGTGCCAGACCCCGTCGTGCCGGGCGGCGGAACCGTCGAAGCCAACGTCAATATCGATCCGTTCGTCTACGGCCTGCACGTCGGCTACCGCTTCGGTAAGTAGAGGCGTCTGCGGGAATTGGCAGTTCCCGGACAGAAACATCTAGAATGACGCGCGGGGCCATCCATCCAGGGTGGCCCCGGCGCTGATCGGAAGGTCGGCGCACAGGGGGAAACCGGGCCGTCAGGGCCCGCATAACCATGCCGGCAACGGCATCATTGGGGACGTACCAGTGGAGAGAGCAGACACCTATAACGACCAGGTCGTGCGCCAGTTCGCGATCATGACCGTCGTCTGGGGCATTGTGGGCATGCTGGTCGGCGTCATTATCGCCGCGCAGCTGGCCTGGCCGGAACTCAATCTCGGGATCCCGTGGTTGTCCTACGGCCGCCTGAGACCGTTGCACACGAATGCCGTGATCTTCGCATTCGGCGGCTGCGCGCTCTTCGCGACGTCTTACTACATCGTCCAGCGGACCTGCCATGTGCGTCTGTTCCTGGGCAAGCTCGCCTCCTTTACGTTCTGGGGCTGGCAGCTGGTCATCCTGGCCGCGGCCATTACGCTGCCGCTGGGCCTGACCCAGGGCAAGGAATACGCGGAACTGATCTGGCCGATCGACCTGCTGATCGCCGTTGTCTGGGTCTCCTACGCCATTGTCTTCTTCGGCACGATCGCGACCCGCGCGGTCAAACATATCTACGTCGCCAACTGGTTCTTCGGCGCGTTCATCCTGACCGTCGCGATCCTGCACATCGTCAACAGCCTTGCGCTGCCGACGAGCCTGCTCCACTCCTACCCGGTCTACTCGGGCGTCGTGGATGCGATGGTCCAGTGGTGGTACGGCCACAACGCGGTGGGCTTCTTCCTGACCGCCGGCTTCCTCGGGATGATGTATTACTTCATTCCGAAGCAGGCCGGCCGACCGGTCTATTCGTACCGGCTGTCGGTGGTCCACTTCTGGTCGCTGATCGCGATCTACATGTGGGCGGGCCCGCATCACCTGCACTACACCACCCTGCCCGACTGGGCACAGACATTGGGCATGGTCTTTTCAATCATCCTGCTCGCACCATCCTGGGGCGGCATGATCAACGGCATCATGACCCTCTCGGGCGCCTGGCATAAGCTCAGGACGGACCCGATCCTGAAGTTCATGATCGTCTCGCTGTCCTTCTACGGCATGTCGACCTTCGAGGGGCCGATGATGTCGATCAAGACGGTCAACGCGCTCTCGCACTACACCGACTGGACGATCGGCCACGTCCACTCCGGCGCACTCGGCTGGGTGGCGATGATCTCGATCGGCTGCATCTACGCGCTGCTGCCGAAGCTCTTTGGCCGGGAGCAGATGTACAGCGTCAAGCTGATCGACTGGCACTTCTGGACGTCCACCATCGGCGTCGTGATCTACATCGTCTCGATGTGGATGGCCGGCGTCATGCAGGGCCTGATGTGGCGGGCGGTCAACGACGACGGGACGCTCACCTACACCTTCATCGAAAGCGTGAGCTCGACCTATCCGTTCTATCACGCGCGCCTGCTCGGCGGGGTCGTGTTCCTCTCCGGGATGCTGATCATGGCCTACAACTGCTGGCGGACGATCGCGGGCGGGGCACCGTCCCGTCAGCCCGTCATGCAGACGGCCTAGGAGATAAGCCATGAATCACGACAGGATCGAAAAAAACATCGGCCTGATGGGCGTGCTGATCATCCTTGTGGTCAGCATCGGCGGCCTCGTCGAAATCGTGCCGCTGGTGTTCTCGCCCCAGGTCAGGGACGCGGCGCCGGGCATCGAGCCCTACGACCCGCTGGAACTGGCGGGACGCGACATCTACATCCGCGAGGGCTGCTACAACTGCCACTCCCAGATGATCAGGCCATTCCGGGCTGAAACCGAGCGCTACGGACACTACTCGCTGGCCGGCGAGTCGGTCTATGACCGGCCGTTCCAGTTCGGTTCCAAGCGCACCGGGCCGGACCTGGCCCGGGTGGGCGGGCGCTACGCCGACGAATGGCACCGCGTTCACCTGATAAACCCGCGGGACGTCGTGCCGGAATCCAATATGCCTGCCTACCCGTGGCTTGCCTCGAACACGGTGGACGGGCGTACCGTCACCGAGCGCATGATGGCGCTGTGGCGTCTCGGCCATCCCTACTCCAGCGAACAGATCGCGGGCGCGGCCGCGGCCGTGGACGGCAAGACGGAGATGGAAGCGGTGATCGCCTACCTGCAGGGTCTCGGCACCAACATCCAGGGGCGGCGCTAGACGATGGATCTCCCAACCGTACGCGGACTGCTGACGCTGGTGCTCATGCTCGCCTTCGCTGGGGTGGTCATCTGGGCCTGGAGCCGCAATCGAGAAAAAGATTTCGAGGAAGCGGCGCAGCTGCCCTTGGAAGACAACGGGCCGCAGCCGAAGCGCGGCGGCACGAACTGATCATCCGGAGATAGAAGCATGACGGGTTTCTGGAGCGCCTACATCATCGTCCTGACCGTGCTGACGGTTGCGGCGACAGTCTGGCTCATGTGGTCCAACCGCGTGCCGCCGAACGACAACAAGGACACGACCGGCCACAAGTGGGACGGCGACCTCGAGGAATACAACAATCCGATGCCCCGCTGGTGGCTCTGGCTGTTTTACGTGAGCGTCATTTTCTCGATCGGATACGTCGTCGCATACCCCGGTATGGGCAGCTTTGCCGGCACCCTTGGCTGGACCCAGGTTTCGCAGTACGAGGCGGAAGTGGCGGCCACCGAGGAGCGCTACGCAGCCTTTTACGCCCAGTTCAGCGACATGGACCTCGAAACCCTCGCGCAGAACGAATCGGCGATGAGCGCCGCGCACAACATTTTCGGCAACAACTGCGCGCAGTGCCACGGCTCAGACGGCCGGGGCGCCAAGGGCTTCCCCAATCTGACTGATGGTGACTGGCTCTATGGTGGCGACCCGGACACCCTGATGGCCACGATCTCGAACGGGCGCAACGGGATCATGCCCGCACAGGAAGCCATCCTGGGCAGCTCCGAAGCGGTCGGCGATGTCGTCGAGTACGTGCTCTCCTTTAGCGGTCGGGAAGCGTCCGCAGAGCGGGCCGCGCGCGGCAAAGAGAAATTCGCGGTGGTCTGCGCCGCCTGCCACATGCCCGACGGTACCGGCATGAAGGCCCTCGGCGCGCCGAATCTGACGGACGACGTGTGGATCTACGGCGGCGACCGCGAAACGATTCGCTACGCGATCGTCAATGGCCGCAATAATCAGATGCCGGCCCAGCTCGGCAATCTCGGGGAAGACCGGGTCCGGCTGATGGCCGCCTACGTTCTGAGCCTGGCGCGTGATGGCGGGAGCTGAGGACGACGATAGCGGGGAAGCACTCAGGGTCGAGGTCGACCCGCCCCGGCACTGGGACCGGCGCAAGCGCGACGTCGGGAACATGATCTGGATCTCGTTCCTGATGGCCGCGGCCGCGACCATGGTGTTCTTTGCCATGGTCGATCCTCTTGTTCTCAGCGGCATGACGTCTCCCGGCTGGGAGATCAGCCGTCAGACGGGTTACGCGATCGGCTTTTTCATGTTCTGGCTGCTGACCGCGTCGACCTGCTTCCTGTCGTTCTTCATGGCCCGCACCGATCACCGCGCCCGGGACATCCCGGGTCTCGAGCAACGACTGCACCAGGGCGAGAAGCCCGGAGAGTCATCACGATGAACAAGACGGCAGGGCCTCCAGCCGAGGCCCCTGTATCCTTCTACCAGTCCCGTCAGAAAATCTATCCGCGAGAGATCGAGGGCCGCTACACGCGGCTGCGCCGTCTGTCGCTGACCGCTCTGCTGGGCATCTACTACTTGCTGCCGTGGATCCAGTACGAAGGACGCCAGGCGGTCCTGTTCGATCTGCCCGCCAGAAAGTTCTACATGTTCGGGATCACGTTCTGGCCGCAGGATTTCTTCTACATGGCCTGGCTGCTCATCATGGCGGCCCTGTCACTGTTCTTCTTCACCGCCATCGCCGGGCGCCTGTGGTGCGGCTTCGCCTGCCCGCAAACGATCTGGACCGAAGCCTTCCTGTGGATGGAGCGGCTGGCCGAAGGCAGCCACACCCGACGACGCAAGCTGGACAAGGCGCCCTGGAATCGCGAGAAGCTGATGCGCAAGGGCGCGAAGCAGGTGATGTGGATCACCTTCGCGCTGTGGACTGGCGTTACTTTCGTCGGCTATTTCAGTCCTGTTCGTGAACTCTTCGGCCAGATCGTCACCCTGAGCCTCGCGCCGTGGACGATCTTCTGGTGTCTGTTCTACAGCCTCGCGACGTACGGCAACGCGGGCCTGCTCCGGGAGCAGGTCTGCAAGTACATGTGTCCCTACGCGCGCTTCCAGAGCGCCATGTTCGACAAGGACACGCTGATCATCACCTACGACACCGCTCGCGGCGAGCCGCGGGGTTCACGCAAGCGCAAGGCTGACCCGAAGGCCACCGGTCTCGGCGACTGCATCGACTGCAACATGTGCGTACAGGTCTGCCCGACGGGCATCGACATCCGCGAGGGTCTGCAGTACGAGTGCATTGCCTGCGGCTCGTGCGTCGACGTCTGCAACACCGTGATGGACAAGATGTCCTATCCGAAGGGGTTAATCCGCTTTTCCTCGGAGCACGCGCTCAAGGAAGAGAAGCCTCTGAAGGTCATGCGCCCGCGCACGATGATCTACGGCACCCTGCTAACCGGACTGTTCATCGCGTTCTTCAGCTCAATCGGCTCACGCACGCCCCTGCAGCTCGATGTACTGCGCGATCGCAACTCACTGTATCGCGAGATTGGCGAGGGTGTGATCGAGAACGTCTACAGCGTCAAGATCCTCAACCTCGACACGCGCGCCCACAGCTATACGCTGAGCCTCGCGGACGCGCCGGACATGCGCCTGGAGATCGACGGCGGCGAGATCAATCTGGCAGCGGGAGAGGTCAAGCGCGTGGCCGCACGGGTTCGCGCGGACCGGAGCGCCCTCGGCGGCGCCTCACGCGACGTCGTCTTCGTCGTCGAGACCCGGGCCGAGCCAAGAACAAGCGCCAGCACGGGTGCCCGCTTCATCAGCCCCCCGCCGGGCGGGTAAACTGGCTCCATGTCGAGTCGACCACCGCGCGAAGATGACCAGCCCTGGTACCGCCAGTTCTGGCCCTGGTTCCTGATCGCGATTCCAGGGATGTCGGTTGTATTCAGCGTCACGACGGCGGTGCTCGCGATACGCGAACCCCAGGCCATGGTGGTCGATGACTACGCCCGCATCGGGCTGGCCACCCACCGCAAACAGGCGCGGGACGAGCGCGCGAGCGAACTGGGCCTGACCGGCCAGCTGTCGGTAGCTGGTGAGCCACCGCGAATCGCGGTCACGCTCGCGGCAAGCCAGCCGATGGATTCGCCGGACACGTTGTTCCTGACTCTGTCGCATCCGACCCTGTCGGCGCAGGACCTCAGACTGGAACTCACACGCAGTGGCGAGGCCTGGTCGGGCCAGGTGACGGCAATGCCCGGCTCCCGAAGCTACGTGCTGATCGAACCGGTATCCGGCGAATGGCGCCTGGCCGGCGAACTCCTCGAAGGCGAGCGCAGCCTCGCCCTGAACGCCGCTATCGCCCCCGGCGAATAGCCTTCGCATGAGCGGAGGCGAAGACTGTTTCCATTGCGGCGAGCCGGTCCTGACCGGGGATCGCTACAGGGTGAAACTCGAGGACCGGACGCGGCCCGTCTGCTGCCCGGGCTGCAAAGCCGTCGCGGAGTTCATCCGTGATTCCGGCCTGGGGGATTACTACGCCTTCCGCACGGAACCCGGCCAGAAACCCGAGGCACCAGAACCCGATGCCGTTCGGCCCGAGTGGCTCGCCTTCGACCGGCCTTCACTGCAGGAGAGCCTGACAAGCCCGCTGGCCGGCGGCCGCATCGAGGCGACCATCCTGATCGAAGGCGTACGCTGCGCGGCCTGCAGCTGGCTGATCGAGCGCGCCGCCGGTGGCCAGCAGGGTGTCGACGAAATCCATGTGAATCCGGCGACGGCCCGGGCCCGGCTCGTCTGGAAGGCGGACGCGATCCCGTTGAGCCGCCTGCTGGATACGATCGCCCGCCTCGGCTATCAGCCTCACCCGATCACGCCGGACGCGGCCCGGAGCGTGGCGCTGCGGGAACGCCGCGCGGCCATGCGGCGTCTGATCGTCGCCGGTCTCGGCATGATGCAGGTGATGACGTATGCCGTCGCCCTGTACGCCGGGGCCTGGCAAGGCATGTCCGTCGAGATTCGGGAATTCCTGCGCCTCGTGAGCCTCCTCGTCGCGACACCGGTGCTGATCTACTCCGGCGCCCCGTTTTTCGCCGGCGCCTGGCGCGATCTGCGGAGCCGTCGCCCGGGGATGGACGTGCCGGTCGCGCTCGCTCTCGGCCTCGCCTACTCCGCCAGCCTGTACAACGGATTCAGGGGCAGCGGCGAGGTCTATTTCGACTCGGTCACGATGTTCGTGTTTTTCCTGTCGCTGGGCCGCTTCGTCGAGATGCTCGCCCGCCATCGCGCCGGCGAGGTCGCGGACGCCATGGCGCGACTCACGCCGTCGACGGCGCTGAGGATGGAGCCGGGCGGCACCGAACCGGTGCCGGTCGCTATCGCCGAGCTCATCGCCGGTGACCGGGTGCTCGTCCGGCCCGGCGATCCGTTTCCCGCCGACGGCATCCTGTGCCGCGGGCGCGCGGAGATCGACGAGTCCCTCTTGACCGGCGAGTCCCGCAGCATCTCCCGCGGACCGGGCGAAAACGTGATTGGCGGCAGCCTGAATGTCGGGGACCCGGTCGAAATGACCGTCGAACGCACCGGCCGAGACACCCTCCTTTCCCACATGACGCGACTGCTGGAACGGGCACAGGCCAGCCGCCCGGCGCTTGCGCGCAGCGCGGACCGCATCGCCCGCTGGTTCGTCACGGGCGTGTTGATCACGGCCGCGGCCGTGGCAATCGGCTGGTATCTGACTGACCCCGCCCAGGCTTTCCCCGTCGCGCTGTCCGTACTGGTTGTCACCTGCCCCTGCGCCCTGTCTCTCGCGACGCCGACGGCGCTGACGGCGGCCACCTCGAAGCTCGCCACCCTCGGGATCCTCGTGACCCGGGGCGACGCGCTGGAGAAACTCGCCCGGGCAGACCATCTCGTTCTCGACAAGACGGGAACGCTGACCGAGGGCCGGATCCGGATAGCGGACGTCACGGCGGTCGGTGAGTTCTCCGCCGAGCGCTGCCGTGCGATCGCGGCGGCGCTCGAGGTCGGCTCCGAACACCCGCTGGCCCGCGCTTTCGACGACCCGGACGGCCTCATCGCGGACGAAGTACGCACACTGCCGGGCCGGGGCGTGGAAGGCGTGGTCAACGGTCGGCGCTTCCGCCTCGGCAGCCCGGCCTATGTCGGCGAAGACCGGACGCTGACGGCAGCCTTCCCCGCGGACGCCTCCGTTCTGCTCGCGGATGAAGACGGCCTGCTGGCGGGCTTCGTCCTGGCCGACCGCCTGCGGGCCGATGCGCCGGCCACGGTCGCCGCGATCCGGCGGCGCGGGCTGGCTATCGAGATTGCGAGCGGCGACGTTGCCCCGATCGTCGAGCGGATTGCGGGGGAAGCCGGCATCGATCGCTGGCAGGCGACGCTCAGGCCGGAAGACAAGCTCGCACGCATCCAGGCCCTGCAGTCCGAGGGCAAGGTCGTGGTCATGGTCGGCGACGGCATCAATGACGCCCCGGTGCTGGCAGGCGCGGATGTCTCGATCGCCATGGGCGAAGGCGCGCCGCTCGCGCAGTCCAGCGCCGATATGATCCTGCTGGGCCGAACGCTGTCGCCGCTGTCTCAGGGACTCTCAATCGCCGAGACGACACTGACGGTGATTCGCCAGAACCTTGGCTGGGCGCTGACCTACAACCTCGTCGCGCTGCCGCTGGCCGCGGCCGGCCTCGTCGCCCCATGGATGGCGGCGATCGGGATGTCCGCAAGTTCGCTGGTCGTCGTGCTCAACTCGACCCGGCTCGGGCGCGCGCGCGGCGGCCGAGCGGTCGGTCCGGGCGGCCCCATGGCGAACGACCGGGATGGGCCGGAATCCACAACGCCGCCACGGCCAGCAGTGCCCGCCCGGGAGAGCCGGACATGACCATCATCTACGTGCTGATACCGATCGGCCTGCTGCTGCTGGCGCTGGGAATCTGGGCGTTTTTCTGGGCTTCGGGATCAGGCCAGTACGACGATCTCGAGAGCCCGGCCTGGCGCATTCTTATGGATGACGACAGCCGGCCTCCGCGGGCGCCGGAAACCGACGACGATGACAAGGATCCCGGCAAGCCGGACTAGCGGGCGCTAATCGGCGTAGAACTGTTTCTTGAAGGTCGCCGAGAAGCGACTGTTCTCATTAATCGGCGTAACGTCGATGTCGTAGATCAGAGTCTCGCCGTTGGCGACCTGGGTCTCGCCAATGTAGTAGATCGCGGCGCCGCCCTGTTCGACGATCTCCCTCATCGAGACTGTCTTCAGCTGGCCCGTCAGATTCGTCGCGCGGGCGGACACGGCGCCGGTCACGGGGCGGCCCGTGCTGCCCTCTTCCTTCTTCAGGATGGCGACGTTCAGCATCGCGCGATTTTTGCTCCGCGTGATTCCGTAGCCACGCGCCACTTCCGCCGAAAGCTCTGATGTCGGCAGCGCGTTGAAGTGAACGACGTAGTCGCCGAAATCGCGAAAATTCTCGTGCTGTTCGAGCTGCACGCGCTCGACGCTGTCAACGATCAAAACCGGCTCGGAGTTGTCGCAGGCCGCCAGCCCTGCGAGCAGCAGTGCTGCGATCGGGGCTGTCAGGGCCAGTCGTGTCATTGATTGCATGCTGATATCTCGCTGCCTGGTTTTGGTGACGGGTTGATAACCGCCTTCGACGTCAAATATAGCCCTTTCGGCCACCCGCATGTCAAAGAGCGCGGGGGAAAGCCCGGCCGGGATGCCTCGCCTTCAGAGGAATTCACCCGCCGAGGGCCCCATCCGCCGGTACGCGTCGCGGAAGCGGCCCGCTGCGATGAACTCGCGCAGTGTTTCGGATTCGGACTCAAGCTGCTCGATGCGCGTCTTGACGACGTCGCCAATGCTGACGATGCCGAGTACCACGTCGTCCACCACGACCGGCAAGTGACGGATGCGCCGTTCGGTCATGCTCGACATGATTTGCATCATGTTGTCCGTCGGCGCACACACGATGACGTCGCGGGTCATGATTTCGCTGACCGGGCTCGTCAGAATTCCGGGTCCCTGCTCAGCGATACCGCCGACCACGTCCCGCTCGGACACGAGTCCAACCAGTGCCCCCGCCGGATCCAGCACGAGCACGCAGCCGATCCGCTTTTCTCTGAGCAGCGCCGTGAGATCGCCAATGGACAGGGCCGGCTCGACCGAAATCACGCCGCGTCCCTTTTCCTCGAGCAGCGACTCGACCGTCACCTTCTGCGCCCAGTCACGGTTCTGAATCGCATTGACCCAGCCGTCAAGGACCTGATTGCTCAACTCCTCGAAACGCCGACGGAATTTGAACCGATCGAGCAAACGGCCGAACGGGCCGTATCGGGGCAGGTAGTCGAAACGCATCCGGATCGTCACGTGTTCGCCTTCCTCGCGCATGCCCCACGTGTAGTCCATGCGTTTGAAAGCGAACGCGACGTTGCTCTCGCCGATGCGCATGCTGTAGTCGCGCATCTCGTTGAAGGCCGTACATTCCTCTATCCACCAGCGGCCCTGGTGATCATGGAGACGGCGTTTGAGACCAA
>Ga0316189_10004377_pt1 | contig 13590 bp, 11 predicted proteins | sample LowCovwburrow_MG_FD_204930 | JGI IMG/M metagenome (GOLD analysis project Ga0316189, IMG submission 204930) | Coastal sediment microbial communities from Maine, United States - Lowes Cove worm burrow | ecosystem: Environmental > Aquatic > Marine > Coastal > Sediment | place: USA: Maine...
GCTCTCCTTTGGTTTTTGATCCGCAACTGCTGAGCAAAAAAACAAACGCTATAGACGATAACAATAGCTTTTTCATACTTTAAGTTAAATTTCGATTCTGGTTATTAACTGCAAATACTATGATTTAATTCTACACTCTAAAACTGCGATTTGATTAAATTATTGTATCGATGGCAATTATACTTGAATTTTTTTTGGATACCTTATTCTTCTACCTGACCGATGCCGAAGCCCTAATATCATAGCCTCCAAACAAAATTACAATTTAGTTAAAACCTTTTTTGTAAGCCTTTAGCCACCTTTCAGGAATATTTTGGTCGCATGCTTCCAGATAGTCCTTTTTAGTGCATGGTAATAACGCAACTGAATTCGATTTAGTATGAGGGGTTAAAATAGAAGGCACTTCGACCCACCAACGATTGGTAAGATGACTTTTATAGAAGACCAACTGCTCGGTATCGTTCGGTACATTGTACTTGGTAAAATTCTCGGTATTCTTATATGGGGACTCCGTTATTCGAAAATTAAAACCCTCTATGAAATACCAAATTATTTGTGCCATTAGTTGGCAGGACTGCATGGTATTTTCCATTTCATAGATACCGAAAACCCTAACCTTATCGCTAATACCGGAATACCTAGCAATGGCACAGATTTCTCTACCTGTGAAACCGTTCGGTGAAAAATTATTGGACAACCCTATTTCGCTCGCCCTGATTGCACGTGCGTCCATACTAATCATATGGGCGTTTCTCAAGACAGGTTCCGCCAACGAAATATCGGATCCGAGGTCTCCTAAACGGTAGGCATCAAAAAATAGACGTTCCATGAGGTCGATTTCCTCTTGCGCGTTGAAATAACTTTGATAACCAATATTTGAAAAATTGAAAAGGTTGTTTGGCTTGTCGGTAATAATTTTACTCATGTACGAATGTGATGAAATCAGCTCGTCATCCATACCGAAATCGAAACGACTGTCTATAGCTACCAGATTGACCAAGTCTTTAATACCGTCGAAAGCTCGATATGCCGGATATGTAATATCTTGGGTCGCTCCTATAATAATAGGTACGACACCTTCTTTTAAAAGTGTAGACACGGTTTTTTTCACTACAAAGTAGGTGTCTTCAACAGTTGCACCTTCTTCGATATCGCCCATATCGGCCAGGGTAGAGTTCCAATTACCCAATAAAAGTTTGTAAAGTTGAATACGAATGGCCGATACATCTAGTTTCTCCGGTTTCTTTTCAAAAGCATTTCTAGATTCCCTCACGCCCAATAGAGCTATTGACGTATTCACAAAATCGGGAAGACCATCTCTTCTGGAGTGTATTTTAATGTGTTTGCCCAATGCCTGTGGCGGAAGTAGTTCGCAATGGGCCATTACCCTATCTTCGACAGGCACCAAAAAGTCTAATTCCATTTAATTTAAAAAGTTATTTGGTTATCACAGAAGCACAATAAATCGTGTCTCTGCGACTGCATATTATTTCTTTGCCTTTGGTTTTGCCTTCGCCTTTTTCTTTGGGGCTTTCTTTTCGATTAGGGCCTTCGCTTCTTCCAATGACATTTTGCTTGCATCGACCGACTTTGCCAATTCTACCTTTGTTTTACCCTTGATAATGTTATGTCTTCCCCATCGGGCCTTTTCTATACGAATGCCTTCTTCTGTCCAGTTTTGTACCACCTTATCGATTTCCTTTTGTTTTTTGACCTCAATAAGTTCAATAATATCAGCTTCGGAAAGGTTATCGAAATCGTACTTTTTGTTCACATTGATAAACATACCGTCCCACTTGATAAAGGGGCCAAACCTACCCGTACCCTTGGTGACTTCTTTATTTTCATAGGTATAAATAGGGGCATCGGCTTTTTGCTTTTCCTGTATCAACTCGACCGCACGGTCAAAATCGACATCGAATGCGCTTTCCCCTTTTTCAAGGGATACAAATTTCTTTCCAAAACGCACATAGGGACCAAACCTACCCACATTCGCCTCGACTTCTTCACCTTCATAAACACCCAATTTTCTAGGAAGCTTAAAAAGTTCCATGGCTTCATCATAGGTTATCGTATTCAATGATTGGTCGGGCAATAGACTGGCGAACTTGGGTTTTTCTTCATCATCAACAGTACCTATCTGTACCATTGGTCCGAAACGGCCCAAACGTACAGCTACTTGACGGCCTGTTTTCGGGTCTTCCCCCAAAACCCTTTCACCACTGGCGCGCTCCGCATTTTCTTGAACATCGATTACGTTCGGGTGAAAATCTTTATAAAAATCTTTCATCACCTTCTGCCAATCTTCTTCACCTTCTGCGATTTCATCAAAATCTTCTTCGACCTTGGCCGTAAAATTATAATCCAAAATATTCGCAAAGTGGCTTACTAAGAAATCGTTTACAATCATACCGATATCTGTTGGCACCATCTTGCCCTTATCTGAGCCTATGGTCTCGGTGAGTTTCTTTTCTTTAACAGCTCCGCTCTCCAAAAGCAACTGTATATAGTTACGCTCTGTACCTTCAACAGTTCCTTTTTCAACATAGCCCCTGTTCTGAATTGTTGAAATCGTTGGTGCATAGGTAGATGGTCTTCCGATACCCAGTTCTTCCAATTTCTTCACGAGGGATGCTTCTGTAAAACGGTAGGGCGGTCTTGAGAAACGCTCTGTGGCGGTAATGAAACCATTCTGCAAGGCCTCCCCAACTTTCATTGCGGGAAGCATACCTTCTTGTTCTTCGGCGGTATCCTCTTCATCCAATCCTTCCATATACACTTTAAGGAAACCGTCAAATTTAATGACCTCACCATTGGCACTGAACTGCTCGGAATGAGTGCTTGCCGCAATCTTCACATTGGTACGTTCCAATTGGGCATCGCTCATTTGTGAAGCAATGGTACGCTTCCAGATTAATTCGTATAATTTCGACTGGTCGCGCTCCAACGAAGGTGATTGATTGGTAATCTCGGTTGGTCGAATGGCTTCATGCGCTTCTTGGGCACCTTTTGATTTTCCTTTGAAATTCCGAACCGTGCTATACTTTTCACCATAATTACCAATAATGGCTTCTTTAGTTGCATTTATAGCCTCTCCCGAAAGGTTTACACTATCGGTTCTCATATAGGTAATAAGACCCGCTTCGTATAACCTTTGCGCCACTTGCATGGTTCTCCCTACAGAAAAATAGAGCTTTCTAGACGCTTCTTGTTGTAGCGTAGATGTGGTAAAGGGAGCGGAAGGTGATTTTTTTGCCGGTTTCGTATCTAGGTTACCAACGGAAAAATCGGCTCCTATGTTTTGCTTCAAAAATGCTTCGGCTTCTTCTTTTGACGGGAATGTTTTGTTCAATTTTGCCGTAAAGACACTACCATTCAAGGTTTTGAATTCGGCAGATATTCTAAAGGATGCTTCAGCGGTAAACGCTTCGATATCCCGTTCGCGCTCTACAATCAATCGCACGGCAACAGATTGCACCCTTCCCGCAGAAAGACCTGGTTTTATTTTTTTCCAAAGTACGGGGGAAAGTTCATAGCCTACCAAGCGATCTAAAACCCGTCTCGCCTGTTGGGCGTTGACCAGATTATAATTGATTTCCCGTGGGTTATCAATAGCCTTTTGGATGGCAGACTTTGTAATAGAATTAAAGACAATTCGCTTAATCTTACTTTTATCAAGGCCTAAAGTTTCGACCAAATGCCAAGAAATAGCCTCTCCCTCTCGGTCTTCATCACTCGCCAGCCATATGGTATCGGCCTTCTTAGCCAGATCTTTTAGCTTTTTTACAAGTGCTTTCTTGTCTTTATCGACGATATATTTGGGTTCAAAATTGTTATCGACATCTACACCCAGTTCCTTGGAAGGCAAATCGGCGATGTGCCCAAAACTGGACTCCACCTTATAATCCTTTCCTAAAAACTTTTCTATTGTCTTTGCCTTTGCAGGTGACTCTACTATTACTAAATTCTTGGCCATTCATGGTTTTTTGATGGAACAAAAGTAGTTGAATTTTTTAATTTGATACTATACCATATATATACGTATGAAAAAACGCCCCAGTAAACTAGGGCGTTCTAAATGGTTTTATACTACTTTATCTAAGCTCAAAATTACTTAATAAACGAATGTCATTGTCTAGGTATTCATACTGGTACAGCACCTTATCCCCTATCATCAAAAGCGAATTTTGCAAGGGTATTACGTCGTACGTAATAATATCCTTAAAGTGATTCAAAAGTTTTAAGTCTTCGACATCACTTTTGTCATAAACTTTTAGACCAGAAGCACCATCGCAGATAAATAGTTTTTCCTCTTTAAAGCCTAATCCGTAAGGCTCGTCCATTGAATAGAATTTTTTTAGTTCGGGCTTTGACAAATTCGATATATCAACAATGTACAGTCCACTCTCCGTGCCGCCGCAAGGGTTTCCTCCACGTAAGGTAACGTAGGCATAATCTCCATCGACCACAACAGGGTCACATGCCCTACCATGTACGAATTCGGAAACGAACGTAGGTTTGGCAGGCTCTGAAATGTCATAGATATACATACCCTGCGTGCCTCCTAAGAAAAGAATATCACCCTGACTGTAAATAGTTTCAATAGCGCCATTGGTATAGACATCTTCCAATGTTTTCGGGTTGTTCAAATCTGAAATGTCGAAAATACTAATGCTCGACCACTCGACGGCATAGAGGTAATTTTTAACAATCTTAAACCGGGCCAAAGAACCACCTTGGCCCGTATTCGAACCTGAAGGAGCAGAAGCCGCATCGGCACTATTGGTATTGAACGACGTATCGGAGGACTCCAAGGTATTACCATCGCTGAACTTACTTTCAAACTCGGAAACCAGCATACGCTCTGTTTTTACCTCCCAACCAATAAGGGCCTGTTTGCTGGCGTCAAAATCACCATAGTCGTAGAAATCGGCCTGGGGCCACTCTACATCCCACCCAACAGTACACCAAAATTGCTGGTAAATAGCATCTTCAAGTCTTTGTATCATCTTGATATTATCGATGTCAGAAATATCGAGCACTACCAAATCACCATAACTATCGGCAAACAAGCGATTATCTTTTATAGAAATATCATAATTGCCCTCTAGCTTTATAAAATAAATATTCTCGGGGGCTTCGGGATTACTATTGTCTATTACATGAAAACCTCGATTGAGGTCATTCACAAAAACATAATTCTTATAGGCGTATATTTTTCCGGAGTTCTCAATCGGTACTGGTTCCGAAACGTCTACAGCTTCCTCTTTGAATTCGAACAAGTCGGTCTTTAAAGGGGTCGCAATTAGGTATTCACCATAAAGACCATCTACATTCTCGTCTTGGTCTTCTGAACATGACACCAAGGTAATTGTGGCCGCGACCAACAAAAGAAAAATGTTTTTTTTCATAATTTTAATTTTTATTGGGTTGTTTCCACTAAGATGCATTTTCTTACATGGAGTTGCGTCCAATCTAATAAATTATGAAAAATACTCAGACACTCTTTGGAAATCCAACACCATCCTTGTATATATAATATACTGGAATCTTAGCCAGCATAGCCGTAAACAGTATTCCAATGCCACAAAGAAGAATTCCAAGCTGAGCTATAAGACCCGTGGCAATTAACAACCCGAAAATGACCAACCAGTTCTTGTTGCCTAATTGAAAACTTGCGTTTACCATTTCCGTAGGGCTCAATTCTTCATTAAAAGCGAAAAAAGCGGGCATCAAGGAAATCGGAACGACAACATAAAAAAGCCCTATACCACACAGCAACATACCCACAACTGAAAGGCCAAAAACAAATAGGCCCAAAACCAAGCTTTTCTTCCAACGCCCATTTTTGAGATAGAAGAAATAATCATCAGCCTCAGTGCTGCCCATATCCTTCAACTGGCATATTCTTAGAAAAGCGGCATTCAGCGCCGTGGATATTGTCATTATACCCAACAATAGAACAGGAAATAATATTGCCATTGCAATTGCCAATGCCGGGCTTATTTCTTCTGACTTCAACATTTCGGGGTCAGTTATGCCCGCTGAAATCAAGGGTATATAAAAGAGTATGTAAAAAGGAAGGATCAATGCGAAAGTCAGTAACAGGGTCAAAAAACCTTGCAACCAAACTTTTTTTAACAGCTCTATAGATCGGCCAAAGATGTTTCCGAAGTCCAACGGATTATGTTCCATAATTTTTTCAGTTAGGTCTTGTAAATCCATGTTATTAGGTTTTCCACTAAAATAATGAGAATTATAATACCATAAATCTCTAAAATACTATTAAAATTCACTGTCAATTTGTCATAAAATCGTTTTAAACCCTATATTTGCTGCCCGTAATTTCACGGAGGAATTGCTTAATATGGAAAAAAAAATCGACGAATCGGTTCAGGGCACCACCCTATTGTTGGAGAAAAAAAATGCTAGCGGCCGAAAGCTTTATATAGAAAGCTACGGTTGTCAGATGAATTTTTCCGATAGTGAGATTGTTGCTTCCATCTTGGCAAATGAAGGTTTCAATACGACCCAAGAACTGAAAGAGGCCGACTTGGTTCTGGTCAATACCTGTTCTATTAGAGAAAAAGCAGAACTGACCGTTCGTAAACGGCTTGAAAAATTTAATGCCATCAAGAAAGATCGCCCACATATGAAAGTTGGTGTTTTAGGCTGCATGGCGGAGCGGTTGAAGCACAAATTTCTCGAGGAAGAAAAGATTGTCGACATGGTCGTGGGCCCTGATGCCTATAAAGATTTGCCAAACCTCATTCAAGAAATCGACGAAGGCCGAAATGCCGTGAACGTTATTCTTTCCAAAGATGAAACCTATGGCGATGTCGCGCCAGTTCGATTGAATTCAAACGGTGTGACGGCATTTGTTTCCATTACGCGTGGCTGTGATAATATGTGTACGTTCTGTGTAGTGCCATTTACGAGAGGCCGTGAGCGTAGTAGAGACCCTCAGTCTATATTAGAAGAGGTCAACGATCTATGGAAAAAAGGTTTTAAGGAGATTACGCTACTCGGCCAAAATGTGGACAGTTATTTATGGTACGGTGGCGGATTGAAGAAAAACTTCGAAAAGGCTTCCGAAATGCAAAAGGCCACAGCAGTAGACTTTTCACAACTTCTGGAAAGCGTCGCGTTAGCACAACCTCGAATGCGCATTCGCTTTTCGACTTCAAATCCACAGGATATGACCTTAGATGTCATACACACCATGGCTAAACATAAAAATATTTGCGATTATATACATTTACCGGTACAGAGTGGAAGCAATCGTATCTTAAAAGCCATGAACCGGTTGCACACCCGAGAGGAATATTTTCAATTGATCGACGATATTCGAAAAATTATTCCGGGTTGCGCCATTTCCCAAGATATGATAACGGGCTTTCCTACCGAAACCGAACGAGACCATCAAGATACCTTGTCATTAATGAAATACGTGAAATATGATTACGGATTCATGTTCGCCTATTCAGAACGACCGGGAACACTTGCTGAACGAAAATTAGAAGACGATGTTCCTGGGGAAATCAAAAAAAGAAGATTATCTGAAATCATTGCCCTGCAACGCGAACATTGTCAAGAACGTACCGAGCAGCATGTGGGCAAAATTCAAGAGGTCTTGATCGAGGGCACGTCAAAAAAATCCAATGAACATTGGATGGGTCGCAACTCACAGAACACCGTAGCTGTATTTCCGAAAGAAGATTATAAGGTAGGAGATTTTGTGATGGTGCGGATGGATAGCTGTACATCGGCCACTTTGATCGGGCAGGCGATTGGTAGTAGTTAGTAAAATATAAAAAACAATCAATAATTAGCAACTCATAATTCCACTCTTTTCGTAGGATGTAGTCAATCTAAAACAGATTCGCGGCGCATTTTATACGGAGTGGAACCAAAGGGCGGGAAAGACAATAAATATGGAGAATGTTCAAGCCATAAAACAACGTTTCGAGCTTATCGGTAATGACCCGAAGCTTAACCGTGCCATTGAAAAAGCGGTTCAAGTCGCGCCGACCGATATTTCGGTCTTGGTGACAGGAGAAAGTGGGGTCGGCAAAGAGGCCATACCGAAAATAATCCATTCGCTTTCACATCGAAAACATGCCAAATATATTGCGGTAAACTGTGGGGCGATTCCCGAAGGCACCATTGACAGTGAGCTTTTTGGGCATGAAAAAGGAGCCTTTACAGGAGCGACGCAGACCCGTAGCGGTTATTTTGAAGTTGCCGATGGCGGCACCATTTTTCTTGATGAAGTGGGCGAATTACCCTTGACTACGCAAGTGCGTTTGCTTCGGGTTCTGGAAAACGGAGAGTTTTTAAAAGTAGGGTCCTCACAAGTACAGAAGACCAATGTGCGAATCGTAGCCGCGACAAATATCAATATGTTCGAGGCTATCAAAAAGGAGAAATTCAGAGAAGACCTTTACTACAGATTGAGTACGGTCGAGATTCATATTCCGCCTCTAAGAGACCGCCAAGATGATATTCACTTATTGTTTCGCAAGTTTGCTTCCGATTTCGGTCAGAAGTACAAAATGCCTACTATCCGCTTGGCAGACGATGCCGTTCAATTACTATTAAAATACCGTTGGCCGGGCAACATCCGCCAGCTTCGAAACATTGCCGAACAAATATCGGTACTCGAAGAAAGTCGAAACATTTCTTGGTCGACATTAAATGGTTATCTCCCCAATGCCAATAGTTCGAATTTACCGGCAGTTATTGGGCAGAAAAAAGCCGAGAGCGATTTCAGCAATGAAAGAGAGATTCTTTACAAAGTACTTTTCGATATGAAAAGGGACCTCAATGATTTGAAGAAATTGACCTTGGAGCTCATGAAGAACAACGATGGCGATAAAGTTCAGGAAGAGAACGAAGGACTTATTCGAAAAATTTACGGCGAAAACGGTGAGGCATTGGAAGAAGATGAACGTACCTCGACAGAAGTATTACGTTTGCCTGAGCCACAAATGGAAAAGCCCCCGACCAGACCTCAAATGGAGGATAAGTATCATTTTGCCGAAGAAATCGAGGAGGAAGAAACATTATCTTTACAGGAAAAAGAAGTAGAACTCATTAAAAAATCGTTAGACCGTAATCGTGGTAAACGAAAAGCGGCTGCGGCCGAACTTGGTATTTCAGAACGGACATTGTACCGAAAGATAAAACAATACGACCTATAGAAACAAGGAACCTGAAACGTTTAAATGACTAAGGATTGAAGAAATTTAATAAACTGATTTTTGTTTTAACACCCCTTTATCTACTATCCGGTTGTGGAGTATACAATTTTACCGGTGGAAACGTCGGAACCGCTGTATCGTTCTCCGTAACGTATTTTCAGAACTATGCAACTCAAAGCCCAGGGTCTACTTTTGAACCAGGGCTTGATAGGGATTTTACGCTCGCCTTGCAAGACCGCATATTGAATCAGACTAGTTTAGACCTGACAACATCGAACGGTGATCTGCTCTATGAAGGTGAAATTGTTGAGTTTCGTATTTCGCCCATGACCGCAACCGCGCAGCAGACAGCGGCACAGAACCGTTTATCAATGGCCGTAAAAGTCCGTTTTTACAATAAAACCAAAGAAGACGCCGATTTTGAGCAGCGTTTTTCGTTCTTTTATGATTATCCTGCAAATGCACAACTTTCCTCGGTTAAAGATGAAGCCTTGGAGATCATTTTCGAACGGATTACACAAGATATTTTCAACGCCTCACTAGCAGATTGGTAAGAAATACGATATTGGAAGTACAAAGTTAAAAAGAAGTAAAAAATAAAGACTTTTGAACTTGACTCTGATACTTGAACTTTTTGCAACCTACCCATCAGGCAAGTGGATTTTTTGTTTGTGATTTGCAATTTAACTTGTCTTGTTTCTAGTCTCTGGTTTTTTGACTCGCATATTGAATATGAACGTAAAAGATTTTACATATTTACTACAAAACCCTAACAAGGTAGTGTCGCCAGTGCAGACGAGGCAATTGGAAGAAGTTCTGGAAGAATACCCTTATTTTCAGGCAGCGCATGCACTGCATTTAAAGGGACTCAAGAACCTGAATAGTTTCAAATATAACAATGCTCTAAAGGTTACGGCAGCATACACGGCAGACCGTGACGTGCTTTTTGATTTTATCACCTCCGAAGAATTTTTACAAAATACCATAGCCGATACCATTTTGGAGAAGACCACCACCTTAATCGATACCGAAATTGTTTCAGAAGAGGTCACTGGTCAAAAAAGCGTTGCTTCTAAAGTGGAGGTTAGACCAGACAAAACACTTTCGCTTTCCAAGGCAGAAGCGGAAACCATTTTGGACCCTAAACTTTTTACACCAAAAGACCCCAAGGTGGAAAAAGAGATTGCTGCGTCAAAAATGAAAGCCCAAGAAGACCTTGAACTTGGACAACCTTTGCCTTTTACCAAAAAAGAAAAATATTCTTTCGGGGAATGGCTAAATCTCGCTTCGTTCAAATCGGTGGAGCGGCCTAAAAACGAGTCTTCGAAAAAGGAGGATGTATTCGAAGAAATCGAATTTCCTTTAGAGGAGGATATCCTTAAAAAGAAAAAATTCGAACTTATCGATAAATTTATTGCTGAAAATCCGAAAATATCCCCTCACAAAAATCCACCGAAGGTAGTTATTGAAGACTCGGTCAAATTCAATAAAAAAGAGTTGATGACAGAGACTTTGGCCAAGGTATATTTAGAACAAAAAAAGTATAAAAAAGCCATACAGGCCTACAAAATTTTAAGTTTGAAATATCCGGAAAAAAGTGGTTCCTTTGCAGACCGAATTAAAGCGGTAGAAAAAATTCAACAAGAAAATAAGTAGAAGTAATGAGCACGTTTACCATATTTTTAATCCTTATAATCATTGTTTGCTTTCTTTTGGTTTTGGTCATTATGGTTCAGAACCCGAAAGGTGGCGGATTATCGTCTTCCTTTGGCGGAGGTGGCAGTCAAATAGTTGGTGGTGTCAAAAAAACAGGAGATTTTTTAGATAAAAGCACCTGGACCTTATCCATTCTGCTTGTCGTATTGATTTTAGCTTCCAATGTAGCCTTAAAAGGAAATTTTGGCGATAGCGATTCAAAATTACTAAATGGTGATGATATAGAAATCACAGTTCCTGAAACGTTACCGGAAGCACTTCCAGAAGAAATGCCCGCACCGGCAACGAATCCCACGGATAGTCTTTAATTCCATAAAAAATAGAACAAAATGCCAGCCTAAATGACAAGCTGGCATTTTTGTTTTAACAATGTGTCAGTTTTTGTGCAATGGCATAATTTCTGCCCATAGAAAATAAGAATATTAATTTTTCAAACTAAAAACTATAAATATGGCAAAAGTCAACATTAAACCATTGGCCGATAGGGTACTTATCGAACCTATGGCTGCTGAAACTAAAACTGCTTCCGGCATCTACATCCCTGACACAGCAAAAGAAAAACCACAACAAGGTAAAATCGTTGCTGTTGGACCAGGAACTAAAGACGAAAAAGTAACTGTAAAAGTCGGTGATAAAGTGCTTTACGGCAAATATGCAGGTACCGAACTCAAACTTGAGGGCGTAGATTACTTGATGATGCGCGAAAGTGATGTTCTAGCAATCGTCTAAAATACTTTTTGTCATTCCCGTGAAGGCGGGAATCCAATCAACAAACACTAAAAAAGCATTAAACAGGTTCTCGCCTTCGCGGGAATGAAAAATACTAATTATTTATTATGGCAAAGGATATAAAATTTGATATTGACGCACGCGATGGCCTCAGAAGAGGTGTCGATGCGTTGGCAAACGCAGTTAAAGTTACCTTGGGACCCAAGGGAAGAAACGTAATTATCAGCAAATCTTTCGGTGCACCTCAAGTGACCAAAGATGGCGTAACGGTGGCTAAGGAAATAGAATTGGCAGACCCACTTGAGAATATGGGTGCACAGATGGTGAAAGAAGTAGCTTCAAAAACTAATGATTTAGCTGGGGACGGCACTACCACGGCCACTGTACTGGCGCAGGCTATTGTTAAAGAAGGTCTTAAAAACGTTGCCGCTGGTGCCAACCCTATGGACCTCAAAAGAGGGATAGACAAAGCAGTAGAGGCTATCGTAGAAAATCTTGGAAAGCAAGCTAAGAAAGTTGGTGATTCATCCGAAAAAATAACCCAAGTAGCGGCAATTTCATCTAATAATGATGAAACTATTGGAGCCCTTATATCGGAGGCATTTGGTAAAGTAGGTAAAGAAGGTGTTATTACTGTTGAAGAAGCCAAGGGAACTGATACCTATGTCGACGTGGTTGAGGGCATGCAGTTCGATCGCGGTTACCTTTCTCCATATTTCGTGACCGATTCTGAAAAGATGACGGCTGATTTAGAGAATCCGTACATTCTTTTATTCGATAAGAAGATTTCTTCAATGAAAGATTTGCTTCCAGTATTGGAACCAGTTGCACAATCAGGAAAGCCCCTGTTGATTATCGCCGAAGATGTTGATGGTGAGGCATTGGCTACATTGGTAGTCAACAAATTGAGAGGTTCCTTAAAAATTGCTGCTGTAAAAGCCCCAGGTTTTGGAGACAGAAGAAAAGCGATGTTAGAAGATATCGCCATCTTGACGAAAGGTACCGTTATCTCCGAAGAAAGAGGCTTCTCATTGGATAATACGACTATTGATATGTTGGGAACTTGTGAAAAAGTATCCATCGATAAAGATAATACAACAATCGTAAATGGTGGTGGTGTTCAAAAAGATATCAAGGCACGTGTGAGCCAAATCAAATCTCAAATCGAGACAACTACTTCTGATTACGATAAGGAAAAACTACAAGAGCGTTTGGCCAAACTAGCCGGCGGTGTAGCTGTCCTCTATGTTGGTGCGGCTTCTGAAGTTGAAATGAAAGAGAAGAAAGATCGTGTTGATGATGCCCTGCACTCAACAAGAGCCGCAGTAGAAGAAGGTATCGTTGCAGGTGGTGGCGTAGCCTTGCTTAGAGCCAAATCTGTACTGTCAAAGGTTAAAGTAGAAAATGCTGATGAGGAAACAGGTTTACAAATCGTTGCCAAAGCTATCGAATCTCCCTTAAGGACTATCGTAAGTAATGCCGGGGGTGAAGGCTCAGTAGTCGTTGCCAAAATTTTGGACGGTAAAGGAGACTTTGGTTACGATGCCAAATCCGAGACATATGTAGACATGCTAAAGGCGGGTATCATCGATCCTAAAAAAGTGACGCGTATCGCATTGGAAAATGCAGCTTCAGTAGCCGGAATGATCTTGACTACCGAATGTGCATTGACTGACGTCAAAGAAGAAACTCCAGCAGGTGGAGGCGGACATGGCCACGGTGGTGGAATGCCCGGAATGATGTAATAGCTTATGCTATAGGCATTTATTCTTAATAATCAAAACGTCCTGATAACCCTATCAGGACGTTTTTTTTGAAGCTACTCCCTTTATCTGGTAAAGGAAAAGAGAAATATTCGCCCCTGAACGGTTAGCCGCTTGACCTCCGTCATCAGCTATAAGTATTTTACTACTTGTCTGAGGATACATTTTTAGGTAGTTTG
>Ga0316189_10004379_pt1 | contig 13586 bp, 13 predicted proteins | sample LowCovwburrow_MG_FD_204930 | JGI IMG/M metagenome (GOLD analysis project Ga0316189, IMG submission 204930) | Coastal sediment microbial communities from Maine, United States - Lowes Cove worm burrow | ecosystem: Environmental > Aquatic > Marine > Coastal > Sediment | place: USA: Maine...
GATGCACCAGGCATCTTCACCGGCCAAGATATTGTCTCATACCCATTGAACCTTTCAGAGCTCCATCCGAAGCACCAGACCAGGGGCAAACTCCGGGAATTGGCAGGTTGAGGCAAATCCTGGTCCGCACCTTCTCAGACAGGGGCCAGTTCCAGCACGCGCGCCTCATCGCCTTCGATTCGCCAACGCAGATCGAAATCGTAGAGCCGCATCCCGTATATCCGCTCCTCATCCCCGCCATCACGCAGGTAGGCGGGTCTTGGATCGGTTTCCAGAAGTGCCGTTATCAGTGCCCTCAGCGCTTCCCCGTCATCTCGGTCATCCAGTTGTTGTTTGGCCAGCGGCGTAAACCGAACACCCAGTAACACCTCCGGAGGGAGCGGGGCGAAGCCGGAGCGGGCATCGGGTATGCTGTCGACATAGGCAACATAGGGTTTAATATCCAATACCGGCGTCCCGTCCAACAGGTCAACGCCAGTAACATCCAGCACTACTTTTCCGCCGCTACAGTGGACGGCTTCCAACTTTACAACGGAGAGCCCGACTGGATTCGGGCGAAAAGGGGAACGGCTGGCAAAAACACCCACCCGCCGATTTCCGCCAAGGCGCGGGGGCCTGACCGTTGGCTGCCAGCTATCCCTAAGCGCCCGGTGGAACACGAACTGGATCCAGATATGGGAATAACCTTCCAGGCCAACGACCACCTCGGGTCGATTGTAAGGAGGAAGAAGTTCCAGTGTGGCACGTACCTGGGGCACCAACCCGGATTGACGCGGTATACCGAATTTTTCCTTGAATGGAGAGTGTATTACACCAATAATTTCGAGCTGAAAATTCATTACTCTGGAACCGAATGACCTATTACTGGATCAGGCTGCTACACATTGCGACAGTGGTCTTCACCACTGGCTTTTTCGCGCTCCGTTTCTACTGGATGCTGTTTAGTCCGCATTTGTTGGAGAGACACTGGGTCCGCACCCTGTCCGTTTCTAACGATACCCTGCTACTGATCGCCGGCATTACCCTGGCGATCAAAAGTCAGCAATATCCGTTTCAGGCCGCCTGGCTCAGCGCCAAATTGATCGCCCTGCTGCTCTACATCGTCCTCGGCAGCCTCGCCCTGAAACGGGGAAAAACCCGCCAGGAGCGAACCATCTATGGCATCCTCGCCCTGATCTGTGTCAGCTATATTATCGCCGTTGCATTGAACCGTACACCAACCCCCTGGTCGCTATCGAATCTTTGACACCGGCACCAGCGTTAGCTGCTGATCCCGCTGAATAGTTAAAAAAATGATCTGTGACATGCAATAAACTGGCGGCTTCCGATACACTTTCAGCAGTCTATGCAGTATTGGCAACACCTGAACTTAGTTAAGACGAGGGTTGACAAATGGACGATACACTTAAACGCCTGCTCGACGTAGAAATGCGTGCCGAGCAGATCGCCCGACAGGCCGACAGGGACCGCGAACAGCTTATCCAAAGCGCGCTGATGGAGGCCCGTGCGGAAGAAGAACGATTCGAAGCGCGCACTCCCGAACTCCACGCATCGTTTGTCGAAAAGGCCGAATCCCGCGCCACTCAGACCATCAGCGAACTGAAACGGCGCTATGACGAACGCCACACCCAGCTTCGCGATATGGCGGAGGAACGGGAAGAAGAGGCACTCGAAGCCGCTTTCAATCTATTGTTAAACCCAGACGCCGACCACTGAGCTTGTACTCCCGGCATGCCTGCCTCAGCCTCAGATAGCTACCTCAATACGCGAACCACGTTAATGTCCAGCCAACTGCTGGACAGCGCTGGAGTGGAAGCCTTGGTTGATCGTACCTTGGATCAACTGGGACGGGATTTTCAGCTGGACCAGCTTGTCGCGGGTCTGCCGCCCGAAGCCGACCTTGGCCGGGTACTCGAGCGGACCCTTATCCAGGTCCTGATGCAGGAACTTTCAGTCCTGCTGCGCCCGCTGGACGGGCCGGCCAGAAATATCCTGATTCACTGGGCCAGAAAATACGAGCTGTTTAATCTGAAGGCGATAATCCGAGGCAAACTCCAAGGGTTGCATTTCGATCTGATCAAAGAGAATCTGCACGACCTGCCACCATTGATCACCCTTCCCCACGAGCAGTTGCTGCGCACCGAGAACATCCAGGAACTGCTCCGTCAGCTGGAGACCGGCCCCTACAGCGATATCGCGCGCCAGGCACGTCAGGTATATGAGGAACGGAACGAACCCTTTTCGCTCGACGCCACCCTAGATCAACGCTACTACATGAGCCTTCTACGGCGGGTTAGAAGGGCGCAGCCGACGGACCGGGTGTCGCTACATCGGTTGATTGGAGAGTTGATCGATCAGCAGAACCTGAACTGGCTGATACGCTATCGTTTCAACTACGAACTCTCGGCCTCGGAAACATACTACCTGCTGATCCCGTTCGGCTTGCATCTGCACCGGGATCAGCTACTCAAGCTGGTAAATATGGATAACATCCAGCAGCTGATCGAGTCTTTGCCGACGAAACTGGCGACGGCGCTGGAGGGATCTGTTAGCCCGATGGAAGTCGAGCAGGCACTGCAGACAGAGACCACGAAGCAGATTCGTCGCTGCCTGCAATATGAAAAATCGGTGGTCAGCCGCACCTTCGCCTACCTGGTGTTACGAGAGATAGACCTCAAGAAATTGTTCGCCATTATACAGGGCAAGGCACTCAATCTGGACCAGGCATTGATTCGAACGGCTGCCGGGGCAAAAGAATCAGACCTCGCCCCCGAAACCACCGGCAACAGCGATCATGTTTAGCCCCTTGCCGATGAAACATGTGCTGCTGCAGGTCATGACTGAAGACCTGCCCCAGGTCTCCCTGACGCTGGCAGAGCTGGCAGTCTTCAGTCCCGATTACCGACCCATTCACGATGAGCAGTTCCCAACGATTCCGGGCCAGCGGTTCCGGGAGATTTACAACCAGGCGTGCTCCCGCCTGGAAAAGATATCCAAGCATGTCAGCCTCTCCAGCCAGATTCGATTGAAGACGATTCACGTTATCAGCGAACGAGAGCTGGAGAAGACCAACAACTGGTTGGGCAAGGTATGGGCACGTTGTTCCGCGTTCGAAGAGACCTTCCATCGTCTCACCGATGAGGAACACATGATCCAGCAGCTGGAGGAAGCGCTGGACAACTTCAGCGAACTCAACCTAGACCTGAGTCTGCTGCAGGGTGAAAAACTGTTTCTGGACATCCATGTCGGCATTATCCCGCGCGCCAATGTCACCCAGCTGAAGGAGGCTGTGGGCCTGGCCGATTATCTGATCTTCCCCTATATGGAACATGGGGAAAATGCACACGTCATTGTGGTCGGACCCAAAGGCGAACGCCAGGAAGAGCTGGGGTCGGTGCTCGATACCGCCGGGTTCAATCCCTTGCCGATTCCACCGGAACTCCACGCAGAACCGGAAAAGGTCCAGTCAGAGCTGCAAGCCCGCCGCGGCAGACTGGCCAAAGAGCGACAGAAGGAATCGGAAGGCATGGCAAGCTGTGCAAACGAACTTCGGGGCGAACTGGAACTGGCACGCGGAGTCCTGGTGATGGCGGAACCTTTTGTTCGCGTCGACACCGCCGCCCGCAGCGCCGGCCAACTGTCCATTGTCTCCGGCTGGATCCCGGCACGGGATCTCCGGCGAACGAAAAAGGCCCTCGGAAAGAGACTGAAAAACCCTTTTCATATCGACAGCCGCAGCCCGACAGCAGAAGAGCGCCCGCTGGTGCCGAGCTATATGCCCAAGAACCGGCTGATGGCCCCGTTTGCCACCCTGGTGAAACAGTATGGCGTGCCCCGCTACGGAGAAGTCGATCCGACCCTGATCTTCGCCCTCAGCTTCATCGCTATGTTTGGCATGATGTTTGGTGACGTCGGTCACGGGCTGACGATCATGGCGGTGGGCTGGCTGGCACGACGCAGGCTAAAAAGCTTTACCTGTTTCGCCGTCTGTATCGGAATCTCCGCCACGGTTTTTGGTGTGCTTTACGGCAGCATCTTCGGCTACGAAGAGTTATTCCATGCGGTGTGGATACCCCCACTATCGAACCCGCTATATATGCTGTCGGTGGCACTGATGTGGGGTATAGGTTTCCTGTTGCTCATCACCCTGATCTCGATCTACAACCGCATGGTACTTAGCGAGTTCCACCAGGCGATCTTCGACAGCAATGGCATGGTCAGCATCGCCCTCTACCTCAGTGCCCTGGGTGGTCTCTACAATCTCTACCACAACGGGGAATTTGGTCTGCCCGCCGCCACCGTCAGTATCGGCGCGCTGCTGACCCTGTTCGGATACAAACTGGTCGAGATCAAGGCGCCCCCGGGGGAACGGCTGTTGGTCGCCTTGATCGAAACCTTCGAGACGATCACCGGCTACGTCTCTAACACCCTCTCCTTCCTGCGGGTAGCAGCCTTCAGTCTCAACCACGTAGCCCTGGCCATTGCGGTATTTACCCTGGTGGAGATGATCACCAGTGCCCACGGACGCGTGTTGATGGTGGTCTTCGGGAACATCTTCATCCTCATCCTAGAAGGGGCGATCGTCACCATCCAGGCCCTGCGTCTCGAATATTACGAAGGCTTCTCCCGCTTCTATTCCGGAGACGGTCAGGAATTCAAACCATTAAAACTGGAAACCGGTGACAATGCATGAGCTTTCAGTATGACCCTTCACCCTCCACCGGATGGCCCTTCTTCCTCAACAGGGGAATGTCCAGACGGTCACCTAAAACAAGGAGCAAAATCATATGTACTGGCTGATTGGTATGATGACCCTGGGCATTGCCGGTCTCGTCGTTACCGGCGTCTATCTCGAGCTGTGCCCGGCAGATCGACACACTGTACGGCGCTGGTCACGACCCGCCATTTCCACCAATCTTGTGTTGTTCGTCGCAGCCCAGGCAGGCATGATTTTCCTTGGTACCCGGGAGGTGATGGCGGCAACAGAAGTGGTCGAGATAGCGGCAACCGGCGGTGAGCTTTCTCTCGGCATGGGACTCGCCATTATTGGTGTTGGAATCCCCACCGCGCTGAGCACCATTGCAGCCGGTATTGCCGTCGGTCCCATCGGCGCGGCTTCACTGGCGGTTCTGGCAGAGAAACCGGAGATTTTTGGCCGCACCCTGATCTATCTGGGTCTGGCGGAAGGCATCGCCATTTACGGGCTGGTGGTCAGCATTCTGTTGCTGGACAAACTTTGATCAGGTGCGAGACCAATGATCGAACAAGAGATTGATCGACAATCAACCCGGATGATCTTCATGGGGGACCCCGCCCTCACGGACGGTTTCAAGCTGATTGGATTCGAGACCTGGTCCAACCCCTCTACCGAGGAACTCAACTGGGTACTGGAGGATCTGGTGCAAAGCCAACAAAAAGCATTCGTGATCGTGGACCGGCAACTGGTGGAACGCAACTCCCCGATGTTGCGACGGCTACGACTGGAAGGGGGGCGTGTCGTCATCACCCAGATACCGCCCCTGAACGACCCAGACTGTTTCAACTGCGAGATAGACGACCAGGTCAAAGGCCTGCTGGGCGCCTCAATCCTTGAAGGGCATGATTAGTTATGGATCAGGTAAGCGAACTGGAATCAGCCATACTGGCCCGCGCCGATCGACTTGCCGCGGAATACCGGGAAAGGGCGCAGCGCAGCTGCGACAACATACTGCGGGAAGCCCATGAACGCCTGCGACTGCGCGAGGAGCGGGAGGTGTTGTTGGCCAAGGCACGCGCAGACCGGGCTTATCGTCGCCAGGTGCAGGCCAACGAACTGAAACTGCACGAGGAGATGGACCATCTGCGCTGGAATCTGGTGGAAGGGGTCCGGGAACGCCTGAGCGACAGGATCAAGTCCTTGGTTGAGAATAATGAAGAATACCTCTCCCTGCTGAAGGTGCTGCTGGCCAGGGGAGCCGAAGAGGTCGAGCGGGAAGAGTTGATCGCAGAGGTCAGTGCCCGCGATCTGGAGTGGCTTCAGCCTCGCTGGCAACCAATAGCGAAAGAGGCCGCGCCGACCAAGAGCATCAAGCTATCGGGTACTCCCATCGATACCCTGGGCGGTGTCCTGGTCAGATCCACCGACAATCGGATTCGCCTGAATAATACCTTCGAAGGCCGCATGGAGCGACTCAGCAATCAATTGCACCAGATAATCATCGAACGCCTGTTGCCGGGCGGGATCGACAACAATGTGATTTTTACTGGATAGTGTTATGAGCGAACTCAGCAAGATCGGCACGATCCGGGAAATAAACGGTCCCATCGTCACCATCCGCCTGCCCGGTGTCCGCACCGGAGAACAAGTCAAAATCGGCGAATTGGGGCTGATTGGTGAAGTCATTGCCCTGGATGGCGCAGACACGCTGGTACAGACTTACGAATCTACGGAAGGTATTCGTCCAGGCGAGCAGGCCGAGGGGCTGGGCTGGCCCCTGTCGGTCGAGCTGGGTCCCGGGCTGCTGGGGGGGATTTTCGACGGCGTGCAACGTCCTCTTGAGGAGATTTTTCTCAAAGCGGGTGACCATATCCCCAGAGGCCTGACAATCCCTGCCCTGGATCGGGAAAAATCCTGGCGCTTCGTACCCGACGACGAACTGGAAACCGGCAGTGAGTTGTCGGCCGGAACAAAGCTTGGGACAGTGCGAGAAACCGACGCCATAGAGCATCGTATCCTGGTCCCGCCCGACCAGCCCGGCGAATTGCTGGAACTGGCACCAGAGGGGGACTACCGCATCGACCAATCGATCGGCCGGATCCGTGCCCCGGATGGCCGCATCCACAAACTACATCTCTATCACCGCTGGCCAGTGCGCATCCCCCGGCCCTACCGTAGCCGTGACCACGGGGTAGAACCCTTGATCACCGGCCAACGCATTCTGGACACCTTCTTTCCCCTGCTTAAGGGGGGAAAGGGGGCGGTTCCAGGCCCGTTCGGTGCCGGCAAAACGGTGGTCCAGCAACAGATCGCCCGCTGGTCCAATGCCGATATCGTCATCTACGTCGGCTGTGGAGAACGGGGTAATGAACTGGTGGATGTGCTGGAGAGCTTTCCCAAATTGCAGGACCCATACTCCGGCCGTATGCTGATGGAGCGCACCCTGCTGATTGCCAATACCTCCAATATGCCGGTGGTGGCGCGCGAGGCCTCAATCTATGTCGGTCTCACCGTGGCCGAGTACTATCGCGACCAGGGTTATGATGTCGTCATGCTGGCCGATTCCACCAGCCGCTGGGCCGAGGCACTGCGGGAGGTTTCCGGCCGACTGGGCCAAATGCCAGTGGAAGAAGGCTACCCCGCCTACCTCGCCTCCCGCCTGGCCGCGGTCTATGAACGGGCCGGCCGGGTGGAAACCTACGGTTGCGGCAAGGGTTCGGTGACGCTGATCGGAGCGGTATCCCCACCCGGAGGGGACTTCTCCGAACCGGTCACCGCCCACACCAAAGAGATCATCCAGACCTTCTGGGCCCTATCCAAGGAACTTGCGGATGCCCGTCACTACCCGGCAATCGATTGGGTGGGTAGTTTCTCGGAGCACGTCCACGTGGCGGCCCAGTGGTGGCACGAACAGGTGGAACCGAACTGGGAAGAGCGAAGGGGGGTGGCCCTGGCATTGCTGGCCCGGGACGCAGAGCTATCTAGAATCGTCAATCTGGTCGGACCCGAGGCCCTTTCCTCGGCCCAGCGTTGGGAACTGGAGGGGGCTGCCTTGATCAAGGAGGGGGTGTTACAGCAGAGTGCCCTGGATCCGGTCGACACCTTCTCCTCGCCGGAAAAACAGTTTCTACTGCTCGACATGATGCTATCCATATACGAAAGCGGTGCCAGACTGATCGAACTTGGAGTGCCAGTTCAGGAACTCACCGCTCTGCCGCTGCTGGCCAAGGCCCGCCGCGCCAAACAGCTCTACAGCAGCGAACAGACCGAAAGAATCAGAGAGTTGATGGAAGATTTCGTCCATGAGTTCGAAAAAATCCGTATGGAGTATGCCAAATTCAAGGAGCATGCCCAATGAGTGCAAAGGAGTATCGCACATGCTATTCGGCCCGGGGAGGCCTGCTGGTTGTTAGAGATGCCCCTCAGATCGCCTTCGGAGACCGGGTTCTGATCCGGGACCATCGAAACCGAAGACGCAATGGCCAGGTCATTCGAACCTCCGAAAAAGAGGCCCTGATACAGGTATTCGAGGGCACCGACGATCTCGACCTGGAGACGACCTGGGTCCGTTTCCTAGATGAACCCCTGGAGATTACCCTCTCTCCCGAACTGCTGGGCCGGGTCTTCAGCGGTATCGGTGAACCGAAAGATGGACGGCCTCCAATCGTATCCAACCTCCGGCGCGGCGTCAGCGGCTCGGCCACCAACCCCGCCGCCCGCACCTATCCGCGAGAGTTTATCCAAACCGGAATATCCACCATAGACGGTCTCAACTCTCTGGTCCGAGGTCAGAAGCTGCCGATTTTCTCCGCCTCCGGCCTGCCTCACAACCGGCTCGCGGCACAAATCGTACGCCAGGCGAAACTGGTGGACGAAGAATCCAGCTTCTCCATCGTCTTTGCCGCCATGGGGGTTTCCTACGCGGATGCCCGTTTCTTTCAGGAAGAGTTCGCCTCCTCCGGGGTGCTGGGCAACGTGGTGATGTATATCAACCTGGCCGATGATCCACCGGTGGAGCGGCTGGCCCTGCCGAGAGTTGCCCTAACCGCCGCCGAGTTCCTCGCTTTCGAACTGGACCGTCACGTCCTGGTGGTACTCACCGATATGACCAATTACGCGGAGGCCCTGCGTGAGGTCGCAACCGCCAAGGGTGACGTGCCGTCACGGAAAGGCTATCCCGGCTATCTTTACTCCGATCTGGCGGAGATCTATGAACGTTCCGGACGCATCCGGGACCGCCATGGCTCGGTCACTATGGTACCGGTGGTCACCATGCCGTCCGACGACATAACCCATCCGATTCCGGACCTGACCGGCTACATCACCGAGGGGCAGATTGTCCTCAGTCGTGACCTCCACAACCAGGGGGTCTATCCCCCGGTGCATGTTTCGCCCTCTCTCTCACGTCTAATGAAAGATGGTATCGGCAAGGACGATACCCGCGAAGACCATCCGCGGGTGGCGAATCAGCTCTATGCCATGTACGCCAAGGCCCAGGAGACACGCAACCTGGCATCGATCATCGGCGCGGACGAACTGTCGGAACGGGATCAGCGCTACCTCGAGTTTGCCAACCAGTTCGATCAGCGCTTCGTTGGACAAGGCGAGGACGAGGACCGCTCCATCATCGAGACCCTCAACCTCTCATGGGAACTGCTGAGCATGTTCCCCAAAGATGAGCTTACCCGCGTGAGCGAAACCGATCTGGCGAAGTACCACCACAGCGGTAAAGGGTAAATGACAGGTCAAAGCCAGCTGATCAAGGTCCCGCCTACCAAAAACACCCTGCTCGATCTCAGAAAGCAGGTACAGTTTCTGGAGGATGGTTATTCCCTGCTGGAACGCAAGCGTGAACTTCTGACCCGCCTGGTGTATGAACGGATAGGGGAGTATCGCAAGCTGCGCTATAAAACCAAAGAGGCCGTTAAGAAGGCCTACCGCTGGCTCAGTCTATCGCATCTGCAGATGGGCAGCCGAGCACTGCAGCAGGCGGCCCTGGGCACCGCCCCTACCCTACAGATCGATATTATTCCTCGACGCTCCCTGGGCATTGAATACCCCGCCATCAACGCGAAAAAACTACCTTTGGAACCGCTCGGCCTGCTCGGCACCGATGCCAGCTTCGACGAAACCCGCAAAAGTCTCACCGAGGCTGCAGCACTGCTTACCCGGCTGGGTGAAGTGGAGATGGCCCTGGGTCGTTTGATGGCGGAACAGCGCAAGGCGCAGAAACGGGTCAATGCCCTCAAATACAACATCATTCCGCGCTACCGGAAAACGATTCATTATATTGAATCGATACTGGAGGAGGAGGAACGCAACAACCTGTTTCAGATCAAGATCCTTCGGGAACGCGAAGAGGCACTACGAAAATCGACGGGGGAATAGTCTTTCGATCCTAGCCGACTTTTCCAACCTCATCACACGACATTCCGCGGGAAAAACGCTTGACTCGGTTTTATAACCAGTCCGCTCCAACCCATCCAGATAAATATTTCGTGTCATATCCCACAATTAATTTATTGTTTCTGTTTCAAATGTGTAAGAGTGTGTAACAAGTTGTATCCAGAATTGCTGTTCCGACCCCATTTAACAGCCATGAAATGCCAGAGCGCACAGGCCTATTTTGCTGTCGGAATCCTCATCAGGCCCAGCTAAAGGATGGCTCTGTAAGTTACGGGCCTAGCCGTATTAAGCTGTTCAAAAAGCCAAATAATATACATTTAACCAACTGTTTTTTATCGTTTTATTTTAATTGACCGCAAACAGGCCGGTTGGCTGGAGAATACCCGCCCTCCCCTCAAGATTGGCTCTCAACAAGGGAAACAAACAACACGAGCAGTCGCCATTTCGCACCCAAAAAAATCCCCTGTTTCAAACTCCGGAGACCTGACAGGTGAAGTTGATCTGCGCTCCAGTTTGTGGAAAATCCACTTCCGAATGACGAACTAATAACTGCGCTCCCGATTGGGTTCTCCATCTGCAGCAAGGGCGCGTCTCCGTTTCTCAAATTTTGTGACATCCCGTGGAGGAGTATTTTGATGCCCCGAAGACGAACTATGCTGTTTTTCTCTTTGCTTGTACTCGCGACTCAGGTCAGTGCCGCGCGTGGTCCTGGAGGGCAAAACGGAGGTGGTGGCAATAACGGAGGTGGTGGCACTACCACTAGTCAGGCTCCAATCGCAGAGTTGGCTGCTGAAGCGGGACCCGCCGATGCGGGATTCTGGTCGACCCATTTCGCCGGATCTGACAACTGTGGCAGTTGTCACAACGGATTGCAGGATGCACAAAACAACGATGTCTCGATAGAAACGGACTGGTCCACATCAATGATGGCGAACGCCACCCGCGACCCTTTCTGGCGGGCCAAGATGGCCAGCGAAATTGAACGCAACCCTCATCTGGAGGAGGTGGTGAACGACAAGTGCACCCGTTGTCACGCCCCCATGGCCCATGTAGAGGCCAGCCAGGACGGCGCCCTTCCCACCACCCTGCAGGAGGGTTTTCTGAACCCCAACAACCCCTACTACGATCTCGGGATGAACGGTGTAAGCTGCACCCTCTGCCATCAGATCGATGACACCGTCGACCTGGGCACAGAGGCTGGCTTTTCCGGTAACTTCAGCATTGTCGATCTGGGCAAAAACGTGAATCGAACCGCCTTCGGTCAGTATACCGACCCGCGCATCAATCCCATGCTCAACAACACGGGTTTCCAGCCTAGCTGGGGGGGACACATGTCGGATTCTGCGCTCTGCGCATCCTGCCACAATCTGAAGACCCCGTTCGTCGATGCGCAGGGAAATCTGGCCACTGGCGAGTTTCCGGAGCAGATGGTCTATTCCGAATGGGAGAACAGCGCCTTCGCCGATACCGAAGAGACTTGCCAGAACTGTCATATGCCGAAGACCCAGGGGGTGAAGATCGCCAACCGTCCTTCCTTTCTGGCCCCACGCAACGATTTTCCGCGCCACACATTACTGGGCGGCAACTCGGCCATGCTCGATATCATGGCGAATAATAAAGAGACCCTTGGCATTACCGCCACTGGGTTTGACAAGGCCATCGCGGGCACTCGCGCCATGCTGAAGTCTGCTGCCAGCCTGAATATCGCGGCATCTCATATCAATGGAGAGATTGTTGTTAACCTGGAGGTTAACAACCACAGTGGGCATAAGTTCCCGACAAGTTTCCCGTCTCGTCGCGCCTTTGTTCATTTGGTGGTAAGGGATGCCTTTGGAAAAATTGTGTTTGAATCAGGTGCTATGAACCCGGACGGCAGTATCGTTGGCGTCGATGCTGACTCAAATCTGGCTCGCTATGAGCCCCACTATGACGAAATTACCAGCGAAGAGCAGGTCCAGGTCTATGAACCGATCATGGGCAACACCGATGGCAACGTCACCTACACACTGCTACGCGCCGCCGAATACCTCAAGGACAATCGAATTCCTCCGGTAGGCTTCGACAAATCCAGCGTTCCCGACGACATCGCGGTACGAGGGGCCGCCTTGGCGGATGACAACTTTAACAATGGTAGTGACTCTGTCACCTACCGGATCACGGTGCCTTACACGGGTTACTATACAGTCTATGTAGAACTCCAGTTCCAGACCCTGGCCTATGGTTTCATTCAAGACTTGTTCCTTGATGAAACCAATACAGAAGTGGCCCGATTCAAACAACTTTATGATGGTGCCAGCCTGCGTGCGGAAACCATCGATCATGCCCTTGCCGTTCTGCTTGTCAAATAGAGCCTGACAACAGTTGTTAGACAGGCCCATCGCGTATTCGCGGTGGGCCTTTTTTTGTGCGGTAGATGCAAACTCCGTGCTGACACGTTTGATCTCGGGAAACTCGGCTAACAAGGTTAGCTGCAGCAGAGAAGGACCGAAGGTTGCACCTTTGGACGATGGTGGCAGTGACGGGCAGTGGGACTCGATGCGCACTGCCTACGTCGGTCCTATTGCACTCAGCGAAGTTGTAAACTGGAAAATATTTCTGTCGCGCTGCTTTGAGCGCATAAACTCGGATAAAACGATGGACTTGCTCGATCGGGTGGTGGCGTATCACCACCACCCGTGGTCGATTTGATCACATACTTCCCTCGCCTTTTACGGATCGGGTTGTATCCAAGATGTATTAAACCTGTTATTACTCACTACATCGGATTGTCATTGGCAGGCACCTCAGGCACATCCTGGCTCTGGCCTGATCCAATTGGCTCGTAGATCGCGACTTCGGTGGTACCGTCGTCAAAGTCGGTTGTAAAAACATCCACGTTCTCTGCTCCACCCGCCATCTCATCCAGACCTTCATAAACTGCATCAACAAAATCGTCTACATCTTCCGTGGGTATTGTGACACTGGTAACCAATGAAGTTGTATCCATGGTGGTGAAATCCATATCCAGATGAGGACTATCCGCATCCTCCAGCAACCCATCCACCATCAACCAGATATCGGCGGACACAATGCCTTCAGCCGCATGGTGCGACCATACTGCGTTACTCATCGTTAAAAATGCGGACATCGCAATAGCGACTAGTATCTTTTTCATATCTGATTCTCCTGTCTGTTAACCAATTTAAAATTTAAAACCTATCCCATGTATCTGAATGTAATGAACTTTATTCAACATCCCTCTTATGCGCCTTATTACAGGTCCCCCATCGAAATACGATGGTGGCCTAAACGATGACGCTTCGGCGAAAAACCTGTATTCCTATCCAACATCAATTGGGATAAAAAGGACTACCCGGCTCCCTATTAAAAGATAATGCAAAGATCTTTCCAGTGTGTTTCTGATAAAGGGAATTTTGTTACAGGTTGTTTCTGCTATCCGATCCAGGCGATCTGTTGAAATTACCCACCTGGCGCGGATGGTAGT
>Ga0316189_10004380_pt1 | contig 13586 bp, 10 predicted proteins | sample LowCovwburrow_MG_FD_204930 | JGI IMG/M metagenome (GOLD analysis project Ga0316189, IMG submission 204930) | Coastal sediment microbial communities from Maine, United States - Lowes Cove worm burrow | ecosystem: Environmental > Aquatic > Marine > Coastal > Sediment | place: USA: Maine...
AATTGCGAAAGAAGGGGTTGTTGCGAGAGGATTTCTTTTTTCGCATTTCCGCTACCGAGTTGGTATTACCGCTCCTGATCGATCGAGGTGAAGACCGAGCGGCCATACAGACAGCCATGGTTACAGATATTCGCGAAGAGATTCCCATGGGGCTGCGCGTTCCCAGCGAAGTCGAATTGCGCGAATTGGAGACCTTCGTTCCCGAGGGCAATTTACACGGGCTGCGGAACCTGCTTCAACAGGCCATGATCCGTGGTCTGCCTCCTGCTGAACTGGCCAGGCTTGAGATGCCCGAGCCAGTGCCGGTCGGCCTGCCGGATAGCGGGTCGCTCAAGAACGATCTCTCCCAATTGGAGCGGGACTTGATTCAGCGTGCTCTGGATCGTCATTCTGGTTCACGCCAGGAGTTGGCCGACAAACTTGGTATTTCTCGACGAGCCCTCATGTACAAGCTCAAAGAGCACCAACTCTCTTAAAAAGAAGATCAAGCAAGCTTCTCGCCTTTCTGTTGAAGCTTGAGCAGCTCATCATTTAACGCTTTGACTTTTTCTTCGTACACCGCAAGCGGGAGGTAGCCTTGCTCGTGCAATTGTTGATAGGAGGAGATTTCCTTTGTGATGCGTGTGATTATACCCTCGATCTTACCCCTGATCTCCCCCCTCATTTCACCTTCGTGGAGAACTTCCTTGTAGAAGACTGTTTCCTCAACCGGGGTATCAAATCCAAACATGGCTGTGATCTCCTTTTTCGTCAAACTTTTAAACCGCTGTGTCAACCAGGAAAGAAAAACATCTTCCAAGGCTGCTTTCTGGTTGGGTTTCAGGTCTGCTTTGCGAATGTTTTGAAGGCATTCAAGTGCCTGTTGTTTAAGGTTCTTCTTATTGTGTTCCACTAACGGCTTGAAGGTCGCAACCAACGGATGGTCGGACGTGAGTTCTGCCAACACTCTATCCAAGTATACGACGCAAAACCCTTCACCGCAACCCTGACTGAAATTCCACCATGGCGTCAGCTTGGGGTCACTGCTTTCACAGAGGAAAATCACGATTCCACGAACCTCTCGATCCATGTGCTCCAGCTGGTAACCCGACATCTCCAAAAAGATGCGGGGGTAGACATTTGCCTCTAATTCCACCTGGTACTCAATGATGTAGGTGGGCGCCGTTTTGTCTACAGGCTCGAAAATACCATCGTATGTTCGGTCAATTTCCTTGAAAGCCTGGGAGGCGAAGCGGTACTCTGCCTTCATATCAATGGGTGCGAACACAACGAATAACTCAGGACAAGCCATGAATATTTTGTAAAAATGCGGGTCAGATTTCATCACCACCTCCGTACTATTTCCTGCGCCCAACCCCGTTTGAGCCGGCCCGTTGTTTTATTTCTGACACTTGTGGCAGTAATGGGTGCCGCGTTGGCCCAGGACGATTTTGGTGATGGCCGTACCGCAAGCAAAACACGGTTGGTCGCCACGGCCATAGACCTGGAAGTGTTTCTGGCTTTCACCCTGGCCACCATCCGGTTTTCGATACCAGCTAATGGTTGCCCCCTCGTGATCGATGGCCTTTTGCAAGGCTTGCTGCAGAACCTCGCCCAGGCGGATGCGTTCAGCCGCCCGCAAGCGGTTTGTTGGTCGATTCGGTTTGATACCGGCCGCAAAAAGGGCCTCGTCTGCGTAGATATTGCCGACACCCGCCAATTTCTTCTGGTCGAGCAGAAAGACCTTGATCGCACGAGCCGAGCCGGTGAAAATCTTGGAGAAATCTTTTGGAACCAGGGTCAGGGGTTCGGGCCCCAGCTTCTCTTCCAGGAAATCAAGCGATCGGCACAGGACCACCCGGCCAAACTTGCGTGCATCGGAGAAAGTGAGAAAACGGTCCCCTTCCAGGGCCAGGGAGAAGCGTACCCAACGATCCTCGCCCGCCGGTTCTTTGCTCAGGTAGAGGCGGCCGGTCATGCGCAGGTGAATCACCAGGAACTCGCCCGAACAGTCGATGCAAATATACTTGCCGCGACGCCAAATACCGCGTAGGGTCTTTGCGCCGATGCGTTCGTTAAATTCGCCAAGCGACATACCATCAAGCACTTTAGGCCAGGAAACCTGTGCCTCGAGGGCGACCGATCCGACCAGATCTGCTTCCAGTCCACGGACAACGGTCTCGACTTCGGGTAATTCAGGCATTAAAACCTCCTCTCACTTCGGCCTACATGGAGACATCGCTCATCCAAAAGGGTTAATCACTTACCAGCTTCCCGTTAATAAAATTGAGATCAACGGTACGGCCCACCAGCTTTGCCCAGTGACGACTCTGGCGAAAGACAATGAAATTAGCGGGTTTGTCGACCTTCAAGTAACCCGGATCGTAACCCAAAAGAGAAGGCGTGTGTTGGAAGGCGGCAGCCAGTAACTGGCTCTGGGTAGCACCCAGGCCGTCGAGGGCTTCCAACTCGGAAAGAATATCACCGCTGAATGAGAAGAGGTGGCCACCAGCACTGCCGAGCGCTACTCTGCCACCCATTTCCAGCCATGAATCGACCATTTTTAAAGTGTCTTTGCGGCGCCGCTTCCAGACGCGACAGCGTTCTGCAATATGACCGGGCACATAGTCGAGTCGATCCTGGGCAAGGGTCAGCGTTTTCTTGTCGTAGAGGTTCTGGCGCGAGAGTCTATTGATGCGTGCGGCCAGTTTCGAGGCACAATATCGCTTGTCGTTGAGCCCGGCCAGGGGCACCCAAATAATGGATTCGGGGAATGCCTTGACCGAGATATGCGCAACAGGCATGCCTTCATAGAAGTCAAAAGCGAAATTGAAGAGTTGGCTGGTTTCCGCGTGCGTGGCGTCTTGTATATAGGCACCCACCTTTCGTTGTTGCCCGTGCAGGAAGGCGATCAGTTGGTGTAACCAGGCTTCGTGTTGAGACCAGCGCAATTGCGTCTTGCTGCCCGCACTGGTCCACCAAAGGGTGATGGGACCTTGCACTGGCAGTTTACGCGCCAGGTCTTCCAGTGGCAGCTGCGGATCAACCACCAGCGAAAAATCGGCAGCAGGCCCCCCAGAGAGATCCAGATATCCCTGTTGCGCCAAGACCTTGATGTGAACGGGAAAAGCGCCGCCCACGGCCTCGCCAGGGAAAACGGGATCTCGAAAGGCGCCAAGCCCGATCTCACGGAAATAACGCGCCATTCGTCCTTGAACCGAAGGACTGAGGTCCTGGTCGTGGCCCAAGCCTCGCTCTTGAATAAGGCTGTAGAAATCGGAAAAATGGGGCAGCACCACGGCATCGCTGATCAAGACAGCGCCCGCTCCCGATGGGGGGATTTCGTAGGTGATGGGACCCACGATCCCGTTGGCATCCACGCTGAAAGTGGCCCCTTCGCGCAGGGATTGAAGCTGGGGGTCGTAAATAGTGGTATTGACGAATTGGAATGGCGGATCAAGCAAGAACAGGAGCAATAAGAGCATAAAGAGTCACCCGATAACAGTATTGCGACCGCGGCCCTTGCCAATGAAGAGGTTGTTGTCGGCGGCCATGATCAGCGCTTCCGACGAAGCGTAATTGTCGTTTTCATAAGTTGCAACGCCGAGCGTTGCCGTTGAAGAGAATGTCTCTCCATTTGAGTTAAACGTTAAGGCGGCAATACATGTTCTTATCTTCTCTGCCACGGCAAGCGCCTGTTGGTGGGGGGTGGCGCGCAACAGAACCACAAATTCTTCCCCACCGAAGCGGGCGAAGGTATCCTCGCGCCGCATAATGCTGCCCACCTCGTGCCCGATTGCCTGCAACACCTTGTCGCCATTCAGATGCCCATAGGTATCGTTGAGTCGTTTAAATAGGTCCAGGTCGAAGATGATCAGTGAGAGTTGCTGGTTCTGTCGTTTGTGAAAGGCCAGTTCCTGTTCCAATGTTTCGGTAAAAAAGCGTTTGTTGTGCGCACCGGTCAGCGGATCACGGGTTGCTTTATCGTACAGGTTTTGCTGAAAATCAAATTCCAGTCCGTCCTTGGAGCAGAAACGCAAGATCATATCGCCCATGCTGATGCGATCTCCATCCTTGAGCCGAGCGGTCTTAATTTCCTTGCCGTTGACCAGCGTACCATTGGTACTGCCCAGATCACTCAATTCGGTTTCACCGTTGCCATCTACCTTGAAACAGGCATGCTCGCGAGAGACATTGTCGCAATCGCAGTAAATGTCACAATCTCTGGTCCGGCCAGCAGTCATGGTCAGGCCCTTGTCCAGGCGTATGACACGTCCCACGGACTCGCCGGCCAGCACGACCAGGTAGGAAATTCGGGTATCGTCGGTCGGAGGGTATTTCTCCATATTCCTGGTAGGAAGGGGATCTCTTTTCCCCCCACTTGATTTTTTAGGATTCACCATAAAGGACCCCAAGAAAAAACGCTGGGCTGATTGTACAGCTTCAAAGTATGAGGTTGCAAGGTGCAAGGTGCATCAAGCAATAGGCTGACAGTCAAATTGCGCTTATCCGTTTGCGGGGAAGGACCGCAGGCCATCGCTTCCGCAGCACCAGGCAGCAATCACGGAACCAATACGGCACCATTCTTTATCCAGGTCGTCGTCCTTCTCAACATGCTGGCCAATATCGTCCATGTCCTCAATTACGGCGTTCATTATCTTATCACCGAACCCTTTGAGCAAAGGGCAGAGGCATTTCTCTTTTTTTACACAGGGTTGATCTTGACAACAAGTTTCCTTAAGATCGGTTCTCTTCCGCAACAATGGCCACCAAAAACGTGCGAGTGCGGAGTCTGGACCCTCCTGGATTAGATCAGCAAGCTTTAAGCCCTTTTTGAAGTGCAAGTACGCCCTCCCCGGCTTTGCCGTCTCCAACCATTTTAGATCGGACACGACGCTCTGCCGGTCAGGGTTTCCCCCTGCCAATCGTTCATAGACCGGGGTGGGCACCAGGTTTTCAACTGCACGCACCGACAAAACCAGATGCTCACACAATGGCATTAAGGGATCATCGACATTCCTGACCGCTTTCGGGGTGTCGCCGATGTCATGATCGGAGCTTTTCCTGTCCCCATCAGTGATGCACAGCATTAAAGGTTTCTTACGTTTTTGGACCTCGGCATAGGCCGTTACCGTGTTTTGCCCTCCGCCGAGTCTTGGTTCAAAGCGTAAATGAATTCCTTCGTTCCTGCTTTTTCGTAACCAATAAGTTGCAACCCGGCGGTAGAAACACGCATCGACTATAATGCTCTCGCATATGAGTGCCGGGGCCGTCGCCAATCCTGGATCTTCAAAATATCGAATCGGCGCTTGAATGGTTCGTTCCAGGCCTTGGCTCACCACCACACCCAGGTCGCCAGCAGGCAAAATGTGGATACATCGTTGAAAGAGCGAGGCTAAATCACGGGTTTTTGGCAAATCTTCATAGAGCTTGGCATACACAGCCCGAGCTGTGGGTGTGAGGTTATTATGACTCGCCAATTCCCGCAATAGCTTGCGAGGTGCAACGACCAGATGGTAGCCCATCCGTACCGCACTCGCGATATGTTGAAAAGCCTCTTCTGCTTGGGGATGACATTCTGCCAGCAGGGGCCTCAATGTCTCGTCGAGTTTTAAAAGCATGGTGATTACACCACTTTTGGCAGAAAGAAGCCCAGGGGCCAGTTCACAAGGAAGCCTTCTTCATCATAACCACTTTGTTTCACTTCTGTTGGTGCATCGGGTCCATCTTTTTCGAAGAGTAAAACGTTGACCCCTTCAGCCCGCATATTGCCTGCTGCGATCTGGTGTCCGATGCGATTGATAATTGTCTCACTATGGGTTTCTATCACCAAACGCAGGGGGATGTTCTTTTTCTGCGCGATTGCGATGGTGTCTACAAAGGCGTCAGCCAATTGGGCCTGGAGTCCGGGGTGTAGATGCAGTTCGGGTTGTTCGATCGCGAAGATAATTGGGATATTTCCATAGATCCGAGTTCCTTTTTTGCGAGTCAGCGCCCAAAGTTGAGACAGCACCGGCAAGACTTGAGAAAAGCCGAAACCCATGTCGGCCAAATTGTATTCATTTAACGAGTCCTTTTCACACAATCGAATAGATGCGTGCCCCTCAGAATGGTGAACCCTAGGTGAGAATTGAAAATGTGTTCTCATCCAGGAAGAAAAATCTTCTTGATCTTTCGGTCGAAGGCTTCCGATGAACATGGCGAGGTTACCACCCTGGAAATCAACTTCATTAACCGCTAAATCTTGTAGGCGATAATATCGTTTTGCATCCGCCCGAACAGGTGCAGAATAAATTGAATGCATGGCCGTGGATTCGAGCTGGCTTTCGAGACTTCTAAATATATTGGGGAGGTTGTTAAATATTGCAATATCGCGCAAAGTGCGGAAGTCGGGGTGCGTCAGCTTCCAGCCTTTAACCATTCTCTTGAAATCCGCATCAACTTCCAATTTCGGAAGGGTTCTAAGCATTGCTTCCGATGAATCGACTTCCCAAGTAAGAAGTTCCCCCCTAACCTTAATTATCGAATTCGGGGCCAAGCCTTTACCCTTTAAAATACTCTCAAAATTTTCTTCTTCGGCTCCTTGAATACGAAGCAGGGGAATTAAGGCTCGGCTGGCAAATAAATCGACCTGTTTCTTGAGGGCACCATTGACAGCACAATTGGCAACACCTTGCTTATCGATTTCGATTTTGACTTGATGGTCATGAAACTTCAAATCCATACTGGCAAGCTTTGTTGCACCATTGTGCTGGGCAACCATGTGGAGTTGCAACTCCACCTTGCCGAAGCCCGACTGGCCCCTTCTTTTTCTCGGCCCTCGCAGAACTCCCCTTCTCATCCAGTGATCGAAGTTGTCGAATTCGAAGGAAAACCGAATCGGTTCTTGGGGGTCGGCGCCGCGATATCTTGCATCTGCAAAACTGCCAAAGTCTACATAGGCGCCATTCCATAACAAGGGACCGGAAGTGTTGACCTCATACGACTGACGCAATAGGGGGAAGGTTCGCAAAAACGTGCTCTTGCCCGAGCTGTTTTTGCCCAAAAGAAGGTTCAGGGGTTTTAGCCGAATCATCCCCGTGTCTTTCAAACTTCTGAGATTGGTGATACCTATTGCATCCATTGACGACGAAACTCCAGCGATAAAACCTGGCGCAATTATACCAGTTTGCCACTTGTTCCTTGATTTTTTTTCAATTCGCACTAACCTTTCCTGGTGTCGCGGTCTCTTTAGGTACAGAGGGTGTTCACCACACGTGCCTCATGAGGGAGTGAATATGACCAAGGACATACCCCCCATCGCCGACGAGGTTCTGGTTGTCGCCGCCATACTGGGTGACCTGGAAGCCTTCGACGAACTGGTTGGCCGCTATCGCGGCGCGGTTGTTCGCTTTGCGGGGCGCCTGGTCGGCAGTGCGGATGCCGAAGACGTAGCTCAGGATGTCCTGCTTTTGGCCTTCAAGGCGCTGCCGTCCATCGAAGAGCCTGCTCATTTCGGCTCTTGGCTGCGCGCCATTACTCGCCATCGAGCTCTGCGCTTCGACAAACAGCAGCGCAACCACCAAAACGGTCGGGTGCCCATGGACGAGGTCTTGCTCGAACAGGTTGCTTCCCTTTCGGAACGGATGGAACGCCGTTTCGAGGATGCCGCCACCCGAGCCGCCCTGCAATCACTGCCAGCCGATTATGCCTTTGCACTGCAATTGCATTATCTCGATGAACTTCCCATCAAACGGGTCGCCGCATTTCTCGGCCTGCCCTTGTCAACGATTAAATGGCGTCTGCACAAGGGTCGGAAACTGCTGCGCGCCAACCTGAAATTAACCACCGGAAAGACGGAAGGAGTCAGACATGGAAAAGGAACAAGAACTCTCGAAACTGGTCAACGTACTGAATCGAGCCGCACGCTCGGCTTCTCACGCCCAATGGAACGACGAGGATGAAAAGGGCGAAGCGGCCAGCTGGTGCGTCAGCCAATACAATAGGATCTTGAGTCGTGTCAAGGAACTGGAGCCCGCTGTCAACACCGTTTTCGAGCCGCTCGAGAAAGACGCCTCCCTGCGTGTGGCGGGCATGGCCTGCCGTCAACTGGCCGCCTGGTTCGACGAGGAAAGCAGCGAGTGGGAAGGGGCCTACGGCGCCGCTTTTGATCCCGCCTCGTTCAAAAAATACTGGCGCAAGGGCTGCCTTGATATCCAAGATTTAGGCGAGACCATTCGCGAAACCATTGATCAGTGGGCCGAACACGGCCAGAGACGTCGCGGTCATCGCCATCATCGTCGTCGGGGTCACCGATGTGATGACTCCGACAAGACGGCTGAGGAATAGACCGGGTTAGGGCTTCATGACATCGTAGGTCACCAGGCGGAACTGGTAACGGCCCGCAGCGCGCATGGCCTGAGCCAGCTTTTCATGGGGTGCTTCCCAGATGAAGTAGCGATCCACGAAGGCGGCAACGGCTTCCGGGTCGCCTCCCCTTTGAAGCGCCAATACTTCCTTGAGCATGGCGGCAACTGCGGCAGGGTACACGGCATAATCAATGGCCAATCTACCTTGCTCGTCAAACCGCAATAAACCCTTGTTCAGGTAATAGTTCATCTGCAACAGCTGCATGCACTGGTAGGGTTGCGAACGGCGGGGTTTTACCTTTTGCAGGGTGCGATAGATGCCAGCCGCATACACCGCGCGCTTGCCCCTTGCGTTGTGATAACCCTGATCTGTCAAGGAGGGGACTGCAAACAAAGAAACCAGATCGGCCTTGAGCTCCTCCATCAAATCGGAGTAAGGGGCCAGGGCCACATCAAGCGAGCGACCCTGCTGATCACGGTCAACGCCGAGATAGTGCCCGATCTCGTGCCAGAGCGTGCGGTGGAAATTGGCATCCAGGGTCATGTCATCCACGTGTTCCGGAGCCACCGCCACCGCCCAGGAGGCGCTTGTAATTCCATAGATTTCAGGGTTGGTGAGGATGTTGTGCCGCAGCAGAATGGTCCGGCCGTATTTGCGTGCTATATGATGTTCATTGGGCAGGATGGTCGCGGTATTGGTGCCGCGTGCCTGGCCATAGTCGGCAATGACCTGGTACACACCCACGGGAATATCTTCCCGTACCTTCTTCTGGTGCCTGTAGGGTAGCCTGTCCTCCAGGGCCTGCAGACCTTTGATTGCCTTGCGTAAAGTGCGACTACGTTCTTCATCGCGCAGCAACAAACTCAGGCTGAAAAAGCTCTTGACCCCATAAATCTTGTCGTCATAAGTCTCATAGGAACCGATTTGCGCGTTCAGTCGTTTGAAGCGGCCGGTGATCCAGGCGGCATCGCCACCCTCGTAGTCGTCTGCCAAAAGGTCGCGTGCCCTCAGGTGAAGATAACTGGCAAAATCTGGGTCCAGCTCAGAAATGGTTTCCGCCGCCGTCCACAGCAAGCGAGACGCCTTGTGCAGCTGTGGGGCGTAGGCCACCGAATAGGGCAGGCCGTAATACCCTTGTGGCTTACCTTGAAGGCCTTCCAATTGCTCGCGCAATCCGGGGTGACCCACCATCAGATCGGGGTATTTGGTCAACGTCGCCAAATCTGCGGCGATCCGTGCGGGTGTTGCTTCGCGTACTACGCCGCGAACGTGCATCAGGGCAGCGCGTCGTTCGGGATGCTGAGCCAGGTACAGGTCAAGCTTGGTTTTGTCTGTGCCCTTGGGATAAATATTGCGGGTGGGCAGCTGATCTTCAACGGGAAGAAAAGGCAAAACCTGGTTATCCACGGTCGTTGCAATGGGCCCTCGGAAAAGGTGGTAGAGATCGAGAAGATCCTGTGTCTCCTTGGGCGAGCCAAGTTTCCGGTCCAGGGCACGCAGGGCTTCTCCGGCTTCGAGCGCGTGTGCGTGACGTGCATCGAGGTAGAGGTCATGGAAGATTTCTCCCACTTCCAACAAGAGCCCAACCGTGATTCGCTCCTTGGGTTTGAGACCGCTAAGATCGGGGGCCAGGTGCAGGCGAAGGGTTTTGTCCAGGATCGGTTTCACCCTATCCGGGCCCCAATAACCTTGGGGCAGTTCGGTCGCGAAGACAAGGGGACAAAGCAATAGTAGAAGACAATAGCGCAACATGAAGGCCTCCATTAAAAAAACGAAATAAGGACTGTTGACAAAGATCCTTAGGGTCCGCGCAGAACTTTAGCATGGATGGCAGCTCTGATGTGCTTCATTTCATGTGGCATTTCCAGTGTAGTCCTTACAGTGTCCGGTCGTTTAAAAGGGTTGCCTGCAGTGTTCAACAAGCCGGCACTACTTCACCGTGAAGGTTCGGAAGAAGCGGTCAGCAAACTCGGGATCCACGCCAAAGCGAACCGGATAAGTAGCAAGACATGTTGCCAACTCGCCCGCCTTGGCATATTCCTCCGGATTATTGAACAGCTGTTGCATCAGAGATTGTTCCTGCTGCATCAAGTTCTGTTTCGCTTGGAGCCAACGGGGGTCGAATCTGGGCAGCGTGACGATCTTATCTTCCTCAATGCCGTCGGGCTTGATGGCGAAGTTGAGGTTACTGCCCGTGCTCTTGACTTTCAGGGTCAGGGTTTCACCCGAAGCAACCTGCACTTCGGGCAAGAACTGAATGGCTTGCTCGCGACCGCCGTTCTCACCCGGACCCGTGGAAAGGGTGGTCTTCTCGTCGAGTTGAATTTTGTAATAAAAAACCACGGCGCCAACCACGCCGGATTGCGTAAGCGGTATGGTTATTTCCCGCTCCTCTTCCTCGGGCGAGGCTTTGCTGAAATCAAAAGAAAACAAGGTGAAGGGTTGGCTCAAAACCCGATGGTGCACCCGTGACAGGTCTACCGGAAGATAATCGGTTGAAAACAGGTAAGGGGTCAACAGGGACACATCGAAGTCGGTCAATTGTTCGGGACGACGCTCAATCAGCACTGCTTCGATGGTCGCATGACGGGGCATCAGGGTGGCGCCCTCTGCGGCCAGGTTCGCAAGCGTATGTTGCAGGTAGTACAGGATGCCATTGCCCAGCAGACCACAGTCGAAGGCATCAAAAACCACCATATCCACCTTCTCGGGTAGATGCTCGGGAACCTCGAGTTTGCGTACATCCTGGTGAAGCACTTTCAGGCGATCCTGAAGTTGATTGCGCCTGGCGCCAGACTCAAGGGCCTGACAAAGGTTCTCTGAAAGCTCACAGGCAAAAACCGTCGCCCCTGAGCGAGCTGCGGCCATGGCCAGGTAGCCGTTACCGGCACCGATATTCAGAACGGACTTGGGACGGTGCGCCTCAATGGCCGCTGCTTGTGCTTGTAGGTATTCACTTGCCCAACTCTGGTCCGCGTTGGAAGGGGCCCACAGTCGAGAGATGGATTTCGTGCGAGGACGAGCAATGGCGGGTTGGGTCTGAAAGAAAAGGCGTTCCTCGCTGACCTGAATCTCGCAGCTGAGTTGACTTCCCGCCGTAACGGGACCGGCATCGACATATTGGAACGCCTGACCCATTTCATGCCATGGGCCCTCGGGGCCGTTGCTGAGCGTTTGTCCAGCTAGATCGAGCTGGTACCAGAAGATGATCCCGTGTAGGGTTCCGTCTGTTTCCACCTTGAAGTTGCAAGTCTGGTGAGACGCTTGGAACTGGACCAGATCGAGCTCAGTCACCTGGCGTATCTCGGTGAGGGGGCGCCAGGAAGCGTCACCCAAACGAACGCGCTGCGGGTAGGGGCTCCAGAGGAAGGGATCAAGTTCCGAAAAATCGAGACCATGTTGTTGATAATTCCATTCAATGCCAACGGCAAAAATCTGGGCACGTGCGGGGAAGATGAGGGCATCTTCCGCCAGTAGTTTTTCTCGGGCTGTGCGAATGGCTGAGACAATGCCTCTGCCCAGCAGGCTGTGGTCCAGATCGGTGAACACCATCTCGGCGCAGGGCTTGGGTGCATCGTCCCCTTCTGGATCGTTCAAAAAATCAAAGGGGGAGGTGGCTTTCTCGAACTGTTCCTGGCGTTGTTCTGCCGTCAAGTCAGCCCAGCCCTCGGCCTGGCGGGCGTGTAAACGGAGGGCCAGGTTCTTTTGGATGGTGCCTTGCGCAAGTCGCCGGATGGCGGGATCCGTGTCCCAACAAAGCAGTCGGGAAGCACCCTTCTCGTGCGCGACCAGGGGCAGGATTCCGCCCTGGGAACCCCAGAAAAGTACCGACGAACCTGCCCGCTGCGTCATCAGATCCAACCAGGGCTGCAGCCAGGCGCGATCCTCTAAACGGGCCAGTAACTGGCGCGGCGCTTCCAAGTCGGCATAGCGCTGTAAAAAGGAACGAATCCCCTGGTACATGGGGTTGTCGGGATCTGGAACAACATCGGTTTGGCAGAGCAGGGCCGGGTCGAAGGTGAGCTCCGAGAGTTTAACGGGGGGAGGCGCATCCTCCGTGGGTTCCTCGACCGAGGAGGGGTCGAGAACGCGCTGAAGCAGTTCTTCGTTTTTCTTTTGTTCCTTTTCCAGAGCAGTGACTTGATCGGCAACCTGCTTGTCTTTGGGTTTAAGCTCAGACGCTTTGCGGAAAGCGGCCAGAGCGCCAGCTTTGTCCTTGCGAGCCAGGCAGGCCTGGCCCAGGAGTTGATTGGCCCCAAAGTGATCGGGCCGCTGTTGGCAACAGTGGGCCGCAGCACTCTGAGCTTCTTCCAGCTCATTTACGTTCAACAGGCATTCGGCACGGCGTACAAGGACATAGAAGTCGGAAGTCTCCAGAGAGAGCACCATATTGTAGTATTGAAGGGCTTCCTTGTATTGTTGGCGTTGGTAGTGGGCATGGCCCTGATCTGTGACAGCCTGAATGGTCATCTGCACGGTGGCCGCAGGTGCATATTTCAGGGCCTCCTTCATGATTTCCGGATCGTTACTCGCCAGCGCCCTGAGTAGGGGATCTTGCCATTGATCTGTTGCCATGTTGTCCTTCCTTCATAAAAGATGAATCGTTCCCACGGATCGGAGGATTTTTACCATGAAGTAGCTGAAGAGACAAGTTATGCCTGAAAATGCTCATTCCTCTGCCTGAAAATGTCGTACATTATAAGAAAGGGCCGAATCAGCGGCGGATTGAACGAGGAGAATGAATATGCGGACTCTGTTGATGGTCTTGATGGCCATTCCTTTTGTTGGGGCGGGCGAGAAAGACCAGGGGCGGCGACATCGGGGAGTGAGTTGGGTCGGCAGTCGTCGGGCGGTGGTAGACGATGTCTATTATCGCAGTCTGGTGGAGCATCACATTAATTGGATTGTACAGACCCCATTCGGCTGGCAGAAACGCTACGACGAACCAGATCTGAAACTCAACGAGTCGGGGGGGTTCTGGGGCGAATCAGACGAGGGGATTCGGGTGACCACCCGGCTGAGTCAAAAATACGGTGTGAAGACCATGCTCAAGCCCCATATCTGGCTCAACCATCGCAACAACGACGGCAAGTGGCGCGCCGATATTGCCATGAAGTCGGAAGCGGACTGGGACCTGTGGTTTGCCAATTATCGAACCTATATAACCCACTATGCACGCCTGGCCGATGAGTTGGGAATTGAGGCGCTGTGTGTGGGCATGGAATTGCATGCGACCGTGAAGAGAGAGAAGCAATGGC
>Ga0316189_10004381_pt1 | contig 13583 bp, 13 predicted proteins | sample LowCovwburrow_MG_FD_204930 | JGI IMG/M metagenome (GOLD analysis project Ga0316189, IMG submission 204930) | Coastal sediment microbial communities from Maine, United States - Lowes Cove worm burrow | ecosystem: Environmental > Aquatic > Marine > Coastal > Sediment | place: USA: Maine...
CTCTCTATGGTCGCACCGAGCGCAAGGGGACTCGTATTGACAATGTCCTTTGGCCCTTTTTTGCGCGAATCTCCGGTGAGAATGAATCTGGCTTCAAAGCCTGGCCAATTTATGGGCAAAGTCAGAAAGAGGGTGTTTATCGCAAAAAGTTTTTCCTCTGGCCGGTCTTCTTTTCAGAGTCACTCAGGCTGAATACAGATAATCCACAAGAGGTGCGTGCGGCGTGGCCATTCTATATCAGGAAAGACTCTCCCAGGAAATCTTCCCGGACAATTCTGTGGCCTTTCTTTTCAAAAGTTGAAAACCGTGAAAAAGAATACGTGACCTGGAACGCTCCCTGGCCACTGGTGCGCGTGACCAAGGGCGAAAAATATCATGGTCTTAAAATATTGCCCTTCTATTCCGATGAAACCATGGATGTTAAAAGAGAGAGATGGTATCTTTGGCCGGTATATAAAATAGAAGAGATGAATTCAGAACTGATAATGCGACGACGGGATCGCGTACTTTTCTTCCTGTACTCCGATCTGAGGGAAGTTAAGTATGAAACGGGCGATTCATTGCACCGAATCGACTTCTGGCCTTTCTTCGGCTATAAAAGCGTCAACGGTGTGAGCCATCTGCATGTGCTGTCGCTGGTTGAACCGTTTTTCCCCAATAACCAGTCGATCGAAAGATTATGGTCGCCATTGTGGCGCGTTTATCAGCAGAAATGGGATCAGCAGGGTAATCGTGTTGTCAGTTTACTCTGGAATCTCTATTGGAGTGAGAAACAGGGTGATCGTCTTGCCTGGGAGCTTTTCCCTGTTATCCAATATCGCAAGGACTCGCAAGCTGAAAGTGATATCAGCGTCCTTAAGGGGTTAGTTCGTTATCGTAAAGGCATGGATGGCAAGCAGCTCAACCTGTTTTATCTGCCCTGGGGCATCCATTGGGGCCGTGATGCAGGATGAGTCTCTTACAGTCTTTTGGCCTGTTTGTAATTACCGAGCAAAGAGACGCATTAAATGCAAATTCTAAAGCCCATAGGAAGTAGTGTTCTTGCCGTAGGTCAGACGGTCGGTGAGATGATCTCTCTTTTGTGCGAGATGCTCTACTTCTTCAAGGAAGCGCCCCGCAACCTGACCAGCATCTTCCGTCAGATGAGTATTGTCGGTATTGAGACTTTGCCGATTGCGATGCTGGTCGCTCTCTTTGTCGGTATGGTGCTGTCCGTGCAGACAGGCTCTGAACTTGCGCTTTACGGTACGCAAGAGGCAATCGGCGCCATTGTCGGCCTCTCCATGGTTAAGGAGCTTGGTCCGGTGATGACCAGCCTTCTGGTTGCCGGACGCGTTGGCTCTTCGATGGCGGCTGAGATCGGCGCAATGCAGGTTTACGAAGAGATTGACGCACTCAAGACCCTGGAAATCAACCCGGTGCGTTATCTTGCCATGCCGCGGCTGATTGCCTGCCTTTTCGCTGTGCCCGCCCTGGTTGCTTTTGCCATGGTTGTCGGTATCATCGGGGGTGGGATTGTCGCTGAAGTTAACCCGAAAATTGGTGTCCCTTTTAATGTTTATTACGAGAACATGACGCGTGCGATTAACTATAAAGATATTATCAAAGGTCTCTTTAAAGCAATGGTCTTCGGTGGCATTATCGCTCACGTCGGGTGTTATGTTGGATTTAAAACGAGTGGTGGCGCCAGGGGGATCGGCGAGTCGACGACTCGATCCGTTGTCCTTTCCTTTCTGTTAATAATGATCGCCAACTACCTTCTGACACGATTCATGATTTAAGGACCCAGATTCCATGTTTTCTGACGATAAATCAAATAACGGGGGGTTTTTGGGAAACTTCTGGACGAAGGTGGCCCATGGTTTCTCTCCCGCCATTATAGAAGGCGAAACCTGCCAGATTTACCATGAGGGTTCAAATGGGGTCAGTATAGAAATCGAAAAACTCAACAAATCCTTTGGTGACCATCATGTCCTTAAGGATATCGACCTGTCGATCAAGCCGGGTGAGACTTTCTCGATTATCGGTCCTTCCGGCACCGGCAAAAGTCTGTTGCTCAAGCATATCGTTAAACTGATTGATGCTGACTCTGGTCGGATTATCATCAACGGTCACGATATTGACGATCCTGTGGCGAGAAAGGGGGCCAGTGATTTTCGATACAGTATGGTCTTTCAGTCCTCGGCGCTTTTTAACTCATTGACCGTTGGTGAGAACGTCGGCCTCTGGCTGCGTGAGAAGCGTATCTGTGCCGAAGTTCGTATCCGGCGTATTATCCAGGAAAAGTTGCGCCTGGTTGGGCTGGAGGGGAAAGAAGAGCTGCGCACCTCAGAACTTTCCGGTGGGATGAAGAAAAGGGTGGCCATTGCCCGGTCGCTGGCAATGAACCCTGACTTGATCCTTTATGATGAGCCCACCGCCGAGCTCGACCCGGTGACTTCGGACGAATTGGCGCGGGTTATCATGTCACTTAAGGACAAGGTCAAGCTGACGACTATCATTGTCAGTCATGACCTTAACTTTGCGCTCTATCTCTCCGATCGCGTTGCCATGATGCACGATGGAGAAATCATCGCTCTTGGCACACCTGATGAGATCAAGAAGAGCCAGAATCCGATTGTGCGAAATTTTATTTATACAACGACCAAAGGTATTCAGGGAGAAGGGGATTAGTATGGGCATGTCAACCGAACAGAAAGTCGGGCTGTTTTTTCTGGCAGCACTGATTTTGCTGGCCGTAATGATAGAGTTGGTCGAAGACTGGCGTCCCTTTGAAGATCAGTATTCTTATATTGCGCGATTCGACTCAGCCGTTGGCTTGAAGGCGGGAGATCCTGTCCGGGTTGCCGGGGTAGATGTCGGTAAGGTCAAGTTGATAGTTATCGATAGTCAAAAGGTCCGCGTTGACTTCTATGTCAATCGTGTTGACAGCGTCCGCGAAGATTCCAGGGCGCAGATCAGACAGACGAACATGCTGGGAGGAACTTTCCTTGGCCTGGACTTTGGTTCTGCTCAGAGTAAAATCCTCGAGCCCGGCAGTGAAGTTCTTACGGATGAGAATTCGAATATTGATCAGTTAATTACGAATATAGACCGTAACCAGGATCGTATTTTAAGCCCATTAGGCGATATGGTTGAGGACAGTCGGCGACCATTGACTGATGCGATCAACCGGCTTGAGCGTATCATGGCCAAGATTGACGAAGGCGAGGGGACTTTGGGGCGACTGGTCAACAATCCTGCTCTTTATGATGAAATAACAGGGGTGTCTGCCAAGCTGAACCTGCTCTTGTCTCGTCTCGATGATGGCGAGGGAACCCTGGGTAAGCTTATGAACGATCCCTCTTTGTACGATAACCTCAACCACACCATGATTAACCTTGTCGAACTGTCAAATCAGATCAACTCAGGACAGGGGACTTTGGGGAAGTTGCTGGCTGATGATCGCCTGTATGAAGAGGTTACAGAGACCATGAGTAACCTTAACAATATCTCAGGCAAGATTAATCAAGGGAAGGGTACGCTTGGCAAACTCGTCCATGATGACGCTCTCTACGACAATGTCAGTGGCAGCATGGCTCGGATTAACAACATTGCAACTAAAATTGACGACGGGAAGGGCACCCTGGGGCGGCTGGTTAACGAAGACGACCTCTACCGTGATGCCAAGACGACCTTGCACAAGGTTGAAAAGTCGGTTGACGGCCTCAGTGACACGGGGCCTCTCTCTGCGCTTGGTGTTGTACTCGGAACTCTTTTCTAGAAAAACACAGGATCCATTGCAGATTTCACACGATTATTGCATGAGCTTATAATAACCGTTGCTTCTTCGCTCGTTCTCGTCTTATCGCGGACCTTGGCAGTGGTTATAACTGCATCTGTTGCTATGATGTTATTCGCTCCACGTCTTCGGGGCTGGGGTGACTTCGTGAATCGTTTTGTTGCTCTTGGGATAATCGTTCTTTGTTGTTGGCTTTTGAGTGCTCCGGAAGCCCTTGCGATAGAGGAACGACTGATCGCCGTTATAATGACGGATTCGCATCCTCGTTATCAGGATGTTCATTCAGCCTTTGCTGAAGCTCTCCAGCCTGCCTGCGGCTCTGATTGCCGTATCTATGTACAAACCCCCAATGCTGACACCATGTCCTTGCGTAACAGTGTGCGTAAGGCTGTTGCTTTAGGTGCCGAACTGATTGTCACTTATGGTCCTTCTGCAACTCTTGCTGCGCAGGCTGAATCACTCTCAACCCCAACACTCTTTGCCGATGTTTACGACCCTGTCGCCCTTGACCTCGTTTCTGCTGACAAGCTGACCGGCCATAATATGACCGGCGTTCGGGGTGACGCTCCTCTTCAGGCTCTTTTAAAATATTTTCTCGAAGCGACCAAGGCGAACAACCTTGCTGTCCTTTATGATGATGCCAGTCCCGAAGCGAATCAGCAGAAGATTATTCTGCAGGATTATGGCGTGAAACGGGGGGTTGATGTGATGCTTCTTCCAGTGGTCGACTTTAAAGACCACGACGCGGCATTACAAAACATACCTGAAGGTTTAGATGGCCTTTTTCTCGCTGATAGTGAACATAGCGAAGTCTATTTGGAGCGTGTCATAGGCCTTGCAAATGAACTTCAGATCCCGGTGTTTACGCAACGTGCCGGAGCTGCAAAAATCGGTGCATTCATGGTTCTGCAAACCAGTGCCGCTGAACAAGGTGAGAAGGTCGCTGAAATGGCGAAAGCTATCCTGGCAGGGAAAAAAGCTGAAGAGATCCAAATGTACAAACCGCGCAAGGTCGAGTTTATTGTTAATCTCAAAGCCGCCAATCGTTACAACATCAATGTCCCCTTCCAGACTCTCTCTGTTACCTCCAGTGTTGTCCGTTAATTTCGTTGCAGAGCCTCAAGCCAACCAGTAAAGCAAAGCGGTTAAGGTGAACGCGCTACAGAGTGTGCTGAACAGGATTGTGCCCGAAACCAGGTCCGGACGGGTACCGAAGCGGATGGTGTAGAGAAGCGGTAAAACCGCAGAGGGCGTGCTGGTCTGCAAGATTACGATTTTGCGCGTCAGTCCGTCGAGTCCGAGAAGACCGACGAGAGCAACAGCCAGCAGGGGGCCAATCAGCAGGCGAATGGCTGTTGAAAGGCCGAAGAAGCCCCAGTTCTCATGGATTTTTACGCGTGAAAGTTGCATGCCGAGCAGTACCAGCATAAGAGGTATGGCGGCCTGTCCTAACAGTCCCGTGGTGCGCAGGATGAATTCCGGTGGCTGCAAGTGAAATACCTTGCATAGGATCGCAAGAGCAACACCGTAAAAAATTGGTATTTTCAGGGTGTTGTTGAGAGCTGTCTGCCATTTGACCCCTTGACCCTGGGCGATCAGGATCGCCAGGGTGCCCAGCGGGATATTGAAGAGAACAAACAGGACTATGGAAACATCGAGAGAGGCTTCTCCATAGGCAAAGAAGACGAGCGGCAGACCAAAGTTTCCGATGTTCACCATCGATGTTGTCAAGGTGAAGGCGCGGGTTGTGTCGCTGTCGAATTTGCACCATCGGGATGTGAAAAACGCCAGCAGGCAGAGAAGTGCCGTATAAAGAGCCATAAAGAGCGCCAGGCGGCCCAACAGGTCACTCTCGACGTGACTTTTTATCAGTGCAGAAAAAACCAATGACGGGGCAAAAAGGTAGAGTACGCTGTTGGCTAAAGACTGCAGGTCGGCGCCGGATTTTCGCGCAAAGACAAAACCTGCTGCTGTGATCAGGAAAACAGGTAGTATGACTTGTACAAAAAGCATATATAATGACCTGAAAAGGGTAAAAGTGGGTTCGTCAACTTCTGCGAGTTTACCATTGATAGTGATTGACCCTAACACACAAAAGCAACGCCTGCCAGAGAGCCGATATGCTTGTTGATGCCGATCACGTCCATGAAACCTTGCTGAGTTTGCCTCACGTCAAAAGGCTCGCTTCATTATGCCGGAACCGGGGCGCATATATTGTTGGCGGAGCTATTCGTGATGCTCTGCTTGAACTCCCGATTAATGATCTGGACATTATCTTTCCTGATGACCCGACCGAGCTAGCGAAGAGCTTTGCCAGGCAGATGAGTGGGAGCTGGTTTTGGCTGGATAAAGACCGTAGGCAAAGCAGAGTCGTCTTCAATGCTGAGGCGAACAGCCCTGATTTTGATTTTGCTCCTTTTCGAGCGCCAACCCTTGGTCAGGACCTGCTTGACCGTGACTTCACTATCAACGCGATGGCCATTCCTTTAAAAGCCGATTGCATAGAAAATGAACTCGTGGATCCCTTATGTGGAATGGATGATTTGCGAAATAACGTGCTGCGCATGGTTGGCAGCAGGACGTTTACAAGTGATCCTTTGCGCATTATTAAAGGCATTCGTCATGCAACCGTTCTTGGCGTCGAGCCGGAGCAGGAAACTCTATGCAGTATGCAACGCGAGGTGACTGGTCTCTATCGAATTGCCGATGAACGTATCAGGCAGGAGATTTGGGGCATTCTTGCCAGTAAAAATGTTTCTCGAGGACTTCGACTTCTTTCTTCAAGTCTGGTTGGCAACTACCTGTTTAGCAAAGACTATTCAACCGTAACTGAAGATGTGGTAGATCGCTTTGAGGCTTGTCGTATTCGGTGGCAGGCTTTAAAACGAGCGTGCCCCATTATCGATGGCTGGCTTGCCACTGAAGTTGAGCAGGGTCTGAGTTGTGAAACCCTTATTTTGTGGACATTGATGCTTGCCCGAATCGATCAAAGTTTACCTGCCAGGCTTGCCGATGAGTGGATGTTGAGCCGAAGAGCCCAGACGAATATCAGGGGGCTCGCTGTAGTTGACGTCAGAACTTTGGATGATCTTGCCAGCGTCTACCATAGTGGGCGCGCTTTTGCCCGGTGGGCTCGCAAAACTCATGTAGACCCCAAAATGTTATTATTGACCCTTGCTGTTTTGGGCTCGGAGCATCCTATAAGTTTGATAGCTTCGTGGGCCCCTTTAGTTGACTCCTTAGAAGGAAAGTCACCGGATGACTTTGTAAATGGTCACTGGTTGCGTGAAGAATTAGGCATACAGGATGGCCCTGAAATGACAAGAGCTCTTTCTCTGGTTAGAGAGGCTGAAATTTCAGGTGAGGTCAAGAGCGAGGAGGAGGCCCATAATCTGCTCCTTCGTCATTATACGAATATGGATTGACAACCCGATTTTTAACGCCCTATAATCACGCCCTGTTTGCGGGAATAACTCAGTGGTAGAGTGTCAGCTTCCCAAGCTGATGGCCGCGGGTTCGAATCCCGTTTCCCGCTCCAATAATAACAGAGGCTTAGGCTGACAGGCCTGGCTCTTTAGACTTCATCAAGAGAGGTTATCCGGAATGTTCGAGAAGGTACAAATTGCTCCCCCCGATCCGATTCTCGGCTTGACCGAAATGTTCAAGGCGGACCCCAACCCTGACAAGATCAATCTTTCCGTTGGCGTGTATCAAGATGCCAGTGGCAAGACGCCTGTTCTGGCTACGGTGAAAGAGGCTGAAAAGCGAATCCTTGAACAGGAAAAATCCAAGGGCTACCTGCCAATGACCGGTGAACCGGTATACTGCGCACAGGTTCAGGAACTGCTGTTCGGTGAAGGACATGAGATCATCACAAGCAAACGCGCTACGACGGCGCAATGTCCCGGCGGCACAGGAGCATTGCGAGTGGCCGGTGACTACCTGAACACATTGCATCCCGGGGCCAAGATATGGCTGAGTAATCCAACCTGGGCCAATCACAACACCATCTTCACAGCAGCTGGTCTCACCTGCGAAAAATACGATTATCGTGATCCCGTAACCAATGGGCTCGATTTCGATGCCATGTGTGCGTCGATCAAAACAATCCCGAAAGGGGACGTTATTCTTCTGCACGGTTGCTGCCACAACCCGACCGGGATCGACCCGACACCGGAGCAGTGGGCCCGGATCGGCGACCTGCTTGCCGAGCAGGGCGTTCTGCCTCTGGTCGATTTCGCTTACCAGGGCCTGGGCTCCGGTATCGAGGAAGATCGCGCCGGTTTGCTCGAACTGACCAAAAAAGTTAAACAGATGCTTATCTGTTCGAGTTTCTCGAAAAACTTTGGTCTTTACCGCGAAAGAACCGGTGCCCTGACGGTGGTTGCCGATGACGCTGCTCAGGCTGCTACGGTTATGAGTCAGGTTAAACTGCGCATCCGCTACAACTATTCAAATCCGCCCTCTCATGGCGGGCAGATTGTTGCCACCGTATTGAGCGATAAAGAACTTAAAGCCAGGTGGATCGAGGAAGTCGCCGATATTCGCAACCGGATCAACGAGATGCGCCATCTCTTGGTCAAGACCCTCAAGGAAAAGGGCCTTGAACAGGATTTCTCGCCGATCATAGAGCAGAGTGGCATGTTCAGTGTCACCCGTCTGACCAAGGAGCAGGTTACGCAGCTGCGTGAGAAGCACTCTATCTATATCGTCGATTCCGGACGTATCAATGTCGCCGGGCTGACGCATGACAATATGGACCGCCTCTGCGAAGCACTTAAGTCTGTTCTTTGATTGTTTGTGTTTTAAAGGTAATCATGCTTGATTGGCGGGAATAACTCAGTGGTAGAGTGTCAGCTTCCCAAGCTGATGGCCGCGGGTTCGAATCCCGTTTCCCGCTCCAGTAAAAACGAAGGGTTAGGTCTGTTGACCTAGCCCTTTTATGTTGGTCTTTCAGGATTGACAAGCGGTCTCGTCCTGTTAACTTTTATGCGCCGGTTTAATCCTCCTCAAGGAGTTGTCTTCAATGAAGAAAAATCTTTTCGCCGCGGCCCTGTTTGTTTTGTTGATCCTTTTGTCCGGGTGCTCGAAAACCCCTGTGATGGCAGATCGTGTGCTTGTTGAAAATGCTTCGGACTGGAAAGTTACAGAGGTGAAAGTCCGGCATCTGCCAACCAATAGAATCGGAGCAGTGAGCGCTATCTTGCCACATGAATCTCTGGATATAGGCTTCCCCAAGCAACCACTGCTGGCAGACAGAGCAATTATTCTTTGGATCGATGGCCAGGGTCAGAACAGAAGTGACGAACTGGACATCCCCTACGATGCTGTCGCAGCGAAAGCAGAAAAAAGCATGAGCCTGACATACATCCTTCATCCGTCAGGTTCTGTGACGGCCCATCTACAGGATTCAAGTCCCTTAAATTACTAATCATTCACATCCTCTGCATGGAAAAGGAGAGAGCCAATGATTGATGTTCATTGCACCATATCCTTCATCGATGGAACTCAGCTTAAACTTTGTTCTGTGTAAGCTTTAGATCATCTTGTTTATAGCGATTAAGGAGAACATCTGTATGAAGCTGTGTTGCAGAACTTATGTGATTTGATTGTAACTTTACTGTATTTTGTTAATATGAACACTGTACAACTGCTTAATATACTTGGAGTTGAGCCTGTCTCACTTGGCCTTTGAGGGTTTCCTTCACTCACTTTTGTTAGTTTTTTGTTTTCCAGTTACATAGGTTGTGATGCATCAAATCGCCTGCCATGAATGTGACCTGATTCACGACATCCCCGCCATGCCAAGCCGCGCGGCAGCGGTCTGTGTCCGTTGTGGTTGTGTGTTGTTTCGAGCTAAAACTGACAGCATTGACCGTACCCTTGCCTGGACGTTGTCTGGATTGGTCCTTTATGTCGTCGCCGTCAGCTTTCCGTTCCTTGCTATGAAAAATGGCCCGATTGGCAATGAAACAGGGCTTCTTACCGGAATTGAGTTCCTTTATCGCCAGGGAATTATCCCTCTCGCCGCTCTGGTCCTGCTGACTTGCATTCTGATACCACTGATCCAGATGCTCGGTCTTCTCTATGTTTTTATCCCCCTTAAGCTGAACGTCCGAGTCAGATACGCGATCCCCGTCTTTCGTTTGTTTAAGCACATCAAGCCATGGAGCATGATGGAGATTTACATGCTTGGGATTCTGGTCTCCATTGTCAAGTTGGGCAAGATGGCAACGATCGTGCCGGGGTTGGCCGTTATCGCTTTCGGCATCCTGATCTTTGTTCTGAACTTTGCGCTTTCTGCGGTGGATGAGCATATGGTCTGGGAGAAACTGGGAGGGGACTCATGAAAGTGGCTCGCTCCTCGGCCCGTAAACTCGGCCTGGTCAGTTGCCAGGCCTGCCACCTGCTAAGTCGTACGCCAAAAAAACTTGCTCATGAAGCCGCTTACTGCCCACGCTGTGGCGAGGAATTGCACCCACGCAAGCCGAACAGCCTCCTGCGGACCTGGGCCCTGTTGATTGCTGCCATGGTTTTCTACATCCCGGCTAACGTCTTGCCGATGACGATCACTTCAGCTTTAGGCAGTGTCTCGGCCGATACTATTATGAGTGGTGTGATCTATTTCATGCAGCACGGTTCCTGGGAAATCGCCCTGGTAATTTTCACTGCGAGTGTTTTTGTGCCATTTTTGAAGTTTGGCATCCTCATCTACCTCTTGCTTTCGGTGCAGTTCAAATCAATAAAACGCCCCAAAGATCGCACCCGACTCTATCGATTTACGGAAGCGATAGGCCGTTGGTCGATGCTTGATATCTATGTTGTGACCATTCTGGTTGCCTTGGTCAAGCTTGGCTTTCTGGCAGATATCGAAGCCGGCCCGGCTGCCATCTATTTTGCCGCTGTTGTTGTAACCACCATGATCGCTGCAGAGAGTTTTGACCCGCGGTTGATCTGGGATGTTGTGGAGGACAAATCATGAATGAAGGGGATTCTGGAATGAATCATGTAGAACAGGCTCCAGAAGCGCTGGTGCAGACCAAGCGAAGTTTTTCGATCATCTGGGTGGTGCCTATTATCGCTCTGCTGATTGGCGGTTGGCTGACCTTTAAGGCGATGTCTGAAAAAGGCCCCGAGATTACCATCACCTTTGAAACCGCCGATGGTCTTGTGGCGGGAAAGACCGCGGTCAAATTCAAGGATGTCGACGTTGGCAAAGTGACCAACCTAGAGCTGAATGACGATGCAAGCGGGGTTGTCGCTACCGTTGAGATGACAAATAATGCCAGCTCTTATCTGACCGACAAAACCCAGTTCTGGGTGGTCCGCGCCAAAGTGGCTGCTGGTGAAATCTCTGGACTGGGGACTCTCTTGTCTGGTGCTTATATCGGTTGCAACCCGTCGACTGAGGGGAAGAAGCAAAAGCATTACAAAGGGCTTGAGAAACCACCGATTCTGACCGCAGATCTTCCCGGTCGTCATTTTGTCCTTAAATCCAAAGAACTCGGATCACTTGATTTGGGCTCGCCAATTTACTACCGTGGCATCAAGGTTGGCCAAGTGGTTGACTACGATTTTGATGAAACGGCCGAGGCTGTTCTTTTTAAAGTTTTTATCAGTGACCCTTTTCACAAGAAGGTCAGGGGCAATACGCGCTTCTGGAACGCCAGTGGCGTCGATTTTACTATGGACGCCACCGGCCTTAAGATGGATACGCAATCCCTGGTCTCAATCATGTTGGGAGGGGTCGCCTTCGACCTGCCTGAGCATGCGCAACAGGGCGAACAGGCCGAAGAGGACAAGGACTTTTTGCTTTACGAGAACCGGGACGCCAGTAACGAAGTGACCTACGACATCAAGCAGTATTACCTGATGTATTTTGACCAGAGCGTTCGTGGCCTTTCGCCAGGTGCTCCGGTCGAAATCCTTGGGATCAAGGTTGGTGAAGTGGTCAAGGTTGAACTGCAATTTGATCAGACCGCTCTCGAGTTCCTCATCCCTGTTCTGGTGTATTTTGAACCTGAGCGTTTGAACCTTCTGATAACAGAAGAGGGGACAGTTGTTCGGGGTGAGGCAAAAGCTGAAGAGATTTTAGAGAATCGCAAGAACATGCAGTCGAAAAACGCGGTGATAGATAAGTTGATCGCAAAAGGTTTCCGCGCTCAGCTAAAAACAGGGAATCTTTTGACTGGTCAGCTTTATGTTGACCTCGCTAGCTATCCGGATGCACCACCGAAAAAGCTTAAAACTGAGCTTGGCTATATGGTTTTTCCGACTATTCCCGCGCCGTTTGAGCAGATTGTCAACCGGGTCGATAATATCCTCAAAAAGGTCGAACAGGTGCCCTTTGACAAGATCGGCAAGGACTTGCAGGCTGCTATCGAGTCATTGACCAAGACCCTCGATGAAATAAAGGACATGTCGGGGAACATTAATAATGAGACGATCCCGAAAATCAACGCTGCGCTTGACCAAATGCAGGAAGCAATGGAGGGTGTGGGGTCAACATTGGGCCCGGATTCTGCTTTGAACTACAACGCTCGCCAGGTCACCAACGAACTATCGCTGGCGATCCGATCCATTCGATCGTTGCTGGAGTATCTGGAGCGTGACCCACAGGCACTGATCCTTGGCAAAGAGGGAGACAAGAAATGATCGGTAAGACTATGAATAAGTGGACCCTATTGCTTTGTTGCGTGCTCTTGCTGGCCGGGTGTATCGGTCGCAAGTCTCCAGAAGTCACCTACTATAGCCTCTTTACCATGGAGCAGTTGAGCGATGTCCAGGCGATAGCGTCTCATCCAGAACTCAGGTTGGGAATCGGCCCTGTTTCAATCCCGGACAGTCTCAAACGTTCGCAAGTAGCGACTCGTCAACATGGTAATCAGTACGCGTTCGATGAGTTCAACCGTTGGGCCGGAGTGCTGGAGAAAGATTTGACTTCGGTGCTGGGAGATAATCTCGGTGACTTGCTTGGGGTTGAGAAGGTCGGCTATTTCCCCTGGATGCATTACTTCAAACCGACTTATCGGGTTGTTATTGATGTGGTGAGGTTGGATGGTGCTCTTGATGGCGAAGCCGTTTTAAGTGCTCGCTGGGCGGTGACTGATGCTGACGGTAAAGAGTTTCTTGCCGGTGGTAAAAGCGATTATCGTCGGCCACTGCAGGGATCCGACTATGCTGCTCTGGTTGAGGCGGAGAGCCTTCTGGTCGCTGAATTAAGCAAAAAAGTGGCGGGTGAGATTGACAGCCTGGTTAAGGGCCAGTAGAAGATAACATCTAGCTTTATCTTCCTGGGCTAAAGCCTTGTCTGAAAGAGAGCGTCGAACAGGATTCCAGTTTTAGCTGGAATCCTGTCTCTTTATCTGCTTTATTGTCCACCTGCGGTTGCCTGCTTTTACAGCGCCGTGGTAATTTGTTCATACGGAGATTTTCTATGCATCCAAAAATAAAATGCCCGCAGTGTCGCCAACCAGCGGCCTGGCAAGACAATCCGGCCCGGCCATTTTGTTCCGAGCGCTGCCGGTTGATTGATCTCGGTCAGTGGGCTGATGAATCCTACCGTATTAAAGGGCCATCACAGGAGACTTTGTCTGAGGACAATGTCATAGACTTTTACAAAGAAAAACAATCGATTGAAAGGTCATAATTAATGTATCGCTTGATGATAAAAACCTCTTTCGCTGCCGCCCACAACCTGATCAACTACCAAGGTGATTGCGAGAATCTGCATGGCCACAACTGGCGCGTCGAAGTTGTTGTTGCTGCAAAAGAGCTTGATAAGGCCGGCCTCGGCATCGAC
>Ga0316189_10004383_pt1 | contig 13580 bp, 15 predicted proteins | sample LowCovwburrow_MG_FD_204930 | JGI IMG/M metagenome (GOLD analysis project Ga0316189, IMG submission 204930) | Coastal sediment microbial communities from Maine, United States - Lowes Cove worm burrow | ecosystem: Environmental > Aquatic > Marine > Coastal > Sediment | place: USA: Maine...
CCCCATCATTTCTTTCATTTCAGCGAATGCGCCGGCATCCATAGCAGCTTGAGACATTATAATTCCTTAAGGTTTAATCTTTTTGTAGTCGTGAATGTGTATCGCCAACAATAACGGCTTCAGGCACATTGATTCTTAGCGTAGAAACGATGTCGCCATAAATGCCAGGCACCGCTTTAAATGATACCCATAGTGTGTTCAGCTTCATATCAACATTGGCAAATAATATTTCGTTTTTAAACTGTTTAAGTGCAAACTCGATATTTGCTAAAGTGTCTTTAATGTATTCCTCGGGCCTGGTTTTAAGTTTCGGAATAATCATTAAAAGATCACTTACCGGTCCGCCATCCTCATCTTTGGTTGGCGCCAGCTTCCACAAGGGTTCAGCTGGTGTGATATTAATGCTTAGTTTTAAATCCGTCTTATCCATGCTTAAAACCGTTCTTCAGGTGGCCGCAATTTAAAGCGTTAATCTAGATAATAGCCAAAACATTGAATAAAGGCGAATGCTTTTAAATAATAAACCGGCAGAATTAAGAAGAAAAGCACACAAAAAAACAATACGGTAAATTACAGTATGTCTGTAAGCCATTGACGAATATGATTAATTTCCTCTAAACACACAGAATGTCCCATGTCATATTCATACCATGCTACGGGTACATCATGGCCCTCCAGCTGCTCCTTGCTATCGTAGCCATATTCATATGAAACTACATCATCCTGTCTGCCATGCGCCATAAAGACGGGCGTTTCAGTCATGTTTTCATTAATTTCATCATCGAGACTATCGGGTAATGCCAGGTAAGTGGATAATGCCATTATACCGGCGAGGGGCCTGGGGTAACGACAGCCACAATGCAGAGCAATGGCCCCTCCCTGAGAAAAGCCGGCGACAATAATACGGCTGGAATTTATACCCTCAGCCTCCTGATCCTCACAAATTTGTTTTAAAATAGCGGAAGATTCTTTAATGCCGGCTTCATCTTCCTGTTCAATAGTAGATAGACTGCTGATGTCATACCAGCCAGGCATCTGATAACCCTGATTGATGGTGATTGGCCGCATCGGTGCGTGCGGAAATATAAAGCGTATAGCCAGGTTTGACGGCAGTTGTAATTGGTCGATAATCGGTACAAAGTCACTGCCATCAGCGCCCAGCCCGTGCAGCCAGATGACAGCAGCATCGGGATGCTGCTGTGTTTCGATAATAATGGAATCTAATTCTGACATAGGATTTATTTTTAGTTGTTATAATATTCAGCTTGCGAATATTATAGTAATAATTAGCAAACAATCGTTAATGTAAATTATTTAAATGAATTATTTAGAGCGAACTAGCTGAAGCGGATGAAAACCTTAATCTTAATATGTTTATTGATGTTATCAGCCTGTGGCATGCAGGGTGATTTATATTTGCCTGAAGAAGGCGATAGCAGTTCAATGCAAAGTTCTACACAAAAAACGATCTACAAAAAATAAAGCGGATAAGCATGGATTTTTTTAATTATAAAAAAGGCAGATTATGGGCAGAGGATGTAGATATCACTGCCAACATCGATAACTGGGGCACGCCCTGTTATGTCTATTCACGTGCCACCATCGAGCGCCATTGGAAAGCATTTGATTCTGCTTTAGGTGAACAGCCGCATCTGGTCTGCTATGCGGTTAAGGCGAACTCGAATTTGGCAGTATTGAATGTACTGGCAAAGCTGGGTTCGGGTTTTGATATCGTTTCGATGGGTGAACTGGAGCGAGTGCTTAAGGCGGGCGGCAGTGCAGATAAAATTGTATTTTCTGGTGTCGGTAAAACTAGCGAAGAAATGGCGCGCGCACTGGATGTGGGTATTCGCTGTTTTAATGTGGAATCACAGGCCGAGCTTTTATTATTAGAGCAGGTGGCCGCAGGCAAAGGTGTGCGGGCGCCGGTGTCATTACGGGTTAATCCGGATGTCGATGCAAAAACACATCCTTATATTTCCACCGGTTTGAAAGATAATAAATTCGGTATCGCAATCAACGAAGCAGCTGATGTCTATCAGACGATAGCCAGCTCAAGTCATCTTAAAGTCATGGGCGTGGATTGTCATATCGGTTCGCAGCTAACCGAGGTAACACCTTTTGTTGATGCTTTAGACCGGGTGTTGTCACTGGTTGATGGTCTGGCGGAGCTGGGTATAACGTTGCACCACCTGGATTTGGGCGGTGGCCTGGGTATCCGCTATCAAAACGAGACGCCACCACTACCAGAAGAGCAGGTGGCCGCGTTATTACAGCGTTTGCAAGGTAGAGAATTTGAGATATTGATCGAGCCTGGGCGTGCGATTGCCGGTAACGCCGGTATTTTATTGACCCGTGTTCAGTATCTGAAGCATAACGAAGATAAAAACTTTGCCATCGTTGATGCGGCGATGAACGATCTGATGCGCCCCGCGCTATATCAATCATGGCAGGCAATTGAACCCGTCGAGGAATACACGGACGCTAAAGTAAAAGTTTATGATGTGGTTGGCCCCATCTGTGAAACCGGAGATTTTCTGGGTAAAGATCGCGAGCTTGCAATTGAGCAGGGTGATCTACTGGCGATTCGTTCAGCAGGCGCTTACGGCTTTAGCATGAGTTCTAATTATAATTCACGGCCGCGAGTTGCCGAGATAATGGTTGATGGCGAGAAGCATCATCTGGTTCGTAAGCGTGAAACCATCGAACAGCTATTTGCTGGCGAATCGATTTTAGAAAGTTGATAGGAGCCCTGGATTATGACGCACAAGTTTGATCTTCAGCAACAGGCAACATTGTTGTTTGAAGAAAATGAAATCCCGTTAACACCGCAGGAATGGCAACAGCTGTCCGAGTTACTGGATAACAGTGAGTACGAACATATTATCGGTGGCGATGCGAATGAGAGTCACTCGGTCTGGGTCAGTCGCTATATTAATGATGTAGATGCACCAGAAGCGTTGAATGAGCAGTCGGGTGATATCGAAGCCATCATAATGAGTTCAAAGATGCGCCGTTTTTATCACCAGTTTACCGGTACCGATAAGTTATGCTTAAGACGCTGCCAGGCAAATCGCTTAAACAAAGGTGACTATATTGGCGAGCACAAAGATCAGGACAGCAGCCCGGATTACTTTGCCACCATCGTGTTTCACTTTAGTAGTGCTTATAGTGGCGGTTACTTCCAGTCGGGAGAGCAGCCGCTCGGTGATCAACAGCCCAGTGATCAGCAAAGATATAAACCATCTGCACATATGGCTCTGGTGAATAATTGTAGTGTCCCGCATCAGGTAACAAAGGTTGAAAGTGGCGAACGCTTAACGCTGGCATGTTTTTTATCTACCTCATTTGCAGTAAATATTCATTCGCCCGCTGCATTTAAAATCGACAATAAAAACACACAACGCTAAGCTCTTAAGGTTCATGTCATGTTTTTGCTAAAAACTGCCATATTATGTCGTTTTTTTAGCTAAAACTGACATTTTGTCCTGTTCATAAATGTATTCTCTGATACTCTCTCTAAATCAAATTACCAGAGATTAACGGGGCAACAAATGAATCTGTTAAAAAATATATCCATTTTTTTACTATTAGTCGGTTTTTATAGCCCTGCTTTTGCAGCGGTAGATGGTTTTGAGCCTGCTGCCTGCAGTGCGTACAGCGAAGCTGACGGCGATGATAAAAAAGGCGGTGAAAAAGACGGTGAAGAAGAGGAAGAGCCTGATTGCGAATAATCCGTGTTAATTCGCGGATTATTCAAAATGTTGTTAGAAATAATAGCTTTGTAATAAAAGTTTATAACAAAAAATATAAGTAAAACCTAAAAATATATAAGTAAACCCACCAAGGGAATCAGAGGAGTCATAAATAATGATGAAAACAAAAATTTTAGTCGCTGCATTTGCAGCCAGTCTAGTAATGTCGGCAAATGTAAGTGCTGGCAAACCGGTTGGTATTGCAAAAGGTATGATGGACGTAACTGTTCAGCATAATGGTAAAAGTGTAAAGATCACTCGTAACCAGGATAACAAAAATACGGTTAACCCAGCATTTGCAAAAACGTCACGCCCATGCCCACCGTTTTGTATACAGCCTGCAATATTAGCACCGGGTGTTGAAACTATCGCTGAGCGCGAAGTTATCGATTACATTTCTAAAATGTCTGGTGGTGACAGTTCAATCTTAGTGGTTGATTCACGTACACCTGACTGGGTGAAAAAAGGCACTATTCCTGGTGCAGTTAATCTTCCATGGACAAAATTAAACCCAGCAAAAGGTGCTGATCCGGTTTCTATTTTAGAAATCATGGAAGAGCAGTTTGGTGTAACAGAAAGTGAAGGCCTGCTGAACTTTTCTAAAGCTAAAACACTGGTCATGTTCTGTAATGGTATGTGGTGTGGTCAATCACCAAACAACATCAAAAACCTGCTGAAGTTTGGTTACCCGGCACATAAAATTAAATGGTACCGCGGTGGTATGCAAGACTGGGAAATTCTTGGTCTGAGCACAGTTCCAGGTAAGTAATCTGTAGAGTTTATCTATATGTAGTATTTAGGATAGATGCTACTTGCTTGGTAAAAAAGCCGCTTCTTTGAAGCGGCTTTTTTATGTACAGGATGTACGGTATTCCGCAAAGAGCCAGGGACGGTGGTGCGGTTATGTACAGGATGCACAGTATTCCGCAAAGAGCCAGGGGTGGCAGTTTGCGTATGTACAGGATATACGTATGCTGTAAGGAACCATAAACCGTTTACGAAAAAGCAATAAAATCAAAGAGTTTCTAGCTGTTCAATAATAACGTCCGGTTCCAGACGGTTAGTGTAATCCATATCAACAAAGGCATAGTGAACTAGACCATCGGTACCAATGATATAAGTGGCCGGCATCGGCAGTTCGAAGCTATCATCAGCATTATGACCAGGTATATCAAGTTGCCATTCTGCATAAATCGGGCGTAGTGATTCAGGCAGGGTAAAAACCAGACCGCATTGTTTCGCCAGTTTATTGCCGACATCACTTAGTACCTCAAATGTTAGCTGAGAACTGGTGACCTGATCGGCAGATTTATCGGGTACCTGGGGGGAGATAGCTATTAGTCTGCCGCCGGCTGCATTTATATCAGGCATTCGCTGCTGCAGAGCATTGAGCTCCAGATTGCAATATGGGCACCATGCGCCACGATAAAAGCTAATGACCAGAGGGCCATCTGTGAGCAGGGCATCCAATCCCAGAGCTTTGTTATTAGCATTAGGCAACTCAAAACTCGGGAAGTTTTTGCCTTTACTTAGAGAGTCTTCAGCGAGTCCGGTAGTAATCAGTCCCTGCAGTTCGGACATTAGTAAATTCAAGGTGTCTTCTGGAATAGTGGGTATAAATTTATCCTGAAAAGCCTGTATTTCATCACTTAGTAAAACGCGTGCCATTTTTCTCTCCTAGTCAGACGGTTGTCTGATAATAACATGAGGCGATTAAATAGCAAGATTAAGATTGCTAACAGGGCGGATGACGAGGTATGCTCAAAATACAAGGTAAGACGTTGTTTTAAACAGGCGGATTCAGGTGTCTCAAGAGATAAAATTTACAAAAATGCATGGTTTGGGTAACGACTTTGTGGTGATTGATGCGATTTCTCAATCAATAGATTTGACCACGGAGCAGATACAAAAAATAGCAGATCGGCATTTTGGTGTCGGCTGTGATCAACTTCTGCTAGTAGAAAAACCGACAGACAGGTCAGCAGACATGCCGGAAGAGGCGCAAGCTGAATTTCGTTATCGTATATTTAATCGTGATGGCGGTGAAGTAGAGCAATGTGGTAACGGCGCACGTTGTTTTGCATTATTTGTGCGTCAGCAAGGGTTGACCACAAATAATGTTATTTTAGTAGAAACGGCAGGCGGCTTAATTCAGTTGCAGGTGACAGGCGAGCAGGGCGATGAGGTTATTGTCGATATGGGTGAGCCTGATTTTCGACCAGAAAGCCTGCCGTTTTTAGCAGAAAATCGTGCAGAAACGTATAATCTAATGGTGAACGGCGTTGAGTATGCTATAGGTGCTGTATCAATGGGAAATCCACATGCAGTGATGCAGGTAGATAACCTGGATGAGATCGATATAGAGACACTTGGCAGTGCGATAGAGGCTCACCAACAATTTCCAAACCGGGTAAATGCCGGTTTCATGCAGATAATTAATCGTGATGAATTTCGTCTACGTGTTTATGAGCGTGGTGTTGGTGAAACGCAGGCCTGTGGTACGGGCGCCTGCGCTGCGATGGCGGTTGCTCGAATGCAGGGTTTATTAAACGAACAGGTTACAGCTCACCTGACAGGTGGTGATTTATCTATACAGTGGTCAGGTGAGGGCCAGACTTTATTAATGACAGGGCCGGCGACAACGGTTTTTCAGGGGAAGTTAATTGTGAGTAAAGAATTGTGAGTAAAATAAAAACATCGGCAGATACGATAAAAAAAGAAATCAATAATGAAGAAGTATCAAACGCGCGTGAGCAGCAGTTGGCAACCGATTTACAACTGATAGGACTGCTGCGAGAGAATCCTGATTTTTTAATCCGACATCCCGAATTATTAGCGGTGCTGGAAGTTCAGCATGAAAGCGGCAGTGCGGTTTCGTTGATCGAGAGGCAGGTTGAGGTTTTGCGTCAGCAGAAACAGACAGAGGAAGAACGTTTGCTCGAATTGATGGAAGTAGCACGTGATAATGAACGTCTTGCAGCTATCCGCCATCGTCTTGCTATCGACCTGCTCAGTACGCATGACATTAATGATGTAACAGCCATCGTGCTGGACACATTCAAGGACGAGCTGGCAGCGGATTTTGCAGTATTAAAATTATTCAGTGCTGATGAGAAAGAAATTCAACAGTCATCAGGCTTGTTTGTGAACTCAGAAGATGATGCCTTGAATGCATTTAAAACCATGTTGCAACACAAAAATACGGTGTGTGGAAAATCAACGCAAGAGCAAAAAGATTATCTGTTTGATGATAATGCAAAAAGCGTAAAATCTGTAGCAATTATTCCATTGGTGGCGGGCGCTAATCTGGGGCTTATCGGATTAGGCGCAGATAATGCAGGGCGGTTTAATTCATCGATGGGTACAGAATTTCTTGCACAGATTGGCGAATTGATCAGTGCCTCATTAGCGGTTCACCTGGAACGCTGATTTAGATGGCTGATAAAACATTAAAGGATGATCTACAGAGATTCTTTAGTTATCTGCAATCTGAACGACGTTATTCTTCACACACAGTTGCAGCCTACCGGCGAGATATAAAACATTTTACACGATGCTGTAATCTTGATGAAACACAGGATATTCATTGGGATGATATAAGACAGGGCGATATCAGGCGCTGCGTTGCAACACTGCATCGTCAGGGTCTGGCAGGTAAAAGTTTACAGCGTTGGTTATCAACTATTCGAAGCCTGTTTAATTATTTATCTCGTTTTAATCGAGCGACGCAAAACCCTGCGATTGGAATCCCTGCGCCAAAAGCCGCAAAACGTTTACCTAAAACACTAAATGTAGATGAGATTGATCAGCTGTTGAGGGTAAGCAGGCAAAAAGAAGGCTCGGAGCCACATGGCCCAGAGAAACACGGCCTGGCTGTTCGCGATATCGCGATGATGGAACTTATGTACGCCTGTGGTTTGCGTTTATCAGAGTTGAGCGGATTAAATTTACAGGATATCGACTGGCAGATGCAAACCATACAGGTTACTGGTAAAGGCCAAAAACAGCGGCGTTTACCCTTTGGTGGTAAAGCTAGAGACGCGATTGATAGTTGGTTAAAACAAAGACCGGCAGTAGCGCGTGAAAACGAGTATGCATTATTTGTCAGTTGCCGTGGCGGCCGTTTAAGTAATAGCAGCATTCAAAAACGGCTGAAGACCATGGCGCAAAAACAGGGCCTAAATACTCACGTTCATCCGCATATGCTGCGCCATTCGTTCGCCTCTCATATCCTTGAATCATCGAAAGATCTGCGTGCAGTCCAGGAGTTATTGGGGCATGCGAATCTTAGTTCTACACAGATATACACACACCTGGACTTTCAGCACCTTGCCGGCGTTTATGATAACGCACATCCTCGGGCTAGAAAAAAATAAGCTGTTTATTTGAAAACCCGTTTTTGAGTTATCCTGATGCACAGATCTACGTAGATGTGTGCATATAAAATTACTGCTCGATTAAGGCGTTCTTGTTATAAATACGACAGGTTTCACTGGTTCGTACATGCGGTATAATGCTGTATACCTAAAGCAATATTCATCGAGATAATATGTTAATTACTCTATCACCATCAAAAGGTCAGGACTTTGAAGAGGCCGGTCTTTCAAAAAAATACAGCAAACCTGCCGACCTGAAAGAGTCTGAACTGCTTATAAAAGAATTAAAAAAAATAAATAGTAAGAAGCTGCAGGAGATGATGGCGATCAGTGAAAATATTGCAACATTAAATGTTGATCGCTACAAAACATTTACCACGCCGTTCACTACAAAAAATGCCAAGCAGGCAATCTTTGCATTTAAAGGCGATGTTTACAGCGGTTTAGATCTGGCTGCGTTCACAGAAGATGACTATGAATATGCGCAGCAGCATTTGAGAATTCTCTCAGGTTTGTATGGATGTTTACGGCCTATGGATTTAATTCAGCCCTATCGGCTGGAAATGAAAACAAAATTAAAAAATGATCGCGGCGATAATCTCTATCAGTTTTGGGATGACCGTATAACGAAAAGCATAAATAAAGAACTTAAAAAGCAAAAAGAAGCGGTATTAGTAAATCTGGCATCTAATGAGTATTTCAAATCAGTAAAACCTAAACTTTTAGATGGTCGTTTGTTAAACATTAACTTCAAAGAGACCAAAAACGGTAAAACGCGTGTTGTAGCGATATTTGCAAAGCGTGCCCGTGGCATGATGGCCGATTATATAATTCGTCACCGAATTGAAAACCCAGAAGATCTGAAGAGATTTAAATTAGGCGGTTATAAATTTGATAAGTCGCTTTCTGATGACAAGCAGTGGACATTTGAGCGGCCACAGCCGTAGCTTTTCTTTTTATAATATTTACTAATTACTTTTGATTTGGCATTGCGGTATTCGCACCGCGGGCGAGTCACTCTTTTGCTACAGCCCAAAAGAGTAACCAGAAAAGGCCGCCACTGCAGCTACGCCCCATGAAAAACAGGGGTTCCCATTTAGCCAGCGCCATTATCATGCTGCACCAGAACTCGCAAAAGACGCTCAGACATGCTGGCACAGAAAGCCCATGATAACGCCACTGTCTAAATGGCTTGCTGAGGTGGGCTGAAGGTCAAGGTCAAAAACAGTGTCTACGTTAATAATGGTGCCTTCTTGTTAAAGTTGTTTTGTTTGTTGTATATTTTTAAGTTTTTTTCTTTTGATTCTTACTCACATCAGCCAAGCCATTGGGGTGTGATGGGTAACATGGGTTTTCTGTGCCAGCATGTCTGAGCGTTTTTTGCGAGTTCTGGCGCAGCATGTTAGCCATCATGCCACAATGGGAACCCCTGTGTCTTTTACAGGGGCGCCCGGCGTAGTGACGGCTTTTTTTGGTTACTTTTTTTAGCTGTAGAAAAAAAGTGACTCGCCGTAAAAAGGCGAAACTCACAAGATAAATCCAAAATAGTCAGTTATGCAGGGAAACGAATATTTCTAATAAGAAGATAACGGCTCGCACGCGGTGCGAATACCGCAATGCCAAATCAAAAGTAATTAGTAAATATTATAAAAAGAAAAACCATCACAAATAAACCATAACCCACTCATGGTATGAGCAAACCCCATCATAGTGTAAAATTCACCATTTCCTAATACAGAAAAATAAACACCTCATCTCCGGAGCTAAAAAAGTGGAAACATTTCACGGTACAACCATCCTTACAGTTCGCCGCGGCGGGAAAGTTGTTGTCGGCGGTGATGGTCAGGTGACCTTGGGCAATACAGTGATGAAAGGCAATGCTACCAAGGTAAGAAAGATTTACGGTGACAAGGTTATTGTTGGTTTCGCTGGAGCCACCGCAGACGCCTTCACCTTGTTAGAGCGTTTTGAAGCCATGCTTGAGCGACACAGTGGACAGTTGAAACGCGCAGCAGTCGAGCTGGCAAAGGACTGGCGGACAGATCGCGTTTTACGCAAGCTAGAGGCAATGCTAATCGTTGCTGATGCTGAAGCCTCGCTGCTGGTTTCTGGAACAGGCGATGTAATCGAAGCATATGACGATTTAATCGCTATCGGTTCAGGTGGTCCCTATGCGCAATCGGCCGCCAGGGCATTATTTGATAGTACCGAGATGGGCGCGAAAGACATTGTGGAAAAAAGCCTGGGGATTGCGGGAGATATCTGCATTTACACTAACCAGACACGCACGATTGAAGAAATTTAAAAATGGAATAGTGTGTAGAAGCTGGTTATTGCCGCTTTTGCATACATTTGGCAACAAATTATAGAATTTTACTGAAGGTTTGAATTATATGTCTGAAATGACACCACGCGAAATTGTACAGGAACTAGATAAGCACATCGTTGGTCAGGATCATGCAAAGCGTGCAGTGGCGATTGCTTTGCGTAATCGCTGGCGCCGGATGCAGGTACATGAAGAATTGCGTGAAGAGATCACGCCGAAAAATATATTAATGATTGGCCCGACGGGTGTGGGAAAAACAGAAATCGCCCGCCGTCTGGCGCATCTGGCAAACGCGCCATTTGTAAAGGTTGAAGCAACCAAATTTACCGAGGTTGGTTATGTTGGCCGTGAAGTTGACTCGATCATCCGTGATCTTGTTGATATGTCGATAAAAACAACACGTGAGCAGGAAATGGAAAAGGTTCGCCATTTGGCGGAGAAGGCGGCAGAAGAGCGCATTTTAAATGCATTGTTACCACCGGCAAGAAACGAATTTGGTGAGCCAGAGGAAGATAAGGATAATGCAACGCGGCAGAAATTCAGAGAAAAATTACGTAATGGCGAGTTAGACGACAAAGAGATCGAAATGGAAGTGTCGGTATCACCCGTAGGCGTAGAGATTATGGCGCCACCAGGCATGGAAGAGATGACTTCCCAGTTACAGGGGATGTTTGCGAATATGGGCAGCGATAAGAAGAAGGTCAGTAAACTGCGTATCGATAAAGCGCAAAAAGTCATCCTTGATGAAGAGGCTGGTAAACTGCTTAAAGAAGAAGAAATTAAAGTGCGTGCAGTCGAAAATGCCGAGCAAAATGGCATCGTTTTTATCGATGAAATAGACAAAGTAGCAAAACGTGCTGAAAGTGGCGGTGGTGCGGATGTGTCTCGCGAAGGTGTGCAGCGAGATCTGCTACCTTTGGTAGAAGGTTGCACTGTAACAACCAAATACGGCATGGTGAAAACTGATCATATTTTATTTATAGCGTCAGGCGCTTTTCATCTAACCAAGCCCAGTGATCTTATTCCGGAACTACAGGGGCGTTTGCCTATTCGCGTTGAATTATCCGCGTTGAATGCGGAAGATTTTGAACGTATATTGACCGAACCGGATGCCGCATTAACTTTGCAATATAAAGCATTGATGAATACCGAGGGCCTGGCTATCGAGTTTACCGAGGCGGGTATAAAACAGATTGCGAAATCAGCATTTGATGTGAATGAAAGTACAGAGAATATCGGCGCGCGCCGCTTGCATACTATTATGGAGCGGCTACTTGAGGAAATTTCGTTTTCTGCGCCGGATAAAGCGGGTGAATCAGTGACCATCGATGCTGAGTACGTTAATAACAGCCTGTCCGAATTAGTTAAAGATGAAGATTTAAGTCGATACATCTTATAACTATTAATTATAAATATTAATCATTAAATATTTATCTCAGTTGAATAAAGAGAAGCATTATGTCAAAGCCCAAACATGCAAAACCTACGAATATTAATTTGCACCAGAAAAGTCGAGTATTAGAAGTAGAATACGAGGATGGTTCAGTACACCAGCTACCGTGTGAATACTTGCGTGTGTATTCGCCTTCAGCAGAAGTGACCGGGCACGGTCCGGGCCAGGAGATTCTGCAGTTAAATAAAGAGGAAGTTACTATTGATGCAATTGAGCCACAGGGAAACTATGCGCTGAAATTCATCTTTGATGATAAACATGATACCGGCATATATACCTGGGACTATCTGTATGAGTTGGGTTCAAACTATGAAGAAAAGTGGCAGGATTACCTGGGCCGATTAAAAGAGGCCGGGCACGAGCGTAGAAAAATAGATTAAAAGAGTTATTAAAAATAGTAGCCTTTATTCGCATCCATTTGCAGAAAAAATAAACATGACAAAAAAAGAAACACATTTCGGTTACAAGACAGTCGATGAAAACGCTAAAGAAGGTTTGGTCGCTGGTGTGTTTGACGCGGTTGCCAGCAAATATGACATCATGAATGACGTCATGTCTTTTGGCATACACCGACTCTGGAAAAAAGTTGCCATGCAGCACACGGGTTTGAAGCCGGGGGATAAAGCCCTGGATGTCGCCGGCGGTACTGGCGATCTGACCATGCAGATGTCCCGCCAGGTTGGCCCAAGCGGTAAAGTAATTATTTCTGATATTAATGCCGCCATGCTGGAAGAAGGCCGTAAGCGCCTGCTCGATAAAGGTTATGCCGGCAATATCGACTTTGTCGAAGCCAACGCGGAAGACCTGCCGTTTGAAGATAACAGTTTTCACTGCATAACCATTGCTTTTGGTCTGCGTAATGTGACGCATCAGCTTGCAGCGCTGAAATCGATGTATCGCGTATTAAAGCCAGGCGGACGTTTACTTGTGCTGGAATTTTCAAAACCAGTGATGCCGGGTCTGGACAAAGTGTATGACTTCTACTCATTTAATATCTTACCCAAGATGGGAAAATTGATCGCTAATGATGAAGAAAGCTATCGTTATCTAGCAGAGTCAATTCGCATGCATCCAGATCAGGAAACTTTAAAGCAGATGATGATCGAAGCAGGCTTCGAGCGCTGCAGCTACCACAACATGACAGGTGGAATTGTTGCTTTGCATAAGGGTTTTAAACTGTAAAAGATTTCATGTTAATTATTGAATCAGTTATTAACCGTTACCTTGCTCTAGATCCCGAGCTGTTAGACAAGCTGTCCGTATTTAAAGGCAAGGTTATTAAACTGGAAATAACCGGCATCGATAAAGAGCTATATATGTTCCCCGATGAGAATGGCATTCAGATCATGGCAGAACATGAGGGTCGACCTGATACCATTTTACGAGGCTCGCCCGTTTCAATATTTAAAATGGGGCTGGTTTCAAATGTAGCCAACATGTTATTAAAAGGCGAGGTGGAGATAACTGGTGATACACGATTAGGTCACCAGTTTAAAAACATATTCTCACAGATGGACATAGACTGGACAGAACCCTTAGCCGAGCTGGTTGGCGATGGCCTTGCGTATCAGCTCCATCACTCCGGTAAAATGATAGGCCGTTGGGGAAAAGATACCGTTAAATCTATAGCCATGAGTTCCAGTGAATATCTGCAGGAAGAAAGCCGTGAT
>Ga0316189_10004384_pt1 | contig 13578 bp, 9 predicted proteins | sample LowCovwburrow_MG_FD_204930 | JGI IMG/M metagenome (GOLD analysis project Ga0316189, IMG submission 204930) | Coastal sediment microbial communities from Maine, United States - Lowes Cove worm burrow | ecosystem: Environmental > Aquatic > Marine > Coastal > Sediment | place: USA: Maine...
CCGCTACGATCTTGTGCCCTTCTTCCTGCATCGATTTAAGCGCATCCGTGTTAAATTCCACGGCGTTTGCGGCCGATCCGAGAACAAACGTCAGCGCGGCCAGAAAATATGCTTGTTTCATCGCTTTCTACCTTTGATTAATATGGGTGCCGAGCCATGCAAACTAACTGCTATTGAACCTGCTGGCAACCACCCGGTGGCATGAATAATAGACCCCCACGATGAGTATGACGGTATCCAGGGCTGCCAGGCTCACCCTACTGCTATCGCTGAGCCTGCTGCTGATGCTGGGAGGGACTGCGGGCGCATTGCTGGGCCTGGCCTATTCAGAGAAGGGCACCGCGTTCCTTCTGGGTCAGGTTAAACGCTGGACCGGTGATACGGTCACCTGGCAGGAGCTTAGCGGGTCGCTAGGCGGACCGCTGGCACTACGGGGCGTGAGCCTCAAGCAACCGGGGCTGGCGCTGGAAATGCGCACACTGACTCTCGACTGGCAGCCTCGGGCGCTGCTGCAGGGATTGCTACTGGTGGAGTCCCTGGAGGCTGAGGGTATTCGCATTGGGCTCGTCACCGCAGATTCCACACCCTCCGGCGAGCCGTTTAACCCTGCCGCGCTGCAGCTTCCCATCGACATTGCATTGGAGCACATGGCACTGCGAGACCTGCAACTGACGCAGGACGACCAGTCACCCCAGGTAATAGACCACCTGGATCTGGCCGCGAGCCTGGAAAATACTACGCTGCGACTACAGCGGCTCAACGTGGCGGCACCCCAGGGCAGCCTGAGCCTCACCGGGGGCACCACCCTGGAGACGCAGATGCCACTGCAGTTGCAAGCCAACTGGGCGCTGCAGCCCGGTAATGCCACCCCCGGGGCAGCAGCGCAGGACATAGCGCTGACTGGGGAAATAGCGCTGAAAGGAAACATCAACTGGGGCGAGGCGGTAGTTTTCGAACTGGATTACCAGGCAAGCGCCGACGGGCTAGGCCAGATCGACCTGCAACTACCGCCCCGGCTCGCCGCCACGGGCCAGCTGCGCGGCGCACAGACGGGTGACGCAATCACCCTGGAGCGGCTGGCCCTGGCACTTACCGATACGCCAGTGGAACTTGTACTGCTGGCACAGTTGTCACAGATCAGCACCACCACCCCGCTGGTTGATGCGACGCTGCAGTGGTCCGGACTGCAGTGGCCCCTGACCGGGGATGAGCCCGATATCGGCAGCAGCGCTGGCAGCCTGAAGCTGGCGGGAAATGCTGCGCGCTATGATCTCGAGCTTATTGCGACACTGGAGGGCAAGGATATACCCGCCAGCCAATGGCAGGGTCACGCCAGCGGTGACGCCGATCATGTTGCACTGCAGCAGCTTGATGGCCGACTGCTGGGAGGCGAACTGCGCATCAGCGGACCGCTGGAGTGGAACCCGGTCGTGCGTTGGAAGCTGCAGGTCGAAGGCAATGGCCTTGACCCCGAACAGCTAATTCCGGACTTGCCGGGACAGCTCGCCGTTGCCCTCCACACCTCGGGCCAGTTGCATCCGCAAAAGGGCCTGCTTGCAGCAGTGGAGCTGGAACAGCTCACCGGCACCCTGCTGGAATATGACGTGAGCCTGAACGCCCGGGCAGAACTCGAGGGGGAAGCCCTACAGGTACAGCGTCTGGAATTACAAAGCAGCGGCAACCAGCTGCATGCCAGTGGTAGCGCCACACCGGACGCAGTAGCCATACAGTGGCAACTGGACGCGCCAAAGCCCGGTGCATTTATTCCCGGTGCCGCGGGCGCACTGACGGCACTTGGCACAGTGGCAGGCACTGCGCAGGCACCGCGCCTGCAGGCCAACCTCCAGGGCAAGGCGCTGCAGCTGGATACGCTGAGCATCCCGACCCTGGACGTCGAACTGGAGGCGGGGCTGGAGCCCGGCGACACGCTGCTGTTGGCGCTGACCACGGGCCCGGTAAAGGACGGCGAACAGTTGCTGCTGGACTCCCTGCAGCTGCGGGCCAGTGGCACTACAGCGCAACATACGCTGGCCGTGGCGTTGGTCTCAGGCAGCGACAAGCTGCAAACCCACCTGGAGGGGGGGATGGAGCCCGGGCTGGCATCATGGCTGGGGAAACTGACGCAATTGGATGCGCAGAGCGACGACTATGGCAACTGGGGTCTGGAGCAGCCCAGCGCGCTATCTCTCGCCGCCGGCGAGATCGCCCTGGCAACCAGTTGCCTGCGCAGCGAGTCCACCCCGGCCCGCTTTTGTGCCGACCTGGACTGGACGCAGTCAACCGGGAGCAGGTTCAAAGCCCTGTTACAGGCGCTACCCGTGCAACTACTGGCGCCCGATATCACCGGGGAACTGGCAGGCAATATAGAGGGCAACCTTGCCGCTGACGGCACCCTGCTCGCCAATGCATCACTCAATATGACCCCGGGACAGATCAGGGTGGCAGTGGACAGCAGCGTAAAACGGCTGGCCCACGGGGGTGGCGATGTCACACTGGCCATAGACGCGGGTGGCCTCAACGCCAGCCTGCGGTTCGCCGCCCCTGAACAGGGGAAAGTAGAAGCAGATCTGCAACTACCCGGGTTCACCGCCCTGCCCTTGTCTCCACAGCAGCCGCTTGCGGGCCGCATCCGGGCCTCCCTGCCCGACCTGGGCGGTCTCGCTGCCTGGATTCCGGAGCTCGCATCCAGCGCCGGGAGTCTGGAGGCGGACCTGCAACCGGCCGGGACCCTGGAGCAGCCGGAGGTAATTGGCGAGCTCAAACTGACCGGAGGCGCCGCTGATATTCCCATGGCCGGTTTGCAGCTGAGGAACATTGAACTCCTGGCGCAAAGCAACCGGGAGAATCCAGGGCGACTGGAGATCACCGGCAGCCTGGATTCAGGCCCGGGCAGCATCGCTCTCTCGGGGCAACTGGACCTGCCCGGAAACAGCCTGGACCTGGAGATAACAGGAGAGCGTTTACTGGTTTATAACACGCCGGACGCCCGTGCGCTGTTGTCTCCGGATCTGGAAATCGGCTGGCGTGATGACGTGCTGAAGTTGCGCGGGCAGCTACTCATCCCGGAGGCCGCTATCACACCCAAGCTGGGCCTGAGTCCCGCCTCGGTTGCTGAGGAGCCCGGAGTAACCGCTGCACCGGGTCAGGTCATCGCTCCCTCCCCGGACATTGTGGTGATCAACGCCACGTGGGACCAGCCCGGCGAAGGCGAGGAGCCTGTCGCCCCATTTCGTATCGACAGCCAGGTACAACTGATTCTCGGCGACGCCGTAAAGGTGAACGCCCTGGGCCTGGTCAGCACTATCGATGGCACCGTGACCTTCACCAATACGCCCGACCAGCTGGACCTGCTGCCAACCGCCAATGGCAGACTGTCATTAAAGGATGGCACATTCCGCGCCTTCGGCCAGGACCTGGACATTGAAACAGGGCAGCTGATTTTCTCCAACGTTCCGGTCACCGAACCGGAACTGAATATCCGCGCTGTACGCTGGATTGACAACGATCCCGAGGTAACAGCTGCCGGTATTCTGGTGACCGGAGCGGTCACTGAACCAGCCCTGGAACTGTTCTCCAGACCGCAACTGGAAGCCAGCGAAATTCAGTCTTACCTGCTCACGGGGCGCTCCGCCGGCGACAAGGAGAGTGTGCTCAGTATTGGCACCTACCTGCACCCGCGGCTGTATGTAGGTTACGGCTACAACCTGCTGGAGGGGACCAGCGAGTTCAACTCACTGTTCAGTATTACCCCCCGCTACGGGGTGGGCACCAGTTTCGGCGAGGCCGACAACAACATCAATTTGACCTTTACCCATGAACGCTAACGCCGCGCGGACTTCCCTTGCAGTAAACCCCGGAGGCCAGACTCACCGCTGGACTACCGCATTGTGCACGCTGTGCCTGATGCTGCTCATGTCCTGGCCGGCTGGCGCGCGCGAGCCGCTGGACATCGTTGTCACCGGCCTGTCGGGCGATCCCCTATCGAATGTACAGGCCTCGCTCAGCCTGGAGCAACGCCGCCTGGACGACGGACTAAGCGCCGACCTTATCCGTGAGCTGCACGCCGTGGCCGAAGGGGAGATACGCCGTGCACTTGAACCCTTCGGTTACTACCGTGCAGAAATCAAAACAGAGCTGCGCCCACCGGATAAACCTGGAGAAGCCTGGAAGGCCACGTATATCATTGACCCCGGCCAGGCGGTGCCCATTGGCGAGGTGGTAGTGCTGTTCACTGGTGTCGGCGCGGTCGACACTACACTGGAAGACCTGCCCGACCAGTTCATGCCGCACACAGGAAGTACACTTGAACACGCAGGCTACGAGAGCGCCAAACGCAAGCTGCTAAACCAGGTAAGAGACCTGGGATATCTTGACGCGGACTACACCGAGCACCGGGTGGAAGTAGATATGGTGAGTTATACCGCCAACATCCTGATGGCCGTTGCAACAGGCCCGCGCTTTGTCTTTGGCCCGATCACATTCGATCAGGATCTTTTTGCCCCCGAATACCTGTCCCGGTACCTGGTCCTGCAACCGGGCGAGCCGTTCAGCCAGGCCCGATTGGCCAGCCAGCGCAGGGCATTAAGCAAGAGCGGTCATTTCCAGGAAGTGGCCATCGCGCCCGGGGAGCCAAGCGCTACGCAACCGCCCGCCATACCCTTGAGTATCCGGCTGCTGCCCTTCAAGCCCAACCGTTATCGCGGGCGCATAGGCTGGGGCACAGACACTGAATTCGGTGTGCAAGCTGATTGGACCCGACGCTACGTGGGCAGACACGGCCACCATTTCACCCTGGGCGGCGCCGCAGTACAGGACCGAGACCGGCTGGCCGGGGACTTCAGTTACATGATCCCCCTGGACCCACTCTCCGGGCATTCCCTGGAATTAGCCGCACGCCATGAGAGCAAGGACCTCACCTTCGAAGACGTGGAACTGGATGAAGGCGGGGAAACCCGCATCGAAACCAACCTGGGCTCGGTATTCTGGCATCAGCCCAGACGCCAACTGGGAAGCTTCGAGCTGCGCAGCAAGGCGGGACTCAGCCTGGTCGGGGAAACCTACGATGTATTTGAAGTCCTGTTTGGCAACCTCTCCGGCCGTGACCAGCAAGTGATTATCGACCTCATCGGATCACAGGCATACGACACCCTGGCGCCGGACTTCGAGGCTGTCGTGGCCAGCATTCGCCTGAGCGCCCGCCGCGCGAATGATCCACTTTATATCCGGCGTGGGGACTACATTAATCTCGAGCTGCTGGGGTCTAACGAAAGCCTGGGCTCCAATATCAGTTTCTGGCAGCTGCGCATGAATACGTGGAATATCTGGCCCACCGGCGACCACGGCCGATTCCTGCTGCGCTCCGCAGTGGGCTACTCAGATGCCAGGAACCGCACTGTGCTGGGCGTGAACTTCAACCAGATGCCGGAATACTATGAGTTTCGCGCGGGTGGTGCTCGCAGCATCCGCGGCTATGGTTTCGAAGAGCTGTTCCCGAAAGATGGCCTCACCGGCGGCAAGCACCAGCTGATAGGCAGCATGGAATACGAGCACGAAATCATTCCGGACTGGAGCGCCGCCGTTTTCCTGGACGGCGGCAACACCTTCAACGATTTCGATGACATCGACGCCAAGCTGGGCACTGGATTTGGCATTCGCTGGCGCTCTCCGGTGGGGCTGGCCCGCATCGATGTCGGATTCCCACTGGACGACGGGGAAGACTCTTTCAATGTCTATATCACGGTGGGGCCAGAATTCTGAATTCCGCTAAAGTGGTGCGCTGGACGTAATCAGGGGATAATTCCATACCCGCATGTGAACAACATTACTGTGCTAATCTGGTACCTGCAGTTAACTCCGCGGAACTAGAGAATGATAAGACCAGCAAGTGACTGGGGCGGCAACATCATAGCCTTTGGCCTGACCATAGTGCTCAACGCGATGGCGACCAGCATTCCCCTGGGTGGCCAGACGCCGCCAGAAATTTCAGCAAAATACCCATCGCTGTTTACGCCAGCCGGTTTTACCTTTTCTATCTGGGGCGTAATCTACCTCGGCCTACTGTTGTTTATTATCTACCAGGCGCTGCCATCACAAAGAAGCAACGCGTCACTGGGCAGCATCAGCCTGCTGTTTAAGATCAATTGCCTGGCCAATGGCGCCTGGATACTGGCATGGCATTACGACTTCCTGATTTTATCAGTACTGATAATGGCGGGCATTCTGGCGACGCTGGTGGGCATCTACGGGGCGCTCGATAAAGCGCGCAGCACTGCATCGCGTATTGAACGACTGACGGTACACCTGCCGTTTAGGCTCTATACAGCCTGGATCAGCGTAGCGGCCATTGCCAATATCAGCACCGTTCAAACCGCCATGGGGTGGGATGACGTTGGCACGGATGCCGTTACCTGGACACTGTTGAAGCTGGCTCTGGCAGGTGCCATTGGCGCCACCGTCATTGCCCGCAAGGCAGATATCGCTTTTATTCTGGTCGTGGCCTGGGCCGCTTTTGGCATCTCGGTAATGCAGTCCGAAACCCCTGCAGTCGCGGGAGCAGCAGCATGCCTGGCAATACTGGCTGTGATGCTGGCGGTATTGACAGCGGTTCGCAGCCTGCGCCATTTAAACGACGGGTTTCAGTAAAAGTCAGCTCATCCCTGCCGCGTACCGTTTAATTTGAGTGACCTTGACACATCAGAACTACTGTCACACCATGCGCCAACTACCATTAAACCCGACCTGAAAGGACAACTGATTATGCCACGCGTAAATCTGGAAGGAAGCTCTGCAATCGTAACCGGAGGAGCCTCCGGTATAGGCGAGGCCTGCGCTCGCCAGTTGGCGGCCGCCGGCTCAAAAGTCGTCATTGCCGACCTCAATGAAGAGCGCGGCAAGCAGATCGCCGAAGAAATTGGTGGTGTGTTCGTTAAATGCGATGTCACCAAAACAGAAGATGCGGATGCAGCCGTTGCAGCCGCCTGTGAGCTTGGCCCCCTGCGAGCCTGTGTCAACTCCGCTGGCTTGGGTGCACCGGGTCGCACTATCGATCGCAGCAACGTACCACTGGATCTGGACAAGTTCAGCTTCGTCATCAAGGTCAACCTGATCGGCACCTTCAATGTATTGAGCCGCGCCGCGGCGGCCATGGCACAGACCGAGCCCATGGACGAAGACGGCAGTCGGGGCGCGATCGTCAACATGGCTTCCTGTGCCGCGTTTGATGGCCAGATTGGTCAGGCGTCCTACTCCGCCTCCAAGGGCGGCGTGGTCGGCATGACCCTGCCCATCGCCCGTGACCTCAGCGCCGTGGGTGTAAGGGTAAACACCATCGCGCCCGGGTTGATCGATACACCCATTTATGGCGAGGGCGAACACGCCGAGGCTTTCAAGGCGCACCTGGGACAATCGGTACTGTTCCCCAAGCGACTGGGCAGTGGCGAGGAACTGGCGTTTGCGGTGATGGAGTGTATTACCAACCCGTACATGAACGCGGAAGTCATCAGGCTCGATGGCGGTATTCGCATGCCGCCCAAGTAATGTGATCGCTCTGCTCGAATATCCGGGTGGGAATCGGAGTGTGGTTTATTTAAGTTCAACGCTTTGTGCATAGACCTCCCGGGCCTGCACCACACGCTTGATCAGCGCCTCTATGGTTTCGATGCCCTCTTCGAACCAGGAATAGGCATAGGAACGCAGGTCCATCACGCGGGCTTCGGAAGTATTATCCAGCTGCATCAGCTTGCGCGGCAATTCTCCGGTGACTCGCACATAGCGATCCCCCAGTAACTGCTGCGCCTGGTGGGCGCTCACGCAGGAGCTGGCGCTCATCATATGATCAAGCAGTCCATTCGATAACCAACCGACAATGCCCCAGCCCTGGGAGGCCTTGCCTATTTCGTCCCTGTCTTCCTGGCTGAGGTCGTGCACCGGCCGCCCCGTACCCAGGGACAGCATCCAGATGTCCTCCAGGGAATAACCCATGGCCAGTGACTCGGTAATGGCGCATATGCTGGGATCATTGGTGGTGAGTGCGCCGTCCACCAACCAGCGGCGGCTGAGGGAGGATGTTGCCACGGTGGGATACAGTGTCGGGGCTGCCGTGGCGGCATCGCAAACCTCGGTGAGCGTAGGATTATAGGCGGCATCGTGACCGCGCTGATTTTTAAACGTTACCAACTCGCGATTGATAAAATCATAGGCCAATATCAACAGGTGCTTGTCCTGGATATCGTTTATTTTTACACCGCTCAACTGATCCTCGGCTGCCTGCCGTTTGTTGACTCCATCGTATTTTGGTTGGTTCTGCATGCGTCCAAGCATCTTGTCCCATACAGTTTTATCCATGATCTTGCTCAGGCTCTCGGAGGAATAACCCTCCTTGGCCAGTCGCTCCACCGAGCCTGCATCTCTTGCCAGGTAAGCCGCGATCATCGCCCCGGTACTGACACCGGCAAAAAAATCGAAGGTTTGCCTTACCGCGATTGCCGCGTCATGTTCCAGATGGTATAAGATGTTCGCTGGGATAACGCCTCGTGAGCCGCCTCCGTCGATACTGAGAATAAAAATCGGCCCCTTGGAAGACATACACCCTCTCTGTCATTGGAATTATTCTGGAAACAGCGTTTGTTTAGTGTTCCCGAAAGTATAGACGAATCATGTCAGTTTTGAGGAATAGAATATTTTCGGTTTCCCCGGGTAGTGGTCTGGTCTATGTTTTCGCCTGATCAAGCGCCCGGGCAAGGCCAGTTGGAACAATTTTTTATCATAAATAACTACGCGTGAAATATTCGTTGTGCAAAAATTAAGCAGGAGCTCTGCTGTGCCTATAAAAACAATCCCGTTCATCGGTCTGCTACTGGTCTGTTGCCACCTCACCGCCGTTGCGGAAAGCCGCTCGATATCTGGACTGGGTCGCCTGGAACCTGATGGCGGCGTTATTCAGGTGGCGGGGCCATCCAGTGGCGGCGCCTCCGGCTCTGTCATCAAGGAGCTTACCGTTGGCGAGGGGGAGTGGGTCGAAAAGGACCAGGTCATCGCCTACCTGGACAGCTACAGTTTGCGCAAAGCGGAAGTTGCCCGGCTGAAAGCCATCTATGTCAACGCCAACAGCGAACTGAAACGGCAAAAAAACCTGTCCCTCACTTCGGCGACCAGCCTGATGAAGCTTGATCAGGCGATCATGAGCCTCGATGTAGCCAAGGCGGATGTCGCCGCTGCCGAGGCGCGACGTGACCTGGCCGTGGTGCGCTCACCCATGCGTGCACAGATACTCGAGATTCACGCCCACCCCGGTGAACGTGTTGGTCCCGAGGGCATTCTGGAACTGGGGCAGACCGATAGAATGTATGTGGTGGCGGAAATCTACGAAACGGATATCGCCCTGATCGAGAAGGGCCAGGCGGCCACTGTCAGGGTTGGAGCCGTTGCCGACGCTCTCACCGGGACGGTGGACAGGATTTCCCTCAAGGTGGGTCGACTGGATATCCTGGGCACCGACCCTATCGCCAAAACGGATGCCCGTGTGGTGGAGGTGTATATCCAATTGGACAATGGCGAGGCCGTGTCCGGGTACACCAACATGCAGGTGGAAGTTGAGATCCAGATCTGATGTTCGGCTCCCTCCCTCTCGGCTGGTTACAGCTCAAACACCAGAAACTGCGCACCCTGTCCGCCATGCTGGGGATTACCTTCGCGGTGGTGCTGATATGTGTACAACTGGAATTTCGCGAAGCGCTGTTTGTCAGTGCGGTACGCTATCACGACGCCATGGATTACGACCTGGTGATGATGAGCCCCAAAACCGACTATCTGATAGCCGCCAAGGATTTTCCCCGCAGCCGCCTCTACCAGGCCCAGGGCGTGGCGGGCGTAAGTGGTGTCTCACCGGTCTATTCACAACTTGGAAGCTGGAGAAACCCGGCTGATCGCAGCAGTGCCCGGCGAATTTTTGTGGTCGCGTTTGATCCCTCCGACCCGGGCTTTGCCCGCATACTCAACCCGCAGGCCCGGGCACAGATAACAATACCTGACCAGGTCATCTTCGATAGACTGGGACGCAAGGAATACGGCCCGGTCGCTGACATGCTGCAATCCGGAAAGTCCGTCAGGACCGAGGTAAACGACCGGGAAATCTTTGTTACCGACCTCTATGGCATAGGCACGTCCTTCGGACTCGATGGCGGCATCATCACCTCCGACCTGAACTTTCTGCGCATGTTCCCCAAGCAGAAAAAATCCTCCATCACCATGGGATTGATTCACCTGGATGCGGGACAGGATGCGGAACAGGTGCGAGAACGTATCATTGCCGCGATACCCGGCGACGTGCTGGTGCTGACGCCGGAAACATTTAAAGCCATGGAAGTTGAACACTGGAACAGTACCACCCCCATTGGTTACATCTTTGCGTTCGGTGCCATCATCGGCGTGGTGGTCGGCCTTATTATTGTCTACCAGATACTGTTCGCCGACGTGCAGGACCACATCAAGGAGTACGCCACATTGCAGGCCATGGGCTACAGCCCGGGCTACCTGCGCAACGTGGTACTGCAGGAAGCTGTGATTCTGGCAGTGCTGGGTTTCCTGCCCGGCCTGGGGCTTTCTATCCTGGTGTTCGGGCAGGCCTCGGCAGCAACCGGGCTGCCGCTGGAAATGACCCCGGAAAGCGCCCTGCAGATCTTTGGTCTCACTGTAGCCATGTGTGCGGGTTCGGGCCTGCTGGCACTGCGCAAGCTGAGTGGCATTGACCCCGCCGAGGTATTTTGATGTCTGAAGAAACAACTGAACCACCTATTGTTCTGGAAGATGTCTCCTATACCTACGGTAAGGGCGCACTAAAAAAACAGATCCTGTTCAATATCAGCACCAGCGTCAAACCTGGGGAAATTATTATTCTTACCGGACCCTCGGGATCCGGTAAAACCACGCTGCTGACAATGATGGGAGCCCTACGCTCTGCCCAGGAGGGCAGCGTGCGTGTGTTAGGGCAGGAATTGAAGGCGGCCAAACGGCGCACACAAATGAAGGTCCGTCGCCAGATAGGATTCATCTTTCAGTCTCACAACCTGCTGGACAGCCTGACCATTAGTCAGAACGTCAAGATGGCGCTGCAACTGAACAAAGTCAAAGGCAGTGAGGGCAAGGAGCGCATCAAGACGGTGTTGGAAAGGGTCGGACTGGGCGATCACCTGCACAAATACCCTGATCAGTTATCTGGCGGACAGAAGCAGCGGGCGGGCATAGCACGGGCGCTGGTAAATCGGCCACGGGTAGTCCTGGCCGATGAGCCCACCGCGTCACTGGACAAGCAATCCGGCCGGGACGTGGTTGAACTGATACAGGAACTGGCCCGTGAAGAGGGCACGGCGGTAGTGCTGGTAACCCACGACAACCGCATCCTCGATGTCGCCGACCGTATACTCCACCTGGAGGACGGCCACGTGAAGTCGCTGACCGAGGCCGTCTCCGAAGGCACCAGCCGTATGCTCAACCTGCTGGAAAAACACGACCCCAATTCCGCCAGTTATCTCGCCACTTTCGCATTTGCCCTGGCGCGGGTTGCCTACGCGGATAATGAAGTTACGCAAGACGAGCAAGATGCAATGCGGCGTATTCTCAAGGAACTCGCCAACCTCAAGGACAGCGAGGTGGATTTCATAATGGAAATGTCCATGATGCAAAAACGCGCCCAGGCTGAAATATCAGGCCCCGGCGAGGCTGGAGGCTTCGAGGGTGAACGCCAGCAGCTGCTGGTTGATTCTCTCTACGCCATTGCCGAGGCAGATGGCCGGGTGAGTGAAGAAGAAAAGCAGGAAATCCATGCGATTATCGCCGAGTTCGGGCTGGAAGATTCCAGCTCAAGGTAGGCCACCGCGGCCACGGGCTTCGGCAATGAACCCTGCATCATGGAGGGCCGGGATTGCCCCGCTTTTTACCCGATGGGCGATAAAGCCCGATTAAAACGGCGCCTACAAGCAGTTGCAGTGCACCGTAAAGCAGCAGACTGAATAACACCATATCGCCCAGTTTGGCCGTTTCGCTAACCGCTGCGGGAAAGATGGAGGCCTTGATTAACACCCCGAGGTTAACGTTGCGCACGATAACCTCGAATTCGATAGCCTTTGAATCAGGGCGCGACAGCCGCATCAGCCTGGGAACCAGGTAGCCCATCACCGATAGCGACACGGTAAACAGTATTATCAGCAGGATATTGTCATTTCCAAATGCCTCTATATCCAGGCGCCCCGCCGTCGCTGACCCCACCACGATAAGCAATATACCCAGCAAAGAGCCGCGAATACTCCATTTTGACAGCGTTGGGGCGCTACGGGGATAGAGGTAGAGATACGCCATACCTAGCGCCAGCGGCAGTAATAAAGTGAGGGCAATCTCCCTGACTATTTTCGCCTTGGGCATGGTGAAGTCGGCGGGCAGGTAATCGCTTATCAACAGTGAAAGAATCAAGGGTGTGGAGATCAAACATGCGAGAGTGGTCAGCGCCGTGATGCTGATAGACAGGGCGCTATTACCCCGCGCAAAAAACGTAAAAATATTGGAAACGGTGCCACCCGGGATAGCAGCAATCAGCGCGATACCCACGGCCACGCCACCGTGAACGCCCAGCAACCGTAAAAACAGGAAGGCGGTAAGCGGCACCATCACGACCTGTATCGCGGTACCCACGGACACGGCCAGCGGTTCGCGTACCACGTCGCGAAAGTCTTTTCCGGTGAGCGTGGCCCCCATTCCCAGCATAGCCAGAATCAGCTGGGAAGCGGCAAACCAGTACTCATGCTGTACGTAAAAATCACCCAAAAGACAGGCTTCCCGGGTAGTTGAATGTGAGCTGCCGGCAGCTTAGCAGACTGGCGGCGCAAATAACTCGCCCGGGGTCGATGATTATCCCTCACCTTCAGTGGGATACCCGTCCACAAAGTTCTCCTGGGCAACTTCGATCACCGTGGGCACACGCCTGCCGTTGGCCGCGAGCAACTCCTTCTTCAACGACTCCAGGTCAGGGGCACTGGCGACCTCACAGCCAAAGGCGCGCCCCAGGGCAATAAAATCAGGTGTGTATATGTCCACGCCGATAAGAGGAATGTCACCCTCCTCCATAAAGCGCTTGATCTCACCGTAGCCGCTGTTATTCCAAAGAAGGAAGATGACCGGCAGCCCGACTTCGACCGCACAGGCTAACTCGCCAATGGTGAACTGTGATGCACCATCGCCGATCAGGCCAATAACGGGCGCTTCGGGCCGCCCCAGTTTAGCGCCTATCGCCGCGGGGATAGCGTAGCCCAGGGTGCCGAAGCCGCTGGCAGAGTGGAAATAACGGCGCGGCTGTTCGGTTTCATAGTTGAGCCAGGCGTAGTAGGTGGGCTGAGTGGAGTCTCCGGCTATGATCACATCAGGCAGGGCGTCGCGTATCGCGGCAAAAAAGGCCTGGTATTTTTTATTGCGCCCGGCGACCAGTGAAGATCGCAACGAGTCAGCGCGTGCCCCACCTGTTCCATTGTCGACTGCCGCTGCCGGCAGTGACGCAAAAATTGCTTGCAGCCCAAGGCGGGCATCACTGTGAAT